>VFSW01009215.1_pt1 | contig 14108 bp, 11 predicted proteins | sample 5358111 | NCBI WGS metagenome assembly VFSW01 (sample SAMN11554181, study PRJNA540505) | mine drainage metagenome | isolation source: sediment from site ElyBrook_90M | place: USA: Ely Copper Mine, Vershire, VT | collected 2017
TAGGCCCCTCCATTACTTTTTAGGAGGGTTCTGCCCCAGAAAAACTGCCCGTCAGACACTGTCCCTCCAGGTTTTTGCCCTGGGGGTTAGACATTAATCTCTAAGAGATGGGTGTTTCATTGTTGGATCCATCCTAGCCGAAACCAGAACTTCAAATCCTACCCACTACGCTACGCACCAAGAAATTAATGCCAATATCAAACTACAGTAAAGCTTCCGGGGTCTTTTCGTCTTGCTGCCAGTAACCCGCGTCTTCACGGGTATCGCATTTTCATCGGGCTCTTCGTTGAGACAGTTCTCCGGTCGTTACGCCATTCATGCGCTCCGGAACTTACCCGGAAAGGAATTGCGCTACCTTTGGACCGTTATAGTTACGGCCGACATTGACGAGGGCTTCGGGCAGTGAGCACGCACCTTGCGGCACGCACCCCCGCCGTTAACCTTCTCGCATCGGTCAGGCGTCACCCCCTATACATCCTCTTGCGAGTTCGCAGGGAGTTGTGTCTTTGGTAAACAGTCACCCGAGAAACTTTAGCTGCGGCCCGCCGACATTCTTCTCCGAAGAGAAGTTTGGGCGGGCAAGGCTTATCCCGAAGTTACGCCTAGCTTGTTTGCCGAGTTCCTTAACGAAAAATCACCCGTTCCCCTGAGGCTGCTCGCCTCATCCACCAGTGGCGGTTTACGGTACGATTTCCACATAACTAATCTTAGAGGATTTTCTCGGAAGCACGCTCGATCCACTTCTCCGGTCAAAAGACCGAAGTAATTCCTACCCTGGAGACGCCATTAAAGGCAGGTGCCCGGATTTGCCTGGACACCGCTTGCGGTCAGAAATGCCAAACCATTAAGACACTGGATCTACTGTACTTCGTCCCCCCATCGAATTATGCGGAAGGGCCGGAATATTAACCGGCTACCCATTCAGCTGCGGCTTTCGCCATCGCCTAAGGATCGCCTAACCCTCCGCCGACTTTCGTTGCGGAGGAAACCTTGGATTTGCGGGGAGCACGGTTTTCACGTGCTTTGCGATTACTCATGCCAACATTCTCTCTTCCCAGCGCTCCACAGGCCCTCGCGGGTCCTGCTTCACAGCAGTGGGAATGCTCTCCTACCACGCCTTGCGCGAAGCGCAAGACATCCGTGTCTTCGGTACTCTGCTTTAGCCCCGTTAAATTTTCGGCGCCACTATCCTCGAATAGTGAGTTGTTACACACTCTTTGAAGGATGGCTACCTCTGAGCCAACCTCCTATCTGTCATAGGATAATGACTTCCTTTAACACTTAGCAGAAATTTGGGGACCTTAGACGACGATCTGGGCTCTTCCCCTCGCGGCCATGGAGCTTAGCCCCCACAGCCTGACTCCCATACTTGAACTTTTCGGCATTCGGAGTTTGATTGATCGCGCGAGATTGCTCCCTTTCACGATCATCCAGTGCTCTACCTCCAAAAAGAAACATATGAGGCTAGTCCTAAAACTATTTCGGAGAGAACCAGCTATTACCAAACTCGATTAGCTTTTCACTCCTTACCCCAGCTCATCCGACAGTTTTGAACGACTGACCGGTGCGGGCCTCCCTCCCGATTTCTCGGGAGTTCACCCTGGCCAAGGCAAGCTCGTCTGGTTTCGGGTCTTACGCAAGCTGCTAACTACCGTAACTCACAGCTCACAACACGAGGTCATGAGATGTAAGTTAAGGAAGTAACGCCCTGTTCAGACTCGCTTTCGCTGCGCTTGCTCCGCCGAAGCGGATTAAACTTTGCAACATGCGTAAACTCGTTGGCTCATTCTTCAATAGGCACACCGTCAGCCCGCAACGATCTTGCGACCGCTACTTGAGCCTCCGGTTCCTTGTAAGTGGATGGTTTCAGGTACTATTTCACCGCCCTAACCGGGCTGCTTTTCACCTTTCCCTCACGGTACTAGTTCACTATCGATCACTAAATGTATTTAGCCTTGGGAGATAGTCCTCCCGGATTCCTCCGAGGCATTCGTTCCTCGAAGTACTTAAGAATAAAAAACAAAGAGTCCGCCGATTTTCGCTTACGAGGCTATCACTCACTTTGGCCCCTCTTTCCAGAGGGTTCAGCTAACCAACGGATTTTTGACTCTTCCCTTAAGTCCTAAGCTTCGGGACTTAAGGATGTTCTCTACCTTGCAACCCTCTTCCAACCTCTTGCGAGACTGAAAAAGTTTGGGCTCTTCCCTTTTCGCTCGCCGCTACTTGGGGAATAATTGTTATTCTCTGTTCCTCCGGCTACTGAGATGTTTCACTTCACCGGGTACGCTTCTTTTGCATAGTTAACGCAAAAGACATTGCGGGTTTACCGCAATAGGTTGCCCCATTCGGAAATTCCCGGATCAAAGGTTGCTACGCACCTCCCCGAGACTTATCGCAGCTACGCCACGTCCTTCATCGCCATTTAGTGTCTAGGCATCCACCATCCACCCTTAATTGATTCGCTTCATTAATCGCTAAATGAAGCACTCTTAATTTCTACCTCAAAAAACCGATTTGCGACTACAGTTCTTTGAGTTTTTTTGTCTTCAATCAGATATTCACTTTTCAAGGACCGTTCAGCCAACAAAAAACCGCCAAGTTGGCGGGGCGCCGCGAGGCGGGCTAAAACCCGCGCTTAAGGCGTCCGCCGGGGTATTTTTCCATCACTTCCATTCGTGAGCTCCATTGTATCAAAACCTTTTACGCCGTCAAGAGGCGCCTTGGCTTTATCCACACCCCCGAGGAGCGGCACAAAACTGAAGCCGAAATAGCGCCTTTCCTCAAATTCTTTCTGGCTTTTCTTGTCTAAAACGACTATGTTCCGGCCCACCGGCGCAACGAGGCGCCCGCCTATCTTGAGCTGAGTTTTCCAGACCGGCGGAATGGCCTCGGCCGCGGCCGCGGCGATTATCTTGTCAAAAGGCGCCTCGGCCGAATGGCCGAGCTTGCCGTCTTTGTTTATGACCTGGACCGTGCCACTGTCTACGTATCCACAGCGAGCGATATTTTCTTCGGCGAGTTTCGCCAGGGCCGCGACGCGCTCAATGGCGAAAACTTTCCCGGCCGCGCCTCCGTCCGTCGCTATCTTCGCGAGGAGCGCCGCCTGCCAGCCGGAACCGGCGCCTATCTCCAATATCTTTTCGCCGGGCTGGGGAGACAAAAGCTCCAGCATGAAGGCGACCGTGAGCGGCTGGGAGATAGTTTGGCCGAAGCCAATCGGGAGCGGGTGGTTCGCGTACGCCTGTTCGGCCGCCTCCGCCGGAACGAAATCTTTCCGGTCCACCTGGGTGAAAGCGTTCACGATGAGCGGCGAACGCAAATAGCCGTCCTCAATGAGGAGCGTAATCAGACCTTCTTTGGTGTGCGGTTGCATCGGCGGGGGCAGTAGGAATCGAACCCACATTAGCGGTTTTGGAGACCGCGATTCTACCATTGAAATATGCCCCCTACCTGGAAAGTATAAAACAAGGCGTCCGGAAAACAAAAGAGCCGCGAGAAGCGGCTCTTTGACTCACTTCTTCGATTCTTTGTGGAGCGTGCTCTTTTTGCACCATTTGCAATACTTCTTGTACTCCATTTTGCGCTCCACGACTTTTTTGTTCTTGCGGGTCGTGTAGTTCGCGCGCTTGCAGACGGTGCAGCGCAGGCGAATGAGTTGATCGGTAAATTTTCCTTGAGCCATAATTTTATATCTCCCTGATAAACACGAATATACCACTAATATAACGGAAAATGCAAACTTGAGCCGGAGGGGAGAATTGGACTCCCGACCTCCTTCTTACCATGAAGGCGTTCTACCACTGAACTACTCCGGCGAGTTGCTCCTTGCCCCGTACAAAAACTTGTTTTTTGTGCGGGGTACCGCTGACCCCGGTAGCATCCGCCTCCGGCGGAGCTACGGGGCTTGGCTACAACGGCAATAAACCAACTAAGATGTCTCGCGCCTTTTTATTGAGATAATAGACCGTCAAAACGCCGAACCGGCTTTTATGACGATAAGTGCCGAGAGACCTTGATTTGGTCACTGTGACTTTATAAAATTGCTTCCTGCTTATTTTAAGTTCTTTCGCCCAAAAGTCCAGCGCTTACCTAACTTCTTATATATTTGTCCATGCGCCATTTTCTTCCTTTACCTCGGTTCAAATTTTTATAGAACGGCGTCAATGCATGGCAATTTGGACATAGAAGTCGTAGATTTTTTTCCGAATTATTTTCTGCATCGCCATCAATATGGTCCACCTCTAGGGGCACGATTCCCGTTACCGGGTGATTTTTGCTCCAGCCACATTGTGAACACTTACTGCCGTATTTATCTATTAGATATTTCCTAAGATGCTGAGAGATATTACGAACATTGACTCCTATATTCCCATTTACCTTTCCGGACTTCCATTTACGAACCCATTCTTTGTGCTGGCAATCAAACTGACATTTATTAGAGCAAAATTTTATTTTGTAACGATCGGATAGGACGATTCCGCAATTGATGCACTTCCTCATTTTTATTTAAGTATACTATAACCAACCCATCGTCTGGGTACACACCAAAATACTTCTAACTTGAGCCAGGGAGAGGATTTGAACCTCCAGCCTTTCGCTTACAAAGCGATTGCTCAACCATTGAGCTACCCTGGCATTTTTCAAAGTATTCCCTACCCGAACGAAAGCTGCAAGCTAATAGGCGTTGTAGAGGTCCTGGATTTCCTGGGCAGAAAGGGCGCGGTTGTAGATGCGGACGTCGTCAACGACGCCCCAGTTTTGCCCACCGCCCCAATGGTTACCAATCGATTTTACGTCGCTCGTAGATTGATGGGCTGTCTGCCCAACGTAAGAACCGTCTATGTAAAATTTTTCGGCACCGCCAGAGCCAACACTGACAATAAAGTGCCATCCGTTCGATAAACTCGTCATAAAATACCCGGCTCCATTAAAACCGGTCCCGGTTTTGTTGTCGTACATACCCAACTGATTGTCGCTCCGCTGGACGATGATCTGATGGTCGTATGAGCTACCGCGCGTTAGAGTATGCCAATTAGCGCCGGTGGTTGCGAGCGGATATTGGAACCATGCCGTAATTGTCCAAACCGAACCCAGGGGCACGCTATTTACGTTAATGTAATCACTCGTCGTGTTCCCGCAGTTAATCGCATCGCCAACTTTTCCGCTCACCCAGTTCGGTGAGCCGACAAAAACGCCGTTATAGCCGTACCCCGAGGCGTCATAGGCGGTCGTGCCCGTCCCCTCGTCCATCGGCCAATAACCGACAAGGCCTGTCTCAAACCGCGTCGTAATCTGGCCCAAGGTATTTACGATGATGTTTTCCGCCATTCCGTTGCCGGAGTTCGGGACGATGTTTACGGTCGCGTCGTTCGGCAGAGCGCCGGTTATAGGATTGAAGATTATATCTTCGGACGACGTGGCGGGGTTGCCGAGAGCGAGGCTGTATCCCAAAGAGTAGGCGTTACCCGGCGTGCCCGTGGCGAAAGAGGCGCCGCTGAACTGCTGGTAAATATCGCTGGAAGTACCATTCAGAAAATGGACTCCCCACTGCGCGCCGTTAAGCTGGGAAACCGAATTGTCATGGGCGTTTTGGAGCACGGCCGCCACCTTGCTCCCCTCATCTTTCAAATGGCTTTCGTTCCGATAGCCGCCGATGCTCAAAAAACCGATGGTCGCGAGGACCGCGGTCAGGGCGATCACGACCAAGAGCTCTATCATCGTGAAACCTGAGTTCCTTCTCATTAGAACTGGGTCGTCAACTGATAAATGGGGACGATGATGGAAAGGGCGATGAGGCCGACGACGACGCCGATGCCGAGGAGCATCACCGGTTCCAGGAAGGCGACCATGGTCTTCAAAGAATTGTCTATCTCGCCGGAATAGAAGTTCGCGAGCGTTTCCAAAACGTCGTCAATGTGGCCGGCCTTCTCGGATATGGCCATCAAATTCACGACCGTCTTCGGGAAGAAGGGTTCGCGCCGGAAAGCGTCGCCGACCGTGAGGCCTTTCGCCAGCCCCTCCTTGGAAACTCGGATAAGCGCTTCTTTAAGTTCAATATTCCCGACCGCCTGGGCCGTTATTTCCAGCGCGTCGGTGAGCGGTATGCCGGCCCGAATGAGGGACGCTAAGGTTGCGGCGAAACGCTGGATGGCTATTTTCTTCACTATCGTCTTCACGACCGGGATGGCGCCGAACAAACCGGTCACGACCCGCTTGAAAACTATGGAAGTTTTGTAGAAGACGACCGCGATAATCACCGCCACGGCCAGGACTCCGAATATCAAAATTCCGTATTGGCCGAAAAATAGCCCGACGGCGAAAACGATGCGCGAAAAGAGCGGCGGCTGAAAACCGGCGTTTTGGAAGACGGCGGCTATTTTCGGCAAGGCGAAAAGGACCAAAAATATAAGAATGAGGAGCGAGGCGCCCAAAAGCAGAATCGGGTAAACGAGGGCGCTTTTCACCTGGTCCTTCAGCTCCTTTTCCCGGGTGAGCGACCGGGTGAGGTTATCAAAAACCGTATCCAGGTTGCCGGACGTCTCGCCCGCCCGGACGAGATTGACGTAGACCTGGCTGAAAACCTTGGGGTATCTGGCGAAGGTTGAGTAAAACGGCTGGCCGCGCTCCAAATTGGCGCGCACCTCCATCAGGAACGTCTTGACCGCCTGCTTGTCAAAATCGTCTATCAATATGTTAATGGCCTGCAGGAGCCCGGTGCCAATCTTGAGCATCAGCGCCAGGTATTTGGATATGAAGACCTGGTCGGTCAGGTTTATCTTGCCCCGCAGGCCGATTTTCGTGACCGAGCGGTCTTCCGCCGGCTTGACGCTTATCGGCTTCAGGTTGCGCGTGACCAAAAACTGCAGGACCTCGGAAACATCCTTGGCCTCCATTTGGCTTTCCACCACCCGGCCGTCCGGCTGAGATGCGATATATCTAAACTGCATATCTTTTATAGTATAACCGATTACTCCTTGATGACTCGGAAGAGCTCCTCTATCGTCGTGAGCCCCAGCTCCACCTTCCGCAAGCCGTCTTCCAGCATCGTCGTCATCCCCTCGTTCCTGGCGAGCTTGTTCAAGTTGTCCAAACTGAAATCCGGGCTGATGATTAGCTTCCGGACGTCATCGGTAATTTCCAGCACTTCAAAAATACCGATGCGGCCGTAATAGCCGGTGTGGTTGCAGGCATCGCAGCCCTTGCCGCGGTAGAACGTGTGCGGCACCTTAAGCTTCTCGCCGGCAGCACCCATATCTCCTATCTCTTTTTCCAGGCCGGCCAAGAGGTCTTTGCTCGGCGCATACGATTCAACGCAAGCCAGATGGATCCGCCGCGCGAGGCGCTGGGAGGTGACGGCGTTCAAGACCGCGGAGACCAAAAACGGCGGCACGCCCATGTCCATGAGGCGCGGTATTGCGGTTGCGGCGTCGTTCGTGTGCAAGGAGGAAAGGACCAAGTGGCCCGTCAGGGCGGATTGGACGGAAATGTCCGCCGTCTCGGCGTCGCGAATCTCGCCGACCATGATGATGTTCGGGTCCTGGCGGAGGATGGACCGCAGTCCGGCGGCGAAGGTGATGCCCGCGGCCTGGTTGACCTGCATCTGGTTAACGTAACGCATGTCGTATTCAACCGGGTCTTCAATGGTCACGATGTTCACCTCCGGCCGGTTCAAGATGTTCATCACGGAATAGAGCGTCGTGGTCTTACCGGCGCCGGTCGGGCCGCAGACGATGACCATGCCGTAGCTTTTGGAGATGGCCTCGGATATAAGCTTCACCGTTTCGTCGCTCATGCCGAGCTCGGCGAAAGAGAGCGGTTTTTGGGCGGCCGAGAGCAAACGCATCTCCACCTTTTCGCCGTAAAAGGTCGGGATGATGGAAACGCGGACATCCACCACCTCGCCGCTCACGTTATAGCGGAAGCGGCCGTCCTGGGGATGGGTGTGCTCGTCCACCCGGAGATTGGAAAGTATCTTGATGCGGGCAACGATGGCGGGGTGAATTTCTTTCGGCACGCGGACGATCTCGTGCAAGATGCCGTCTATCCGGTATCTCACGAGGACCACGTCGTCCAAAACTTCAAAGTGAAGGTCGGACGCGCGGGAAGCGATGGCGTAGGACATCAGGTTATCCACGATGGCGACGATCGGCAGGTCCGCCGCCGCTTCCTTGAGGTCGCCCTTGGCCTTCACGCGCAGGGACTCCCGAATGCTGTCCTCAATTATCTTTTTAAAATCCTGCGAAAGCTGGCGCTGGTAGAGTAAAAATCCACGGTTCAAATCGTCTTCCGTCGCGAGGAACGGCGCGACCGGACCGCCGAGACGCAGGGTCAGGAAGTCTATCGTTTCCAGGTCAGTCGGGTTCTCCATCGCCACTTCAAAGCGGCCGCTCTGATCGCGGCCGAAGGCGATAATATTCCTCTGGCGCGCCACGTCCTCCGGCAAAAGGCGCAACACCTTCTCGTCAATGCCCACCGTTCCCAGGTTGACCCTTTCCACGCCGAGCGCCCGGGATACCAGCAAATAAAAATAATCGCTGCTCACGAGGCCCTGGGAGATAATTATCTCCGCCAGGCTTTGGCGCTTATGCTCGGCCTCGTCCGCCAAAGCGTCAAAAGCGGCCGCATCTATGGCGCCGGCCTTAACCAATATTTCTTTTAACCTCGCGGGCGGCAGACTAATCATTCTGCCATTAATTATACCCCGTACTACAACGCTGGTCACTATCTATCAGCTATATCGTCCGCCTGGAGAAACGCCAACCAAAATAACTCAGCTGTGCGCTTTCGTTGTAGTGCAGGGTATAACCTAAATCCCTCAGAATAGCGTCAGATTACTCCCGGTTTCGTAGACCGCGCCGTCATCCCCGCCATCTTTATCGTTCGTGACCACCTCCGTTCCAGTGCCGCTGTAGAACTTAACGCTTTCCATCTGGGCATCTAGTTCGTAAACGCCGGCGGTGGAAGTTGAGGCGGCGAAGGCGTACTGGCAAATTGTCGTCGTCACGCCCTTACAAGTCCCGCCATTGTTCGGATCTACCGGCAGTTTTGAAAGCGGCGCGCCGGAGGCGATTCGGCCGAAATCTATGGGTATCCAGCCATTACCGTTCGTGATGGTTGAGCTGACATAAGCGCACCCGCCCCCGCCGCCCGGCTTGGTAGTCGTAGCCGTGCAATAGTAACCGCCCGTAGTGGGCCAACCACCGGTCCCAGATGTGTTGATGACATTAGCCGTCCAAAGAGCAAGCGCGCTGTTTAAAGTTGAAAGGTCGGAGAGACGTGTCGTATCCCGCCCTTCTTTGAGAAGTTCGGCCGGGTTCAGGACTAAGACAACCGCGACGGCGAGGACCGCGAGGATGGCAATAACGACCAAAAGCTCAATGAGAGTAAAACCTCTCCCAGAATTAATTCCAGAGTTAACCTTCCTCATTGGTTTTATTATACCAAAACACCCGCCGAAAGGAGGGTGTTTAACTCAAGATAAGCTTTTCCACGTCTAGTCGGTGAGTTGCAAGTTACTGCCAATTTCGTAAACACCGGAATAAATGCCGCCATCATTCCCGACGACAGCCGTGCCAGCACCGCTAGAGAATTTGACGCTTTCCATAAGCGCCTCAAGTTTATAAACCCCCAAAGTTGAGGAGGCTATGAAGGCATACTGACAAACAGTGGATGTACCGCCAGGGTTCTTACAAGTCGTCGCTGTGTTATTCGGGTCAATCGGCTCTTTGGAGAGTGGTGCACCGGAAGCAATTGCTCCGAAATTAATTCCAACCCATCCATTACCAGTGACCGACGTTGAAGAACTTACCCCGCAACTGCCACTACCGGGTGCCGTCGTTGAAGCCGTACACGTTGACGTTGCCGACCACGCGCCATTAATGACATCCGCTGTGTAAAGCGCGAGCGCACTATTTAAGGTTGCAAGGTCGGAAATGCGGGTCGTATCCCGCCCTTCTTTGAGAAGTTCGGCCGGGTTCAAGACCAAGACGACCGCGACGGCAAGAACCGCCAGGATGGCGATGACGACCAGGAGCTCAATGAGGGTAAAACCGCGCTTGTTGCTTGAAATCATATTATTTACCTTCTTTATATCCATTCCCAAACTGACGACTGTTTTGGACATTATAACCTATTAATAAGTTCCGGTAAACATCAGGTTACTACCAATCTCGTAAGTTGAAGTGCTTTCTCCACTGTCCTTACTCGTCACGTCGGACGACCCGCCGTAGCTGAATTTGGCGCTTTCCATCAGGGTTTCCAGCTTATACGTCCCAGCTGTGCTGGAAGCGATGAAGGCATAGCCGCACGAGGCATTAGTGATACTGCCCGAACCGCGGCAGGAGGCGGTGTTATTATTTGGGTCTACTGGTTCCTTGGTCAAAGGCGAACCGGATGAGATGAGCGAGAAGTTTATCGGTATCCAACCAACGGTCTGGCTCGTGCTATTCACACCAGTCGTCGTCGCGACATTGGCGCAGGTGGACCACCCCGCCCAGCCGCCCGTGGAACTAGCGGCCACCGTGCAATAGTTGCCGGCAGAGGGCCAGGCCGAAGTATTAGCACCCAAGACGTCGGTATAATAGAGAGACAGAGCGCTGTTCAGAGTAGCCATATCGGAAAGGCGAGTGGAATCCCGGCCCTGCTTCAGAAGTTCGGCCGGGTTAAGGACCAAGACGACCGCGACGGCGAGAACCGCCAAAATCGCAATAACGACCAAGAGCTCAATGAGGGTAAAACCTTTTTTTGTTATAGGCATAAGTTAAACTTCCCTGATTATAGCACACCCATGCGTCCTTTAAAGGACGCAAATAGTGCATAATTTTACCCGGTCAAAAAATCTTTTATTTTGCCGATAAGGTCCTCCACCGAAAGCTGGGCTTTTATGAAATAGCCGACCGCCCCGAGGGTCTGACCCTTCAAGACGTCGGATTCCTGGCCGAGATTGGAGATAATGACGACCGGCGGCTGGGCCATGGTCGGATCGTTCTTCATCATCTCCATTATCTCAAACCCGGAATATTTAGGCAGAATGATGTCCAAAAGCAGGAGGTCGGGCTTCGTGGATTTGAGGGCACTCAGGGCTTCCCCGCCGTCGCGGACCAAACTCACCGCATAACCCTCCTTTTCCAGGCGTTGCTTCAACACGCTGCCGAGCATCGCTTCGTCTTCCACGAGGAGTATTTGTTTCGCCTGCGTTTCCGGCATTTGAGTCATTATATCAAAAAATCATCAAAACACGAAAAACAAGTAAATATCATAAAAACACCCTCCTTATGTATTTGATGGCAACTCTCGGAAGCGAAAAAAGCTCGGTGCCCCAGCAGAGCTGGGGTTTTTTTCGCTGAGAGTGTAGTGCTGCGGCGCGCCGCTGGAGCGCGCCGACAGCCGGTGCCAGAGAATATATAAGGAGGGTGTGTTAAAGACTTTTTTAGTTGCCCCAGCCGAGACTTAAGGTTTATCGGCCAACACCTAGTATCTAAGTAAATTTAATTGATCCACGCACAGCTTCCGCTACGCGTGCCTTGTTACGACTTCACCCGTGTCACCGAGCTTGCCCTGATACGCGTAAAGCGCACTTCAGGCATTCCCGGCTCCCTTGGTGTGACGGGCGATTATCCTCTATGTACTTAGAGTTGATGTTCCCACCGCACGGACGGATTTCCCGTATGCGGCGAGCTCAATGCATTTTCTTTTGCAGCTCGCGCATCTCGCGCAAACCACTGTCTGTTAAATGGACGCCGGCGGCTACCATTTTCATCAACTTGCGGAATATTTCAAAATCATTCCGCTTTGATGGAAATTGAAGGCGATGTTTTAGGAAGAACGGTATTATCGTTTTCCTTAAATCATCCCTGCCAGCAACCTCGTAACGATAGCAATTTTGGTGATTGGGGCGCGTATCTTTTTGGAAATACACGTTCCCGCAACCGAAGTATGCTTTCAAGCCGTCGAGAACTTCCTTATCTTTCTCAACCAGTTTGAGATAAAACCTCGGTTCGGCTTTGGCGCGCCGTTTCACGCGCCTGCCCGTTTCCGGGTCTTTGACGTGAAAGGTAAAACTGCCTTCGCCATCCACCAAACCTACTATATAGTCCGCATTTAACATTGCACTGAGTGGAGGCCTTCCCCTGCAATAAATACAGAGTACTACGCTCCAGCTGACTTCTGACGCCGCGTCAGTTACATTATACCACTTTGTGGTAACGGCATCAGATCTCCTTGGGTCAGTAATTTAACCGTTTCTTGCATTCCGAACAGGGCGTTTTCTTTGGATCTTCGCCATGCTCACCGCCTATCCATGGCTCGATCTACCCTTCCGTCTTCCGCCAGATGGCGGAGACAGATTCATTCGGACTGTAATTTGCCTCCGGATCCTCCAGCCCGACCCTCGCGGAATCGGACCTATCCTTCGGCTACGCTTCCGTAGACGATACGGAAGGAAGAGATTTGCACTCTTTGGCCATATTACCTGCCAAGCGCTTTTATTGTGAGTACAGGACTCGAGAACGTATTCACCGCGGCGTTATGATCCGCGATTACTAGCAATTCCAACTTCATGAGGTCGAGTTGCAGACCTCAATCTGAACTGAGGACGGTTTTCAGGGATTAGCTCCACCTTACGGTTTGGCAACCCGCTGTTCCCGCCCATTGTAACATGTGTGTGGCCCAGGGCATCAGAGGGCCATGCTGATTTGACGTCGTCCTTACCTTCCTCCGTCTATGAGACGGCAGTCTCTCGTGACACGTATAACACGAGATGAGGGTTGCGCATGTTACCCCATTGAAGGGAGCGCCTCACGGCACATGCTGACGGCAACCATGCAGCACCTGTGCTTCCGTCCTTCTTGCGAAAGACGACAATCCTTTCGAACTGTCTTCGAAAACATTTCAAGCCCTGGTGAGGTTCCTCGTTTACCGTCGAATTAAACCACATGTTCCACCGCTTGTGCGAGTCCCCGTCTATTCCTTTGAGTTTTAGCCTTGCGGCCGTACTTCCCAGGCGGCTGACTTAACGCGTTAGCTACGCCACCCCGAGGGTCGATACTCGAGACGACTAGTCAGCATCGTTTAGGGCGTGGACTACAAGGGTATCTAATCCTTTTTGCTCCCCACGCTTTCGCGCCTCAGGGTCAGGAGTGTCCCAGTCTGTTGCCTTCGCCTTTGGTGTTCCGCACGATATCAACGGATTTCACCCCTACACCGTGCGTTCCACAGACCTCTAACACCCTCTAGTCTCGTAGTTTTTCCGGCAGTTCCGGGGTTAAGCCCCGGTATTTAACCGAAAACACACGAAACCCCCTACGCGCCCTTTACGCCCAATAAATCCGGATAACGCTTGGAGCCTTCGTATTACCGCTGCTGCTGGCACGAAGTTTGCCGCTCCTTATTCATGCTCCGATCAGGAAGTCCCTCCTCGCTATATTCCATTGCTACTTGAAAGCGAATTGAAAAGCCGAGTGCGCGACGCGACGACGAAGGCGTATCAGCCGAAGCGATACGCCGAGGAGAAGCAACAAAGCAATTCGGCTTTTCAATCCGCTTCCCGAAGGGCGGGCGAATTTTGGCCATCTTCTTTGCTGCTCATCGCTCACGCATCTGCTCTTCGCTGATGCGCTCGTTCTTCGCATCGCGAATCTGTCTCAAAATTCGCTGCGTCAAGCGCAATGCAATATACCGAGGAGGGACCCCTTTCTAGAACATAAAAGCAGTTTACGACCCGAGGGCCTTCATCCTGCACGCGGCGTCGCTCGATCAGGCTTTCGCCCATTGTCGAATATTCTCGACTGCTGCCACCCGTAGGTGTACGAGCCGTGTCTCAGTCTCGTCGTTGGGGAACAGCCTCTCAGCTCCCCTACCCGTCATAGCTTTGGTGAGCCATTACCTCGCCAACTGGCTGATGGGGCCTAGGCCGATCCCGAAGCGTCTTGCGACTTTGATCTTGCGATCACATGGAGAATTACCCAACCTTTCGGCTGGCTATGCTCCACTTCGGGGTACGTACCAGGGTGTTACTAACTCGTTCGCCACTGTACTTCAGCCTTGCGGCTTCAGTACCGTTCGACTTGCATGCCTTATCCACGCCGCCAGCGTTCATCCTGGACCAGGAT
>VFSW01009216.1_pt1 | contig 14108 bp, 14 predicted proteins | sample 5358111 | NCBI WGS metagenome assembly VFSW01 (sample SAMN11554181, study PRJNA540505) | mine drainage metagenome | isolation source: sediment from site ElyBrook_90M | place: USA: Ely Copper Mine, Vershire, VT | collected 2017
TTGATGTCGGGCCCAAGACTGTTGTTGCTGGACGAACCTTCGCTGGGCATCGCGCCGGTGCTCGTCGACCAGATCTTCGAGGCCATCGAGCGCATCCGCGCCGCGGGCACCACCATCCTCCTGGTCGAACAGAACACCCGACGGGCCCTCGCAGCCGCCCAACGGGCCTACGTTCTGGTCACCGGTGAAATCGTCCTTGCAGGGAGCGCCGACGAACTCTCAAGGGATCCCCGGGTGCAGGGGGCCTACCTCGGGGAGACCGTGAACGCCGAGGCCTGACCCGGCTCACAGCCCGCGGGCACAGCGAAAGCCCACGTCAAAGCGACGTTCGGACGGGTTGATGCCTTCACGCGCGCTCGCTTCGACCCGCGCGGGCACCGACACAAACGACCCGCCGCGCACGGTACGGAGCGTCCCTGTGGGGGGGCCCGTGGGGTTGACGGCACATCCCCGCGTGGGCAACGGCGCAAAAAAGTCCGACACCCACTCGGCGACGTTGCCCACGAGGTCCATCGCTCCGGACGGCGCGCTTCCCGCGGGGTGCACCCCCACGAGCAACGGCCCGTCGCCGCAGCCCGCGACCCGCGCGCGCACGCAGTCAGGGAGCGCTTCGCCCCAGGGATAGGTTGGTCCAGAGACACCTCCCACGGCGACGACAAACTCGGCTTCGGTGGGCAGTCGCCGACCCGCCCAGGTGCAGTATCCCAGGGCTTGCGTCCAGGTGATGTCCGTCACGGCCGTGCGCGGGTCCGTGCGCCGGTGCCACGGGTCGGGCAGCCCCTCGCAGTGACCCGCAGAGGTACACAAGCGCCACTGCGCGACGGTGACCTCTGTGCGGTCGAGCACGAAAGAACTCACCCACACGGTCTGTCCCCCGAAGCGGATGGATCCACCGTGGATGAAAACCATCCCGTCGGGGAGGTGTTCCGCAGGGCGTGACGGGGGGTCCGAAGGGGGGACACAGGCATCCGTGACGGCGTGCGAGGGCACATCGTGCGTTGACTGGGCACGGCCCAACGACACGCCAAAGGTCACAGTGACGGCAACCAGGACGCAGTGCAAAAGACGAAACACCGACAGGAAGGTACACCCTGGCTTGGGGGGTGAAGGGTATGACGGACCGTGGGTCCCGGGGGACCTACGACGAGGGCCCTTGCATCCGGCCGTGGCTTGGGTACATCTAACGGAGGGAGTGCACCCGCATACGGGGGGGTGCCGGGGAGGGCGAGCGTGACATTCATTGGGCGCATCACAGCCAGGACAGGCGGTGCAGAGGTCTCTAAAACTGGACACAGGGTGCTAGAATTCAGGCTGGACGGCCAGGTCAGCCGATCGATGCTGAGCGAGGTCTTTGCCCAGGCGGTTGACCTCTTGCGAGAACATCCGGCGATGGACACCGTGGTGTGGGATTGCTCCGAGTGCACGGGCTACGAGCCGGGCACGACCGCCGTGGCCGTCCGATGGTCCCGGGAGCACCTCACGCGTTTTACCCACGCCGTCGTGGTGACCCGGAGTCATGCCGTCCGGGGACTCGCTGGGGTGGGTCAGGTGATGATTCCTTGGATCAAAGTGGAAGTCGTGGCTTGCCGCGAGGATGTCTCCGCGGTGCTGCAAGAGATCCACCGCGTCGGGGGGCGCTCGGCGGCCTAAGCGTTACGGTAGCCCGGCGTTGGGTTTAGTCTTTGCGGTAGAGGGTCACGACGCAGGCGCCCCCGAGACCGAGGTTGTGCTGCAGCGCGATGTGGGCGTTGGGTACCTGACGTTTGTCGGCCCGGCCCTGGAGCTGCCAGACAAGTTCGGTGCACTGGGCGAGGCCCGTCGCGCCGAGGGGGTGGCCCTTCGAGAGCAGTCCTCCCGAGGGGTTGGTCACGACCTTGCCGCCGTAGGTGTTGCCGCCTTCGAGAATAAACTTTTCGGCTTCGCCTTCGGCGCAGAGACCCAGGGCTTCGTACGTGAGAAGTTCGTTGGTGGTGAAGCAGTCGTGGAGTTCGACCACGTCGATGTCTTTCGGCGCGACGCCCGACTGGTTGTAAACCTTTTTCCCCGCTTCGACCGCCATGTCGTAGCCCACCATCTTGATCATCGAGTCCCCAAAGCTAGACGCATAGTCCGTGGTCATGGCCTGGCCTGCGATGTACACCGGGTTGGCGATTCCCCGTCGGCGGGCAAAGTCGTCTGAGCACACGATCGCCGCAGCGGCGCCGCACGTCGGTGGACAGCACTGGAACCGCGTCAGCGGGTCGAACACTTCGTCAGACCCCATGATCTCGTCCAGCGAGAGCACCTGGTTGAAGAGTGCATACGGATTGTTGGCGGCGTGTCTCCGGGCCTTCTCCGAGATCCGTCCAAAAGTCTCGCGCTTCGTCCCGTACCGCCAGCGGTACTCCCGTCCCGCGCCACCAAACATCTGCGCGGGAACGGGGGCCTGGTTGAATCCCTGCACCTCGCCCATCACCGCCGCGTGCTTCTCCAACGGATTGGTGCGGTCGGTGTATTTCATGCCCAGGGCGCCCTTTTCCATCTTTTCAAAACCCAGGGCGAGGACGCAGTCGGCGAGGCCCCCCGCGACGGCTTGCCGGGCGAGAAACAACGCCGTGCTCCCCGTCGAGCAGTTGTTGTTGACGTTGACAACCGGGATGCCCGTGAGCCCCACGTCGTACACCGCCCGTTGCCCGCACGTAGAATCTCCGTACACGTACCCCACGTACGCTTGTTCAACGTCTCCGTAGTCCACCCCGGCGTCGGCCAGCGCCGTGCGTGCGGCCTTGGCCGCCATGACGTTGTATTCCTCACTCGCCCCGGGCTTGGCAAATTTGACCATGCCCACTCCGATGACGTTCACACGCTTGGACATCGCATCATCCTCCTGCCTTCAGACCCCGTAAAAATCCCAACCGCTGGGCCACCCGCACATCCCCCAGCACCCGCAACCGCCCGGTCTGAAACAACCGCTGCGGCGTCTCCGTTTCGTTTACCAACGCCCCGAGGTCTTCGTCCGCGAGCACCATCGTCGCATCGGCATCCTCCGTCGTCCCGCGCCGTACACTCCCGCCGGGGTTCTTCAGATCTATCACCCAGTCCCCCGCGGGCTCGCGCACGTTGAACACCATCACCGCCCGTACCTCTCCCACCAGCCCCGGGTTGTCCTTCAGCCTACCCTTCAGTGCCTCGAACACCCCCGCCGCCACACCCGTCCCGACGGCACCCTTCGTCGCCGTCGTCCCCGCGGACTTCGTCTCTCCCGCAGGCTTTGCTGTCTCTCCCTTCGGGGTCGGTGCACCGCGCTGTGCCGCCACCGACGCCGCAGCCTTGGCCGGGTCGATCTGCTTCAAAAACTCCAGCTTCTGCGACGCCATGAGATTGCCCGAGATCTTGAGCTTGCCACCGAAGTACAGCTTTTGCGCGTCGACCTTGCCCGCGACGATTCCGTGCCAGTCTTCGTCCGCGAGGCTCAGCGTGACGTCGGCCCCCGCGGCGACGCCTTCGGTGACAGCGCCCTTGGCGTTTTTCACATCGAGGGTCCACGCGGAGTCAGGGCCCGAAAGCTTGAGGACAAACACCGTGGCGACTTTGCTTACCAACCCTGGATTGGCTGCGATGTGGTCTCGGATCACCCCGAAGATCTCTTGTGTGCTGATCGCTCCGCCGCGCTCGGAGTTTCCCGCTGCGGGCGGTGGCACCACAGCCGTGGCGGTCGGTCTGGCTGCCACAGCGGGCGCTGCGACCGGTCGCTCGGAGGGAATCTCCCGGTGCACTTCAACCACCCCTGTGATGGCGATCTTGCCTCGTTCGACCACACGGCTCTGGAACACCACGTGCGTATCGTCGGTCTTCCACATCTCGGTGCGGAGGGTCTCACCAGGGATCACCGTGTCGGTAAATCTCGCCCGGATGCTCTTGAAGAGCCGCGGATCGTTGCCCGCAAACGACCGGATCACATGCCGTGCTGCGTAGCCAAAGGTACACAGCCCATGGAGGATCGGACGGGTGAAGCCAAAGCCCACGGCAAAGTCCGGGTCGGCGTGCAAAGGGTTCCAGTCGCCGAGGAGACGGTAGAGCAGGGCCTGGTTGGCGTGGGTCTGTTGGTTGACCACAGCGTCTGGATCCCGCGCCGGGGGGGCGTGCGGTTCTGTTGCCGGCCCGCGGTCACCGCCCCAGCCTCCCGCACCACGCACCACCGAAGTGACTTCGTTGCGAAACAACTCCCGCCCGTCCGGGTCGTACGTACGGATCTCGTTGACCACCAGGGCGTTCTTGCCCTTGTCGTACACGTCCTTGACGGTGATCTTGTGGGTGAGCGCCGCCGACGTGGGCAACGGGCGAAGAATCTCCAGGTACTGTTCTCCATGGAGAATGCGCTCGAAGCCATAGTGCAACCCCGGTGCTTGTTTACCCTCCACCCCCAGACGCACCAGCGCGTTGAGGGCCGGCACCACGGCGAACGTCGGCAACGGCCGAAAGCCCTGCGTGTGCAACTCGTACGTCATCTGGAGATCTCCCGCGTCCAGCGGATCTTCAGACGCGCCCACCGCGAGGGCGTACAAGCCCAGGTCACGGGCCTCGTACGACGACTGCGCCGTGGGATATTCGTACCCCACCGCGGCATCCGCATCGATGAACGCGTTGCCCCCGCGTCCGGGCCCCGCTTGGATGTTGGCCACGATGGGCCCCATCGACTGGGTGATGTCTTCGGGGTGGGTGCTGTGTCCAAAGTCCGTGATGGTGTTCCAGTGGTCGCGCACGGCCTCGGGGGTGAGCACCCGCCCGAGACGAAACGTATGTCCGACCGTGCGTTCCCACCGGAGACGGGTGACGAGCCCGCCGCCGACTTCGTACAGCCCACCCGAGTCCGTGCAGGACTCATGGGCGAGCCAGGCCACGAGCGGTGAGACGTACTCGGGTTTCAACGCATCCAGGAGTTCCTTCGGGAGAACAGTCTCGGTCATGCGTGAACCCGCAATGGGGGCGATGGCGTTGACCAGCACGTTCTTTTTACGGCCCTCGATCGCCAGGGTGTTGGACAGCCCCACGAGCCCAAGCTTCGCCACGCTGTAGTTCGCCTGGCCGAAGTTTCCGTAGATCCCCGCCGCGGATGAAGTCACCAGGATCCTGCCGTAACCGCCTTCCCGCATGTGGTTCCAAGCGGCTTGCGTGGTCTTGAAAGCTCCGAGGACGTGCACCCGGTAGATAAGATCCCAGTCGGCCTGGGACATTTTCTGAAAGCTCGTATCCCGGAGAATCCCTGCGTTGTTGACGAGAATATCCACCCGGCCAAAGGCACGGATCGCCGTCTCGATGATCTTGTCCCCGTCTTCGACGGAGTCATAGTTCGCGACGGCTTCGCCCCCGGCCGCGCGGATCTCGTTTACAACCCCGTCCGCCGCGGCAGAACTCTTGCCTTCGCCGTGCGCTCCGCCGCCGAGATCGTTGACGACAACCTTGGCCCCGCGGCTGCCAAACAGCAGCGCGTGGGAACGTCCAAGTCCGTTGCCCGCACCGGTGATGACAACGACACGCCCATCGAACCGTAGCTCCGTCGACATCCTGGTCATGCTCCTTGGATGCACGCGCCCCGCCCGTTGGCGACCGCGGCGGGCCGAAAGTGGAACCGCAAAGTCACACCGCCGTCAACGCTCACGCTCAAAAGGGAGGGCGGCAACCCCCCGGCGAGGCCCCGGCAACCCCAGCCATGAAGCCTCTCGCGAACGAATCGAGGGTTGTGGCTCTTGATGGGTGAGCCAGAAAACCTCAGGTTGGCGACCGCTGGCTCGCCTATCGCGGTCTGGCGCACCGGAACCCTACGACAGCGCTGCGGGTGGCGGGGGTGTCGTACTTGCGCGACGAGGCGCGGACGTACGCGATGTCGTCGCTGCGCCAGGAACCCCCGCGGAGGCTACGGAGGTCGGGGGTGGGGGTGGTGCACACGGGGTCGGTGCGGGGCTCGCCGTCCCAGCAAGAGGTGTCGGTGTAAGGGGCGTACAGGTCGGCGGTCCACTCCCAGACGTTGCCCGCGAGGTCGTAGAGGCCCGCGCTGGGCGCAAAGCTCCCCACGCGTTTTGTGGAGGTTCCGTCGTCGCCGGGGCAACTGTTGCCCTGGGCGAGGTCACACGTGGGGCTCGGCGGGTTGTCTCCCCACGGAAAGATCCTCTCGGGTGTCAGCCCGCCGAGAGAACTTCCGCGTGCGGCGTACTCCCACTCGGCTTCGGTGGGCAGGCGCCCGCCGTCCCACACGCAAAACGCCTGGGCGGTGGTCCAATCGACGCAGTTGATGGGATGCGCTTCGAGGCTCGGCGTCGCGACGGACTCACTCCAGGTACATCCCGCCGTACCCGTGGTCATGGGTTCTGTGACGGCGCCCCCCGTCCAGGGTACCAAACCACCCGGGTACATCAACGCACTCATCGCCGCGGGATGCCCGGCCCTCCAGAAGCGTCGAAATCTCGCAACGGTGACTTCATAAGCGTCCAACGAAAAAGCATGGACGGTGATGGATGGCTGCGCGGGCATGTCGGCCAAGGCGAGGATGTCTCCGCCCATTGTGAAGGCACCCGAAGAGAGCGCCACGGCGCCACAGCCTCGCTCGCTGGCGGAGGGACAACTGGGGGTGGGGGGTGGCGCATCGGGAGCGCTCCCGCAGCCAATTCCCAACGCGCCCACGGCGATCCCGCGCATCCAGCGTGTCATCGCGTCGACTGTACGGCGATGAAGGCGAGGATCAAGGGCGCGTGATGACCGCGGTGTACGCACCGGAAGAAGCCGAGCCAAAGCCGTCGACGGTGAAGACATGGAGGCCCGCGCTGGCGCTGACAGGTGTGGAGAGGGTGGATTGCAGCCCCGTGACGCCGCAAACGAAGTGAACGGACGGCGGGAGAACCACGCACGCGACGGGAGTCTACATGCAGGTTCGGTCAACGACGATGAGGGTGGAGTATGGCGGGCACCCGAGGCCCGAAGTCGTGTACCAGCCCTGGAAAACGGTTCCGATGCGTTGGCACGAAGGGGCGCGAGCAGTGGAGCAGGCGACGAGGCACAGGACCGTCCCGGACGGGAAGTAACACCCCTCGCTGGCTGTGCCTTCGTGAAGGCACTGAGGAGCCTCCGCGGCGGTTGGTTCCGAATCCCTCCCGGAGTCCGTCGGCCTGTCGGGTGGAACGTCTATCGGCACCCCCACGGTAACGTCTGTCGTGGGCATCGCCGCATCTACGACCACGCCAACGTCCATCATGGGCGTCCCGGCGTCGGTCGTGGCTACGCTGTTCCGCACAGGGTACGGCAGGCCATCCAGGGTGCATCCCGCGAGGGTCCACATCACCGCGGCCCCGTCCGCACGCGCCACCCACCGCGTCATCGTCCCGCATGAAAGACGACGATGGGCGGGGCGTCAAGCGTAGGCGAGGGAGGGCCGTCCCAAGGCGGGACCTCGCTTCTGGTTCTGTTCGTGAGGCGCGAGGGCACGCAACCAAAACGTTCGTGGGACGGATCACCGGGCATGACCCTCCCCTACACGCAGTTGTACGTCCATCTTGTCTGGGCCACCTGGGATCGGCAGCCCTGGATCACCGACGCCGCGCGACCGTCCCTGCACGCGGCCATTGTGGAGAAGTGCAAGGTCCAACGGTGTCAACCCGTCGCGGTCGGTGGCGTCGCCGACCATGTCCATGTGCTGGTCCGCATGCGGCCGTCCATCGCCATCTCGGATCTCGTCGGCGCGCTCAAAGGCGCTTCCTCGTATTGGATGAACGCCTGCGCAATGTTGACCGAGACCTTTCGCTGGCAAGGTAGCTATGGCGCGTTGTCCGTTCATTCACGCGTCGTCGCCCGCGTCGCCCGTTACGTCCACGACCAACCGTTCCACCACGCTCGACAGAAAACCCTCCCACGTTGGCAACAGACCCACGACGAGGCCTGACAACCACGCGACGCGATCAGGCAACCCGTCGCCCGGTGCGACCGATTCTCGGATCCCGAGCGCGAGGGCCGTCCTTGCCTTTGCACTGCGATCCACGGTGCGCAGGCTCACGGAGGTGTGGGCCCTGAGACGTCTGGCTTCTGCCCTTGAGGGGGTCAGGGCGTGCGGGCCTTCACGCCGCGGTGGAAGCCCACCGAGCGTGCGAGACCCCCACGGCCCGTCGGGTGTATCCTCCATGTCATGCGGTACAGGGTCCAACGGGAAGAACAAGGTGTGACGGTCAAGGTCAATTGCCCGGACTGCAAACTCACGGCGTGGCAGCAGGTGGATTCCGCTGCGCTCTACGCCGAGGAGCCACCGGCGGACGAGGACATCACCCCGTACATGGAGTCCGTGCGGGATGGCCTGGCCGAGCGCTTGTCCAACGCGGGCTGCGCCCACCCCATGGACGACGACGCAGTCTCCCGGATCGTGGAAGAAATCCGCGGGCTGTTCCCCCGCCCGGCCACCGGCTGAGTCCCCCGGTCACACCCCATGAACCCCATGGAATGTCCGCGCTGCGGTCATCCGCTGCCCGCCCCGGGGGTCTGCCCGGTGTGCGACCACGCCTGCGAATCGACGGACCCGCCCGATGAGGGCCTTGGCTTTCGATGGCGGTCAGGCCAACTCCCCGTGGCCCTGGGTGGCGTACTGCTCGCGCTCTCCCTCGCGCTGCCCCTCGTGCGGGACGTGCGCGTCGCCGACGGGATTGTAAGCGTTAGCTTTTACGACATTCTCCAGGGGCGTTACCCCGTCGTGGGGCGCTTCGCCGCGTGGCTGGTCGTCGGGGCCGTGGCGTTTCTCCTTTCGATGCTCATGTCCCGGCGTACGGGCTTGGCGATGACCGCCAGTCGCCCGACCCTGTGGGTGGTGTCCCTCGCGCCCGTCGTCGGCGCGGCACTGCCTTTTCTTCGGTTGCATCGGTACGGACAACACCCGGGGGTGGGCGTCGCCGTAGGCTTTGTCTTCGCTGGGGTATTCCTTGCCTTGATGGGTTCGTTGCGCTTCGGTCAGGGCGTCCACGATCACCCGCGGAGCGAGCACTCCACCGACGACTGAAGATCTGTTGCTCCCTCGGGCGCGGTCCCCTGGAGCACCCCCGCGGGGTATCTCCTGGGGAGGGCGGCGAGGTCCACGGCGAGCATCCCGAAGGTCATGGCGAGGACAAAAGCCCCTGTGGACAGCGATCCCGTCGCGAGAGACACCACCGCGGGTCCCGGGCAGTAGCCCCCAAGGCCCCAGCCCAGGCCAAAGATCACAGACCCTGCGACAAGCCGTCCGTCCACGCGGGTCCATCGCGGGAGGTGAAACTCCGTGTCAAAGAGCGGTGCCCCGCGGCGGAGGACCCAGGGGGTGGCAACGAGGCCCAGGAGCACCGCGCCGCCCATCACACACGCCAGGCTCGGGTCCCACGGGCCTGTCACATCGAGAAAGCCCAGGCCCTTGGATGGCAGCGTCATGCCGGACACCCCGAGACCGAGCGCGAAGACCAGGCCGCACACAAACGCCACGAAGATCCGTTGCCGGGGCTTCACCGTGGGCCTCCAAACACGTGCCGGGTGACAAAGACCATGGCGATGGCCGTGGCCATGAAGGTTGCCGTGGCGACGAGCGAGCGCGGCGACCGACGGGAGAGGCCGCACACCCCGTGCCCGCTGGTGCATCCGTTGGCCATGCGGGTGCCCGCGCCGACAAGAAGTCCCGCGATCACAAGCATGGGGAGATCCCCCCGTGGGGCTACACAAAGCCACGCTGGGCGCAGGCATCGGAGCAGCAGCCCGCCTGCACACAGTCCAACGACAAACGCTGCCCGCCATGCGCGCTCGCCCGCGCGGGGGCGAGCAAGACCCGCGACGATCCCGGTGATCCCGGCGATGCGGCCGTTGGCGTACAGCAGCGCCAGCGATGCAACTCCAAGAAGCAATCCACCACACGTCGAAGCCCCCGGCGTGAACACGGATGCCATCCCCACCTCAGGAAAGTACATCGAAGTGGTGTCTAGCATAGCAGAAGATACGGAGGCGGGAAGTCGTTGCGGATTGAAGGGTACGGAGAGACCGCAAAGCCCCCCGCCCTGGCACACCGTGCTACGGTAGACGCCCAGACGGTGGAACTCCGGTGACGCAGGCTGTCCGCAGGATCCTTGCATGGGCAGCGCTCGTGGCCGGGTGTAGCGTGGACGGGGTGTTATGGGGGCCCGATGGCGGGCGAGCCCCTGGGATGTTGGACACGGGGACGGGCTTCATCGCCCCGTCGATCGACGTGGCCCCGGTCACCCACCCCGACGCGACGGACGTGTCATTCACCGATGTGGGTTTGCGGGCGTGCGTCACCCAGCGCGACTGCGCGGCGGGCGAGGTCTGCCTCCAGGGGTATTGCTCGGTCGACGACTGCCTTGCGGGCGAGCCTCTGTGTGGCAGCGATCGGTGTCAGGTGGCGTGCGTGCCCACCCATGACCTTTGCGCGGGGGTTTCTTGCGGTGCCGACCAGACCTGCTTCGAGGGGCTGTGCGTCAATGGTTGCTTCCCCGCGCCGTGCGTTGGGGTGGTGTGCCCTTCGGGGCAGTACTGCAACGAGGATACCGGCGCGTGCACGGACATCCATCCCTGCACGGCACGGTGCAATCCTGGTTACGCGTGTGACCTCCAGTGCCTCCCGCACACCCCGTGTGACACGGTCTCGTGTCCCAGCGACCAGCTTTGTGTCAACGGACGGTGTCTTCCCAATCCGTGTTCGGGTGTGGTCTGTGCGAGCGGCGCGCTGTGCATTGACGGCGTGTGCACCCCCACGTGCGGGTGCAACCCTCCGTGCACGCGATCGTCCCGTGACCGCTGCGTCGTGGGGCGCTGCCAATGTGATCGCTTGTGTACCCCGACGACGCCGTGTGGAACCGACGACGGCTGCGGCGGACATTGTCCGGGTCCGTGCGCCAACCCGAGGGCAACCTGCAACCCGGTACTGTATTCATGTGATTGTGCGCGGACGTGTCCGGCGAGCGCGCCGTGCGGAGCCGACGACGGTTGTGGCGGGCGCTGTGACCAGGGCTGCGGGCTTGGCGAGCGCTGTGACACAGCCAGGGGGCTGTGCATCTGCGAGACGATCTGTCCATCGGACGCCATGATCGCCGCGGCGCCGTGCGGGAGCATCGTGGCCAACCTCTGTGCAGGTGGGCCGACCTGTGGTGTCGGCACGGCGTGTCCCGATGGACTCCGGTGCAACACGATGACGTACACCTGCGAGTGCCTCACGGGCTGCGCGGGAGACGCCCAGGCGATGATGAGGATGCCTGACGTGGTGATGTCGCCGCCATCGGACGGGGGTGCGGGCACGATGGACATGGACGCGCCGTGCGGGGCGGGGTTGTTGCGGTGCGCGGGGATTTGTGTGGATGTACGAAACGACAACAACCACTGTGGGAACTGCGGGAGTCCATGTCCCTTTGGCACGACGTGCACCAACAGTCTGTGTGCTTGTCCGTCGCCGCTGACCCTCTGCGGCGGGGCATGCGTCAATACGGCTGCGGACGGGAACAACTGTGGGGACTGTGGGACGATCTGTGCCGGGCGGTCGTACTGCGACCATGGGTACTGTACGTGTATTCCAGCGTGTACGACCGACCCGAACCAGGTGGTCTGTGGCGCGCCCGTCCCAAACCTTTGCCCCGGGGGTCCCTCGTGTGGAACAGGAACGATGTGTGCATCGGGAGCGATGTGCAACACGGCGACAGGGGCGTGCGTGTGCGTTCCGCGGTGTCCTCCCGGGGTGCTGTGTGGCGCGACGGACGGCTGCGGCGGGCAGTGCGTCGGGGTGTGTCCTCCCGGGGCGACGTGCACGCAAGACCCAATCAACCCGCACCATGAGTTTTGTTCGACCGCAGACTGCGTGTCCGGGTGCCGTTGCGACCAGGTGTGCGCGATGAACCACTGCGTTCCGATCACCTGCCCGGGGGGTGCCTCGCCGTGTCCCTGCCAGTGTTGCCCCGACGGGAGCGTGTGCGTGGGTGGGGCCGCGTGCGTAGCCCGTCCACCCTGAGATCCATCACACAGACGCAGGCGGAAAAACGTCTCCCGATAGCACTGTTGTAAGCCATGACCGTTCGGTGCGGGTGCGGGCGTCAAAGAGGGTGTCCGCGAGGTCGCCGTCGTAAAAGTCACGGAGCGCCGAGAGGTACACTCCGTGGGCCTGTCGCACGGAGAGCGCATAGGTCTCAAAGCTGGCTGCGGAAACATCGCCGGTCGCAAGTGCTTGAGAGATGGCTTGGGATGCACGCTGCGCGGTGGCGATGGCCATGTGGGTGCCGGACGAAAACAACGGATCGAGAAAGCCGCCGGCGTCGCCGACCGAGAGCCAGCCGGCGCCCGCAAGGGGAGAGACTTCGTACGCGAGGGATGGGAGTGACCGGACGGGGGTAAGTCGTGTGGCGCGGGTGAGGAGTTCGCGGACGTACGGTGCGTCGTCGAGGGTGCGGGTAAAAAAGTCTTCGAGTGTCTCGCCCCGCGCGCGGGACTGCCACCACGCTGCGGAACACACGGCGCCCACGGAGTTCACGTTGCCACGAAAGGGAATGTTCCAGATCCAGCCATGGGGAAAGATCACGACGTCGAGGTTGCCTTCGTCACGGCCGGGAGACCGCGGGAGGTTCTGGTAGTGGGCAAAGAGCGCTGCGCGGTCGAGGCGCGGAAGGGCGGTCCGAGCGCCGACGCGGGCTGCAAGCAGGGTGTCCCGCCCCGTGGCGTCGACAACCACCCGGGTCACAAGACCCTCCCGGTGTCCGTCGGCGTGGCGAACGCGCACGCCGGTGACTCCGCCGTGTTCAACCAAAACGTCTTCGGCGGTGCACGGAGCGCAAAGATCGACGCCAAGTTCTACGGCGCGGCGCACGAGAAGGTCGTCAAAGTCGGCACGGGGAACCTGCCACGCCCGGTGGCAAGACTCGTACGGATACACCGCCTCGCGGCTGGTACGGCAGCACACAAAGCGCACGGCGTGCTTGGCAAGGTACCGCGCTTCCATCGCAGGACGCAGCCCCAGGTCGTCAAGAATGGCACCCGACGCTGGCGCGAGGGACTCACCGATGTGAAACCTTGGAAAAGTCTCGCGTTCGACAAGCACCACCCGGGCGCCCCCGCGGGCAAGAAGTGCCGCCGTCACCGACCCCGCAGGGCCGGCGCCCAGGACGGCGACGTCGTAGGGAGTGACGTCCACGGTCACCCGTCGGGCCCCGGGAGAATGCAACGGTCTGAGACGATTCCCGTGGGGGTGGCAAGGGCAGGGTGGGCACCGGCGATCCAGCCGAAGGTAACCCGGTGGAGCGGGACCGGGGTCTCAAGGACGGAAGAAAAGTCCTGGCCGCGGTTGGTGGAAAGTTCGACACCGTGGTCGGTGACGGCCACGATGCGGGCGACGTCGACGAGAAACACCGCCGTGGTGTCACCGCCGGGCGGGCGATGGCCAAGCGTCTGGGCAAAGGGCCGCTGGACGCTCCCGCCGGAGGTCACAAGCACCCGATGGGCGGGACCGTCGTCGCGAAATGCAACGACCCCGCCGACGGAGCGCCCGAGACCCGTAAACAAAGCTCCGTGGGAGGCTAGAACCTCGCCCGCCACCACGCGGGTCTGGTCGATGAACAACAGATGCCCCCCGTTGGCAAGGAGCACCATGGAGCGATCGGGGTCGAGGACGGCCGACGTGAGGGTGGTGTCCAGTGCCGTGACGGCGTACCAGCCCGACTCGCCCGAGCGGTCGTTGGTGAGCATCAAGCCCGGGCCGTTGGCGGGCCACGTGCGGGCGACAAAGGACCAGCCGCCCTCGGCGCGACGAGACCATGGAGCCCCCTGGACATCGGTGCACATCGCCGTCACGGCAAAGGGCCCGTCACGCGTCGAACGAAGGTAGAACCTGGAGTCCACCAGGGCGTAGGCGCTGCCGTCGGGAGAAAACTCAAAGGCCCAGCCGCCACGCGCAGGGCATGGGAGCGCGGACGCGAGGGGAGAGACGACGCCGGTGGTCTCGTCGGTGATGCGCCCGTTGCGGATGGACCAGACGTGTCCGTGCGGATCGATCGCACGAAGGTCGGCGAGGGGCCGTGGGGTAAAGCACCAGGGTTCGACGGGCGCAGCGGGAGATTCCCCGGGAGGAAGGGCGCCACCCGAAGGTGGGG
>VFSW01009217.1_pt1 | contig 14105 bp, 14 predicted proteins | sample 5358111 | NCBI WGS metagenome assembly VFSW01 (sample SAMN11554181, study PRJNA540505) | mine drainage metagenome | isolation source: sediment from site ElyBrook_90M | place: USA: Ely Copper Mine, Vershire, VT | collected 2017
GCTGTCCAGGGTGCGGCGCCGGCCGGGCCGGCCAGTGGCGGCTGAACGCATGGGTTCCGGGCAAATCCATTTCGCGCGTCCGCTATCCGCGGCCGCGGCGGCGCTGGCCGCAGCCTTGATCGCCGGCTGTGCGGCGGGCCCGGATTTCCACAGGCCTGCCGCCCCGCAGGCGAGTCGCTATACGCCCGAGCCCTTGGCGGTGCAGACTGCGTCCGCCAACGTCGGCGGCGGCGCCGCGCAGCGGTTTGTTCCGGGCATGGACATCCCGCCGCAGTGGTGGACGCTATTTCGGTCGCCGCAGCTCAACGCGCTGATCGAGCAAGCCATCAAAGCCAATCCAGACATGCAAGCGGCCGCGGCGGCGCTGCGGCAGGCGCTGGAAAACGTCAAGGCACAACAGGGCGCTTTTTATCCGGCCGTCCAAGCCGCTTACTCGTCCTCCCGCCAAAAGACTGCGGCCACGCTTGCCTCGCCGCTGGCATCGAACGCCTCGATTTACAGTCTGTATACGGCGCAGGCGGCGGTTTCCTATACGCCCGACGTCTTCGGCCTCAACCGCCGGACGGTGGAATACCTTAAAGCTCAGGCCGCAGTCCAACGCTATCAGCTTGAGGCGACCTATCTGAGCTTAACTTCGAACGTGGTCAACGCGGCAGTGCAGGAAGCCACGCTGCGCGCGCAACTCGCCGCGACCGGGGAAGTCATCCGCTTCGAAACCGAGGCTCTGGCGCTGATGCGCAAGCAATATCAGGCAGGCGCGATAGCGATGGCGGACGTGGTGGCACAGCAGGCCGCGCTGGCGCAGGCGCAGGCCGGCCTGGTCCCGCTGCAAAAACAGCTGGCGCAAGTGCGCGATCTGCTGACACGGCTGCTTGGCCGCACCCCGGATGAGGAGCCGGCCGAACGCTTCGAACTGTCGTCGCTGCATCTGCCGCAAGAACTGCCGCTAACGCTGCCCTCCAGCCTGGTCGAGCAACGCCCGGACGTTCGCGCGGCGGAAGAGCAATTGCATGCCGCCACCGCCGAGGTCGGCGTCGCCATTGCCAACATGCTGCCCCAGTTCAGCCTGAGCGCCGATGTTGGAAACGTTGCGACCCAGGCGGCACTGTTGGGCGGTTCCGGCGCCGGCATGTGGCTGGCTGCGGGCAATATCACGCAGACGCTGTTCGCCGGCGGCACGCTGCTCCACCGCAAACGCGCAGCGGAGGCCGGTCTCGATCAGACCGCGGCAATGTATCGCTCCACCGTTCTCAACGCGTTCGAGAACGTGGTCGACGTGTTGCGCGCTTTGCAATACGACGCCGATGCAGTCAGGGCGCAGGCCGCCGCGGAACGCTCGGCGGCCGAATCCCTCGCTATCGCGCGCACGGCGCTGAAACTGGGATCGATAAGCTATTTGTCGCTGTTGAACGCCGAGCAGGCGTATCAGCAGGCGTTGATCGGGCTTTCCCAGGCGCAGGGCAATCGCTACGCCGACACCGCGGCGCTATTCCAGGCGCTCGGAGGGGGCTGGTGGAATCGGCCCGGATCGGGCGAGCCCATCGGCGCCCTTGGCAATCCTTGAAATCTGTTTCAATCGCTACGGCCGGGCCTGGACAGCTCCAGTCGATAATTCCCTGCGCCGGTTGGGAAGCTCCATTATTGCGGTCCGACGGGGTGCGGCGGCACTTCCTCCCCAGCGCTCGGAAAGCGAAGATCGAAGCGGCAACCGGCTCCCGGTTTCGACTGCAGGGTCATGCGGCCGCGATAGCGTTCCGCGATTTCGCGCACTATTGCGAGTCCGAGGCCGGCGCCGCCGCGCGCCGAGGAATCCGAGCGGTAGAAACGCGCAAAGGCATGCTCCTGATCGGCCAGCGCAATCCCCGGCCCGTCGTCGATCACCGAGACCAGCGCATCGCCGCCGTCCCGGCGCGTCGCTATGGTCGCGTGACCGCCGTTCCGGCCATAACGCAGGGCATTGTCGACGAGGTTGCCGATCATTTCGGCGAACAACATCTCGTTGCCTGCCACGTAAAGATCCTTCGCATTGCCGTCGTAGCCAAGATCCATGCGGTGCTGATCGGCTAGTGGCAGGAAACGCTCAATCACCTGACGCGCCACGGCGCCCAGATTCACCGGCTGCCCATCAGTCATCGGATCGACGGCCTCAGCTTTGGCCAATACCAGCATCTGCTCGATCAGGTGGCTCGCCCGGGCAGCGCTTGCCTCGACATCCATGAGACAGGCGTCGAGTGTCTTGGAGTTACTGGCTTTTCTCGCCCGTTGTGCCTGTAGATTCAGACCGGCCAATGGCGTGCGCAACTGATGTGCGGCGTTGGCGATGAAGTGGCTTTGTGATTCTACAACCGATGAAACCCGCGCCATCAGGCGATTGATAGCGTCGATGAGGCCGCGCACCTCCTCGGGCGCATGTAGCGGGTCGAGCGGCGTGAGCTCCGTGCCGGAGCGCTGCGCCACCTCTGCTTCCAGCAGCTTGAGGGGCTCCAATGCCGTGCGCACTCCATGCCGCACCAGGCCGACCGCAACAGCGATCATGGTCGCCATGAACAGGATGGTGGCGCCGAGGATGGCGCGTGTCATCTTGTCCCGCTTGCCTGTCGTTTCGCCGATCTCGACCAGAACCGGCACATCGTTTGGATCGACCAAATGGCGCATGTAGGAGACGCGCACGCGTCTGCCGCCGGTTTCGACGTCGCGATACGCGGCTTGGCCGTTCGCGTCGATGTTGCTCGGCATCGGGCCGAGGTCGCCTCTGGCGGCGAGCACAGTCATAGTGCTCAGATCGGTGACCCGATAGAGGACCAACTCGCCCTCGTCGGCGAGCAGCCATTTCAGGGCTGCGTCCGGCAGGGCGACCTGGATATGGCCCTGCTTCATGCTCACTTGCTCGGCCAGGGTCACGACATCGTCGGCCAGCGCCCGATCGTACGCAAGATTGGCATAACTGGAGCCGAGCCAATATGCGGCGATGGCGCCGATCACACCGATGCCGGCAAGAACCAGCGCCAGACGCCGCGTGAGGCGGCTGCGCAGGGAAGTGGAATGGCGGGGCATTTCAATGGTCCCCTTGCGTTTGGATCAGGCGATAGCCGATGCCGCGAACAGTACCGATTTCGACGCCGGCGTCGGCCAACTTGCGACGCAGGCGGTGGATGTAGACCTCCACCATATTGTCGCCTGCGGCAGCGCCGTCGTCGCCCAAGAGGTTCGCCAGGGTGTTCTTTGCAATCACGCGGCCCGGTGTCTGCAGCAGTGCTTCAAGGACGCTTATTTCATGCCGCGAAAGAGGCAGCACGGCACCGTCGGCGGTGATCTCGCGGCGATCCCAGAACCATTCCAGCCGACCGATCTTGAGGGTGGCCCCCTGTCCGCGACGCAACAAGGCGCGAACGCGGGCCTCGAATTCCGAGAGCTCAAAGGGCTTCGTCATGTAGTCATCGGCGCCGCGGTCGAGACCCCGTACACGATCCAGCGTACGGTCGCGAGCACTCAGGATCAGCACCGGTATCGTCTGCCGCCGCTGACGCAGCCGCTCGAGCACCTCAATGCCGTCCATTCCCGGCAAACCGAGATCGAGCACGACCAGATCGAAAGATTCCGTCGCCAGCAGAGTGTCTGCATGGCTCCCATCTCCAGCGACCGCAGTCTGGTGCCCGGCATCGGCGAGGACCTGCGCCAATCCGCGCTGCAGGGTCAGATCGTCTTCAACCAGCAAAACGCGCACCGGCCATCCTTTAAGGTTGCATTCAGGTTTGATGTCTAGTATGGCGCATTCTTAACGAACGCCACATTCCATGCAAGCATCGCAAGCGACTTCGACGATACCGGTATTGCTGTTTCACGGACTGCTGTCATCGCCGCAGGAGTTCGGACTCATCGCACACACGCTGCGCATGCGCGGACTGACGCACGAGGCCGTCACCGTTCCGGGCTACACCCTGGCGCCCGACCCCATATCGCCGGACTGGCGGCGCTGGCGCGACGCGGCGGTCGCGGTCGTCGAAGCCCGCGTTGGCCGCGAAGATCCGGTTGTACTTGGGGGACTGTGCATGGGTGGGGTTCTCGCCGCTGCCGCCGCGCTCAAATCGCGCCGGCGCATCGCCGGATTGGTGTTGATTTCGCCCACGTTCACCTACGACGGCTGGGGTCTGCCGCCGATCCGGCATTTGCGCCATCTGGGCTATTGGACCAGGCTCGACCGCTATTTTTCGGTCGCGGAACGCGAGCCGTACGGAATCAAGAACCCGAAGATCCGCAAATGGGTCGCGCGCGAACTGGAACAACGCGCCCAATCGGCCGCCGGTCCCGCGCGCGTACCCCTGCGCGCCCTGCGCGAAGGCGAACGCATGATGGCTGCGGTGCGCGCCGGCCTTAAGGATCTGGATTGTCCCCTGCTGGTGATTCATGCGCGCGAAGACGAAATCACGCGGCTCGAAAGCGTGCAGCGCTTGTTCGATGCGCTGCCGACGCGCGACAAGGAACTCGCGGTCCTCGAGGACAGCTATCACATGGTCACCATTGACAATGACAGGCAGGAGGTCGCCTCCTTGCTCGCCCAATTCGTCAAGCGCCTTGCGCCGCCCGTGCGCGCCGAAGCAAGCCCGCTGGAGCGGGCCGTCGCGGGCGTGCTCCCGGCACCGGTGCCTGCAGCCGCGCTGGATATGATTTTCAACTGAGGTCGCCATGAACACGGTAGAACAACTCAAGCAACTGATACACGACAAATTCGAAATCGACGTTTCGACGCTGAAGGCCGACGCACCGCTGGCGGATTATGGATTGGACTCGCTGTCGCTGGCCGAACTGCTGTTCACCGTCGAGGAACACTTCAACGTGGACTTCCCCGATAACCGTCAGGACGTGAACACCCTGGCGTCGCTGGCCGCACTGATAGACGAACTGCGCGTGCCCAGCCCGGCATGAGGCGCCGGGTCGCGATCACCGGGATCGGGCTGGTCTCGCCCCACGGCGATAAGCCCGACGCGGTCTTCGACGACTTGCTCGCCGGCCGCTCGGCGATTACGCGCTGGGACGAAGGCGGCGCGGGCCCGGCCGTTGTTGCGCGCGCGCCCTTCGACGTTACGCGCTGGTTTTCGCGCCTGCAACTGGCCGGCGTGGATCGCGTCAGCCAGCTTGCCGTAGCGGCGGCCGAAATGGCGCGGGCCGATGCCGGTTTGGAGGCACTGGACGAAAGCGCAGGCGTATATCTGGGCACCGGCATGGGTGGCGCCGCCGCCATCGAAGAGGCCTTCCGCAGCCACCAGAATTCCGGTCGCGTCCCGCCGCTGACCGTGCCGGCCTTCATGCCCAACGCGCCGGCCGCCCACATCGCCATGCGCGCCAAGCTGCACGGCCCGGTGCTCACCTACTCGATCGCCTGTGCCTCGTCCGCCGTGGCGCTGGCCGAGGCGGCCAAGGCCATCGCCTGCGGCGAAGTCGACTGCGCGCTCGCAGGAGGCAGCGAGGCGCTGCTCCAGCCCAGCGTGCTGCGCGCCTGGCAAGCCATGCAGACTCTGGCATCGCCTGCGCTCGGCGATCCGTCCCGATCGTGCCGGCCGTTTAGCGCCGATCGGACCGGTCTGGTATTGGGCGAAGGGGCGGCCGTCCTGCTGCTGGAACCCTACGACTCGGCATTGGCACGCGGTGCTCGCATTTACGCCGAATTCGCCGGCAGCGGCATGTCCTGCGATGCAACGCACCTGACCAAGCCGGATGCTGCGGGGCAAACGCGGGCACTCGCAGCCGCGCTGCGAAACAGCGGCTTGTCGCCGGGTGATATCGGCTACTGCAATGCCCATGGCACCGCCACCCGCATCGGTGACCCGGTCGAATGCGATGCGCTGGGGCGGGTCTGGGGCGACGCGCTGGCCGGCCTGGCGGTAAGTTCGACCAAATCCATGCATGGCCACCTCCTGGGCGCGGCGGGAGCGCTTGAAGCGGCCATTACCGTATTGGCCTTGTATCGGCGCGCCCTGCCGCCGAACATGCACTGCGACCAGCCGGACCCCGACTGCAAGCTCGCATTAGTGCGTGAAACAGACTACCGCGCACCGCAGTTGCGCGCTGCCATCAGCAATTCCTTCGCCTTCGGCGGCACCAACACCGTCCTGGTGTTCCGGCAGGCCGGATAGGGTGCGGCGTTTCCGCTTCAGGGAGCGTTCACGCCTTGCACCCGTGGAAAGAACTGCTTTGCGCTTAAGGTCGAGCTTCTGACCATCGCCGACATGCTCGGATAGCGCGATCGCGCCGAACGAGCCGCTCCGGCCGCCCTCGGCCAGAGGCACGAAACGTGTAAGATTCGATTTCCCATCGCTTCGTGGAGTGATCTGTCAATGGACATCAGCGTCAGCAGCTTCATCACGCGGGAGCCTCCGGTTTTCGATAACGCTGCGGGGGAACGCCGGCACCGTCTGGAACGCTTGGCCGGCGTGTGCCGGATTTTCGGTCGGCTCGGCTTCTCCGAAGGGCTGCTCGGCCACATCACCGTGCGCGACCCCGACGATCCGGACCTGTTGTGGGTGAACCCGATCGGCGTGTCGTTCCGCAGGATCAAAGTGTCCGATCTCATCCAGGTCAATCATGCTGGCGACATCCTCGTCGGCAAGCGGCCGGTCAACCCGGTCGGGCTGCTCCTGCACTCGGCGATACACGAAGCCCGGCCGGAACTGGTGGCGGTCTGCCATGCGCACTCCCTCCACGGCAAGGCATGGTCCAGCCTCGGCCGCCTGCTCGATCCGATCACCCAGGACGCCTGCGTTCTGTTCGAGCAGCAGGCGCTGATCCGCGAACCGCGCGTGACGCAAACCCGCGCCGACGCAGCGCAGTTCGCCGCTGCGTTCGGAACCCACAGGCTGGCGATCCAGGCTGGTCACGGCCTGTTCAGCACCGGATTGAGCGTCGACGAGGCGGCCTGGTGGTTCATCTGCATGGAACGGGCCTGTCAGGTGCAGCTCATGGCTGAGGCGGTGGGAACGCCCGAGCGTTGGCCCGATGATCAGGCTCGAAGACTGGCGCAGGCACTGGGCTCCCCCGGCTTCGGCTGGCGCTCGTTTCAGACGCTCTGGGACGAGATCGTGGACTCCGACCCGGACCTGTTCGACTGAGGAACGTCATGCCGCCGCACGCGCCTGCGCCGGACGGCTAATCGGCTGAAGGCGACCCTATGACCTAGGTCAACACCGTTCCCGGCATCTCCTGCTATAAGAATTCGCAGACGAATCCGATAGTTCATTGAACTGCCTGTGCCCGACTGCTTCCAGCCGAACTGGCGCGGGAAGCGATTCAACAGGACGCTTGCATCGATTCGATCGAATCGGGTTCCGTCGTTCCACAACTTCTTTGGACGGGCGAACTATTTGGCGCATTGAACGAGGGGGACAATCATGGCTGAGATGAGAAAGGTTCTGGTGGTGGACGACGAAGAGATCGTGAGATTGAGCCACATGCGGACGTTGGCGGGCCAAAGCTGCAGTGTCGAGGCGGCGCGCGGGGGGGAGGAAGCGCTGGAAAAAATGCGGACGGCGCCGGCGGATGTGGTTCTGCTGGATTTGCGCATGCCGGGAATGGACGGGCTGGCGGCCCTGAAAGCGATCAAGGAGCAATGGCCGGCGACGGAAGTGGTGATTATCACCGGGTATCCATCCGTCGTCACGGCGCGCGAGGCCGTCAGGCTCGGTGCCTTTGATTATCTGGCCAAGCCGGTGGATCCGGACAAGGTGCTCGCTGTGGCGAATGAGGCGATGGCGCAAAGATTGGCGCCGCCCCAAGAGGGAAAAGGACAGACAAACAAGGATTCACGGAAAGGATGGGCGAAATATCTGAATTGACTGAATCCTGCACCGGGCACCGCAATGCAGCGATCGAACTCGGGAACAACGCGGTTTAAGACATGAGCACAGAAACAAAAAAGGATGTGTTCTACAGCGATATGCTGGTTCGCTTCTCGCATTGCGACCCGGCCGGCATCATTTTCTATCCGCACTATTTCGTGATGTTCAACGGGCTGGTGGAAGACTGGTTCAACCACGCCCTGGAGATCAACTACGCGGATTTCATCACCACGAGGCGATTGGGACTGCCCATGGTCAATATCAAATGCGATTTTGTCGCCCCTTCGAAGATCGGCGAAGTCATCACGCTGACGCTGAGGCTGGAACGCATCGGCAAAAGCTCGCTCGTGCTGGCGACCGGCGCCCAGATGGAGAATCAGATACGGATTGCGGCGCAGCTGACGCTATGCGTGTTTTCCTTCGAAACCAAACGCGCCGCGCCCATCCCCGACGATCTGCGCGCGCGTTGCATCGATTTCCAGCAGGGCAAACTGGACCATCCCTGGAGGCAGGCCTAGCCCCAGATCGCCCGCGCCGCGTCGACGCACAGCCGCAGCTTGGCGCGCTCGTCGGCCTCGGTGACGGGATTGCCGGCGACGGTGCTGGCAAAGCCGCACTGCGGGCTGATCGCAAGGCGTGCGGGTTCGACGTACTTCGCCGCCTCGCCGGCCCGGCGTTTGAGCTCGTCGATCGACTCGAGTTTTGGCGTCTTGGAACTCACCATGCCGAGCACGACACCCTTGCTCTTGGGCAGGAAGCGCAGCGGCGCGAAATCGCCCGCGCGCGGCGTATCGTATTCGAGCAGAAAGTGATTCACCCTGGCGCCGTTAAACAGCTTTTCGGCGACGGAATCGTAGCCGCCCTCGGACAGATACTTGCCCTTGAAATTGCCGCGGCACATATGTATCCCGACCACCATGTTTAACGGCAGATTCATTACCGCCTGATTGATCGCCTCGACGTAAACATCGACGAGCGCCTCGGGGTCCGCCCCGAGCGCCCTGGCCTTGCCCCGCGACACCGGATCGCAAAGATTGGCCAGCGCCACCTCGTCCAGCTGCACGTATTGGCAGCCCGCGGCGGCCAACTCGGCGATTTCCTGCTGGTAGACCTTGCCCAGATCGACGAACATTTCTGTCGCATCCTTGTACACGCCCGGCTCCTGCCAGTTGCCGACACGCCAGTAGTGCATGGTCGAGGGCGAGGGCATGGTGATTTTGGGTAGCGCCCGGGTCAGCGGCTTGACGAAGCTGAATTCCTCCATCGAAATCGGCTGCCTGCGCTTCAGTCTGCCGACCACGTGCGGCGCGGTGAACCCGGTCTCGTGGCCGTGATCGTCGTGAAATTTGAACTGTGCTTCCTTGATGACGAAGCCGTCGGTAAGCGCGACAAAGCGCGCCCAATAGGACGGGCGGCGAAATTCGCCGTCGGTGGCCAGGCCCAGCCCGGCTTCCTCCTGCAGCTTCACCGCGTCGCGAATGGCGTCGTCCTGGACTTTCCTGAACTGCGCTTCGCTGATGGTCTTCGCCGCAAACTGCTTGAACGCCTCGCGCAGCGCGGGAGGGCGCAGCAGGCTGCCGATGTGGTCGGCGCGAAACGGGGGACGGCCATTGGCGGAAATCGGCATGGATAACTCCTGTACATGGGTGGACTGGCTATGGCGGTCGGACGATGCTCCGACCCTGATTGTCTGCGGCGCTGGTGCGATTTTCGAAATAGCCCCGGACGCGGCGCCTCAGCTCTTTTTGCGCCTGTCTTTGATGCGCTTGGTTTTGAACTCGGTCTTGGGCAGGGTATCCGGCGGCGTCACCTCGACGCTGACGCGCAGCTCGATGCGTGAGCTGACCGCGCTCTGCACGGCGCGGGCCACCGGCTCGGGCTGGTGGTAATGGGGGTGCTCGACCAGGACGGTCATGAAGTCGATGCCCTCCTGGCTGGTATCGAGCACCACCTCGTACTCGTCGCCGACCCCCGGAACCGAGCGCACCGCGTACTCCAGGACGGACGGGTAGAACTTGATCCCGCGCAAATTGAGGAGGTCGTCGGCGCGGCCATGGAAGCCGCCGAGCGCGCGCACGTGGGTGCGGCCGCAGGCGCAGCGCGCAGTGTCGAATACCGTGTAGTCGCCGACCACGAAGCGCAGTTGCGAGGAACTCTCCGAATTCATATTGGTGCACACGGTGATGCCGCGGCCGCCCTCGGGCACGCGTTCGCCGGTCTGTGGATCGATCAGCTCCCACACCTGCAGATCCTCCATCAGATGGGTCTGTATCGTCCCGTCCGCGCGCACGGCGGCATGACAGGAGTAGCCGCCGGAATGCGGCGCGGCCTCGGTGCAACCGTAGAATTCGACCAGTTTCGCGCCCCACATGTCTTCCAGGCGCTCGCGCGTGGAGGCGATCCCGGCTGCCGGCTCGCCGCCGGTGAACAGCGTCTTGATCGAGGTCTTGCCCGGATCGTGCCCCATCTGCTGCATAACGCGTCCCAGCCGCAGGAGTTGCGACGGCAGCGTGGCGAGCACGGTCGGCCGGTAACGCAGGATGATGTTGCAGCGCGCCTCGGCGGTGAGCCCTCCCCCCGGGATGCACGGCACGCCCATGTGCGCGAGCGCGTGCAGCACGCCCCAGGCCCACACGTGCGGCCCGAAGCCGCCCACCAGAAACACCACCTCCCCGGTACGTGCGCCCAGCGACCACAGCGCGCGCGCGTTCGCCCACTGCCACTGCTTCAGGTCGAGCTTGGAGTAGCGGAACACACGCGGCAGCCCGGTCGTGCCCGAAGTCGGAAACAGCGTCCAGCCGCGCTCGTTCCAGACCTCGTCGCCGTGCGTGGTGTAGGTGCCCCAGGGCGGATTGGCCATGAGGTCCTCGGACATCTCCTTCTTGTCGACCGGAGGCCACTTGACGAGATCATCGACGCTGCGGATGTCGCCGGGAGTGAGGCCGAGCTTGTCGAAGCGCCGGCGGTAGAACAGCGAGTTCTCGTACAGAAACGGGGTGAGCGCGGCGAGCTTCTCGTCCTGAATCGCGCGCAGCTCGTCGCGCGAGGCGCAGTCGAGCGACGGCGACCAGTACTCGGCCGATCCGGGCTGCTCGAAGTCGCGCCGGTATTTGTCCAGCGTCGCTAGCCACTTGCGGCGGGTCGCTTGCGCGCGATCGGTGTCGGCCATATCCATGCTCCGTCCGGATTTTCCCTATTGACCAATAGAATTCTAAGCCCGGCCGCTCCAGAAAGGCAAGGAACGCGGCGTGAGCATCAACCGCGTCAGCTAATCTGCTTCAGTCGCGGCGTTTCCGCTTGGCTGCCGCCGGCCGCGCCGGCGCACGCACCCCGTTCAGAATCAGGTCGACGAAATTTTTTGCGATGGCCGCTATGGTGGCCCCGGACTCCTTGCCATACCAGTCGGCCGCCGCATTGCATACGCCGAGCAATCCCAGGGTCGCAAAACGGCAGTTCAAGTCCGCGCGCATCACGCCGGCCTCGACGCCGCTTTCGAATACCCGCTGAATGATGAGTTCGTAGCGACGCGACAAGCGGCCGACCTTCTTGCGTGCGTCGTCGCGCAGATGCTGCCGCTCGTTCAGGAACACCTTGACGTAGGCGAGCTTCTCCTCCAGCGCCTGCAGGTGCCAACGCATGATGTTTCCGATCTTCTCCACCGGGGAATCCGCGGATGCCGCCACCGCCTGCGCCTTTTCGATGAACCCGGCCACGCCGCGCTGGCAAACCAGCTCGAGCGCCGCATCCTTCGACGGGAAGTAGTAGTAGAGCGTGGCCTGGCGCATGTGCAGCTTATCCGCGATGTCCTGCGTGCTCGCGCCGTGGTAGCCCAGTTCGGCGAACACCATCGCGGCCGCTTCGACCACCTCCTCCGTACGCTTGCGCGGCGAACCCGCCGCACGCCTGCCGACCCGCAGGGCACTTGCGCGAGCGTTCGTCTTCGGTTTCGTACGTGGCGGCATTTAACTGGCCTTTCACATTTGACGACAGGCGCAAGCTTAGCATCTCGGGTCCGCCCCGCCACAAGCGCGCGCTATGCCGAATCGCCGCAGGCGCCGTCGCCCTCAGACCTTCCATTCGCCCGCCAGCAGGCGCGGGATCACTCCACGCAATATTCGAAAGGTCAGGCCCCACAATTGCTCATCACCCACCCGATAATAGGGTATGCGCGCAGGAGCAGAGGCATCAACCGGCAGTCCGGCATCTTCGTCCAAGACCTCGGCAGCGACCAGTTCAGCCAAGGACAAGTCCATGATCTCGGCGACCTCGTGCTCGCTTCTTTGCCATGCTACCGGCTGGATGATGCGACCGAGGAAAGAGTGCACGCGAAAACCTGTAGTCCGCGTTTCGGTGGGTGGCAGCTCAGCCAGAATTTCGATTTGGTTCTCCGGAATTCCGATTTCTTCCCGCGCTTCTCTCAATGCCGTATCCAGCATGGAGCGATCGCCCGGGTCGCGCTTGCCACCAGGAAAGGCCAGGTGCCCACCGTGAATACCGTTGTTGCTGCGCCTAATCAGGATCACTCGCAGCTCGCCGTTTGTGCCGCGATATACCGGAACTAAGACACTCGCCTCGATCATGGCTTTATCCGTCAGCTTCACAACAAATACCAAGCCGAGCTACTCTTGAAGTATTAGCGGGTTGACATCTGCAGCATGTCCGCTTTCGACGATTATGCCATTCATCCACTGCAATCCGGTAAAGGGCCGCTACCAGGGCGCAACGACGGGCAGCAAACGAACCTAGGCGGAAGTTGACGAGTCGGCAAAACTGACGTTCAAGGCAGAACCGCCATTGTGTGGCTACCACCAATTCGTCATCGACGAACGGTGGATCACTCCGGTCCGCTTGTCTATTTAGCTCAACGACAGGTTGCACAAACGATTCGCTTCGTGCGGTGACGCACGGACGAAACAATCGCTTCCGTCTATATATGTGTGTTCTCGCAATAGGTCATGCGGACTGTGCCAGTGAGCCCCAAGGCCCGCGGCGTAAACGTTGGCTATCAGCGGTCGCCAGTAACGGAATCATGAATGCTCTCAATTCTAAAGGGAAAGTCCAGTATGAAAATCCCAATCCAGACGACAAGCGATCCGACGGAACACCAGAAGCTGATGCAGGAGCACATGCAGACCATGCTGGAAGACATGCAGGCGATGCGCACCATGGGCGGCCCTATGATGATGGGCAGCGATCAGGGCGGTGGCGGCGCAAAAGGTAACCACAAACAGAAAGCACGTGGCGACATGACCCAGCGCCAGGAAATGATGGAAAAACGCATGGATATGATGCAAATGATGATGGAGCAGATGCTTCAGCACGATAGTGCAATGGTGGCGGCTCCTGCCAGATGACTGGAAGCAATGAAGCAGGATCCCCTAAAGGAGTATCGATATGATCAAGAATAGTGCGGTTTCAATGTTGGTGTTTAGTCTTTGTTTAGGCATGCTTACTTCGATGCCGGTGAGTGCGCGGTCAGCAGCAACCACTGCGAGGGAAGTAAGTCGGAGCGAACATCGCCAGAAGATGTCCGAACAGACGCAGGAGATGTATAACGAGCTGCGCCAGATGATGAAAGACATGAAGACAAGCAACGCTACGCCAGAGCAGATGAAGGAAATTCATATACACATGGGGCGGATAACGGCAATGATAGAGCGTATGACGGGGTTCAAGGACACGATGCTTGAACAAATGAATCAAATGGAGCGTGATCCAAAGATGAAATCCCCGGCGCCGAGTCGTAAGCCAACCAGCCCTCAAAGCGAACCTAAGGTCCCAAGTTTTACGGGAGAGTCAAATTGAGCTCGCGCGTATCGCCGGCTAATGGATGTCCGCTATTGGCTTAAAGCGCGATCGACCGATATTGGCCCATTCTGTTGAAAAACTCGAAATTGCGTACGCAGCGAATTTCTGCCAGAAGCCAATTCGTTCGTCAATTACTGTCGATGGTCGCCGCTAGAGCAGCAGAAAGGCTGTGCAGCGCGATGTCGGCTCGTCTTGGTAGGCCCCCAGTCTGACGCGACGCTCGCTTCGTATAGCGGCTACAATTTTTTGATTATCGGTGGAAACGGAGTTTTTCAACAGAATAGGCCGACAACTGCCTGCCGCGCGCCGGGCCCAGTGATTTTCAGTTAAAACCCTGCTCTCCAAAAACGCCACCTCACACTCCCGACCCCGAGCGGCCAGTCGATGTCCTGCGAATCCGCCATTTGTTTAAGTGGTAGTGTGTTGAGTTGTGTGCAAAAGTGTCGGTAGTGCAAAGACGGGGGTGGT
>VFSW01009218.1_pt1 | contig 14105 bp, 16 predicted proteins | sample 5358111 | NCBI WGS metagenome assembly VFSW01 (sample SAMN11554181, study PRJNA540505) | mine drainage metagenome | isolation source: sediment from site ElyBrook_90M | place: USA: Ely Copper Mine, Vershire, VT | collected 2017
AGACTGGGCCGGGGATCGTGGGGTAGAGATACCCCGGGCGATAGGGGTCCCCGAGCGCGCAGAGGGTTCCGTCGTCGAAGGGGCCGAACATGATGGGGACCGGCTGGGCGAGCACGGTGACCCCCGCGTTGTCCACCGTCGCCACGGGCTGGAAGTGGTCAATGGGCACCGTCGCCGCTACCGCCAGCGCCGCATCCACATCGGTGTCGGTGAGGGCCGCCCCGTGGGCCGTGTTGAACCCGAGGAAGTACCAGTTGGTCACCAGGGTGCCGCCCCGGCGGTAGAACCCCTGCCGGAGGTTGGGGTCCGCCGGGACCCCCACCGGGGTCACCGTGACCGACTGCCGGAGGGCGTCCACGAAGTTCACCGTGGCCATGGTGGCGGACCCGTTGGACTCGGCCCCGGTGCGCGGGTCGTAGTTGGTGACCTTGTAGTCGTAGCGGATCGACCCGGGCTCGGTCGAGTCCGGCCCGTACCCCCCCGTGATGTACAGATCGTCCAGCGCCACGTTGACCGTGACCGCCGCGCTGGTGACCACCACGACGTAGAGGCCGGTGACCGTGCTCCAGTCGGTCCCGGCAGCCCCCGCCGAGCCCACCGCGAGGAAGTCCCCCCGGCGCACCGGCAGGCCGACAATGCCGAACTGGGTCCAGGCATTGGCCCCGGGCAGGTTCTCGGTCGAGAGGCCGGCGCTGAAGCTGGCCAGCAGGCTGGTGTCCCGGACCAGCGCCGTGGCGTCGGTCGCCGACTGGAGCTGCCCCACATAGGCCGCGTAGTCGCTCGGGCGATAGGTGTGCACGTAGGCCGCGAGATTCTGGGTGGTCGAGGTCCCGGGGATGGTCGGGGCGCCGGCGCTCGGCAGGGTCAAGGGGCTCACCACGAAGTAGAGCCGGACCTCCTCCACCCCCGCCGGGTTGTCCATCCGCAGAGACAGGTGGATCAGGTCCTGGTCGCTGGTCGCCGCCCCGCCGGTGAACAGGCTGACATCGATCGCCTTGGCAATCGCCATCACCGAGGTGTAGCCGGTGGTGATGATCGTCGGGTCCACCTGTGCGGCCAGATCCACGGCGGATCCGGAGGTCCCGGGGATGTCGCTGAGCACCGGAGCCGCGGTGTATGGTCCGGTGTTGCTGATGGCTTGCCCACCGATGCCGGTCCAGTTCGCGGCGGCGGTGCCGTCCGAGGCGTCGAACGCCGCGATGCTTTTCTTGAGCCCGGGATTGACCAGCAGGGTAGGCACCCCGGGGACCGGCAGCCCCACCGGGAGGCTCGCGCTCCCGGGGGTCTTGTTCGCCTTGCGGACCTTGTTGGTGTCCGCCATGATCATCCACGGTTCGCCCGAGAAGGGCGGCCGGACGGTCAGGAAGCTCACCGGGTTGCCGGAGAGCCCGGCGTCCAGCTGGGTCATCCCCGCGCCCGAGGCCCCGCGGTACCAGCCGGTGCCTGCGCCCCAGAACCGGGTGAAGGTGTTGGCCCGGGGGTCGTTCATCCGGCGGATGGAATGAACCACCGGGGCGCCCCCAGCGGGGGTCGCCAGCAGGGTCTGCCCGAGGCGGCTGGTCAGGTCCGACCCAGTGTGGAACAGGTTGGCGAGGCGCGAGACCTCCTGCGGGGTGAGCTCGTCGAGGGACTTGGCGAGCTGCAACCCCTCGCGGCCGATGCGCGCGATGCCGCTCTCGTAGATCTGGGGGCCGACGGCGGTGGACTGGATGGCCATCTAGGCCCACCCGTCCAGCAGCGACTGCGCCAGCACAATCCCCTCCTGGTACCGCTGCTCGCAGTACCGCCCGCGCAACAGGTCCCGCCCCCGACCCTCCTTCAGCAGCATGTCGGCCAGCACCCCGTACTTCAGGTAGGGTACCCAATCGTCCGGCACGTTGAAGTAGATCCCCGTGCCGTCCAGCAGGTCGCTCAGCCCGGTGTAGATCAGGCTCACCTCGCCGGCGGCGCTGGGCACCGGGTCCACCGCGAGGGTGAGGGTGTCGGTGGTGTCGGTGTCCCGGTAGGCGGCGGGGAGTCCCCCGGTGATCTGCTGCGCGGGGCTGGTGACATGGGCGGCCTAGAACAGGTCCGAGGCGGGCAACGGGGTCCACAGCCCGCTCGGGAAGTCGTGCCCCGCCGCCGCGAGGGTGGTGATCCAGTCGGTCGGCAGCGGCATCTGCGCCTGCCCGGGGATCCACCCGATGGTGGCGATGCTCCCGAGGATCTGGGTCTCCACCAGAAACCGGTACTGCCGCTGGTTGGCATAGGCCACCACCTCGGCCAGCGTCCACAGCCCGTTGCTGAAGGTCGCGTCCTCCTGCAGGACCAGCTGGATCTCGGTGAGCTGGTCGAGGTCGGTGACGCTCACTGGCCGCCTCCGCCGCTCGCCTGCTGGACCGCCTGATCAATCGCGCCGTGAACCGTGGCGCTGGTGGGCCGGAACCGCCGCTCCTGATCCAGCCCGAGCACCTGCCGGTACCACGCCGACTGGGCGAACCGCCGGTTGCTCGCCGCCATGGCCTGCAGGAAGGCCAGCCACGCCGGGTAGGTCGAGGTCAGCGCCTGCCCCCCGACCTTGAAGGCGAGGACATGCTGGGCGTACCCCAGCAGGAGGTCGTGCTGCTCCTGTCCGAGGTCTACGAAGTCGGGATCGCTGACCAGCACGGGGGTCTGGCGTACCCCGTTTACCAGCAGCGAGTCGGTCCCCCCGACCGAGGCGAAGGCGTCGGCGGGGTAGATCGCCAGCAGGTTCAGCGCGATACGGGCCCAGTACACCGGGCGGGTCGGGATCACGCCTCCCTGCGCGGTCGTCGCTGCACGCCAGTTCGGGAATAGGTAGTCCAGATCGAACAGGCTGCAGGGTTCCAGCGGGAGGCCATTCCAGCGGACCTCCGTGCCCGCGACGAGCGTGCCCGGGACCGCCACGAAGGGATCGTTGGGCACGGTGGGGAGCGTGAGCGCGATCCGCCAGAACCCCGTGGCCGCCGAGTAGATCCGCAGCCCCTCGTTGAGTGCGCGCCGGGCTTCCTCGGCGGACCAGTAGGGAACCCCCTCATACCGCTCGGCGAGCCGGGTCTTGAGCGTGGCGAGGGTGACCTGCTGGTAGGCCATCTAGGGCTTCTTGTCCGGGGGTTTGACCGATGGCGGCGTGGGGGCGATCGGCGGAACCGCTCCCGTGTTGAGACCGTCGGGCGGCAGTTCCAGATGCCCTTTGGCGAGGTTGAAGTTCAACAACGGAATGATCGCGTGTAGGTTAGCCTCATCCTGCTTGAGGTGCTGAAACTCCAGCAGCCCCACAAAGGTCCCCACGGCCACGACCACCGCCACCACAACCACGACCAGCCAGCTCCGCCACGTCAGTGTGTGCATGCGCGTTCCCCTTCGGGCTGAGTCTACCACTCCGCCCACGCCCTAGCTCGCCACGCCCTTCAGGACCGCGAAGCTGATCACCGGCTGCTCGGTGGTGGTCCCCCCGGTGGTAAAGCTGGTGACCTTGAAGGACCCGGCGGCCACGGCGGTCACGAACAGCTCATAGAGGTCGGTCCCCGCCTTCTCGTTCAGGATGATCGTGTCGGTGGCGGCCACGCTGGTGTCCGTGACGGTGAAAGTGGCCGGGGTGGCCGACCCAGCCGCCGAGATTAGGGTGATCGCCCCAGTGGTCCCCGTGCAGACCACCGCAGTGGTGCGGTTGGTCCCTTGGGTCACCGCGCACCCAGCCCCGGTGGCGTAGCCGACTCCGGCCGAGGCCGAGGAGGACAGGACCGCCCCGGTGGTGGTGCTGGTCCACGTCGGGTCGGTCCCGCCACTGTTCATCACGAGGAAGGTCCCGGCGGACCCGCGGGCGAGCTGTGCCCAGGCGGGGGTCGCGTTCCCCACGATCAACCCGCCCCGCACCACCGTCGAGGCCACCGTGTCAGTGTGGGTGGCCGAGAGCAGTGCGTGGGTGGTCCCAGTGGTATTGCAGCTGAACAGGTTGGTCGCGGTGGCGTAGTTCAGCGCGCCGGTGAGGCAGTTGGGCAGCGTCTGGGCCACCCACGCGGCGCCCGAGCCGATGAGCACCGTGTTGTTGCCCGCGACCGCCACCCCTGTGCCGCCTTGGGCCATGGGCAAGGCCGCCGCGAGGTGGGTGACCGTGACCTGGTTCGAGGTATTGATGTCCGTCCCGGTCGCGGCAATCGTGTTGTTGACCTGGCTTGAGGTGATGGTGGGCAGGTCCGCCACAACCAGCGTCCGGAAGGTGGGGGCCGCCGCCGCGCCTGAACCCGGACCCGCCCAGATCGTGTTGGCGGTTTCGGTGGCCAGCGAGCCGGTCAGCGTGCCGGTGGTGGTCACCGGCGACCCCGACACCGTGAAGATGGCCGGCAGGCTCAGCGCCACCGAGGTCACGGTTCCGCCCGCCGTGAGGTCCGTGGGGGTCAACGTCTTGCACACCCAGGCCGCCCCGTTGTACTGCGGGACTTGAAGGTTGGTGCAGCTATTGCTGGCCCAGCGGTCGAAGAGCAGGGTCGCCGCTGTGAGGTCCCCGGTGACCACCGACCCGGTGAGGGTCAGCTTGCTGTAGGCGATCGATCCGGCCAGATCCGCGTTTAGCACGCTGCCGGTCAGGTTCAGCTTGGAGTAGGCAATCGCCGCCCCGGCCCCGATCTGCGCGTTGAGGATCCCCGAGAGCTGCGCCAGCGGCACGGTGCCCGACGCGAGGTTGCTGGCGTTCAGGCTGGTGATCGCGCTGCCGTTGATCGCCGCAGCGGTCCCGGTGAGGTTGGCCGCAGACAGGCTGGTGAGCGCCGCCCCGCTGGTGGAAAACACCGTGTCGGTCCCGTTGAACTGGAGGACCGAGCCGGTCACCGTGGGCTGGACCAGCGCCCACGCTGGGGTGCTGTTGCCCACCACCACGGCGCCGCGCGCGACCGCGCCCGCGAGGGTGTCCGCGTGGGTCGTCGAGAGCAGGTTATGGGGGTTGGTGACCCCGCCGGCGCCGGCCACCAGTCCCCCGTTGAAGTACAGGTTGTTCGACCCGTCCACGTAGAAGCGCAGGGTGGTGGTACTCGGTACACCCTGCACCAGCCGCAGGTCGAGGAACGTGTTGGTGGCGGTCCAGGAGTTGGCGCGCGTGAGCAGCTGCAGCACCTGCTGGGACAGCGATTGTGCTACTGTACTGCGGCTGAGCGCGCCACCGATGAGGACACCTACGAGGGTGATGGTCAGCAAGCTACGCCGCCACATTGAGACCTCCATGAGAGCCATTGACCTGACGGGACAACACTTCGGACAGCTTAGCGTTCTGGAGCTGGCGGACAAGCCCGAGGGACGCTGTTCTTGGCGCTGTCGATGTACGTGCGGTGCCCTGACAGTCGTAACCAGCAATCGGCTGCGTCGTGGTGTTACTACGTCGTGTGGTTGTCTGCAGCGTGCACGCCGTAGATCGGGTTGGAATCGCCTGCACGGGCTGGCACGAACCCCCGAGTATAGGGCGTGGTACCACATGCGGGAACGGTGTTATAACCTGGCTGCGAAAGACTACAAGTACTGGGGAGGATTGGGTGTCGTAATCGCCCCGGAGTGGCTGCAGGACCCGCAACGCTTCGTTACCTATATTGGACCACGACCCTCGCCACAGCACTCCGTTGACCGCTGGCCAGACCCCTACGGAGACTACACCCCCGGTAACGTCCGCTGGGCGACCCCCAAGGAACAGCGTGCGAATCAACGGCGCTGTCAGCCTAGACAGCATCACGAACCCAGCGTTCCTGAATCATAAAGTGCAACGTCCCCCAGCGTCCACGGCGTCACAATCCCCCCGCCCGAGAACTGGATATCGTACCGCCCGTTGGCGGCGTAGAACTTGGCGAACCCATCGGTGCCCGCGCTGAACGGGTTCCCCAGCGGCTGGGTGGCGTCGTTGGCGCTGTAGAGCGTGCTCAAGATGTTGGTGCCTTTGTTGTACACCGTGAGCGTGGCGCTCGGCGCCGGTTGGCCCGAGGTGTTCAGCCGGGAGAAGCCCTGCCACCGGATCACAGTTGTCTCCTTCGTCTACCGCGCACAGCCGGTGGATCCGCTGGCGGCACCGGTCCCCGAACTGAGATCCGCCGCACAGCCCACGCTGCCCGGGAGACCGCCCACCCCCACGGCGACCGTGGAAGCACACCCGACGCCGCCCGCACTCGGACCGGGTGAGAGCGGCCCGCCGGGCGGTCCCCCCGGTGGCGTATACGGGGGTGCGGGCACGAGCGTATACACCGGATCGACCGGGGTGCTCACCGACCCGCTCGCCGCCACGGCGAATCCGTAGACAGCGGTGCTGTTGGGGGCCACCGTGCCCCCGAGGTCCAGCGTCCCGTTCCCGAAGGCCTGAATCCCGCCCGAGGCCAGAGCGGTGAGGTCGAACTCGGTGGAGGTGGTCCCCGCGTGCCACGGCGAGCGCCACGCGGACACGGGCGTGCCACTCACGAACTCGCGGGCGGTGGCGAACTGCGGGGTGAACCCCAGTCCCGTGACCTGGACCACCCCGCCCGTCCCCGTGACCGTGAAGGTGCGGAACAGCGTCCGAATCGCGCTCCCCACGGGGATGGCGAAGGCCAGATAGTAGTAGGGCAGCGCATTCCCGTTCACGTTGTTGTCGGTCCCGATCGAGAACTGCGCCCCGAGCAGTGCGGTGATCTGCGTGGTGAGCGCCTTGGCCTCCACACCGAAGGACACCGAATTGGGCGCGGTAAAGTCGTCAGACCCGAAGGCGGCTTGCGAGGCCCGCCCGAACACCCACACCTGGGTGAGGGCGCGGGTGCCCCCCGGGGCGAGCGTCCGCGCGGCGACCGTCGTAATCCCAGTGTAGTTCGTGTTGTTGGCCGGGGTGCCACTGGCGACAAAATGCGTGGCATCTGTGACCGCGGTGATCACCCCATTCCAGCTTGCGGGGTTGATCCCGCCGGTGAACGCGATGGCCTGCCCCACATTCTGCGCCCCCACGCCGCCGCCTCCCGCCAAGGTCATGGTCCCGTCGGCGTTGGCGGTGAACAAGCCGTTGACCGCGGGCCAGCCGAGATACGTGCCCACGCGCATGTAGCGGTTGTCGGTGGTGGTATCGCGCAGGACCAGCGCGGTGAACTTGATCGTGTTGAAGTTCACGAACACCGAACTGGGGGCGTCGTCCGTCACGGTGAACCCGCTGGCGGTGAAGGTCATAATCCCGCCGGTGGTGGACACGGGAGCCTGCACCAAGGCCGTCCCCGGCATCCCCCGGTAACGAAACGAGGACTGGCCCGAGGTCTGCGGGAACACCCAGACCGCGACTTGGCCTTGGGTCAGGTCGAACGTGGTGGGGATCAGCCGACCAGCGGTCCCATCACCCGTCCAAGTCACCACTTGGAGGTCGAAGGTCCCGAGGGTCCCCGAGGCACCATTGAGGTAGGCCTCCACCGAGATGGCCCAAGTCCAGTCCACGTCCGGGTACAGCACCCCGTTCGGGTCCACGTAGTTCACCCCGACCAGCGTGCCGCCCCCGAGGGTGACATCCACCGGGTAGGCCACGCCCCCAACGACCACCGAAGGGGTGGCGTAGGGGAAACTCACCACCACCACACCGGGGATCGTGGCGACGAGTCCAGGGTCCACGATCTGGCTATAGAGCGGCACCCCGATCTGGCTGGCGAGCGCCTGCGGGGCGACCCCCTGGATGACCGGGGTGCCGAACTGGTACTGGGCCACCAAGGTGAAATAGGCCGCCCGCGAGGCGGCCCCCACCGTGATGTCCAGCCGGGCCGCGGCGGTGACTGGGAACAGGGGATTGGGCATCGGGACCGGACGGTCCTACGGCACCGTGACACACCCGGCGACATCCGACCACTGCGCGTTGATGGCCGAGAACAAGGCGCCGTCCGTCGCCGGGGTATCCAAGGTACCCGCGCCGGCGGTCCCGGTCAGGGCCCCTGCGAGATTGATGTTGCCGCTGGTGACCAGATGTACCGCAAAGATCTGGGCGTAGCTGCTCGGATTGCGCGCCACCGCCACCGCGAGCTGCACGCGCAGGCTATGACAGGTCGCGGTGACTGGATGCGTATCGCCTGCTGGCTGCGTGTACGTTGCGGCTTCCGTTTCCACGAGCGGCGCGGCGAGTACGATGTTGTAGGTCACACGCGACTGGAACAGCGGCGACGTCGCCAGCGGCATGAACGTCACCGAGGTTTGCTGCGCGGAGGCTGAGACCGCCGCGAAGCTCAAGATGAGGGTAAACAGGAGCCGCTTCATGGCTAATACCCCGTCGCCGTGCAAGAAATGATGTTGCTCGCGCCCCAGGCGGCCGGGGCCGAAAGGTCACTGAAGTTGCCAATCGTCGCGGAGGTCGTGGTCGTCGCCGTCTGCACCGTCTGGGAGATCGTCGAGGTTTTCGCCGTGAGGTTGTTGCAGTTCAACGCCCAGCCCGTCGTGGCCGCTGGCATTGTGAGTACGCCACTCGTCGCCGTGCCGCCCGTCCCAACGTTGATCGTGAAGGCCGCGGTCCCGTTGCTAGCGACAATCGAGGGCGTCGTGCCGAAGCCGGAGGCAATCGTGGGGGCGGTGCCGGAGACGGCGACCACGCCCCCGACGTTGTAGCCGAGGGCATCGACGGTGGCATACGCATTGTTGGCGAAGTTTTTGAATTTGGCCGTGCCGTCCGTGCCCGCATCGAACAGAAATCCCGTCGTATCAGCCGCAGGCGCAAATCTGAAGAGGGATGATCCGGGCGAATACATCGCCGCCGAGCCGTTCCAATAAATGCCGCCGTTCACCGGGAGGTCTAATGTGCCTGCTACGCCAGAGATCACACCCGCGCCGAGGATGAGTTCGCTATTGCTATAGACTTGTAGCGGATAGGTCGCCGCCCCGCCCGCAAGGGACAGCCCGAGCTTCCAGCGCGCCGTCGTCGTTCCGGCGTTCGTCGCCGGCAACACCTCCGCGAATAAACAATCCGTCTCGCTCGCCATCGACACCGAGTTCCACGCTGCCCCGCACCAGCGCGTACGCGGCGACATCTGCACCGGCACGCCCGCGGTCGCGGCCGTCGTGTTGGCGAGCGTCAGCCCATTAGTCGAAGTCGTGGCGATCCCGTTGATGTTGATGGTGGGCGCCCCCGTGAAGGGAATCGACCCGCTGGTCAGGCTGGCGATGGCGCGCTGAATCTGTGCGCTGAAGGGTCCAGGTTGTGCCTCGGTCGTCCCCGCCAGCAGACTCCCGAGTAGCACCCCTACGAGGATCCCCCCGAGCACACGTGTCCGCATCGCCGCCCTCACCAGCCCAGCTCCGGTTGCAGAATGAACGCCACCTGGAACCACTGGTTGGCGGTCTTGGCCCCGGCTGAGCGGTTCACCAAGGTCACGTTCAGGTAGGCCCCGGCCTGCCCGTTGCTCGCCGCCCGCCACGTCTGGTCCAACTGCCCGGGCGGCGGGGGGGTCACGGTTTGGGCATCCAGATCCTCGTAATGCACCCCCAGCCCGTCGATGTAGTAGTACCCCAGCCCGGCCCAGCCGATCTGCTTGCCGTCACCGCTGGCGACCGTGAAGGCCCAGCGGCCCCGGAAGGCTTCCCCGTCGCCCTGATGGTTGGCTGCGGCCCCGTTCACCTGGAAGTTGGAGTTCGCCCAGAGCCAGAGTTCCCAGTCGTTCAAGTCGAACGAGGAAATCTGGATCCCCTCGATGATGGCTTGGGCGTGGCGGCCCGCGGCGATGGCCTCGGGGAGCGCAATGCGCCCGTTCAGGCCCACGTTCAAGGCGAGGGTGGCGGAGAACAGCCCGCTGTTGGGGTCGGTGGCCGGGAGCCCGCTCCCCGCCACGACCCGGACACGTCGGCCGGTTTGCATGGAGGACTGCTCCTACTTCTTGTCGATCTCGGTCACCGCGATGGCGGGCGAGGCCACGCCGGGCTCCACGTCCACGTGGGACCAGGGGGCCGGGCCGTCCTTCACCGCGAGCGTCGTGTTGAGGGTCCGCAGCCCGGACGTATTCTCGCTCGCCTTCGGCATGTCGGGCCAGTCGTACCCGCCAAACTGGCCGGCCATCTCCCCGCTCCCGGCGTCCGGGGTCGGGCAGGCCGGCTTCTCGTATGGGCTACAGGTCAGTGCATCCTTGGCCATCTCTAACTCCTTAGTTGCCCCAGTAGCTGCCCACCGAGGCGTCGGTGGATCGCAGGGTGTGCGTGTCGCCGAACCCGAGGTCGTTGACCCCCCAGCGGTGCCAGGGCAACCCGACCCACGATTGCTGCGCCTGGTCGTCGTCGCGCAGTTCCAATTTGGCACATTCCGCGTCGAACTCATCCTTGAGCTTGGCGTGGAGGGCCAAGCTGAAGTAGGGGTTCTTGCGGTCCACGGTCCCCGGCCACGCGGCACATTCCGCCCGCGCGCCCAGCCCGAGCACCCGGGCGGTGATCACCCCGAGCAGGGGGGCGGTGTCCGCCAGCAACTGCGCCTGCTGCCGGTAGTAGTAGGGGAAGCTCTTGGCGGCGGTCGGCGCGGGCCACCACTCATATTGGACCTGCCCCAGCGTGCTCGGGACCGTGCTCAGCGACCGGCTCACCAAGCACCGCTGCAAGTCCCCCGAGGAGAACCGCATCGGGTCCACCCGGGCCAGATCCTCCTGGGTAAACCACCAGGGCACAATCCGCTGCATGGTAGTGTCCACCAGCAGCTCGAAGGCCCCGAAGTCGGCCGGGAGGGTCTGGTAGACCCCGAGGATCTGCGCGGTCTGGGCGCCGGCGGTCCCGGTGTAGGGCATGTCGATCGTGACCGTGGAGGCGTCCACATAGGTCTGGATGGTGTACACCGGGACATTCCCCACCCGGATCTGCAGCCCCACGTCGGTGGCCAGAAACCCCGCCGCCGAGGTCACCGTGGTGCTGGCCGCCCCGAAGGTCGCGGTTAGGTTCCGCGCCGCCGGGATCGTCAGCTGCGCGTGCTGCCGCAGGAACCCCCACGGGCGACGCCTGCACAGTTCCTCGTAGGCGTGCTGGGTCCACTCGCGCACCAGCCCGAACGGCGCGTCCGGGACATGGAGGCGGGTGCGCCGCCAGGCGTCCGCGAAAGTCTCTGCAGGCATCTCAGCGCGTAGAGGGACCAGCCCGCGGCCAGCCCCCCGCCCTTACCGCCCGATCGCCTCGACCCGGATCTTCAGCGCCGAGAGATCGGCCGCCGCCGCGACCTCCACCCCCGTGGTGCCCACGAACAGCAGGAGCTTGCCGTTCACGTAGTCGTACGCCCCGCTGTACATCACATTGGCGGCGGTGACCGCGTCGTCCAGATGGAGGATATCCAGCTGCCCCAGCTTAAGGTCGGCCGCGACGAGGGGATCGCCCCCCGTCGCATAGCCGCCCGCGGCAGCGGTCGGGGGGCTGTACACCCCCTGAATCCGCCGCTTGGTGTTCGAGCCGTCCTCGGCCCGGAACTGCGTGAAGTCGAGCGTGCCGACCATGGCTTACGGCGTCTCCGGGATGTCGAGGTCCACCGAGCCGGTGTTGTCCCCGAGGTTCATCGCGCCCGCCGACAGCCCGAGGCTCGGGTAGGTGGCGGCGCTGCCCGCGGCGAGGCAGTCGGCCTTGCCCGCGGTCGCCGACGGGATCACCAGCAGACCCGCGGCGGTCGGCGTGGCGGTCGGGGCATCCACGAACTTGACGTTCGGGCACGGGCCCTGCGTCTGGATGCACCCGAAGTTGCCCGGGGTGATCGCGTTGCGGAACACGCCGGCCACGCGCCCGCGCCCGAGGGTCGCCGGGTTGGTGGTGACCAGGTACTTGGTCTTGTCCGACCACCACGCCACGGCGCCCGCGAACGGGTTGGTGGACATGGAGGAGTCGGCCTGGACCAGCTGGTAGGTCTTGCTGCGGTACTGGCCGGCGGTGGTCGGGGCCCCCGGCACCCCCGGCTGCTTGATCGTGAGCCGGGAGCCCAGCATGCCGGGATAGGCGAGCGAGACGGCGTTCTCGCTCTCGGGATCCCCCGACTGCAGGTACATCGGCTGGTTGCGGATGTTGTTCGACATAGCGTGTGTCCTCTACCTCCTCAGCAGCCGAATTACTTGGTGAACCCGTAGAGCCAGCGGGACAGCCGCGGCGAACGGAACGTGTAGTTCCCGGCGAACAGGATCTGCCCGGCCACCATGTTGTCGTCGCGCGCGCCCTTGAACCCGGTGAAGCCGAAGGCGAACTTCGGCGACTGCGCGATGTAGAACCGGATGTAGGCGTCGTCGCCCTGGGGGCCCGGGTTGAGCCACAGCAGCGGCTCGCCCTGCGTGGCGGTGGTCAGGTAGTTCCCGAGGTCCGGGTCGTTCACGCCGTCCTGGCTGGGGGCGTACTGGCTGGCCACGATGGTCGCCGTGTTGAACTTGAACCCGGGCCAGTTGATCTCCGGGTCCATCACGTCGATCTTCTGCTGCGGCGAGAAGTTCTCGGCCACGAAGCCCATGCCGCGGTTGGAGGTGATGCCGAGCTTCGGGCGCTCCTGGCTGATGATCGTGGACATGAACGAGTGTTCGAGGACGCGGAACATGAGGGAGGGACCCGCGGAGGCCGCGACCAGGCCGGTCGGGGAGTTCAGCGCCGGGGCGACATCGGCCCGGGTCTGGCCGCCGTAGCTCGGGAAGGTGTTGCCGAACTGGGTGGCGCTGGTGCCGTCGGTCAGCCCTTCCTCGGCCCCGTTCAGCTCGGCCGAGCGGTCATCCCCAGCGAGGGCCTGCCCGTGGTGGAAGAAGGCGATCTCCAGCAGGGCCGACATGGTGAGCGCCGCCGTGCTCATGTCCAGCTTGATGCGGCTGAACATCGCGTGCGGGCCGGTCTGCTCGACTTCCAGATCCTCCAGATACTCCGTCACGTTCACGTCGTAGTAGCGCGGCGTGAACAGGAGGCCGGTGGCGACTTGGCGCTTGGTGATGTCGAACTGCGCGCCCTTCTTGTAGGCGCCGCCCTTCATCGGCTTGTAGAGGTAGTTTTCCTGGATCTGCGGGCCGACCCACTTGCGGGTGAAGCGGCCCCGCATGTAGGCGGTGACCGGACCGGACTTGAAGAAGTTGTCCGCCACCCCGGGCATGATGTCCTTGGTGGTGATGGTGTTCACGTCGTCCAGCTGGACCGCCCCGAAGATCACCGGGGCGGCCAGCAGGGCCGACGGATGGAGCACGCTGACCAGGGCCAGCAGGCTGAGCACGACGATCCGCGGGTGGCCCGCCAGCCAGGTGAGGCCGCGTCGGGCGTGGGTCCAGATGTTCAACACAGTCAGTCTCCCGGGCGGATCGTCGCGGATGGACTTAGCGGGCGGCTGTCCCGGCTCGGGTCTCGCTGAGCCGGTGATAGGCCGCCGCCATGTCGTCCACGGTGGATACCGCCACTTGTTTCCCGCCGCGGGCCGCTTCGATCGCGTCCAGCGCCGAGGGTTCGTTGCCTGAGACCGGGTAGGGGTGCTGCGCGCCGGCGATCCGCTCGCGTTCGGCCTTGCGCCCTTCCTCCCGGATCGCTTCATCCCGTGCCGCCTGCGCCGCGTCGGCCTTGGCCTTGATCGGCTCCTTGTAGAGGTCCTGGTAGACCCCCCGGAGGCCAATCTGCTGGACCCGCTTGTCGGCCATCAGCTTGTTGAGGTCGAGGACCTCGCCAAACTGCTGGTAGTGCTGCAGCGAGAGGGTGTTGAACTCGGTGATCGCACCGAGCGCCTCCCGTTCCAGCGTGCCGATCCGCGTGTCGAGGTCCTTGGCGGTGAGCACGTCCTTGGGAAGGTCCGCCGTAGCCGGGCGCTTCCGCAGTTCCGTGACTTCCCCACGCAAGGTGTCGAGCTCCTCCAGACCCGCCTTCCGGGTCTCCAGCCAGTCGAGGTTCGAGGCGTAGAGTGCGTCGAACCGGTCCTGGGCCGCCTTGGCCTCTGCCGCCAGTCGGCTGTAGTCTGCCTGCCGCAGGCCCCCTTCTTCTAGGGCCTGGATCGCCGCCTCCGCCTTTCCGCGCTCCGTCTCGGGGACGTGGGCGAGGACTCCGGCGAGGTACGCGTCTTTGACTGCCATGTCGAACTCCTGCTAGGGCTCCGATCGCGGCCCAGGTGCCTTCCCCGCGAGTGCGGGGCTCCGGCAGCTGGCCTCCTGATCTTCCCTATTGCGGGCCTGGACCCGAGGTGCCCGCCGAGGTAC
>VFSW01009219.1_pt1 | contig 14105 bp, 13 predicted proteins | sample 5358111 | NCBI WGS metagenome assembly VFSW01 (sample SAMN11554181, study PRJNA540505) | mine drainage metagenome | isolation source: sediment from site ElyBrook_90M | place: USA: Ely Copper Mine, Vershire, VT | collected 2017
CGACGCAGCCGGCTTTACCCGGGGTTTTGGCTGCAAACTTTGCCGACAATCCCGATTTGCACACGATCAATGCGATTGTGGTCCGCCTGAATCCCGGCGTCCCGCCCGAGTTGGTCGCACCGCAGATCGATCGCTGGGAGCACTTCACGACGTACACCGCGGATCAGCAGAAGCAGCTCATGCTGGCGGGCAGCGTCGCGCTGGCGAGGCGGCAAACAGCGCTGTTCCGCTTCGTCCTTTCCATCACGGCCGCGGTGATCATCGCGCAGATCATCTACACGATGACGCTCCAGAAGCTCAGGTCGATCGCCCTTCTGAAGTTGATCGGCGCCCCGAATCGAACCATCGTCGGACTCGTGCTCCAGGAGTCGCTGGCTCTCGGCCTCGTCGCGTATAGCATCGCCCTTGCGATCGGCAGCCAGACGTACGACTTGTGGCCGCGGCGAGTGGTCGTCCTCACGGCGGACAAACTGAATCTGCTGGTGGTCGTCCTGCTCATCTGCGTCGTCGCCAGCATCATGGGCGTGCGACGTGCGCTGCGCGTCGAGGCTGGAGCGGCGTTGACAGGATGAGTCGCGCACGGCCAATTGCCGTTCAGGTCGAAGGCCTGACCAAGATTTATGGCGGCGGCCATACCGCCGTCACTGCCTTGAGCAGCGCCGATCTCGCCGTACATGCCGGCGAGCTCGTGGCCGTTCTCGGCCCGAGCGGATCCGGCAAAACAACATTGCTATCTGCGATCGCAGGCATCATCGATCCCAGCAGCGGACGCATCACCGTTGCAGGCTCCGCGGTGTACGCCAATGGCTGGCGTGTGCGCGACCTGCGAAAGTTCCGCCGCGAACACCTCGGTTTCATCTTTCAGTCTCAGAACCTGATTCCATTCCTCACAGCTCGCGAAAACGTCCTGATCGCCCTGCAGATCCGAGACACAACAGGCGCGAGCGCCGTGCGCGCGGCCCAGGACCTGCTCGACTATCTAGGCGTAGGTGACCGTCAGCATCACCTTCCCGAGCAACTGTCAGGCGGCGAGCAGCAGCGCGTAGCGATTGCGCGCGCGCTGGCCAACGCTCCGGAGGTAATCCTGGCCGACGAACCGACCGCCGCCCTCGATACAGAACGCGGACGAAGCGTGATGGCGCTCTTCCGCCAGATCGCTCGCGACAAGAACAGTGCGGTCATCTGCGTCACACACGATGAGCGCATGATCGAAGGATTCGACCATGTCTATCGCGTCAGGGATGGACTCGTGTCCGATGACAGGGTCCCCGAACCTGCATAGACCCGCAATGAGGCATCGACCCTGCCCGCGAGCGCTCACGTATATGTCAGTCGAACGCGCTCACGACGTGCAAACGCAGTCAGTCGGCGTACGAAATACGTACGTGATTGGTGGGTATCGGGAGCTTCCTGAGCCTCCCGACCCCCTTTTGTTCGTGAAAGCTACTGAAAACACGTGCGTCTGAACGTTCAACTCCCGCCGCCGCTCACTAACTGCCAATAACTAGTCAGCTTCCGTAAATCTATCAATCCGCTGTACCGATTTTGTACTAACGACGGCAAAGAACCTGCCGCCACCACCACATCATCTTTAACGTCTCCCAAACTCGGGCGGGGAAGTCGTTTCCATAACCGTTGGGACGAGTGAACACCGTTGACCGATTGAGTCTTCTCAAAAATTTGTTGTTTGTCCCGCGACCGCAATATGCTGTTGGCAATACTGTGAGCCGGCGGACGAGGCGCTGATGGGCAGGGGCGCTTTTCCCCTTGCGCCGACGTGGGAAACGCTCACATCTCCTTAATCTTGCGGGCGGCCAGATTATCTGGCCCACCGATCCACGATCATTTCGGAGGCTAGTATAAAAAGACAGAGCGAAGTCACGATCAGCGAATTAAAGACTGGAGATGTGCTTCTGTCGTGTGGACATGGATGGCTTTCGGACGCGATCCGTTTTATCGATGGCGGTCAGTATAGCCACGCTGGTTTCTACGACGGAGAAAAGATCATCGAAGCCACGAAAGCGGGTATCGCCGCGCGCGAGATCTCAGACGACCTGAAAGAGCAGAAATACATCCATGTGTATCGTTACAAAGGGGACAAGGACGAGCATCTCGGCAACGCCGACTTTCCGGTGCTCCGCAGTAAAGCCACAACCTATCTGGAGTCAGGTGCGAAATTTGCCTATCAGCAACTATTTCTGCTGGCCGTGTTGGCCGTCTTCAGGCGAACACCGCTCCCTCTCTTCCTGAAGAAGGTCCTTCGGGCGGCCCTCGACGACGCCGTCAGCATGTTCAATGACGTTCTGCAGAACGGGAAGCAGCCGGTAACGTGCTCGGAGCTCGTGTACCGGATTTTCTACGAGGCGGACGACCATAAGTACGGACTGAGCATCACAGACGTCATCGACATCAACAACTTCCAACGATTGGCGGCGGCACCGGCCAGACTCGACAAGGAGACCGTCAAGGAAGATCCGGACGCGGCGATCTTCGACCTGCGAGCGCAGGAGTTCGCCCAAATGTACATGCGCGGAAAGTCGGCTGGCCGGCAGAAGGCCGCGAACCCACTCGTGAAAGCAGATTTCGTTACGCCGCGAGACCTCGAGGAGAGCACAAATCTAGAGAAAATTGGCGCTCTGTCTGGCTAATGCGCAGGCGGCACGCGTTCGAAGTTCATCTTCCGCAAGAAGTCATGCAACCTGGGATCCGCACGCAGTCTGTCCAGTTTTGGATCGACCTTGGCCCAGACGAGGAGGGTCGAGCGTTCTTCGTAGGCCTTGTCGAGCCACTGGAATGAGTGCTCGACGTCGCCAAGCCCCAGATAGATGAGCAGAATGGCCACAGAAGGAACGTACCGGCTCGCCGATGCTGCCTGTAATTCTTCCAGGAGCTCGTGCGCTCTGGCTTCGTGTTTCTGTAGTGCATGGCTGTAACCCAAAAGGCCACTCATCAGCGGATTGTTGCCGGACAATTCGCAAGCCTTTTCGAGCGCGGCGGTTCCTTCGCGCAACATCCCCTTTTGAATACAGACGTCACCCAGCCCCTGATACAAGCCGAAGAAATCGGGAGCAAGGCCTTTGATGGTATGGAACTCCTGGCTGGCCGCATCATAGTCGCGTGCATAAAAAAGTACATTTCCCAGAGCGCGATGGACAATGATCGAAAGTGGATCCAACTCCAATGCGCGCCGAATCTCGGCTATCGCGGCGTCGAAATGACCAATCCAGGCGAGAAAGAGACCGTACCAGTGATGAACGCCAGCATCATTCGGGTTCAATTCGATCGCCCTCAGGAATTCGCCTTGTGCGCGCGCCCATTCGTGTCCGAAACCGGCCTCGATGAGCCCGAGCGAAGCATGCGCGGACGCGATCGAATCATCGATTTCAATGGCCTTTAGCACCGCCGCCTGCGCCGCCGGGATGACGGTGAGCGGCGGAACGATGCCGTACTCGGCGAATCCATAATATGCATCCGCAAGCGCTGCATATGCGATAGCGTACTGGGGATCCTCGACCACTGCGCGTTTGTAGAACTTCACGCACTCCTGGAAGCCGGCGAGCGTCCTTGTGTTCCAGTGATAACGGCCCCAAAGATAGGAGCGATAGGCTTCCAGATTTGTCGGGCGTGTCGCAATAGGCGCCCTGGCCTGCCTGCCGCCGGATTTGATGTTCAGGACGCGGATGATTGCGTGAACAACGGCCTCTTGGACGGCAAACACTTCCTTGATCTCATCCTCGTAACTTTCCGACCACAGCGTGCGACCGTTGGATAGGCTGGTTAATTTGACGGAAATTCTAATCCTGTCGACGGCCCGAAGCAGGGTACCAGTCAGAATCACTTGAACATTCAGACGTTGCCCGATCTGCCTCAGGTCGTCCTGCCGGTCGCGAAAAATGACAGAAGAAGACCACGCTACGGTCCGGATTCCGTCAATTTTCGTCAGCGCCTTGAGAATGTCCTCTGCGACACCGTCACAGAAATAGTCACGCTCCGGTTCTGGTCCCAGACTGGTGAACGGAAGCACTGCAATGCTCGTCGGGCCGGCAATGGTCTCACTCGATGCGATTTCACGCCCCACCTGCAATTCGCTTCGCAGCCGGCGGAGGTCTGCGAGCATTTCGGCAGCCCTCTGGTAACGCAGGTTTCCGTCTTTCTCGAGCGCTCTGTCGATGATCAACTGGAGCGCGTCGGGCAAGTCGGCGTTGATGCGCGTTGGCGGTGTCGGTGTCGCGTTGAGAATCGCGGCGAAAACGAGGCTCGGCGAATCGCCGGCGAACGGCCGCCGGCCAGTTGCCATTTCATAGATGACTGTGCCCAGCGAGAACAGGTCGGCCCGACCATCGACCCTCTCACCGCGCACTTGCTCCGGCGACATGTAGTCCACAGTCCCGAAGATGGTTCCAGGGCTCGTCAAAAAAGACTGGGGAAGGGTGTCAGTCGTCGCCGTCTCGTCTACAACCGACGACGGTTCGCGCGCGTGCTCGACCTTGGCAAGACCGAAGTCGAGAATCTTTGCCTCGCCGTGAACCGTGATGAAAATGTTCGCGGGAGTGATGTCGCGATGGACGATGCCGGCATGGTGAGCCGCATCCAGCGCATCCGCAACGTCGCTCGCCAGATCGATCAGCCTGGTTAGCTCCAACGGCATTTCCGCCAGCGCATTCCGGAGCGTGCGTCCTTCCAGGAGCTCCATGACGAGGAAAGGCTGGCCGTTGTGCTCGCCCACATCGTGAACCGTACAGATGTGCGGGTGATTGAGCGCCGAAGCCGCGCGCACCTCCCGCTTGAAACGACGCTGTGCGTCCGCGCTGCCGACCCGCGCGGGCGAAATGAACTTCAGCGCGACATGCCGGCCGAGATGGAGATCCTCTGCTTCGTAAACATGGCCCATCCCGCCGGTGCCGACAGCACGGAGTACGCGATAGTGCGCGACAGTCTCGCCGAGCATCTTCGACCCTCACGCTAGGAGAGCGGCATCCTACACAATTCTCGAGGCATTGAGCGCAGCGAGATTCGTAGCGCAGCCGATGCCAATGAACTGGGAGACGAGGACGACGCAAATGCTTCTCATCGGCAACTCCTCTGGAAGAATGGACGGTTGAAGCCTTAAGCATACTCGCGAGCGAAAGACAGGGTATGAAGCAGCATAGAAATTACGCCGGTGGACGGCGCGATGAATCGGATCGATGACGCCTATCGCGCAAAAAATCGCGGGAACGAACACCTCGCGCCCATGGTTGGTGCAAGCCGACGCGTCGCAACCGTAATAGTGCTGCCGTGCGGCTGAATTGTGTACCTGTCTTGTACCTGAGCAGGTAGTCTGAGGAGCTACGAGAGCTTCGCTCTCCTCTAAGCTACTGATTCTAAAGAGCCCGCCTCGGGTTCAGCTCCCGCCGCCTGCACCAACTTCTCATTCACCCGATCACGATCGGCGCAGTAGCAGCGCACCGATGGCGGCAAGCGCCACCGCGAGCATCAACAGCGCGCGCTCGTCGAGCGCCGGGGTCGGAACGATCATGGTTTGCACGAGCACGGACGACGTGCTCGTGCTGCCTCCAAAAGCTCCGCTGCCGGTGTACGTCGCCGTCAGATTGTGAGTGCCCGCCGCCAAAGGAGTGGTCAGCGCTGCCTGTCCGGACGCGTCCACGGCCGCCGTTCCCAGCAAGGCCGTGCCGTCGTAGAAGCTGACGTCGCCAGTCGGCGTTCCCGAGCCTGAAGTCACGGTCGCGGTGAACGTCACGGCCTCGCCGGCGAACCCGGGATTGGTCGAGCTCGAAAGCGTGATCGACGTCGTTGGCGTCTCGACGAACGAGAGATTTGAAAGCGAAACATCGAAACAGAAGATCTCCTGACCGCCGCTCTCGCTCGCCTGCACCGTCGCCGAGTAAGTCCCTGCTGCGGGAGGAACCGGAAATCCGGGCGTGCCGTTGTAGTTCAGCGTCAGGTTTGCGTCGACGGACGTGATGGACTGCTTGACGTTCACGTTGCTATTCATGGTGATGGGCTGCGATCCCGGATTCGACGACGTCAACGTTTGCGTGTTGCTGATCGGACCCGCGGGAATGGGGAGCGCCGGGCTCACCAGCGTCAGGGGAATCGACGAGGGAAGCGCCACGAACCCGCCGACGAGCGGCGCCGCCAGATTTCCCGTCTGAAAAACCCATTCCGGGCCGAGGAGCAGATCGATTGTGAGCGTTCGGAGCTCTCCGGTGACCGGGTCGTAGATCGCCGTCGCCTGGAGCGGAGCCGGCGTGCCCTTCGGCGGCCAGACGGCCGCGGACATCATAGTAACCGCAACAATGTCCGACCGGCGTCCGCAGTTTTTGTATGGGACCGGCACGGCGAACGCGGTCGCGGCGAGGACGACGAGGCCGACCGAGGCGAAGCCCGTCTTGATCGCTTGACTGGCAATCATTGTGGGAGAGCCATTTTACGCGTGCAACGCGCCGGCTCGATCGCCGACGCGAGGATCGTTGCAGCGGTGAACGCGACGATCGCGGCGTACTGATCGATGAAACGGCTCCACCCGAACACGATGTGAGGAACGGGATCCCACGGAACGAGCAGGTTCTGACCGAAATATGCGGCTGACAACAGGATGATGGCGACGAAGAGAAACCGCTCCTTCTGCCACAGCTTGCGCGAGAACACGATCAGCGTGACTGCGGCCGCCCACCAGAAGAGGTGATTCGTCACGGCCGAAGTCCACATCGTTGAGAGGATCTGTGCGGGATGCAGCAGCCTGCCGATTACGCGATCCGGCGCATTTCCCTCAAACAGCTCGCTCCCCGTGCTGACTCGCTCGCGAATGATGAACCACGGCAAGGCGACGGCGACCGCCGGCCAGAGTTGCGGAAGCGCGCGCCAGCGCTTCCCCGAGGCGACGACCATGGATGCCGCGACGGCGACGAGGAACGCGATTCCTTCGTCCTTCGTCATCACGGCGCATCCAAGGAATGCGGCTCCCGCGGCGATCGAAACGTTCGACGAGTCGCGCAACCCGCGGCGGACGATCAGAACGCCCGCGGTCGCGAAGCCGATCAGAAACGGCTCCGCGAGGCCGATCCACATCGACAGCGCGGCTGGAGCGACGGCCAGCGTGATGGCGGAACGCCGGAAGCGCGATCCGCTTTCCGCGGCGACTTCTCCACGTACGATGAGCACCGTCGCAAGGGCGAACGCAGCCGCAAAGAACCCGAAGTGTGCGTCGTTCCAACGTCCGGCGACGATCGCCGCGGCGTCATAAAGGAGCGGCGCGAAGACCGGATGGGCGGGCCGCAACCAGTGGTAGTCACCGTTCCGAAGCATCGACCACGGGATTGAGCGAGCGGTGAAAAAAAGGTGTCCTTTCGTTCCCCAGATCCCGAAATAGTCCCACTCGTACGGGCGCTCGAGCGACGAATACAAGAGATCGGCGGCGAGCAGCAACGCGGTTACGCCATCGAGGAGATACCAGAGGCGAGAGCCCGCCGGCTCGACGATCTGCGGTGCCGTTCGGATTCTGCGCGAAATCAGCCATGCAGCCAGTGCGATTGCCAGCAGCGGCATGCCGAACGTCACGGGGCTCCACCGCACCTGGGCAATCGCGAGAATCTCCAGAACGAGCACCGCGGCAGCGCTGCCACAAAGCAGTGCCTCACCGGCGCGCGCGGCCCTTTTTGCGAACGGATCGAGCGCGGCGGCGACCGGCCAGCCAAGCGCGACGAGAACTCCGGTTGTAAGAACGATCATTTGCTGGGACCGCGCAGAACTCCATCGGATCCGCTGTAGAGCGTGCGCGCCGCGGAAAACCTCACGGGCACGCGCCACGCCGCCACATAAGAGTCATCATAGAAATCGATGAGAGCCGGTGAAATGATCACGATGGAATGGCCGGTGAGGAGATATTCAATTCGGAAGCGTGCGTAGCCGGAACGGGGATCGTCCCAGGGCGGCGGAAGAACGACGGCGATTCGCGACCCTAACGGAACGTCATCTTCCGCCCGCTCGAAGAAGTCGACGAACGACTCCGGCATCGGATCGCGTGCAAAGCGCAGTGGATACGGCCACAGCCCGACAGGAATGCCGGGACGTCGCGTTGTTCTCCACGATGGTTTCAATGCGGCGAGCATCTGCCGTCGTGTGCCGCCAACGGTCATGACCAGGAGCAGGAGAGCGGCAAAAATGCGTCGCATGCATTCCGTATACGGCCCGTCGCCGCCGGCAGTCCAAAGCATGTCGGGCGCGGCTCACTCGATTCGCTTTGCGTTTGCGAGCGGCTTGAACCGTCGCCGGGAAGAGATGCAGGGGGGATGCCCGGCGCCGCGGCGCTCGACTTATCATTCCTCAATGCGTAAGAGCGATCGCCCCCGAGTCATCTGCTATATGTTGCCGTCGGTCGACGGCCGCATCGTGCTGCGCGACTGGCATCTGCCCACCGCGCATCGCGAGTACGAGCGGACGGCGGCCACGTTCAATGCCGACGCATGGATCGTCGGGCGGATCTCGATGGAACCGTATGCCGGGAACATTCGCCTGCGGGTTGAAAGGAGCAACGAACCGATTCCGCTGAGCGATTTCATCGCCCCGCACCGCGGCTCGAAGTACGCCATCGCCGTCGACCCTTCGGGCAAGCTGCGATGGCGCGCCAACAACATCGACGGAGAGCACGTCATCACCATTCTCACCGGCTCGGTTTCGGGCGATTACCTCGCGTTCCTGAGAGCGAAACACGTGTCGTACCTCTTTGGCGGAGCGGCGAACATCGACCTGCGGATCGTATTGCGAAAACTGCGCTCCCGATTCGGCATCCGGACGCTGCTCCTCGAGGGTGGAGGAACCATCAATGGATCGTTTCTCGCTGCGGGTCTCATCGACGAACTGAGCGTTCTCGTCGCACCGGTCGCCGACGGCAGCGTTGGGACGCCGTCGCTATTCGATGTCGCGGACCGGCATGCTCCGACGCGCAGGCTGAAGCTGATCTCAATGCAGGAGCGGCCGGGCGGCATCGTCTGGCTGCGCTACAAAGTCCTCTGAGCCGCGCCCGAGGCCTTGGAGACGTAGATCTCGCAGCCGATCCCGGTGGCGGCGCGATACTCCTCGAACACGCGCGTCTGAAATCTCTCGCAGCCGGCTTCGCGTACGAGATTCACGGTGCAGCCGCCGAATCCTCCGCCGGTCATGCGCGCGCCGCAGAGCCCGCTCTGGCGCGCGGCAATCTCCACCATGAAATCCAGCTCCCGGCAACTCACTTCGTAATCGTCGCGCAGGCTGGCGTGCGATTCCGCCATCAGGTTCGTGATTCTTTGCAGGTCGCCGCGTTCCAATGCCCTCGCCGCATCGAGTACCCGCTGGTTTTCCGTGATGATGTGGCGCGCGCGCTTGTAAAGGATCGGATCGAGGCGTTCCTTCTGTTCTTCCAGCTCGATCCGGCTCACATCGCGAAGAGAACGGCGAAGTCGCCGAGCCGCTTCTTCACACTGGGCGCGCCGCGCGTTGTATTCGCCGCCGGCGATTGCGTGCCGCACCATGGTGTTGCAGATGACGATGCGCAGTCCTTCCGGAATGGGAAGCGGCGTGAACTCGAGCGAGCGGCAATCGAGCATGAGGGCGTGCCCGGCCTGGGCATGGCAGGCGATGAATGGATCCATGATCCCGCAGCGAGCGCCGGCGAATTCGTTTTCCGCGCGCTGGCACAAGCGCGCGAGCTCCGTGCGATCGACCGATGCGTGCGCCAAGTCGGCGAGCGCGAGCGCGACCGCGACCTCGATGGCAGCGGAAGAGCTGAGCCCCGCGCCGAGGGGAACGTCGCCGGAAATGTACAGATTCGCGCCCGGCAGCCGCAGCCCGTCTTGCTCGAAAATCGCCGCGACGCCGAATGGATAATCGCTCCACGACCTCCGGGGCTGCAGCCCGGCATTCAAATCTCCCTTGGCCGTTTCATCGAAATTTTCCGAATACGCAGCGATCTTCCGGTCGCTTCGCTCTCCCGCCGCAACCCTGCATGAAAACTCGATCGCCGCCGGCATGACCAAGCCTTCGTTGTAGTCGGTGTGCTCGCCGATGAGATTTACGCGGCCCGGGGCGCTGTAAAGGCGAGGGTCGCTGCCAAAGCGTGCCCTGAACTTTTCCTGCAGATCCACTACGGCCGCCGCTGGCGCGAGGACTTTCTTCCGAAAAACGCGAGCGCGAGCATCGCCACCCCGAAACAGAGCAGTGCCGCTCCCCACCACAGATTGATGTCGATCCCGAGTGAGTGGGCGGCGTAAATCGTCGGATCGCCGAACGCGCCGAAAAGCGTCAGGATGATGCCGAAGATCAAAAACAAAATGCCGATGGGCAGCCGGATGTCGACCACTGTTGTCCTCTAGCGAAACACGAAGTTCAGTGCGGCTGTGGCAAGAAGAAGAACGACGCCGATGATCGCCGGCCGCTCGTACCAGTGTTTGTCCCTTTCACTCGGGCGCGGAGTGAGGCTATAGACGAGTCCCCTCAGTGTCTCGGGATCGGGCGCGCGTGTGAGCAGGCTGATCACAATGGTCACGACAAAACACGTCGTCCAGGAGAAGATCGCCGTCCAGAAGTTTTGCGCCATCTCGCTCGGATAGGTGTGGACGATCGCCAGCCAGCCGCCTTTGATCCCCGGAACCGCATCGGCCGGAATCGTCAGACCATGGTGAATCGCCGCGGCGATGATTCCCGAGAGCAGCCCGGTGAACGCGCCGTGCCCGGTGGCTCGCTTCCAGAACATGCCGAGCAGAAATGTCGCGAACAGTGGCGCATTCACGAACGCGAAGACGAGCTGCAACATGTCCATGATGTTGTTGAAGCGCACCGCCATGTACGCGGCGGCGACGGACAATGCAATGCCACAGACCGTTGCCGCCCTCCCGACGGCAAGATAATGCGAGTCAGACGCTCCCGGCCGGATGTAAGACTGATAAATGTCGTACGTCCAGACAGTATTGAACGCGGTGACGTTGCCGGCCATCCCCGACATGAAGCTGGCCAGGAGCGCGGTCAAACCGAGGCCGAGCATGCCTGTCGGGAAATAATGGAGCAGCATGCTGGGGATGGCGAGGTCGTAATCGAGCTGCGGTCTGCCGTCGCGCTCGAGCATTGGCCGGCCGGTGCTGGGGTCGAGTTTCACGGGAATGATGCCCACTCCCTGCGGCACCGCGGATGCCGAGGTCACGCCGGCCGGCTGGCGCGGCGGCGTCGGCAGGGCGATAGCGATGAGGCCAGGGAGAATGACCAGGAAGGGGAAAAGCATCTTGGGAAATGCCGCAATGAGCGGCGTGCGGCGTGCGGCCTCCAGCGAGTCGGCGGCCATGGCGCGCTGCACGACGAGGAAATCGGTACACCAGTAGCCGAACGACAGCACGAATCCGAGACCCATGGCCAGCCCGAACCATTCCACTCCGAGCCGGTTCGTGTGCGCGCTGGTCATTCCGAGCCAGGCGTGCGTGTAGTCAGGTGCTAGGCGGGCCTTGAGTCCCGCCCAACCGCCGACGTTCTTCAAACCGAGCCAGACCAGCGGCAGGAACCCGGCCACAATGAGGAAAAACTGGAGTACCTCATTGTAAATCGCGCTGAGCAGGCCGCCGAGAAAGATGTAGATGAGCACAACAATGCCCGAAACCGCGATGCCAACATCGAACGTCCAGGTCGCGCCGATCCCGAGGCGTTGAAGCGGAACGTCGAGGATGTGCAGGGTCTGGATCAGCTTCGCCATCGCATACATCGAGATTCCCGACGAAAAGACGGTCATTGTGGCGAAGGAAATGGCATTGAGGCCGCGCGTTTTTTCGTCGAACCGGAGGCGGAGATATTCCGGCACGGAGCGCGCCTTCGACCCGTAATAGAACGGCATCATGAAGACGCCGACGAAGACCATGGCCGGAATGGCGCCAATCCAGTAGAAGTGACTCGTGGCGATGCCGTATTTGGCGCCGGAGGCCGCCATACCGATGACTTCCTGCGCGCCGAGGTTGGCCGAAATGAAGGCCAGTCCACAGACCCAGGCCGGAATCGATCTGCCGGCGAGGAAAAAGTCGCTGCTGGTGCGAACGTACCGCTCGAGGACCGCGCCAATGCCGAGAACAAAGGCAAAGTACACGGCCATGATGATCCAGTCGATGCTGGTCAAACCCATGGTGTGTCCGATAGTGTACGCGAATCAACCGAGCGAGGGACTATGCATCGACACTTCATCGTCGTCTCGTTGTTCATCGCAATCGCCGCTGCCGCACAGACACCGCCGCCATTGGCCAAAACGCCGCCGATGGGGTGGAACAGCTGGAACAAATTCGGCTGCAACGTCAGCGACGCGCTGATCCGTGAAATGGCCGACGCCATGGTCGCCAGCGGTATGCGTGACGCCGGCTATACGTACGTCAACATCGATGACTGCTGGCAGGTGAGCCGCGACAACAGCGGCACGATCGTCGCCGATCCGGTGCGCTTTCCACACGGAATCAAGGCGCTCGCCGACTATGTCCACAGCAAAGGGCTGAAACTGGGAATCTATACCGACGCGGGAACGGAAACGTGTCAGGGCCGCCCGGGCAGCTTCAATCACGAGCTGCAGGACGCGAAAACGTACGCGGCGTGGGGAGTCGACTACGTCAAAGTCGACTGGTGCCACTCGAAGGGCCTCGATCCGGAAGTTCAGTACGGCAGGTTTCGCGACGCGCTGGCGCAAGCGGGACGCCCGATCGTGTTCAGCATCTGCAACTGGGGAGTGAAAGCGCCGTGGCGCTGGGGCCCGAAGACCGGCAATCTGTGGCGTACGACCGGAGACATCAGCGATCGTTATGTCAGCATGGCGCTGATCGGATTTTCACAGAACGGGTTGGAGAAATTCGCCGGACCGGGCCACTGGAACGATCCCGACATGCTGGAGGTCGGCAATGGCGGTATGAACGGCGATGAATACCGCACGCACATGTCATTGTGGGCGATGCTCGCGGCGCCCTTGATCGCGGGCAACGACCTGCGCACCATGACCCAGGATACGAAAGACATTCTGATGAACCGCGAGGTCATCGCGGTCGATCAGGACCCGCAGGGGGTTCAGGGACACCGTGTGTGGGAGGAAGGGCCGCTGGAGATCTGGGCCAGGCCGCTCGCCGGTGGAGGTGAGGCCGTCGGGCTTTTCAATCGTACGTTCGCCCCGATCCCGATGACGTTCGATCTGCAGATGATCGGTATGCACGGTCCGGCGACGCTTCGCGATCTCTGGGCGCACAAGGATCTCGGCACAATGAGCTCGTATACTGCGGAGGTGCCGGGTCACGGCGTGGTCATGCTGAAAGTGACGCCATAATGCGCGTGAGCGTCTTTGTGGGCGCATCGATCGACGGCTTTATCGCCGAGGAGGACGGCGGCCTCGATTTTCTGAAGCCATTCGAAGGAGAGGAGCACGGCTTCGACGAATTCTTCCGAACGATCGATGCGCTCGTAATCGGACGTGCCACGTACGAAACCGTCCTGGGGTTCGACGCCTGGCCGTACAAAGGCAAGCGCGTCGTCGTACTGACGCACCGGCCCATCGAGGCGACTCATGGCGAGACGACGCACTCAGGACCTCTTGCACCGCTCATGGCCGGGCTCACTGCCGACGGAATTTGCCGCGTCTATCTCGACGGCGGCGTGGCCATTCGCCAGGGACTCGAGGAAGATCTGATCGACGACATGACGATCTCTTTTGTGCCGGTCACACTCGGTGCCGGCCGGCCGCTATTCGGTGGGAAAGCGCAGAAGATGCATTGGACGCTCACATCCGTGCGCAACAATCCCAGCGGTTTGGTGCAGCTCTCTTACGAGCGCGATCTACGCAGTAGAACTGCCTGAATGTGCCGAACTGCATGCCGTGGGCTGGTGAACTGCCGCTCACCGAAGATGTAGTCGAAATCGGCCTTGTAAGCTTCGTAGCGCGCCATCAACCGACAGGCTTTGCTTGAGGCCGCGCGGCTGCCGGTTTGCGAGAGCCACGGTGGAAATGACGAGCACAGCTTCGCGCCAGTTTGCGCGTGAGTGCTACAGCGCGCCGCGAACCCAGTCGAGATTCCTGAGCGCGACGCGGTAGTCGCCGTCGCCACATTCGGATCGGTTCCACAGCTCTT
>VFSW01009220.1_pt1 | contig 14104 bp, 19 predicted proteins | sample 5358111 | NCBI WGS metagenome assembly VFSW01 (sample SAMN11554181, study PRJNA540505) | mine drainage metagenome | isolation source: sediment from site ElyBrook_90M | place: USA: Ely Copper Mine, Vershire, VT | collected 2017
GGTCCCGCGACTTGATAGTCTCACGATACGAGGCCCTAAACGGAGATGCGTCTTTGATGCGCCGCCGCTCTATCGCCTCGGTGGTCCGCGCCTCGATGAGAACCACCCTCATCCCCCCGACGGCCCCACAGCCGTCCTATCCCGCTATCCGTTGGCCCTCGCGCGCCCCCCTCCCAGCCGGGGACGGGCTGGGCCGCCTTGAATCCGTCGGTATCGAGCTGGAGTGTGTCGTCCCGTTGAATCTTCGAACGACCGCGGACCGTTTCGTCAGCCACGAAACGTCGGGTCGCGGGGCGATACACGGGGATTGCTCTATCATGACCGAGCGGGGGACCCAGTCCCGCGAGTACCTGTTCTACGCGGATAACTTTGCCGACCTTGAAACGTTCGTGCGACTGTTGTACGAGCAAGGACGGGTTCGGACTAATCCGTCGTGCGGGTTCCACGTGCATATCCGACCCAAAGCCGAGGACCTTTGGGTCTTTGCGACGCGCCATTACTGGGACGGATTCTTGACCTCGTACCACATGAAGGCGCGGGGCTCCGGCAAGTACGAGGAGCGGGAGCACAACGCGTTCTCGCTCGCGCTTCCGTGGCGCGGCCGTCGCATAATTCGCGCTTTGGAGGAGGAGCGGGCCGAGTACTCGGCCATTAACCTATCCTCTCTCGTAAAGCACCAATACCATACCGTCGAGCACCGTATCCTCCCGTATCAGGAAACCGCAGATGAAGCCGTCGCCAGCCTTCGCTGGATGATAGACACCATCAACGGCCTGCTTGGGGTCGAACGCGTCCCCGTCTCGGATTACGAGCGTGGAATCCTCGCCTCCCAACGGTTGCTATGGAGCCGACTACGGCTAAACGGGATAGACCCGGAAGCCGAGATACGGGAGCGGGCTTGCGTCCGTCCATCTTCTCCCATCGGGCTTCCGTGGGGGAACCCCGACCCCGCCTCTTGGGAGGAATAGGGGTTATATACCATCGGAGGATACGGATAGGTATGTGTCGATTAGCATACGTCCATTTTGACGCGAGCGTGCCTCAAGAGCGCCGGGTCGAGGCCGTCCGTCGGCTCGCCGAAAACAGTTGGAAGCTCGGGAACACCCACGGGGTTGGATACGTCACTTGGGACACGTCGCGTCCCGAGTTGCTCCCGTTCGTATCCCGGTCGCTCGATATAAAGACCTTCGAGGTGGGTCCCGTAGGGTCGGACGCCCTCGTACACGCTCGGTTTTCGACCAACAAGGTTTGCCTCGGCAACACCCACCCGTACGCTATCGGCGGGGCGTACCTCGTGCACAACGGAATCGTCTCGTTGTGCGCGAGCCCGAACGCGACTTCTTGGGAGCAGAAGGCCAAGACCGACAACGACACCGAGCTAATCCTCAAGGCCTACCTCGGGTCGTCGCGTGACCTTGCCAAAGCCCTCACCGAGCTTACCGGCATGGCCAACGTCGGGCTATGGGACGAGTCCACGCAGGTCCTATCGCTCTTTCCCGACGATAAGGACTTCCACGTGTGGTCTCAGGAGGGGATAACCGTCGTGACCCAAGAGTCCACCCAGAACAACGGGGTTATCCACCCCGGGGTCGGTCGGCTCTATTGGTACACTCCCCTCGAAGGCGACCGTCTGTATCAGCTACGGCTCACGGAGGCGACCGCGCGGGACGACGGGTCGTTCAAGACGGAGCTATCCCGAGCGATGGCGGAAGCCAAAGAGGTCAAACGATACTCCCCGTCGTACACCCCCGTGCTCAACGAATGGGGGTCCACGTACTATCGCAACGGAACCCTCGAACGATACGTCAAGGACCGCGACGGGTGGAACACGTTTGTTCAGCCGAGCCGTATCCAAACGACCACCGACGGAACCCAAACGATAGAGGGACGGGTCTATTCTGCGGCAGGCTATCCCATCTTGAGCCGGTGGCCCAAAGCCGAGGCCCGTCGGTATCGCAAGTGGGTCAAGAACGGGGCCAAGCGCCACCGCAAGGGCCGACGTCAGGCCGAGCAGAAAGACGCGGCCCGTCGAGACCCTGCCCCGCAGAAGGACTACGGGGCGTGGGTCAGGGACGGGGACATCGAGGTACTGGCGTCCGCTATGGACGCGTGGCGGAGGTCGGAAGAATGAGCGCCAAGTCCGACCTTACGACCGTGCGCGTAGTATTGACCGAGTCCGCCGACGTGGACGAACAGGGGCTATGTTTCGTCGGACCCTCCGCTCGCGGGTGGCGCGTCGTCCTTGAGAGAGACCGTTGCAACTCCTGCGGTCAGCCGGTCGCCGCAGGTCTTGGGAGCAACGGATGCGCCCCGTACCCGTGCGAGGACCAACTGAGGTCCGCCATGTATCGAGCGAAGCCGCCTCCTTACACGGGACCTCGCGTCGTGTGTCACAACGAAAAACCGCATCCCGCGCACGTCTATGTTCACGGACACGGAGGCCTTCGTGAGAGATGCCCGGGGGTGGTCCGATGAGCGACGGGTTCTACCCGAACGAGGACGTGTCTGTCGCACCGTGCGACTTCTGCGGGAGCATCACCCGTTGCGTCGTGCGAGCGACGTGGTACGTTTGCGAGACCTGCCTCACGTTGGACCGGGAGTTCAAGCCGCCGATGCGACGGATGGTCGAGACGCCGGTTCGGTGCGTCGCCTGTCCGCACTCCGACCACCCCGACGTTTGTCCGTTTCGCGGTTGCGATTGCGGAGACGGAGGGGGACAGCCTCCATGTATGAGGTTAAATACTCCCGAGCCTTAAGGAGAGCACATGAACAACTGTCAAACCTGCGGGCGTTACCGCCCGCTCTTTGCGGAGCCCGACCGAACGATGGTCTGTTACGACTGTTTCACCGACCGCAACGGAGCCCCACCCTACCGAGCGCAGACATACGAGCGGACGATAGCCCAACACCCCCGCTCGGGAATGTGGGCGTTCCCGTTCGTGCATCCCTACGTCGAGGACCCCCGACGGACGGCGAGGTTCCTCGCCCAAGCCGCGAAGAAGGCCAGCGACGCCTCAGCCGCAAAGCGAACAGAGGAAGCATGAGCCTCCTATCCAGCGACGTCCCGTTGGGCGTCCTCTACCCATACGCCGAGCGTCTCTACCGCGAGGACTTCAACTCGTTGGTCGAGGCGAGCGTCGCAACGGGGTTTGGAGCGTTGTTGGCGCAACGGTTCTTGTACGCGCACATGCTCCGAACGTTGAGGAGCGGGCCATGAGACGGGGCATCGCTCGCGCCCCGTCTCAAGAACGGCGAGCCATGACGCCGCGGGCTCCGTCCGGTGAGGGCCCCACCTGAGCCGTGTCGCGACGGCTCGGGGGCTTTCCCGACGAACGCGTGTATCCCGTTCGAGGAACCGCCTCCTTCTAACGCCGGAGCTGGCTCGGGCCGTTGCGACCGATGCGGCGGATCGACAAATGCGACGGGCGGGGAGAACCGCATGGTCCCTCGAGGATTACCGTACTGCCGTCCGAACGTTCGATTCGCTGATGTCCAAGAGTAAGAGACCTTAGCTCGCTACGGACGGGGGCAGGCGAAGCATCACGTCGCACCCTTCCGTAGGACAGATGTAGAGAAAGGGGACCGCGAAGGGTCCCATACGTGCGACCGAATCCGCCCTTATCAATTTCTGATGGCACTTGACGCATAGCCGATAGCGGATGGCCAGCGCGAGCCGTGCCGTTGCGATGAGCCGTCTCGTCGCGGACAGAAGTTCCGCGTCCGACGTGGTGGACGGCTCTTGGGTCGTCACGATTAAAGCCGGGAGGGTTAGGCCGTTGGAAAAGGTTGCCTCGGTCTTCTTAGGGCGACCGTAGGCGTTACGCGGGAGCCCTCCCGCGACGCGATTCAGCCCCTCAGCAGGGTTTAGTCGCGCTCAGCGAGTGCGGCACCCGCCCCGCCCACGTAGGCCAGCGCGGCCAGCGTTCCGAGGACGCCCGCCGAGAAGTTGCCCGCCTGAGCCGGGGTGATGTACGCCTCGAACACCGCGATAGCGAGGACCGCGAGCAACGAGCCCGCGATGCCCAGCACTACGGCGATGAGGTGAAAGGTTTTTCGTTCCATGTTGACACCTCCCCCTCGTTCAGTTCTTTCCGTCCTTACGACAGGAGAAGGGCCCCGTCGCAGGAAGTCGTAGCATCGTCATTTTTTGAAAGAGGAACGCGGGGTCGGGATGTAACATGTCCGTTTCGGGACCAACTATGCCCTGACCCCGTGCTCCACCATGATAAGCCGGGAGGGTTTCGCTTCGCTCAACAAGCCTCCCTTCGGTCGGCTGGTTTCGGCCTTCGGCCTCAACAAGCCTTCCTTCGGTCGGCTGGTTTCGGGCTTCGTCAGGTGAAAGCTCCACCACGACATGGCCGCGCATGTCGGGGGAGCTTTCCCGACGAACGCGGGCTTCGTACGGAAAGGAGCCCAGACGAACGCGCCCCGTGTGAGGGGCCCGTAGAATCCACAGAAACAGGCCAAAACGCGAGCCCGGCGGGTTCGCGTCGTCATTTGGTCCATCCATCCCAGTGAACCTTCCTTCGAGCCCAGTAGATGGCGAAGTAGACCATCGACAGCGCGAGGATGACCCCGACGGTGATGATGAACCACGGAGCGGGTGGGACAGGGATGACGACGGTCAGCCCGAAGGTCACCGACTGACAGGAGAACACCGCGTGGGTCGTCCCGCTTTGGTTGGTCAGCAACCCTACCCAAACGGTCTCTCCCGGGAGGAACGACGAGTTGTAGCCGAGGACGAACCCGAGGGTGTAGTTGAACTCGTACGACACAGTGCCGGTTGACGGGATGAACCCCGACCCCGCATGGAGCACCCCCCACGTCCAGTACGAGTAGGTCCCTGCGGTGTTCTTGCAGGCGGACAAACCGTTGGTGATGACGAGAAGCACCTGAGTGTTGTTCGTCCAAGTTCCGTTGGACCACGTTTCGGTGAACGAGTCGAACGAGACGCTCGTGATGACGAGCGATGGTGGGGTGATAGGGCCGAGCGTCGTGAAGCTGGCGGTGGGTCCTGTCAGCGTAGCCGCGGTCGAGTTCCATGCCTCGATGGATACGCAGTAGGTTGTAGCCGCCGTAAGACCGCTGAGGGAATCCACGATGGCGGCCCCTCCGGTGGACACCCGAAGGGTCCACGTTCCGCAGGCCGTGCCAACGAGCACCGTGTCGTTGACCACCGCGGACGAACCCGGGAACACCGCCTGCGTCCAGTTCACCGTTACGGAGGTCGAGGCGATGTTCGTGAAGGAGGGACTCCCCGGCGGGGTCGACCCGACCAACCACTCCCGTGTGGAAGCCGGACCGACCCAGTGCAGGTTCCACGCCTTGACGACGTAGGAAAGCATGTCCCCCGACGTAAGCCCCGTCAGGGTGTAGCTCAGCGCCTGTGGCGAGATGCTGACGTAGGTCGTCGGTCCGCCGTTCTCCGACCAAGCGAGGGAGTAGTTGATGATTGGGTAGGACGCCTCCGTGGGGACGGACCAAGAGAGCTTCACCGACGTGCTGCTCAGGCTTTCCGCCGCCGTGGTCGTTGTGGACGGATACTCCGTCTGCGCGAGCGGGGCGGACGCGGGGAACGGAAACTCGGGTCCCGACGATAGCCACCGATACCAAATCGTTCCTTCGGGATAGACCGCGGTGGTGTTCACCGAACACGCGGACAGGAACGACAGGGCTCCTCGAGGACAGGCCACGGACGAATCCGCCACGAAGAACGAGGTGTTGTAGAACGTGTTGTCCTGATAGTACTGCTCTGAGGTGTACGCCTTCAACGTCCCATTGTTGTAGATGAACGGGGACGCGTTCGTCGGATAGACATAGGTCCCCGCAGGAGACGAATGACCGGGATAGAAAAGGAACGACTCGTTCGACGCAGCCCCGATGACGTTGTAGAACGGGCTGTTCCCCGAAGAGAGGGTTCCCCGGTCGCTTGCCGAGGTTGCTCCAAGAGACGGGAAGGCTGTGCTACCGGCGGCGACGGTGGGTAGCGAGCTAACGAGCGTCGTGATGACCCCAGCCCCGTTCACGTCGTAGGTAACCATGTAGTTCTCGGCGACGGTCATCAACTGTCGACTCGTCACGTTGAAGGCCCACCCGCTGACCCCGTTCACGACGACGCCGCTTCCCCACGTTCCGCTGAACACACGGGTCAACGAGCCGTTGTTCGAGGACATCTGCCACTCCTCCACGCCGTCGCCGGAAGAGCCATCCGCCTCGACGTTGAAATACGCGTTCAAGTAGGGAATCCAGTAGACGTTGTTGGCCTCGAAATACGTCAGGTTGGCGACGGTCTTCTCGGTCGAGGTCCATATGTTGTGGCTAACGACGGCTCCCGCCGCGGTAATCAGCGTGAGGAAGGAATCGTTGCCGTTGAACCCCGTCATCTGGACCTGTCCGTTGGACGTGACCGAGGAGGTCGTGACGGTCGTGAAGTTGTAGATGAAGCGTCTGTGGGTCGTGACGTTCGTGGCTTCTACGGTCAGGGTGCTGCTGCCCTTGACGAGGGTTCCCCACGTGTAGACGTATGACCCGTCCTGCGTTAGGAACAGCAGGTTCGGAATCATGTTGTAGTTGGCGACGTTCTGCCAAAGCAACGTCCACGGGCCGAGCGAATAGGCGGTCTTGTTGGTGAACGAATAGAAAACGAGGTAGGAGGATGCGTTGACGTAGTAGACCCCGTCCTGCGTCCACGCGAGCAGCGGGGTCTGGCAATCGTTCGCGCCGCCGGGTTTGGTCTGATACTGCCCCCAACAAGCGAACGACGGAAGGACGAACGTGGCGTTGTTGTAACCGAGCGGGATGGTGGCGGAAACAACGTTCGAGGGTCCCGTCTCGGCGGTCGAGTTCCACGCGCGGACCTCGAAATACCACGTGCCCCCTGACGAGACGGGCTGAGTGAAAGCCGTGACGGCTCCCGAGGTGGAGTAGCCCGTCCACGGTCCGGTTCCCGAGCGGCTCTGTTCGACGGTGTCGTTCACGACGGTACCCACGGCGGTAGGGTTCGCCCAAGAGAGGCTGACGGAAGCAGGAGTGGTCGAGGTCACCTTAAGCCCGGTGGGCGTGCTTGTTTGTTCAGTCGGGATTTCTATCCACGACGGGGACTCTCCCACGGTGGTCCCGGTGTTGTTGGTGTAGAAATAGCCCTGATGACCCGCCGAGACGTTCACCGATTCTCCCATGACCGAGTATCGGGTCGTCCCCGTTGTTTCCTCGCATGACAATATCCACTCTGGCGCTCCCACGGTGTCGCACGGGTTTCCTCCCGATGAAAAAGACGTGGAAATTCCGATGGAGGGGACGGACAACGCGGGGGCTGCGCACGGCATTTGAACGTCGGAAACCCCCGGTGAGACCCCACCCGCGGCGGCGCAGGTGGTGTTGCTGGATGAAGTCGCAAGGACGGTCCCCATCTTCGACGGGACCTCGATTGCCCATCCACCGTTCCCCGAGCCGCCCGTCTCAAGGGTAATCTGGTCCGCGCCGGAAACGGTGATGGTGGAATTGAAGAAGGCGGTATTGGGTCCTGCGCCTTCGGTAACGTATTTGAAAGTGTTTCCCAAAGAATCCGTCGCCGTCCATTTTTTAGAGTTCAAGACGTTCCCGTTGAACTCTCCGACGATTACAACGTCCCCCGCCGTTACCGTCAGGTTGACCGTCCCGAGCCCCTCTGCGAAGGCAAGGAACGGGTACGACACCGACGGAGTGACCGATGCCATCGGGACCGCAGATGGAACGGAGGGAACCCCCGAAGGGCCGGTGGAGCCGAGCGAAACCCCCGAAGGGTCGGTGGAGCCGAGCGAAACCCCCGCCGCGGTCGGCAGCCCCGCGAGCAGCATCACCCCAATCGCAACGAACGTCAGGACGACCGAAACGAACCTCTTGCGCGACATCCTTCTAAGCCGGGAGGGTTACAACCCCCCTTATCCCCTCCACACGCGGATGACCCAAGCGACGAGGATGAACAGCCCGATGAACACGAGGACGAGCACGATGTAGCCGATGAGGCATCCCATGTCGGTGAAGAACGCCTGCAACCCACCGCCGACGACGGGGACCGTGCTGGCTCCCTGCCCGATGTAGATGAAGACGGAAGCCACGCCCGTCACGACGTTCCCCGCCCACGCGTCGTACCACTGGTTCATCGCCCCGGTGCCGCAAACGGCCTGTGCAAGACGTCCATATCCAGCAGCCCCCCCGCCTCCTCCCGGGCAGGTTCCCGCCTCGGTACAGGTAATGTTGACGAACGCGTGAATAGCCCCGAACGTGAAGTTGTCGAAGTAGGTGACCGACAACGGACAAATCGTTTCCTGCACTCCCCCGATGACGCAGGAGGTGATGTCGATAGCGTCTCCCGTCGAGTTGACGCCTTGGCTGGACTGTCCGCTCAATCCCCCCGAAACCTCGATGAGGTTTCCGAAACCGCTGAGTTGCAGATACGTGGGGATGCCCCAAGCCGGGTGTAAAGACGGCGAACCATACAGAGGGTTGCCGGTGTAGTTGACCATCACCCCAGCGATGGGGTCGTTGAACGGGATAGGGTAGGCTTGTCCCACGGGGACGTTCATCTGAAACTCGTACGGGTAGAACAACGTCGGGTCCACGTTCTGTATGGGCCACGTGCTTGGAGAGCCCAACAGGGACGAACCGTCCACGGAGCCGTTCGCCGTCACCGCTCCGTTAGGGGCTCCGAGGTACACGCTTGCGGTGATGTTCGTATGAAGCTTCCACGTGGAAGACCAGTTGAACGTGAGGCCGAGATGGGGGTCGTTGCAGAAACCGACCGTGTTGGTGAACGTGGTGCCGTACCATCGAGCCACGGATTCCAAATAGGCGAGGTAGGTCACCTCGGTGTTAGCGAGACTGAGGTGATACAACGACGGGTTCGTTGCGGCGGGGAAAGCGTTGGACGGGAACGGGATGGAGCAATCCGCCGGGATGGCGTACGTCCCGTTGTCGGTCGCCGCTCTCAACACGGCCCAGTAAGCCTGCGCCAGCGTCATCGTGTTGTTCATGATGGTCTGCAACGAGGCCCCGAATTGCGTGAGCGTGTCGTTGCCCCCCACCACCTGACCGGGCCCTCCTGACATCTGCGAGGCAAACCCTTCGGAAGCGGCCATTCCCGTTCCGTTGGACGGGGGGTTGCATGACCCCGAGATATACGACCCGGTATAGTTAAGACAAACGCCTTCGATGGACGATGGGAACGACCACGACGTTCGGAACGCCGCGTAGTTGTTCGAGGCGCCTCGTTGCCCGTATTGCCCGACAAATATGTGAGGGTTCATCGAGTTGAGCGCCTCTTCGTTCGCCAGTGGTCCGGTCGAGGTGTTCTCGAAGGCATACGCCCCAGACGTCTCGATGAAGGGCGAACGAGTCCCGGACATGGAGCAACCCGAAACGCACGTCGCTTTCATCAGGTCGAACTGTCCGAACGGGTATTGCTTCGTGAGGACGGGTATCGTCGAGAGCGTCTGATGGGTCCAGTCGACGTACGACACGTCGGACACTGGGACCGTCTGTCCTGTGTTCATGTCGGTGACCGTCCAGTTCCCGTACCAGTAGCCGCTTCCGTTGTTGATGTTGGCATCTACTACGGTCCCACCGGGTTCCATGTTGAAGTAGATGGTCGAAGAGCCGGTGTTCGTTCCGCCCGCGTCGTAATAACCGGACCATACCTCCCACGGCATGCTTACCGAGGTGTTGGCGTTCGCTTGGTTGTAGAGCAACATCGCGGAGCCGCCTTGCGGGTTCACGCTCGGGTTTCCGACGAACATGTTGTACCCGCCGACGGAGTAGGCCATCCCCGTTCCGAACTGTCCCTGATAGCCCGTTACCGTGGCGTTCCAGTCCTGATATTCCTGCTCGCCGAGCGCGCTCTTCATGCCCTGAAGCGAAGCGGCAAGACCCGAGTAAGACGCAATCTTGTCAGAAACGAGGGGAGACCACGACTGATTCAAGAAGTAGGGCACCACGGCTTCTGCGCGGTTGGCGAAATAGCTGACAAGCTCCTGAGACGTAGCATTCTCAATCGCGGTCGTAGATGCCGTCTGATTCAGTTGATTGTAGGCGCTGATAATCAGGTCTTGAGCGATGGCCTTTTCCGTAGCTCCCTTGAGTTGGTCGAACTGCTGCTGAAAAACCTGACATGCAAGCGTGAGCGTTCCCAAGGAGAACACCCCGTACACCAACGTGCAGTACTGAGCGCCGATGGTGAACGCCGGGTTCAGCCCGGGGGTCAGGGTTCCGACCTCTCCAACGCCCGGTATTCCCGTCGCTCCCAACGGGCTTGTGTCCGCCCTCGAGCCGACGACCGGAGTCACCGACGCGACGAACGGGACGCCGCTGACGACCATCAGAAGAACGGCGAAGAAGGCGCCCACCACGGCCCACCCTCCCACGCGACGACGATTCATCGTCTGCCCCTCCGCGTGTGCGACCGCACGGGGCGCCCCTTCCGAACGTGCCACGAGACGACCTCTATCATCCCGAGCTTGAGATGAGGGACCATGCGGACCTCTCTCCCGTTCGCCACCGCGGCGTCCCTCGCGTTGATGGCGTTGGCCGGGACGACGAACATCTGGGAGCGGAGGGTTCTCGGGTCGACAGGCTGATTTCGAGCGGTCATCCAATACAAAGCCGGGAGGGTATCCTCTGCCCCGGTCAGATGCCGTAGGCCGAGTGAACCTCGTTTCGGAACCGTCGTCGGGCTCGTTTCTCCGCAAGGCGGTTACTCGAGGACGGATGACGCCGTTCCGCCTCGATGGCCCGACGGTACTCGTGGGCGGCTTCGCTCGTCAGGTAGGTGTCGAACAGCACCGGCTCGTTCGGCATCGGCGGGGGAATCATCCATATGCCTTCCTTCCGCCGATAGCGCCGCACCCCGTGGGTTCCCTTTCGCGGATGCGCCTTTACCGACGTCACCGTTCACCCCTGAACGTCCCCGAACGCCCGAGCACCGACGTGGCGACGGCCTCGGGGTTGTAGTGGGTGCCGCGTCTACGGTTCCGCCGACGGATGTCCGCTACCAGATGCTTCCACTTCGCCGTGTGCTCGGGGCCGTATCGCGTATGACGTTCGACGCGGAAGCGTCTGCCACGTGTGGAGTGCGACCAGTGAGCGCGGACCGGGGTAGGCATCTCGACGAGCCCCCTCAGAAGTTCCGACGAACCCATCGGTTCGTTCCCTTGACCCGACGGTCGGCCCAACCGACCGCCCGTCCACCCTGACGCTCGCCCCATCGGAACGTGGAACGGGCCTCACGACGAACGTATCGTCGAACGGGCTTCGAACGCCTGCGATGAGCCTTCACCTTGGTCGGCATCTCAGTGGACCATCCTGCGGGTGTGGGCTCGAGCCCGCGGGCTCGCAGCCACCCGTACGACGGGACGGAACGGAGCCTCCGCATATCCGAACAGGACAGCGAACCTCCGCCGAGCCCGTCGCTGCTTTTGGGTCGACATGCTCCTATTCGTCCTTCCCGAGTTCCCACAGGGCGATTGCCGCCGCCGAGGAGATGACCCCGTAGACCGCCAGCGCAGCTTGAGGTTGATTCATCAACTCAGCCGCCGACAGCCATCCTTCGGCCACCGCGAGAGAGAGCACGAACAGCGCGAATGCCATGAAACCGATGAGCACCGCGAGCGTGGTGTAAATGTTTGCCATAGAATCACCCGCCTCCCGAGTTCGGGACCGTCATCGTCGTAACAAGCCGGGAGGGTTTCGCCTGATGAAAGTCCCACCTGAACAAGACCGTGCTTGTTCGGGGGGATTTCTCGGCGAACACGGGTTTCGCCATACGCCTTCCTTCGGTCGGCTTGCCTTCGGGGCTCAACAGCCCCTTCGGGGGTTTCATGTCATCCCCTTCATCGAGGGTCGCTCGTCAGGAGGGAACCCGATGTAGACGTCTGCCTCACCACGGGGTGACCGTCGCCTCTTCGGCGAGCTTCCCTCTGGTCGGCCGACCTTCGGTGCCGACCCTCCGCGACGGAACCTCTTGAGGTCCGCCTGAATCCGCTCGGCGTTCTTCCGCTGAGCCGCTTGGATGTCGGAGAGAACCCGTTGCTCGGGCATCTCAGACCCCTTCGCGGGAGTCTTCTCCGCAGGGACCTCCGCAGGAGCCCCTTCGTCCGCTTCATCCTCTTTCTTCGCCTTCGGTCGAATGGCCTTCGGCAGGAACGCGTCCGGGTCGAGCGCCTCGATGTACGAGCGTTCGTTCGTCATCTCGGGAGCCGTCAGGTACAGCGTATGAGGGGTGATTCGGGTAGGGGTCTCGTACCGAGAGCGCTCGCGTAGCTCGCGTTCCCGTTGGGAGAACGGAACCCCCGCGCCCTCGTCGGGTAGCGGAGGTATCAACGGTCGGAGACGCACGGAATGACGACGAACGAGGCTGAGACGGCCTCGTTGGGACCGTCGCAGATGCGCCTTACGGTTCGCGTGAGACCGATGGAAGATGGGGCTGCTCTTGGATGGTCTTCGGCGCGCCTCCCTCTGGTCGGCTTGTCTTCGACGTCTTCGCTTCGGCTTGGGGAACGACCACATGCCGGTCGGCGGCATCCTGCTCATCGTCCCTCCTTACTCAGCCCATAAGGGCTCGGAGGGAGGCTCGGGGTGCACATCCACCGAACGGCTCTCCGCGTAGGCTCCGACGGGGGGAACCCCCGTCTCGGCGACCGCCTTTCGACGACGACCGCGGAGGCTGACGATGGGGTGGAACACCCCGTGGTAGGCCTTCGAGCCGCCCGAGGCAATCCGTTCCCCCGCGGCGGTTTCGGCCTCCCGCACCTTGGCGGAAGCCCGCGCCGCGGACGGAGAGAACAGACGGGACAGGTGACCCGGTCCGCGGTTGGCGATGCGTTCTGCACGGGCCTGCGCCTTCGCCATCTTGGCGTTCTGCTTGGCGAGCCGCTGTTGCAGGCGAGCGTTCTTCGCCTCGACCTTCGACTTTCGGTTGGCAATCTTGAGGGCGAGCTTCTCGTTGCGAATCTCCTGACGGGCCGCCTTGAGCTCGACGCGACGCTTCCGCTCGGCGTCCCTCGCGGCTCTCTGCTCGTTGTGGATGAGAGCGGCATCCCGCTGGAACCGCAGCTTGCCGAGACGCTCGAGACGGGCCTCGTGCTGACGGGTACGACGACGGTGCTCGCGGATAACAAACCTCTTCCCGCGACGACTCGTAGACGGGTGACGTCGGACGCGGGTGCTCTTGTCACCGGGGAAGGACCACATCGGCATCACGCCCTCGGGCGACGACGAAGGTAGGATACAGCCCGACGAGACCCTCGCACCCGAACTTCGGGAGGAGCATATAGCCTCCATCCCTGCATATATTCAGACGGAGAATCGTCCAAGAACATCCGAGCCACGTACGCTTGAGCCTGCGCTCGATTTCGGAAGGTGTCTTTCAGTCTCTCACCCACAGGGGTGTTAGGCAGGTCACGTGCGACATGGTAGTTGGTGCGGGACATCCCCGCGACGATGCGGGCCACTTCCTGACGGGTGAACCTCGGTTCCCGCTCTCGCTCTCGCTCTCTCGGCATTTCACGACCACCTTGTGAGACGTCTTTTCATCGGATGAGCCTCGTACAGTATCATCAGCCCGTTCGGGTCTCTCTCGGATGCGAGGATGTCCCCCAAGGCCTCGTTGTAGGTCTTCGGGGTCCACCCACGTCCCGTCAACACCACATCCCGTTGGTGGCTCCGAACCCCTCGGGTTCCGCGTCTCGGGTGAGCCCTAACTGCGGTCGACATGGGGGGTTCGTTCACTCCCACGACCCGTACGGGCCGCCCCATTCCGCGAGCATCCGACGTTCCGAGCGGGTCAGACGACGACGGGTGGCGTACCCCGTGCGCTCGCGCAGGTGTTGGCGGACCATGCGGTTCTTTCGAACATGGCGGCGAACCCGGGACTTCGACATCAGCTTCTCCTGTAGCGACCCACCCTCACGGTGTGAGCCTTGTAGACCCGGGTGAACGTCCGCACGCGGACCCTGTGGCCGCGATACCGACGTAGGGACGACTTGACGCGACTGGACGGCATCGTTCGGTGGGTTCCCCCTGCGTTGGAAGCCGGGAGGGTTTCGCTTCGCTCAACAAGCCTTCCTTCGGTCGG
>VFSW01009221.1_pt1 | contig 14104 bp, 13 predicted proteins | sample 5358111 | NCBI WGS metagenome assembly VFSW01 (sample SAMN11554181, study PRJNA540505) | mine drainage metagenome | isolation source: sediment from site ElyBrook_90M | place: USA: Ely Copper Mine, Vershire, VT | collected 2017
CGTTTTCTTTCAGACTGTCCCCTTGCCGTTCTTTAGGAGCCTCCATGGGCAAAGCTGCATGGGAGGCTGCCTTAGGAATTGATTCCTGACCCTGGTTTTGCAGCTTATTCAGAGTTTCAATGAGTTCCGGGTAGGTTTCATTCCCGTCTTGCTCGGTGGTTTGGATTTCTCCCAGCATGACGCGGATGGCGTCCACCATCGCCAAGAGGCCGCTCGTAAATTCCGGCGACAGCGAAAGTTTCCCATCGCGAAGGCGGGAAAGGAGGCTTTCTCCGACGTGAGCGACCTTCTCCAGCTTGCTGAATCCCAGGAAACCGCAGCTTCCCTTAATCGTGTGAATGGTTCGGAAGATGCTCGACAGAAGTTCTTGTGAAGAGGGATCGGCTTCAAGTTTCACCAGTTCGCTGTCGAGCCGGTCCAGATTCTCGATGCTTTCGACCAGGAATTCCTTAATCAGGTCGTCCATTGCACCACCTTATTTTCCATTCATCGGTCTCTGGCGAATCAAATTAACAGCAAGGCTTGCCGGGGCACCTCGCAGCGAGGAATCCAGCTCTTTTCCGGGCAGTGCGCCAATTGACACAATCTCGCTCACTACATATGCAGTTAATCGTCCAATTGGGGGATTCGCTTTAGTCGAAGTTTCAACGCGCGTCAATTCAAATTGCGAAGGTTTCTGTTTCCGGCTCAGGTGATTCCTAACTTCGCGTCCGATATAGAGTTAGGCGCGGGCTGGGAAAAAGAGATCGTTACGGTAATGTGCCCTCTCTAAATCACGACGGCCGGACCGAACGCAGTGGAGCGGGAATGTTTTGCTTTTGGCGCGGAGGGGTTCACTTCCTTAGAAACGTCTGACAATTGGAGGCTATGTAATACCGGCCGAAACGTACCTGCTGCACGATCCGTAGCCCCGTTTTTCGCGGCACGTGTCGTGAATCGTGGCTGCTGACCAGCAGCTAGCGAAAACCACCTGGCCGCGGCCGCCAAAATCGCACGAAGGTTTCTGCCCTTTACGATTCACGAATCACAAATCACGATTCACGCCGTACGGTTCACCAGTCACTAATCACTAATCACCAGTCACCACCACTGGGGATCATTTCCGTTTGGTCTGTTTTAATCGTTCGAGGAAAACTTCCCGCGCAGCTTGAATTCCGTTGATCGCAGCCGGAAAACCCGCATACAACGCCATCTGCATGATGACCTCCACCACTTCCTGTTCGGAACATCCCACGTTTAGCGCGCCGTCAATATGCGCGCGAAGCTGCGGCCCCGCGGTGCCCAGCGCCGTAAGCGCGGCGACGGTCGCAATCTCGCGGGATTGCAGACTCAGTCCCGGACGGCAATGAATATCCCCGAACGCAAATTCCATGACGTAAGTTCCTAGGTCCGGCGCGATCCCTTCAAGCGAGGCCAGAAACGTCCTGGCCCGCTCTCCATACATTTCCACGAATTTTGCAAGTCCGCGTTCGTATCGAGCCGAATGGCTCATCGTTGTCTTCTCCTCGATCGTATCCAGCGATCCCTCGCACGCCGCGATGGATTGCATTCGCAATAAATCAGTTTCAGCCGGAACGTAAGAGAAGTCAAAACCCCGGCACTTTAAAACCGAAAGGGTCGGCCACCCGGAAAAGCTAAGCTAGAAGATCAGCAATGACGTGTCGGAGTAGTTCATCCTGCCTTGTTCGTTCGCCAACAGAAAAAACGCGAAAACGTTGCCCACATTCCAGATCCCTATTCCCCGACTGGGCGGCTGAGGTCCTCGCGCGCTACGGCGTAGAGGGCTAGTTCGACTCTGCTTGAGACGCCGAGCTTGTCGTAGATCGTGCTCAGATAGTTTCGGATGGTGTGCTCGGTGAGAGCGAGCTTGTGGCTGATCTCCTTTGTGCTTAACCCATCCGCCAGCAGATGGACCACTTCCGCTTCCCGCGGAGTCAGGCGGGTCATCCCGCCGCCGGGCTTGATGAGACGGAGCGGCTTGAGCTGGGTGAGGAACTCCAGGATAAAGGCCAAATTGCGGGTGTCGGCCCAGATCTGGCCTTCGTGCACGGTCCGAATGCATTTCGACAACAATTTGATGGATTCGAGTCTGCAAAAAACGCCCCTGGCGCCGCCTCGAAACGCATCCACAACCAGTTCCCGTTCGCGGTCGGGGACTAGCATAATTGCTACTGTCTTTGGAGACATCAGTTGCAAGTACTGTAAGACGTGGTAGCCCCTCAGCAGGCCGTCTCCGAGGTGAGCATTAATCAGAGCGATATCCGGCTGGCTTTTTTCCAGTTCCCGAATGGTCTCGGAGGAGCTGCTGGAAACAGCGACCACGGTGATGTCTTGACGACTGCGCGTAAGTCCATCCGCTATGAGGTGTGCGCTCATGCGGTCCGCATCCGCGATAAGGACACTGATATTTCCACCGAGAGGCTGTGACAGATGACCCATTCGCTACCCCGCTGGGAGAGGCCCGAGGGACGCAGACTATACGAAATCACCCGATGGGGCAAGTTATTTTATGCGTGGCTGTCATTATTCGTGCCAGCCGCATTTGCGCTGCCCTGGCTGGTGTTTAGAGCGCACCCCCTTGTCGAGCGGGCAACTTCCATTGTGCCGGAAGGGTACAGTTGTCACGTATGGTGACAGATAAGGTGTCACGCAATGACTGTAGGGATGCCTTGCTCATTGTGCGTTCGCCGGGAAATGTCTATCTTGCGCGTCACATTTGCATGGAATCTTTAAGCGGTCTCAAGGAAGCGATTCTTGAGCCGCTATGCGAGAGTGCCAATGGAAATGAGAAAAGAAATTCGATATCAACTGGATGCTCCGGCGGTGTTTTCTTGGGAAGGCGCGCGTCACAGGCGCTTTAAAGGGGAAGGGGTCACCCGCGACGTCAGCGTGCAGGGCGCGTTCATCCTGACGGCGACAATGCCCCCGTCCGATTGCCCGATTCAAGTGGACCTTCTCCTTCCCTCCCTTACGGGAATGACGTCCATGATGCGCATCACGGGGAAAGCCCGAGTCATTCGCGTGGAGCACCCATCCTCAGACACTTGGATCCACGGTTTTGCAGTCGTGACCGATGATCTCAATCAGTGGGACTTGATGACCATGCAGGGCGAAACTGAAATTGAGCACGTCGCGGCGGCAAGGGCGCACTGAAACCAAGCGCGAATCAGGGCGATCCGGCCAGGCAGCTTTCCATGTTATTTGGGATCAAAGTTTCCTGTAAGTCAGAGGGCGGAGCTACGTGCACATGGCGGAAATCGAAATGGAACTTCAGACCGCGACTGATCCACGAAACTGGTACGCCATTTTTACGCGCCATCAACACGAGAAGTCCGTCGCGTTCGCGCTTTCGAACAAAAGTCACGAGGTCTACCTTCCTCTCTTTCGTTCCGTCCGCCAATGGCAGGACCGTGCCAAGCAGATCTGGCTCCCGTTGTTCCCGTGCTACGTGTTTATCCGCGAGGGGATGGACCGGCAGCTCCAAATAGTCACCACACCTGGAATTATCCGCATCGTGGGGTGGGGCGGGCGCCCGGCGATTGTTCCGCAAACCCAGCTTGAAGCGGTCAGGCAAATCATTGAAAGTTGCCTCGGAGTCGAAACTCATCCGTATTTGCAGTGCGGAGATCGCGTAAGGGTTAAGACCGGGCCTTTGATGGGGTTGGAAGGGATTTTGACCCGCAAAAAAGGGGTGGCCCGGCTGGTTGTTTCCATGGAAATGCTGGGCCGGTCCGTTGCGGTTGAGATCGATGTTTTGAATGTGGAGAGAATTGGGCCATTCCCGGCGCTCAAGTTATCAAATCGGATTTCCGCCTCCGCCTGAATGATAGACACGTCGCAAAGAGGATTCTCGCGACCCAATGGACCCTTCACTCTTCCAAATCAGCGGTACCGAAGTGTTGAACCCACCGAAGTCTTTCGGAATATCCGATGCGCAAGCCACCACGCGTTCCGCTTGGCCTGAAAGTCAAAAGCCATTCCGGCGAACACTCGGCGCAAATCTGTTGGGAATCGGTTGGGTCATCGTGAATATGAATCCCTTCTGTGTATCATTTTCTATAAAACAGCCAATTCTGGGGCTAGCATTTTTCCTGGTTGCAACTCCCGCGCTCGGCCAAAGTGTGACAAATAGAAGCAGCCAGTCCTCCCCCCAAGTGCAATCTTCCTCGGAGATCAATCTGCGCTTGCAACAGGCGCGCGAGAATCTGGCCGGATCAACCACGGAATCCCAAACCAGCGAATCCCTCATCGGCCCGGACGATTTGCTGAACATCTCAATCTTCGAAGCGCCGGAAATGAACTGCACTGTGCGTGTCTCGGCCAGTGGCGAGATTTCTCTCGAATTGCTGGGCGCGGTACATGCTGCCGGATTTACGCCTAGAGAACTCGAATCCGTTCTGCAAGGGCTGTTGCGCCGGACCTACATGAAGGATCCGCACGTCGGTGTCTTTGTTCAAGAATTGCAAAGCCATGCTGTCTCCGTTGTGGGCGCCGTGAAAATGCCGGGGGTATTTCAGATTCGTGGGACGAAGACGGTGATCGAGGTTCTTTCCATGGCCCAGGGCCTGGCGGACGACGCGGGCGATACGGTGATCATCATGCATGGGGCCAGGTATGACGAATCGGGCAATTCCAATGGCCCGGTTCCCATACGAGCCGGAATCGCCCAAATGCCGCCGCCTCGCGGGGTGCTTGCAAAAAACGATGGCTCGCAGCCCACGGCGGGGGAAAAGAACGGTGAAATAGAGAAGATCAATCTCAAGAAGTTGCTGGAGTCCGCTGATTCCGCCTTAAATGTGCGGGTCCGTCCCGGGGACATCGTCAAAGTGCCGCGCGCCGGAATCGTGTACGTGGTGGGGGAAGTTAATAAGCCGGGCGGTTTTGTCTTGCAAAACAATGAAAATATTTCCGTGCTACAGGCGCTCGCGCTTGCCGAGGGCCCGACGCACACTTCGGCGATCGGCCGGGCTCGAATTATCCGCACGGACCCTGCCACGGGAAAGCGAACCGAAATTCCAGTGAACCTCGGCAAGATTTTTTCCGGTAAAGCGCCAGACACGTTCCTGCGGCAAAAAGACATCGTTTTTGTTCCAAACAGCGCGGCGAAAAACGTGTTCTATCGCGGCTCGGAAGCCGTCCTGCAGACCGCCGCAGGCGTCGCGATTTACAAGTGGTGAGGGAATGATTTCAGACGACAACGATCAGAACAAGATGGAAGTGTTCACGCCGCGCGATGTCCAAGTGGACCGGCGGCGCGCGATGCAGGGGGCAATTCGCCCGGCAAAGATGGAAAAGCCACCCGATCTTTTAGCTTGGTGGAGAGTCATCCGAAAGCGCCGATGGACGGTTCTGACCGCATTTTCGATGCTATTTGTCGCCGTGCTGGTCGGATCCATCGAAGAGAAACCCGTGTACCGGGCCAAGGCGCTGATCGAGATCGACAAAGAAAATCCCAGCGTCGCCAATCCACAAGAGATGTTTCAACTGGATGAAGTTTCCGACGCCTACCTGGAAACACAGTACAAGGTCCTCGCCAGTGACGATCTGGCGGAACGCGTCATCCGTCAACTCGGCTTGGACCGGGAGGCCGAATTTCTACCTTCTGTGCGCGCCTGGCCGTGGAGCGCAAGCGCAGCACCGGCGATTCCGTCCCCTCCCCCCGTCGACAGCGCGGCTGTGCCCGACCTGTCGGTTCGCGAAGCCGTTCTCACGAGTTTCCAGGACCGTTTGGATATCAGGCCGATCCGGCGCAGCCGCGCTGTCGAACTTCGCTTTGACTCGCAGGACCCCGAATTGGCGGCGCGGGCCGTGAATGCGGTCGCCGAAAATTACATCCAAAAAAATCTCGAAGCGCGTTGGGACGCCACGCAAAAAGCCTCCGAGTGGCTTTCGTTGCAACTGAAAGACCTGAAATCCAGGCTGGAAAAATCGGAAGACGATATGCAGAAATACGCGGCCGACAACGGCCTTCTCTACCTTGAAACGGGCAAGGGGGACACGGAGAGCATCGTCAACCAGAGCGTTCGGGAGGTACAGGAAGAGCTGACCAAGGCCCAGGCGGACCGCATTGAGAAGGAGTCGATTTTTCGGCTCGTGCAATCCGGCGATTACGGTTCGCTCCCCGGCGTGTTTGAAAGCAAATTGTTGCAGGACCTCACCTTCCGGCTTGCGGATCTTCAAAGAGAGCACGCGCAACTTGCGGCCACGTTCACGGAAGACTATCCGAAGGTCAAAGAAACCCAGAGCCAGATTGCGGAAATACAAAGTTCCCTGGAGAGGGAGCGCTGGCGCGCGGCGCAGAAAATCAGCAACGATTACTTCGCCGCGCTCCGGCGCGAAAAATTGGTGCGTCAGGTGTTCTCGGAAAAGAAGGCGGAGGCAAACCAGATTGCCGAAAAATCCGTCCAGTACGGAATCTTGAGCCGGGAGGTGGACATCAACAAGGGGTTGTACGACGGATTGCTGGAACGGCTCAAGGAAGCGGGTGTCTCGGCGGGTCTAAACGCCAGCAACATCCGGATCGTGGATCCGGGTACAGTCCCTTATTATCCAATCGCACCAAATTATCCTTTCAATTTAGGGCTGGCGGCGTTCCTTGGTTTGGGGCTCGGGGTCTGCATGGCGTTCCTTAAGGAACATTTAGACCAGACGATTCGGTATAGCGAAGATGTATTTCAATTTTTGGGTGTTCCAGTCCTGGGCTTTATCCCCACATTTGGCGCCCTGAACGGAAGGAAATATAAAGGCGCCGCTCGCGCGGATCGTGAACTGGTCCTCTCCTCGGGCGGTTCGAGGACGGTGGCAGGGGGCGTCCTGACCGAAGACCATCCTGGGAATGGCCTTGGGATTCACAAAGGGTCGGCCTTTTCGGAGGCTTTTCGTGAACTTCGAACTTCTGTGATTCTCTCCGCTTCGGGACGTTTCGCGAATTCCATTTTGGTGACCAGCGCGCAGCCCGGAGAGGGAAAAACCACGGTCGCCGTGAACCTTGCATTTTCCCTGGCGCAACTCGGGCAGCCGGTTCTCCTGGTCGATGCGGATATGCGCCGTCCAAGCATTCAGAAATATTTCCCCCAAAGGGGCTCACGGTTGAGCGGCTATCTGGCGGGCCAGGGCGCGTGGCAACAAATGGTGTACCCTACGTCGATCAGCCGCTTATACGTTCTGCATTGCGGGCCTATCCCGGAGAATCCCTCCGAACTTCTCTCCTCGGACCGGATGCGGGCCTTGATTCAAGAGTCGATGGCGACCTATCGCTTCGTCATCCTGGACTCGCCGCCGCTCCTCAACCGGGCAGACAGCCGTATCCTGGGAAGCATGGTCGGCGCGACGATCCTTGTCGTAAAAGGTGGAGAGACGCCCCGCCAGGTCGTTCAGTACGCGGAATCGCAAGCGCGCTCTGTTGGAACAAATCTTATTGGGGTCGTTCTTAACAACCTCGATTCCTCGTTGAATGATTACTCGTATTACGCCTGCGCTCGTCCGAATGACGAAGCGGGAGCGGCATAGTCCGCGCAACTACGCGTCGTGATATTTTCCAAAGCCAATTTCGGAACATTTTCCACAAGCCTAGTCATCCAGGTTTGCGGAGCAGCGACAGGCATTCTGACCGCTCGCCTGCTGGGTCCCATTGCCAGAGGCGAACTCGCCACGGTCATTTTATGGCCCACGATTTTAAGCAACCTGGGATTGATGGGCTGCAACTGGGTCCTGGCGCGGGAAGTGGCAATGGATCCCAAACGGGAGGGCGATTGGGTTGCCGTTGGAGTCGCGGTCGGGCTGGCTACCGCTCTAGTGTATCTTCTGGCCGGGTATTTCCTGATTCCGTGGCTACTGCCATCGGACAGAGGGTATTTGCTTCCGGTTGCGCGCCTGTGCCTGTTGCTGATTCCGCTCGACATTTTCAATCAGGTTCTGCTGGCCGTCGAGCACGGCCGGATGCGCTGGCGCCGCTATAATCTCATGCGGCTCTCCTTCTATCTTTTTTATGTCCTGCTCATAGGTTTCATCGCTGTGGCTCGTAGAAATCAGTTGCGCTGGTTCGTTTCGGCATTTCTTGCGAGCCAATTGCTCGCCGTCCTTTTGCGTCTTTGGATTCAAAGGAAGGCGTTGTCCGCCGGCCATTTGCGATTGGAGGGATGCCGCCATTTGTTGCGCTCGGGCGTGCCTTATTTCGGAGCGACCCTCAGCAATCTCTTTTCTCTTCAACTCGACACTATCCTGGTTGTGAGCCTGCTCAATACGGAAGCCGCCGGAATTTATGCTGTCGCCTCGGCCATTGCTAACGGACAATCCTCACTCGGCGAAGCTCTGGGCATCACTTCTTTCGCCGTTCTTTCGAATGAAAAAAATACGGGAAGCCGGGAGAAGATCATCACGGAAACGTTTCGCCAATCCGCATTGATTTCGTGCGGGGTTGGGCTGGTCCTTTCCGGGCTGATTCCGCTCCTCGTCGTGCCGCTATTTGGATTCGAATTCTCGCCTGCCGTTTGGCCAGCCGTGGTCTTGGCCCTGGCAGCTTCCCTGACGGCCTCGACCAACATCCTGAATCAAGGATTGCGAGGCGCGGGACGCCCCCACGCGGGGCTCGTGAGCCAATTGCTCGGAACCGGCGTAATGGCGCTCGCGGCGCTATTTTTTTTGCGGCCATTCGGGCTGATGGGAGTGGCTTTCGCCGTTTTGATGAGCGCTTGCGTGCAGATCCTCGTGTTAATCGCCGCTGCGGCGAAATGGTTGAGGATCTCTCGGCTCGAATTTTGGCCGTTTGGAGCGGGAAATGTCAGGCGGTTTTTCCAGCAAGTCGCCGGCCTGCGGCTGCGATATTCGCGGTCTATAGCATGAACGTTTTTTGAGATTTACAATGAGCCAAATCCTCGGATACATCACGCCCGTCTGCGCATATTCCAGCGACGGTGCAATTTATATGCAGGCAGCGTCCGGGCGGGTCGCCGAGGCGCTCGCGGAGCATTTTGAAGAGGTAGTCGTATGCGCCAAAGTCGTGGAGGACGCGCCTCCCGCGCCGTTCGACATTCCGCTGGATGCGCCGAATCTCGAACTGGTAGCGCAACCTTTTTGGAGCACAACCTTGGCGTCGTTACCCCATTTTTTCGGAATCTCTCGCGCCTACTTGCAAACCTGCCGGCGGGCGGACGTTCTGTTCGTTCGGGGAATGTGCCCATACACGGCGGTCCTGTACGTTTGCGCCGCGGCATTTCGCAAACCGATATGCCATTGGATCGTCGGCGATCCCGTCACGCTTCTGCGCAGCAGCGCCAGGAAAGGGCCCGTGCTGGATACATTGGCCCTGCTCTACGCGCTACTCGATCGGTTCTGCACGCGTCTTGGGCGCCGGCTCACGAGCGGAGCTTTGCTTTGCAACGGCGGGGAACTCGCCCGCGCCTACGCATCCCCCAGAACGATCGAGATCGTTTCGAGCACCGTCGAGGAAAGCGAGTTTTTTCCTCGCATCGATACGTGCCAAGGGCCGACTGTGCGAATCCTTTTTGTCGGCTTTCTCCGTCCAGAGAAGGGAATCGAGTACCTGCTGGAGGCCGTATCCCTGCTCCAGGCGGATGTGCCGTGGGAGCTGGAAATTGTGGGGCCGCGCGAATTTCCGGACTACTGCGAAAAGCTGGATTGCATCGCGGCCGCGCGAGGCCTTCGCGGGCGCATCCGCTGGCAGGGCTACGTGCCGAACGGCAAGCCATTATTCGATCGCATGCGCGCCGCCGATGTCTTCGTGCTTCCCACGCTTTCCGAGGGCACGCCGCATGTATTGGTGGAGGCGCGAGCCAACGGCTTGCCGTGCGTTTCCACGACGGTCGGAGGCGTGCCATCAACGGTGACGGACGGATACGACGCATTGCTGGTCCCTCCCAAAGATGCGCGCGCTTTAGCGCGTGCCATGGAGCGCGTGATCGGCCACGCCGAACTGCGCCGCGCACTGATACGCAATGGCCTGAAGGCTGCCCGCATGCAAACGCTGGATCGCTTTATTGCCGCCGTGCTTAGGGAATTGAACGCAAATATGCCTGCGGACCGTGCGGCGGTTCCGCAGGAGTAGGAGCGGGAAAATGCGAGTGCTCCAATATCTCTGGTTCCATTTCATCACCGTTGCCACAAGCTGGTTGCCCGATCTGCGGCCTGTCCTGCGGTTGCGCGGATTTTTGTTGCGGCCTGCGTTCAAATGGTGCGGGGGAAATCTTCAGGTCGCGCGGCATGTGACCATCAACTTTGCCAATCGCGTGGAAATCGGCAGCGACGTATTCATCGCGACAGGCTGCTGGTTGCACGCCGGGGGAGGCATCGTCCTGGAGGATGAGGTGCAACTCGGACCGTACGCCGTGCTGGTCACCGGAGATCACACCCAAGTCGACGGATCCTACAGGTTTGGACCAAGCCGAGTTGCGCCGATTCACATTTGCCAAGGGGCGTGGGTCGCGGCCCACGCGACGGTCACGAAGGGTGTCATCATAGGACGCGGCGCTCTCCTCGCGGCCAATTCGGTGACCACTCATGACATTCCGGCATTTACGATGGCGGGCGGAGTCCCCGCGCGCGTCATTCAGAAAGAATCGCGGATTGAAGTTGTCCGGTGAGCGCCTGTGCGGCGTGCGGAAGCCTGAAAAGCAATCATCATGTATCTGACACCTATCCTTTGGTTTGAAATCGGCGTAGCAATTCTGATCGGACTCGTGTTTCTTTGGACGAAGGCCGAGTACGCCCTGTTCCTTTATGCCTTCGCGCTCGGATTTCCCGATGTTGCCTTTCCTCTTGGCGCCACGGTCAACATTCGTGTGGATGACGTTTTGATCCTCCTCTTTTTGGCGCGCACCATTCTGTGGGCGCCGGCTCCGCTTTCCAGAGGGCAGAGAAAAATATTCACGTGGCAAGCGATCTTCCTTGGGGTCTGCTTATTTTCGATCGCCGTGGAAACAGCGCGGGGAACGCCTCCCGCAGGCTATGAGACCGCCAAAATGGCCGGATGTACCGTCATTGTGCTTGTTCTCCCTCGACTCGTGCAATCGGAAAGAAGGCTTCGATTTTTCATTGCCGGGCTGATGTGCGGGGGGGTGGCTCTGGTGGTTCAAGTTCATCAGCATTTGGGCGAAAGTTCATCGAGTGATTTTGCGAATTTTCAGCAATTGAAGAGCGCCGCCACATTCGACACATGGAACCCAAATACGATCGGCCAGGCCGCGGTATTGCTCGTCTTCGCCGCCGGCTTGGGTGGGATTGTATTTTCAAGAACACTGGCGACCAGAATTCTCTGGCCCTGTCTCGCCATGGGATTCGCGCTCGTACCCGCGCTGGTGTTTGTGCGCGGGACAAGCCTAAGCATTGCGGCGGGGTTCATTCTATTTCTTTGCATGCTGCGCCGCTGGAAGTGGTTGCTGGTGTTCGCTGCGGCGTGCCTTTTCGTAGTCCTGTTTCTGCATTCGACGGACCGCCCGCTGTTGGAAGATGCCACCACTGTGAATGTGACAACGGGGGAAGGTTTCAGTAACCGGTTTGAACGTTGGGACATGGCATTTCGAGCCATTCAAACGGAACCCTTCCTCGGCCAGGGATTTGGGCAGGAAGGCAACTATTTGAGTCTAATCGGAAGCGAGGGCCGCGCGCACGATGTCTACCTGACGGTCTGGATTGAATTGGGGTTGGGTGGTCTTCTTCTGTTCCTAGCTTCCATTTTTCAATTTGTCCGCGCCGGATTTTTTCTTTACGGAAATCAGCGATTTCAGTCCCAGGGAGCATTGATCTTGGGGCTGACTTTTGCCCTGGGTCTCGATAGTCTCGGCTTGTCCACTCTCTATTGGGAAAAGTTGCCAACCATTGCGCTGTCTCTTGCCGTGGTGGTCGTTGGCATGTGCGAAAGGAACGGTATGGAATCTGCCGTAATTGAAGTTCGCACGCTGGCGTGCGAGCCATTCGCGCAACATTCGTAACCTCGTCTCTCGTTCCCGAAAAAATCTCATTTTGTGACGTCACGACCCCTGAAGGAAAGGAAAAGTCCATGCAGGTGGTTTATGTTTCGGTGGTTGTCCCTTGCCGGAATGAAATCCGGCACATCCGCGCGTTTCTGGATTCCGTTCTTCGCCAGGAACTTGGCCGGATCGAAATGGAAGTCCTAATCGCCGATGGCATGAGCGACGATGGAACTCGGGTGGTCCTTGACGAATTTGAAAAGAGATATTCGGCCATCAGGGTTCTCGACAATCCGGAACAAATCGTTTCCACGGGGATGAATCGGGCGATCCGCGAGGCCAAGGGAGAGATCGTCATCTGGATGATTGCGCACACGATCTACGCCCCGGACTACGTGCGTTCCTGCGTCGAAGTGCTTCATGAAACCCGTGCCGACAATGTGGGTGGTCCGGCACTGACGCGCGCGGACGGGTACATTGCGCAGGCCATTGCACATGCCTTTCACACGCGATTTGCCAGAGGCGGCGCCAAGATTCGCGATACGCGATACGAAGGCCCGGTGGACACGGTGCCGTACGGTTGCTGGCGCAAGTCCACCCTGGAACGCATCGGTATGTTTGACGAAAAACTGGTCCGATCCGAGGATTATGAATTGAACGTGCGGATTCTATCCTGCGGAGGAACAGTCTGGCAGTCACCTAAAATCACCTCCTGGTACCGGCCCAGAACCAGCCTTTCAGGGCTGTTCTCCCAATACTTTCAGTTCGGATTCTGGAAATTTGCCACAGTTCGGAAGCACCACAGGATCGTAACCTGGAGAAATCTCATGCCGGGTTTGTGCTTGTTCGTCGGAATTGTTTTGCTCCTTTGCGCCGCGGTAGCGAGCCTCGGCGGATCGGCCTGGTGGCGATACGCTTTCCTGGATGTATGGTTTGCATTAGTGGGCTTGTATTGGATCGCATCTTTCGCGTCGGCGTTTTCCGTTGCGAAGCGGGAAGGGTGGAGATTCCTTCCCTGTTTGCCCATCGTTTTTGCTATCTATCATTTGGCCTTCGCGCTCGGTTTTGTCCTAGCCCCCTTGTATCGTCCCACGACCGGGGACCGCCCAACTTCCGTGCGGGCAGTCCTTACTGCCATCACAAGATAATTTTTCATCCAGATCCATTTGCACCGGTATTGCCATGAAAACTACGGCTACCGGCAGGAGGATTCTCCCGTGGCCTCTCGCGAATATCACCGAATGATTTCCCGGCCGCTGCACCCAGACGCGCCTCTCCGGAATGTCGAAAAGCATGTGCTGCGGCGCGTGTTTGACACGGTTTGCGCGTTCGCAGGGCTTGCCTTCCTGGTTCCAATATTTGCGATAATTGCTTTGGCGATCAAGCTCGACGACGGCGGCCCGGTTTTATATTTTCAGTTTCGCGTGGGCAAGGGACTTCGGAAGTTTCGTCTCCTCAAATTCAGAAGTATGTTCTCCAATTGCACGGATGGCAGTCTGCTGACGGCGCCCCAGGACGCGCGTGTCACGCGAGTTGGCCGCTTTCTGCGGAAATATAAACTGGATGAGTTGCCGCAGCTCGTGAACGTCTTGAGGGGCGAGATGCAATTGGTGGGGGTGCGGCCTCAGGTTGAGAGATTTGTCGATATTTTCCCCGGCGAATACAAAGAGCTGCTGCAAACGCCGCCCGGAATTACGGACTTGGCGTCTCTGAGCTTCCGCAATGAAGAACGGTTGTTTCACGAAAGTTCTATCGAGGAGCAGTACATTTCAAAAATTTTACCTATCAAATTGGAAATGTCGCTGAAGTATTCGAGGACCCGCACATTTCTGTCGGATCTTGAAATTCTTTTCCGAACGGTGCTGGGCCTCCAATCTCCATCCGCCGCATGGAGAAACAGCAGATCCGATCCGGCAGTGCAGTCCCTGTCCAAGTTTTTTTCTAGAAATTGCACGTAAGCCTTCCGCACGAGCCTGCAAGGGATTTTCAACGCGTGCGGCATTTGTACAACCTGCGGTTCGCTTTTTCATTTTTCGCGATGTTCCACTTCAGTGCAATGGAATCTGATCCATCCCATCAAAACGATGAATTGGACAAAATTCCAGACCTCCCCTAATCTCACACGTGAGCAGATAGCAATCCTGACCACCCCGGGGCCGAATGAACACCCACATTCGGCC
>VFSW01009222.1_pt1 | contig 14103 bp, 11 predicted proteins | sample 5358111 | NCBI WGS metagenome assembly VFSW01 (sample SAMN11554181, study PRJNA540505) | mine drainage metagenome | isolation source: sediment from site ElyBrook_90M | place: USA: Ely Copper Mine, Vershire, VT | collected 2017
CGAACAATTGGCGCCGCCATGGCCGGGGCGCCGCAGCTGCCCGCGGCGCCGGGTTCGGCCGGACGGCTGAAGCAGTCTCTGTGCCGCTGGTGCTATTCCAAAATTCCACTTGACGACCTGTGCCGGCAGGCCGCGGAGATCGGGCTGAGCGGCATTGACCTGGTGGAGCCGGACGAATGGCCCACCATCCGTAAATATGGCCTGGTTCCCACCGTGACGCAGGGCAAGGCGTCCATACCGGATGGGTGGAACCGCAAGGAGAGTCACGACCGGCTGGAGGCCGAAATCCGAGCGCGCATCACCCGCGCGGCCGAGGCCAAGGTGCCCAACGTGATCACCTTCTCAGGCAACCGCAAAGGTATGAGCGACGATGAAGGCAAAGCCAACTGCATCGCGGGCCTGAGCCGCGTCAAGAAAATCGCTGAAGACAACGGCGTGACGGTGGTGCTGGAGTTGCTGAACAGCAAGGTGAACCACAAGGATTACCAGTGCGACCACACCGCGTGGGGCGTGGACGTGGTCAAGGCCGTGGATTCGCCGCGCGTGAAGCTGCTGTACGACATCTACCACATGCAGATCATGGAAGGCGACATCATCCGCACCATCAAGGACAACTTCCAATACATCGGCCACTATCACACCGGCGGTGTGCCCGGCCGGCACGAACTGGACGATACCCAGGAGTTGCAGTGGCGCACCATCGCCAAGGCCATCGCGGATCTGAATTTCCAGGGCTACTTCGCGCATGAATTTGTGCCGGTGCGCGACCCCATCACTTCGCTCAAAGAGGCCGTGACGCTGTGCACCGTTTAGTCATGCTGGCCTTCGCCGCTTTGCCGCTTGTGGCACAGCAATATGACGTGGTCCTGGCCAACGGGCGCGTCATGGATCCGGCGTCGAACCTGGATGCGGTGCGATTCGTGGGAATCGCGGGCGGGAAAATCGCGGCCATTTCCGCGACGCCGCTGCGCGGCCGGGAAGTAGTGGACGTGAAGAGATAGGTGGTCGCGCACGCCTTAATAAAAATCCACCAGCACCGCATCAACCCGGAGAATTACGCTTACAAGGCGCGCGACGGTGTTACCTCGGCGCTTGAAATGGAGGTGGGGGTATCGCCCGTTCCGCCGTGGTATGCCGAACGCGAAGGCCATTCGTTGATCAACTTCGGCGCTACCGTGGGCCATATTCCGGCGCTGATGACGGCCATGCACGATACCGGCACCTTCCTACCGCATGACGCGGCGGCCACTCGCGTGCCCACGACGGCGGAACATGAAGAAGCGCTGCAACTGCTGCGCCGCGGGCTCGCCGATGGTGCAATGGGCATCGGCATGGGGATCGCATATGTGAAGGAGACGCGCGCCCAGATCCTGGACGTATTTCGCCTGGCCGCGGAGACCCATGCCACCATCTTCGTCCACATGCGCAACAGCGGACCGGTGGAACCGGGCGCCATCGATTCGCTCCAGGAAGTGCTGGCCGACGCCGCGGCGACGGGCGCCTCGCTGCACGTGGTCCACATCACGAGCACCTGCCTGGCTGAGACGCCGGTCTGTTTGCAGATGATCGAAGGCGCGCGCAAACGCGGGATGGACGTCACCACGGAGGCGTACCCGTACACCGCCGGGATGACCGATCTGGGGTCGGCGATCTTCGACGAAGGCTGGCAGAATCGCCTGGGCCACATCGGGTACGGCGACCTGCAATGGGCGGCAACCGGGGAGCGCCTCACCGCCGAGAGCTTCGCGCGCTACCGCAAGCAGGGCGGCATGGTGGCTATCCACGGGATTCCCGAAGAGGTCGCCCGCATGGCGATGGCGGACCCCACGGTGACGGTGGCGAGCGACGGCATCCTGGACGAGGGCAAAGGGCATCCGCGGGCGGCGGGCACCTTCGCTCGTGTGCTGGGACGCTACGTTCGCGAGCAACACGCGCTTCCGTTGATGACGGCGTTGAATAAGATGACCGCGATGCCCGCCGCGCGGCTCGGGCTGAAGGACAGGGGCCGGCTCGCGGTTGGGGTGGATGCAGATATCACCGTATTCGATCCGGCCCATGTGATTGACCGGGCCACGTTCGATGCGCCCGCGCAATATTCCGAGGGCATTCCGTACGTCTTGGTGAACGGAACCTTCGTGGTCAAGGAGGGCAAGTTGCAGAACGTGACGCCGGGGCGGGGAATTCGACGGCGTTGAACGGGTCACGTGGCACTTTACTTCGTGTCGATCTCCAACCAAAGAAAAGTCTTACTTACAGCAAGTGGCGTCACGGAGTTGGCCGTGACGTGCGGGCGGATACCTACCGATATTTGTCCTTAACGCCGTTCTTTCTCTGAGTAGCGCGTATAGGCGCCCGGCACTGAAACATCAGTAAACGGTACGGGATCAGCGTGGAGCTATCCAATGCCACGGCGTATTGGATTCAGGTCTGGGGCATATCCCGGGAGCCATTCGATTTGCAGCCAGTCAGTTTGATCTCCGCATATCGATTGAGAATGAACTCAAAGGCTTCGGATAGGGAACCGAATTCTCGATCAGGTCGAAACCCCACGCGTAGCGTCGCTTTTCATTTTATGTCAGAAACTGCACCGCAGAAAACGTCTGCGGCTGTTTCTGTTTTTCCTCGGGACAGGCTCTCCGCGCCGATCACTTCGCTGACCACCCAGACCAATGCGCTGATGGTAGCCACGCTTCACAATAGTCCGGTCGCCCTGTCTCACGATGTTACGTTGGGAACAATATTCCGACTGACTGCGCGATTACGCCCCAATCTCGCATCTTAATTGGTCTTTGAATTGCGCAGTCATCAACATCCCCTGCCAAATCCGCTGGTCGAATCCTTTATACAGGCGCTGGGCCGGCTTGCGCCGATGGCGGTGCGGGTCGAAATGTCCAACGACCGCGTAGATCCGTCGGCAGCCATGGTCTCCGCCCGTGCGCAGCAGATGCATCCGGCGGTGACCACCGCGATTCTGTGGAGTGAAGAGATCCCCATCGGCTGAGAGCGGTCCTCTCAGGTAAAGTAGCAGGTTCCCCCGTTTTCACTTCGCGCCCGCAGGCAGAGTGTAGTAGCTGTAAGTGGAAGTCCATTGGAATTCGGCTCCTGGCTCGATCGCAATTGCGACAAAGGGTTCCATTGCAACTACGCTGCGGATGGACCACAGGTTTTCGCGCACGAGCGGCCGGTCCGAGGCGATTGTCATCCCCGCTCCCAGCTTCGCGTTCTCGATGCGGATCTGGTTGTCCTTGGGGCTGTCGCTGAACCCCTGCAACGGAGCGGTCACGACATCGCGGCCCTCCAGCGTCTTCAGGTAGATGACCTGATTCCCGCGAATGTCGGCCAGTTCCTTGTTGGGCGGGCGCCCGGATTGGATCTGGAATGGCACAGTGATCACCAGGGGTGCGCCGGGCGGTTGGTTATCAAGCACCAGAAAATTATGGTTATAGACCGTGGTCCGGATCGGCCGGGTCCCTGTGTTTCTTAAACTATGTTCCAGAATCATTTCCGGCTTGCCCTTCACCAGGCGGAGCACTTTCCGGTAGAGGTAACCATAACCGGAAGGCGAGCCTCCGAGTTCCTGGGTAAAAGCGATGGAATCGCGATGGCTTGAGATCGACCACTTTCCGGGATCGACAATCTCATACAAGTGGTAATTGTCGTACCTGTCTTCATCGCCCTTCCGCAAGGCGCCGACGCCGATTTTGATGAATTGGCCGCCCGGCTTCGCCTCCTCCCAACCCACTTGTGCGAACTCGTCGACCGGACCGGCGGTCGAGCTACAAGGGCCGCCAACGATGTCCGGCCCCTCGTATATGAAGTCGCGAACCTTCGGGTCCATCCTCTGGACCCAGGGTCCGTAAAAGTTGTGTCCCTTGTATTGCAGGCTGTAAACCACCCCCGCCCAATCGAACCGCGTTCCGCGGTAGTATCCGGTTTGCCGGTCCGGCAAATAGATTTTCGCCCGAATCTGCCCGTTGGTGATCTCCGCCCTCGGGAAATCCGCGGCCAGTAGTCCTGCGCACGCGGTCATGGAAGTGAGGACCAGATTTTTTTTCACGCGAGATCGACTCCTTCCTGCAAGGCGACGCGCCGGATGTAGGCGCGCCCGTCATCGTACTCTTCCGGCGTCTTGAGATGCTCCAGCATGAGAGGGGCGTCGACCGGCAACCTCGCAAGCTGCTTCAGGTAGGCCGCATAATCAATCTCGCCGTGGCCGGGAATCACTTCCGCGAAGTGCACGTTGTACTCCGGCACCCATGCGAGGTCCTTGGCGTGGCAGGATACGATCCACGGCCCGAGTTTCCGGAAGCACTCTTCGATCACGGCCTTGTTGTTGTAGAAGCGGGAGGGGCTGTTGATCACATTGCAGACGTCGAGGTGCACGCCGAAAGCGCGCCGGTCCACGGCCTGGATCAGTTCGAGATAAGAATCCGGTCCGTCCGGCAGCGACCAGGGCATCATCTCGATCGTAAAGCGCGTGTGGGCCGGCTTGACCGCGTCGATAACCTGACGGCTATTCTGGACTGTGGCATCGAAGAACTCCCGCGACAGGTTCCTGGGGTTCATGCCATACCAGTATTTCGGATTATACGAACCCGCGATATCGACGCAGCATCGGGCGCCTACGGCGTCGGCGAGTGCCAGGCGTTCGATCACGTAAGCCAGGTTGCTCTTCCGCGCCGCGGCATCCGGGTCCAGCATGTTCTTCCACGCGCCCACCTCGGCGATGACCACATTCCCGGCTGCGAAGCTGTTGCGGATCTCGCGAATGCGGGCGGTGTCCGTCGACGATGCCGCCGGGCAGTATGCGGCGCTATAACCCAGACGTCTGTGCTCGCGAGCCAGTTGTGCCGGATCGTCGGATTTGAGAAACACGGGGCCCCCGAGCCGTACCGGGCGGCCGGACGCGTACGCCGCACCAAAAGGACTGGCGGCCAGGAGTCCCAGCAGGCGGCGGCGAGAGATGGACATGCCCAGATTCTATCGGAATCGGGCCTGCCGATGGCGCTACGGCAACGAATTCTATTACCAGTTCACCTTAACTCCCAGTTGCAGCAGCCGTCCTTCCAATCCCGTTGTGGTGGGCGCCAGGGAGGGCTGCGCCGTGATGATGCCCAACGAAGTCACCGTAGCCTTGGTATTAATCGTGGTGATGTTCTTGGTGTTGAACAGATTGTTGGCCTCCACAAAGACCTGAGGCAGAATGCGATCGTGAATGTGGGCCAGGATGCGCGTGTAGCGCATATCCACTTCGTAGATACCCCCGGTGCGCAGGGTGTCGCGGCCCACAAAGGCCGGGCGCTGCACTGCCGTTCCCACCGGATCCAGATTCAGATTCAGGTTGGCAATCTCATTCTGAGCGTCACCTACCGCGAGATTGGCCAGGACTGTCAACTGATTATCGTTGGCCAATCGCCGGGCGAAGCCGTTGGCGGGGTGGAACGCGGGCGCGAAAACGGCGCTCATGTTAAAAGCCTGCGGCCGGTCGACGATCGAGTTGCCGCGGTCCCAGGCACGGCTGTAGGGGTTTTCTATCACCAGGCTTTGCTCGAAGCTGTTGGCATCGGGTGCGTCGCTGATGGAGTGCGACCAGGTATAGTTCGCGCTCACCTCGTAGCCCTTCGCGGAGCGGTGCGTGTAGCTCAATACCATGGCGTTGTAATTGGAAATTGCGCCGACGTCCTGCAGCGTAATGCCGTTGAATTGCGGATAGAGGCGCGTGTTCGCGTTGATGGTTTGGGAGAAGACGGGCCGGCCGTCCGCAAGCGAGCCGGCCGGATTGATCAGGTTCATGTTGCGCTCGTAGCCCAAGTCGCGGGCGCCGGTGTTGACATATCCGAGGATTACCTTGTCGTCCTGCGTGAGTTGCCGCTCAATCTGAATACTGCTGTTGATGGTGTAGGCATTCTTGAAGCCGGGCGTCACGGTGAAAATGCTGGGAATGCCGGGGAGAGTCGCGCCCGGCAGGAAATTGAAAACGTTCGGAAACGCCGGCGCATTGGGGGTGCCGGGGGTGAACGTATCGGTGAAGGCGCGGGTGGAGCCGTCATTGATGAACGAGTTGTACCAGAGATTGGTGGGAGGCGCCTCGTAGAACAGGCCGGAACTGGCGCGCAGCACGGTTCTGGGAGTGAACTGCCAGGCGAGACCCAGGCGGGGCGCCCAGTCGCGATTCGGAGTTGTAAACTGCCGGGTCCAGGCGAAAGGCGCATCGGCCTCGCCCGCCGGCGCCTGGAACCGGTCCCAGCGCACGCCGTAGATCATGGTCAGGTTGGGCCGCAACTGCCAGGTATCCTGCACGTAAAAATCGTAGAAGTACGATTTGTAGGACGCTCCGGGCGTGCCCAGTACGGTCTGAAAACTGGCATACCCGTAGGGACTTGTGCCATTCTTGGCTGCCAGGTAACTGGCGATGCTCGAGAACGTGTACTGGCTGAAGGTGTCCCCGATCTGGTTGTCGTTGTTCATCTGAAAGGCGAAGCCCGCCTTGATGGTGTGCGCGCCCTGCACCTTCGTGAAATTGTCGCTGAAGCTGGGAATCTTCTCGCCAAACCGGTCTCCGGCCGCGTTGGTGCCGCCGAAGTTGGCGATCCCGGTGATGGTGATCTCAGGACCGGTGCCGGGGATCGGGTCGGCTACATGGTGCTCGTTGCGGTATGGCTCGGAAGCACGCAGTTCGTTGATTGCCGTGGGGGAGAAACTGGAGATCAGTTGAAAGCCGCCGATGTGCGCGCGATCGTGAAAGTCCACGCCCACGCTCAACGCGTTTAAGCCGCCGTTGGCGGTGTTAAACGGATATTCGTTGCGGAAATAGTCGTAGCGAAAGAAGACCTGGTGCTTCTCACTGATCTGCCAGTCCACGCGCAGGTCCAGAAACTGGACGTGCTGAACGGTGGGGGCGGTGGCCAGTTGGGAGGCCGGAATCCCGATCTGCGCCGCGGCTGCCGGATCGATGGTGACGGGTGTCGGCGTCCCACGGAGTAGGTGCTCGTAGGCGCCGAAAATGAATAGCTTGTCCTTTTTGATGGGACCGCCGGAGTTCAAGGCGTAGTCATGCAGATCGATATTTGTATTGGGCTTGTTGGAGGCCAGCAGGATTGGGCGCGCCGACCAGTCCGGCGGGCGGCCGATGAAAGAGAACTCGCCGTGAAACTGGTTGGAGCCGGAGTTGGTAATCACGTTGAAAATGTCTCCGGCGGTACCGCCGAACTCCGGCGCGAAGCTGTTCGAGACGGTCTGGACCTCACGCACATAGATGTCGGATATGGCGAACAGGCGCAGGCCATAGCGGTCGCTTTCGGTATCCACCATGCCATCCATCTGGTAGTTGACGCGGTCCAGCAACCCGTTGGTATTGAGCGTTCGCGGGATGCCCAATTCGGGATTGGGATGGCCGCTCAAGCCTGGCTGGAAGATCACGAAGTTGTAGGGGTTTCGAGACGTCAGCGGGAGGTTGTCGATTTCGGTTTCATCGATGGTCCGCCCGGTCGATACGCGGGATGGCTCCAGCACGGGTGCGCCGCCCGTGACCTCGACCGTGGTGGAAACATCGCCGAGCTTGAGTTGGACGTCGATCACCGCTTCGGCGCCCGCATCCAGCAGGATGCCGGCACGGCGCTGCGTTTCGAACCCGGGCCGCTGCACCGTAAGCGAGTAGGAGCCCAGCGGCAAATTCGAAATCACGAAATAACCATCCTCGTTTGTTTCGATCGATCGGTTAAATCCCGTACCGGAGTTCAGCACCGCGACCTTGGCTTGAGGCACGGAAGAGCCACCGGGATCGATCACGTGGCCGCGAATGCTGCCGTTGATTGCTTGTGTTTGGGCAAGCGCCGCGCTCGCCAGAGAAACACAGAAAATCACGCCATGAAGCAGTTTCATGAGACACAACTCCTTAATGGATAGAGTTCTTAACTGGCCCCAGGTTTTTTGTTCAGTATACATCCACTTGTGCCGGCCGTATCTTGTCCGAAACTGCCGATAAGAGGAGTGACAGGGAAGTATATATCTGATATTCAGGTATGATCAGATGGATTACTGACGTCTGAGGAGGCTAACATGGCTAAGAATGGCGCACCGGGTCGAGTGCCACACAGGAAAAAAACGACTGCGCTGGCGCTTCGCGAAGTACAGGCAAATGACGGCAAACAGAAAGTTTGCTTGCTCAGCGGGAAGGGCGCGTACGAAAAAGAGCTGCGGCGTCTGCAAGTGGAACTGGTGAAGTTGCAGGAATGGGTGCGGTCGCGCGGCTTGAAGGTGGTATGCCTGTTCGAGGGAAGGGATGCCGCCGGAAAAGGCGGCGTCATTAAACGCATTTCGGAATGCCTGAATCCCCGTGTGTGCCGCGTGGTGGCGCTCCCCACACCCACGGAGAAGGAGAAAACGCAGTGGTATTTCCAGCGGTACGTCGCGCACCTGCCTTCCGCCGGCGAAATGGTCTTGTTCGATAGAAGCTGGTACAACCGCGCCGGCGTTGAGCGCGTGATGGGATTCTGCACGGAACCGGAACTGCTGGAGTTCATGCATTCCTGCCCGGAGTTCGAGCGGATGCTGGTACGTTCCGGAATTGCTTTGATCAAATATTGGTTTTCGGTGAGCGATGACGAGCAGGAGCGGCGGTTTCAGGCGCGCATCAAGAACCCTACCAAGCGCTGGAAGCTCAGCCCGATGGATCTGGAATCGCGCCGCCGCTGGGTGGACTATTCGCGAGCCAAAGACGAGATGTTCTCGTACACCGACATCAAACAGGCTCCCTGGTTTGTGGTGAACGCGGACAATAAGAAATGCGCGCGTCTGAACTGCATGCGGCACCTGCTCTCTATGATTCCTTACGAGGACCTCACTCCGGAGCCGATTAAACTGCCGAAGCTGGAAAAGAGCAGCTACGCGCGTCCACCGCTGTCGGACCAGACTTTTGTGCCTGGAGTGTACCGGATGTGACAGAGCGCCTTACCGCACATTCGTGGCGGCAGAAACACAGGCGGGATTGACGTCCGGCCTGGTTCTGCATGGTTTCGCAAGCGGAGGCGCCCCGGCACGGCCAGCCGGTGACCGGCACTACTTAGCCCAATACGCCGGATGGCCCACGTACGTCTCGTTTTCCAGATTCGCCAGGATGGCGCGGCGGGCGGCCAGGATGTCGAGTTCTCCCTGCTCCTGGTACAGCACCTTGCCTCCCGGCGCGATGACCATTGTGAACGGAACGCCCGCGTCCCAATGCGCGTCAAAGGCGGCCTGCAAGGCGTAGGTGTCGTCCGACCCGAATTGCAGATTGCGGCTGGAAGCATGTTGCTCCTGGAGTATTTTCATCACGCCGGCCTTCTCGTCGGGATAGTTGGTGGAGATCATGACCAGGTCGAAGTCTCTTCGCCGGAACATGCGGAAGGTGGTCTCGAGTGCCGGAAACTCGTTGATGCAGGGGCCGCACCAGGTGGCCCAGAAGTTAATCATCAGCACCTTAGCGGTGGGATTCGTACGCAGCTTTTTCAGATCCTCCGCGGTCACCATCTCTACGTTGACCGGCTCGGCTTCGATCTTTTTCAGCTCCTGCATGTGGCTATCGATCTTGCTCTTCCACTTGGTGGAGCAGCCGAACGAGGGCGTGTGAGGCGTGGCCACGGGCTTGCCGGCCAGCACCGCATCCAGCGCGGCGCGGGCGTCCTGAATCTTCGCCAGGGATTCGCGCTGCGCGTTATCGATTCGGCCTTCGTAGCGCAGTTTGCGGTCGCGGTCGAAGAGGAACACGTGCGGCGTCGCCTGCGCTCCATAAGCCTGGGTCACGGCTTGCGTTTCGCCGTCGTACAGGTAGGGGAAATTGAAATGCCGGTATTCGGCGCGAATCTTCATCTCTTCCAGGCTGTCGCTCACGTCGGTGTAGCCCAGTTCGGAAAGCTGAATGGCGTTGGGATCGTTCGGCTGAATGGCCACGAAAGCCGCGCCTTTATCGCGGTAGTCCTCCACCAGCTTCTTGATGCGCCCTTCGTAGAGCTGCGAGGTGGGGCAATGATTGCAGATGAACATGACCATCAGCAGCGGGCTGTCTTTGTAATCGCTCAGCTTATGGATCTGCCCGTCGATTCCCGGCAGCGCGAAATCGGGCGCGGGCGAACCGGTGGAAAGAATCGGATGCGCCGTGGAGGGGTGCGGCGTAAGGCCCGGCTCCTGCCCTATGGCAATGCCGCAGATGAAAACAGCCAGCAACGGCAAACGAACAAGGTGCACGATCACGAGCCCTCCCTGACCCATGAGTATACTCCCGGCGGGATTGTACTTTTGTTAGACTCGCAAGCGGGAGGACGCACTCCGATGTTACGGAGTTTTTTCTTTCTACTGGCCGTTGCCGCCCTCTTTGGGGCCGACGATCCCTGGAGCAAGGTGCAAGCCCTCAGGAGCGGCACCGAGATTCGCGTCATCAGAAAGGGATCCGCTCAGCCCGTGATCGGCAAATTCGATGAGGCCAACGCCGAGCGGTTGCTGCTGGTACTCAAGAACGAACAGATCGCCATTCCGAAGGACCAGGTCGACCGTCTGGACTACCGGCCCACGGGCAACCGCGTCTCGGTGACGGGCAAGACCGTGAAGGAAGATCCCTCTGCCGCGCGGGAGCCGCGAGCCGGAATGGGCCATGAGCCGGAAGGTGGAGCGACTACCTCATCCACCAACGTCAACATCGGCTCCAAGCGCGATTTCGAAATGCTGTACCGCAGGCCCACCGGCGCCCCTAAGAAGTGAGCCCCGCCACGTCCAGCCGGAAAATGTCGGGCCGCCCGTAATGGCCGGCTACGTCCAGATCGAACTTCCCCTCGGCGATCTGGCCCACGTCCAGGTCCGCCGTCAGAATGCATTCGCCTTCATAGCAGGGGCCGGCCATCACCGTGCCGAGTGGGCCGACGATCATGCTGCCGCCGCGAATCGATTCGGTGTACTGGCAGGCCGAGAGCACAAAGCATCGACCTTCCAGCGCGACGTGCCGCATGGTCACCGGCCAGGTATCGCGATCGTCCACCGTGGGCGCGCAATACAGTTGGATGCCCTGCTGGTACATGGCGGCCCGTAAAAGCGGCATGTAATTCTCCAAGCAGATCACCGCGCCAGTGCGGCCGAATCCGGTCTCGATCACCGGCAGCGTGGTGCAGTCGCCGAAGCCCCAGATAATCCGCTCCATGGCGGTGGGCATCACCTTGCGATGCTTGCCCGCCAGCGATCCATCGGGCGCAAAGAAGAGCACTGTGCAGTAGAGCGTGCCGCCGCCGCGTTCGATGGCGCCGATCACCAGCCACACGCCATGCTCCCGCGCGGCCCTTCCCAGGCGTTCCGTAGCGGGCCCCGGCACGTCTACCGCTCCCTCAAAGTAACGGCGGAACAGCTTGCGGCCCTCCGGTGTGCGCGATCCCACGCGCGCGCCGAAATCCTCGCCCTTGGGATAGCCGCCCAGGAAGGCCTCGGGAAACACTACCAGGCGGGCTCCCCGCGCCGCCGCCTGGGCAATCAGCCCTTCGGCTTTCGCCACGCTCGCATTGCCATCGAACATCACCGCACCGGCTTGCACTACCGCCACTGTCACAGGCATCGCAGGTTGCTCCAGCCGCATTATAAACTGGAAGCAAGAGGGCTATGCCTGGATTCGATCTGTTGCCGGGAGGGGGCATTCCGCGACGCGCGTTGCTGCTGATGCCCGCGGCATTCGCCGGCCTGCTGGCAGCCATGTACCGGAGGGAAAGAAAAATGCCAGACCCGAAAGCGGAAGGAACCGGAGCGGAAGTGGACATCGTACTGATGTCCGACAAGGGTGACCAGGAGCAGAGGGTCCATGTCCACAAGACCGTGAAGAGCGATTCCGAATGGAAGGCGGAACTGGCGCCGGATGAGTACGCGGTGGCGCGCAAGCAGGGCACCGAACGAGCCTTTACCGGCCGCTACTGGGACAATCACGAAGCGGGCATGTATCGCTGTGCCTGCTGCGGCACGGCGCTGTTCCGCTCTTCAGAGAAGTTCGAATCGGGCAGCGGATGGCCCAGTTTCTGGGAGCCTGCCGCAGCGGAAAATATCGAAGAGCGGAAGGACAATTCTCTGTTCATGGAGCGCGTCGAAGTGCTCTGCAAAAAGTGTGATGCACACCTGGGGCACGTCTTCCCCGATGGGCCAAAACCCACCGGCCTGCGCTACTGCATCAACTCCGCCGCCCTACGCTTTAACAAGGCCACGTAAAAGCGGACGGTTCCGCCGCCGACTCCCGCGAAGAAGCAACTCGCCTGTCGGCGCACCCTTCGCAGTACGAGAGGCGGGTGCGGAACCCGAGGTTCTCATAGGCATGGATGGCGGGCGCATTGTGGCTCTCCACGTTTAGGCCGATTGTGTGGATTCCCGCCGCCTTCACCGCCATGACCACGGCGGAGGTGGCCGCCTGGGCCAGACCCTGCCCGCGAAAATCCGGGTGCGTGAAGATGTTCCCGATGGCGGCGACGCTTTCCCGAAGCGATGCCACCTGCACGCCCGCGACGGCGACCAGCTCGCCCACCCGCCGGATGCCGCGAAACAGCCCCGTGCGCAGTTGGAATGGTGCGAAGGCGATGCCGCCTCCATCGCCGGAAGCATACAGACGCTCGATCGCGCCGCAGTGCTGCGGACCCAGCGGCTCGACAGTGCCCGGTCGCGGCCGGAAGTCGTCGAGGATCATGCGCCGCATTTCGTGGCGTTCGCGATACTCATAGATCCCCGCGGCAGCATCGACTTGATGCGCGCGCAGGTTCAGATAGCCGCTGGTTTCGGGAAGCGCGTGGAGCAGCGCGCGGGTGGACGCAGCGTCGCCCATGACGAAAATCGGGCGGATGGCGATACCCCGGAAGACCAGTGCCAAGCCGCCCTCCGCGGCCCACCAGTCGCAGTGTTCAAACAGCCCATCGTCCAGATCGGCCAAGGCGTAGAGGGACCATTCGCGGTCGGCATTCAGACGCCGCCGGATATCCGCTTTGTCGAAGATGCGCCCCGGCACGCCCCCATCGTAGCGCAGGGCGCATATTACAATTACTGCGTGTCAATCTCGCGCCGCCGTCTGCTTGCGTCCGCCCTGGCATGGCCGATTCTCGCGGAATCCGCGCCGGCGGCGCTGAAGATTATAGTGGCGGGCGGTCATCCCGGCGATCCGGAATGCGGCTGCGCGGGGACGATTGTCCGCCTGACCGAACTCGGCCACGAAGTGGTCATCCTGTATCTGAATCGCGGGGAAGGATACTGTGGCGGCGCCGCCCTGGACCGCTGCGGAGGAATTCGCACCGCAGAGGCAGAAAGCGCCTGCCGGATTCTCAAAGCCCGCGCCGCATTCGCCGGGCAGGTGGACGGACGGAGCGTGGTCGATGCCGCGCACTACGAAGCTTTCGGACGCGTTCTGGCCGCCGAAAGACCCGATGCCGTATTCACCCAATGGCCCATAGACCGGCATCCCGACCACTGCGCTGTTTCCACGCTCACCACCCATGCGTGGCTGCAGGCCGGCCGCAAATTCGCGTTGTACTATTACGAAGTGGCGGAAGACACCATGATGTTCACGCCCACCGATTACGTCGACATCTCGGGAGTGGAGATGCGGCACCGGGCCGCGTGCTACGCCCACCCCTCTCAGCAGCCTGACAAGTGGTACCCGAAACAGGTCGAAATCACACGCCGCCGGGGAGTGGAAAGCGGCGTGGCCCAGGCCGAAGGTTTCGCCCATCACCCGGAAAGCAAACGAGTTGCATTACCCTAGCCCCCTTCGGGGAACTTTCCACGGTCCGCTGCGTACAGCATAATGGTATAGCCAAGACTTATGACAGCCACAACCAGCCCTCAACTGGGCCAGATTCATGCGCTTCTGGCGGAGCGAGGTTACGACGTCTCCGAACCGGCGGCCGATTTTCTGAAAGTCACTGAGGTGCAAAGCGGTGTCAGCCTTCAGGCTGTCCTGCAGGGCGAAATTCTGTTCTTTTCGCTTCCTTGCATCACCGTGCCGGAAGCATCGATTACGCCTGAAATCATGGGCTTGATGCTGGCGGCCACCAACGGCATCTCCACTTCCTACTTCCAATTGCACGAAGCCGCGCCGGGCAGCGTCACCATCACGCTGAACAA
>VFSW01009223.1_pt1 | contig 14100 bp, 15 predicted proteins | sample 5358111 | NCBI WGS metagenome assembly VFSW01 (sample SAMN11554181, study PRJNA540505) | mine drainage metagenome | isolation source: sediment from site ElyBrook_90M | place: USA: Ely Copper Mine, Vershire, VT | collected 2017
ATGACGTTCAGGAGGACGGCGGGGTCGCTCCGCGGGACCATCACCTCCAACGAAGCCCCGCTCGACTTTGGGTAGGAGCTCTCGGACAAGATGAAGAATCGGACTCCGGGCACGTCCTTCAGGAGCAGGTGCACCGGGCTCCCCTTGGACGTGAACGCGAAGACTAGACGGCCGCTGGCGATCATCTCGAACGCAAAGTCCTTCACCGCGCGCTCGTAGTTCGCCGAGGGGTCGGCCTCGAGGAGCATCGTGCCCTTGTAGCTAGACACTGGGTGCGCTCCTTTCGGATCCCCATTTATTAAGCAAAGGACGTTCGCGAAGAGTAGACTGGCTTCGTTCGGTGTTGGATTCGGGTGCCCCCGGCGGCTATTCCCGGGTCAAACCGACTCACCGCGCACGCCAGTGGGGCCGTCCGGATTCTCGGCGGAGAGCACCGACATCAGCAAGAAGAGGCCCCCGACGTATAGGGCCCCCCACCCCAACCGCATCGGCACCGCGTGAACGTCGCCGTCCGACAGGATCAAGCCCAAGATTCCCGCAGCCGTGGCTCCCAGGGCCACTGAATACCTGGACAGGACGGCGGACCTCGAGGAAGAGAAGACCTTGAAGATGAGCGCGGACGAGCAGGCGAACGCGACCGAGGCCGCCCCCAGCAAGACCTGACCCAGGGCGGTCGACCCTTTCCCGGCCTCGTAGACTGGTGGCAGGGCTCCCTCGAGGGCGGCGGCCACTATCGAGACCGCGCACAGGGATGCGACGGCTATCCAAGACGAGGCGCGGTAGGCTCTGCCGGTGCCCGATGCGCCTCCCATGTAGGTCCAGTAGGCGCACGCGAGGTTGAACGCCGCAGAGACGAGGGCGCCCATCGCGAACACCGTCCCGGAGAAGTTGAGCCCCTCAGCCCCGAGGAACATCGAGGTCACCAGGCTCGTGCTTCCGAAGACCAAGGTCCCGCATCCAAGGAAGAGGACGCCGAGAAGCCCCTCGCGCAGGTATGCCTTGACAGAGACGTAGGCGACGACGATCGAGATGGAAGTGATGAACACGATGGTCAGGATGGGGAAGATCAGGCCGAACGTCATTCTCCACGGCTGCAGTAGAGCGTAGGGCGTCAAGGTCGCGGGAACGGATGTTGCGAGGGCTAGGACGCCGGCAGGTTGGAGCACACTTTAGCTTACCTTCTTGAACGCCGACGCGAACCTGGCGGACGTGAGATCGATCGAGGTCGTCCCGCTTGCGTCTCCGAGCTTGGCCCCGGCGGAGTGGCTCTTCGGGAGGGTCGAGAGGGCAACGAACTGCCGGAGCACCTTCTTCTCTCTCGCCGACGCCTGTCCCGGGCCCTTCTTGCTCAGCGCGGCGGTCGCGAGCCACCAGCGGTGCAGGCGCCCCTCTCCGGCCTTGTCGGCGCCCATTCTATCCAGAAGCCTCCTTCCTATCTCTCGCTCTATGATTGCGGCTCCGTTCTCCATGAAGATGCCTTCGAGGACCTCGTGGAACGCCTCTGGCTCGGTGGAGAGGCGAGCCATGGGATAGTGGCTCAGCACCATCTGCAGCCCGCTCGGCCCCAGGACTTCTCGCAGCCCGTCCTCTATGCTCTGCTCGAGCAGCTCCTCAAGTTCAGGGCGCTTCTGCCCGCTTTCTGGTCTCGGCACCATCTCCGGGTCTGGTTTCCGGATTCATGATATTACTATTTAGCAGTTATGAATCCGGTATTTCACCGCGTTCGCTTCTTACCCAAAGTCACGAAAGCTCTCGCGGTTCTTCATGCGAATCATCTAGTCGCGCGCCGTGGTTTCTGGATTAGTAACTTGGTCTTGCATAGTGCGGTAATAGCCTTCTCACGCGAAAGCGCGCAATGAACAGTTTACTTCTGCACAAGCTAGTCAAGGTGGCGCCAATGGCCATGGCGGTGTTCTCCGTGCTGCTCATCGCGCACGGGGTGCACGTAGGAGCCAACGGGGACCCTGGAGGCAACACGGGGCCTAACTAGGCCCCTCCTTCACTTTCTTAGTGCAACCTTCTCTGGCATGACCGCTTTCAAGGCCTTCGCTTGGTCGAAGACCCAGCCCTTCTTCGCATCGAAGTTCTCGTAGGGAATGGTATACCACCTCTCGGTCGCGATGTCAAGCGTGTAGGTGTTCCACCTGTCGACGATCCGCGCCAGGTTGGAGGTGAGGAAGCGGGACGACTCCATGAACTCCCCGCCAGGCATGCCCAGGTGAACCTGGTAGTAACCGCTCTTTGCGCCCGCCTCGAACCAGGAGAACGGGAAGTTGTTGAAGATCAACCTGAGCTTCGAGATTTGGCTCTTCGTCACGCCCTCGAACTCGTAGATCACGCCTACGGACTTTGAGACCTCTGCGGGGGAGGCCGGGAACCAGTGGACGTAGTTCGAGTTTGCCATGGCCGACACGTGCTTCGTGTAGTGCCAGCGCGCGGTCCGCTCGTTGACCCCCAGCTTTCGGGCGATCTCGGCGATGTTCCTCCAGGCGTCCAGCTCCAGCTCCTTGATGATGAGGGTGTCGACGGCGTCGATGTCTGGCGTCGGGGAGGGTTCGTCGTCCTTGAACGGCGCCGGTGGTGCTTCCATCTCCTTGTCGATTTTGGCCCAGTCGACGTCCCACGCGCCGGTCGAAAAGTCATAGAACTTGCTCTTCAGCTCAGGGTGCCTGGCCCACTCGAGCCTCTTGGTCTCGTATTGGGTCCAGACGCCTTCTTCGACCAACCCCTTTAGGAATCCGTCGAACTCGTCGGCCAGCGACGCAGGGACGGAGAAGAGCGCGACGTAGCGGTCGTCGAGGGCGGCCCTCGACCAGTAGGTGAGGAACGCCTCCTTCGAGAGGGAGCGCATCATCAGAGGGATGCTCGCCTTGACCTTCTCCGAGAACTTGAAGACGACGAAGTACCTTTCGAGGCCGATGGTGCTCTGGTCCAGGGTGAGGCTGACCTTCAGCCCGAGGTTCGGGAACCTCTTCTTCACGGTGTATCTAATCGTCTCGATCGGCATCGAAGTCATGCGCGAGAGGAGCGAGATGTTCTGTATCCCGACGCGGTCGATGGCTGCAATCAGCTTGCTTAGGTCGGTTCCCAACTACGTCACCCAGATAGCATATTACCTATTAACCTTGCGCGCGCTTGTGAAAAAGTCGATTGATGGCGCTCTGCACTCGAACGTCGACTGAGCCTCCAAATTCCTGCACGACCCCTTGCTCCCGGAAAGCCGAAGGGAGCAATAAGTGCTTTACTGCCCTTTGCCATGAGAAGCACGCCCCCGAATTGACATTTGGGCTGTCTTTGGTCCATTTTCGAGCTGCCACCCTAGATTTGCGCGCCAGATGGCGGCTGCTGCTGTGCACTCTGAATCTATATTCAGCGTCTACATGAAGACGACGGCCATTATTGTATGCATTTGCTGGCACGCCTTAAATTCCTAAAGTAATACCATGACGACGTCGAGGGCGTCTGGTTTGGTGGAGAAGGTGATTCTGGTCTCAAGGGACAACGTGAACTTGAGGCTCGTCATCTCCCTGGAAGACAATGCCGAGCAAGGTCCTCTCACAGTCAAAGCCTGACCCTCCCCGGTTCGGCGGAGTCTCAACCTTCTATCGGCGCTGTCGGTCCTTTCTAGCCTCGGGGCGTCACATCTGCGAAGGTTTAACTAACGTATTGCCGTAAACATGGACTGGGATGGAAACCTTGATGAATTCGGAATCCGACGTGCAGATCGACCGTTACGTCCGAAGGTATCGTAGGGGGATGGTGAACTCCCTCCTAGAGTACCTCATCCTGGACTATGTCGCGAACGGGCGGCTTTGCGGATACGACATCATCACGTTGCTGCACGAAAGGTTCCACACCCTCCTGAGTCCGGGCCAGGTGTACCCCGTGATCGACCACATGACAGAGCAGGGCCTTCTCAGGAAGGAGAAGCGCGGCCGGGCGGTGCTCTTGGAGGCGTCATACCTCGGCGAGTCGCTCTTGAAGGCATGGAGGGAGGAGTTCCGCGCGATCCAGATGCAGCTCAGCAACCCCGTGGACGCGGGACTGCAGGCCGCGGCTTGACGCCCCGGGGAAGCCGTGTTGAAGGTTGGTATCGAGTTGGATGGTCCAGAGGTCCCGCTGGGCTTGGCTGTCGGCGAACCTGCCGCTGATAGTGCTGAGGCTGTTGCGGGAATCCGCCCTAAGCGAGTGGGAGATACTCTCTCGCATTCATTCTAGTTACGGGCTGAGCCCGAGCGCGCATGAATTCGGGCGGCTGGAGAAGTCTCTCGTGGGCGAGGGCTACGCGAGCGTCGACTCGCGGCTCGAAGGCGACAAGCTACAGATCACCACCGAGGGCCTCAGGCTGCTCCTCAGGCTCGAAGAGGAATATCGCGCGGTCGTCGCGAGCGCCGGTCGCTACAGCGGCGGCGGCTCGGGCGCATCGACCCGGTAGCCTCAGGGCTTCAGCCCGGGACTTTTGCGGACTTCTCTACTGTATCTTGAAACGGACGGCGGCCTTGACGATGAGGAAGATCACCAGGGCGACGATGAGGAAGGTCAGGATCGCGTTCGCAAAGTCGCCCACTCCGAAGGGGCCGACCATGTAGGTGTTGATGTTGGTACCTGCCGGAAGAGCGTAAGAGAGGATCGGAAGGATCAGGTCCGTGACAAGGGCCTTCACCACGTTGCCAAGATAGAGCCCCAGGATGAAGGCGACGGCCAGGCCAAGGACCTTGTACTCGGAAAGGAACGCCTTGAACTCCTGCGCCATGCCCTTCGGCTTAGGCGGCGCCGGGGGCTTCGAGAGAAGCTCTGTTATCTTGCGGAGCTCTGCGAGGATCTCTTCGTCTGAGGCCAATCGCTCGTGAAGGCGAAGCTACCCGATATAACGTCTTCGCACACGCCGGCCGCGAGCTAGCGCCTTGGGCGCATGCCCACGTCCGGACTCTAGAAGACGGTCGCACGGAGAGCGGTTGCGCTGGCTAGCGCATGATCTCCATTCTATGCGTCGGGTAGATCAGCCCTTCCGCGTTAGCGGTCGGCTCCATGAAGACAGATTCTACTTCCCTGAATCTCTCCAAGAGGTCCAGACCGTCAGGGGTCGGGGTGACGACGACGCCGGAGGGAGTGTCCTTGCTCGCCAGGATGCCCTTCTTCTCCATCGAGTCGAGCGCATCGTTGAGGACCGTCCAGGCGAGGTTCGCCTTGTACATGATCCTCGTCCGCTTCATCTCCCTCTCTTCTGCTACCACCTTCATGATGTCCATGAAGACTTCAAGCTTTGACCTTCGAATCATCGCAGCAGCTATGGAGATTCCAAACCTACTTATCGTTCTTTGGGCAACGAGTGAAAACCAGGTCCCGGCTTCCTTGAAAACGGCAAGAAACTGGGCTCGTCGTCTTGGCGCACTTGCTCTCCGTGGCGGGGGAGGCGGCGTCCAAAGGCTACTAGCTCCTGGATTTGCAAGGCACTATCAAGGTTCCAGCACCCGTCCTGCAAATCTTGCATGCAGGTATCGCATTTACTATGATTATCGGATATCCAGGCATGGAGAAGAACACGCTTGGTCTTCCAAGCTTCATTTACAGACTTTGGGACTCGACTTCGCCATCATGGGGTCTTTCTCCGAGCAAGACCTCGGCGGGAGCATCCGACGGACTCTGTGATGTACGTCTTCCCAATCACGCCCTTGAGGTTGAAGGAGGCGATCCCACCTTCAGGGGCCGTTGGGCGTAGTAAGACGGCCAGGACTCAGCAGAACCTCGTCAGCCCTTCCCTGACGGTGGCGATCTGTGGGGCTCGCTTGAGCATCGTCTTCATGCTGTTGGAGGCGTCGATCAGGAATATCCTGCACTCGGCTGTCCTCTCGATTGCGCTCAGGTCGACGGCCTCCGAAGGCGACCGCTCGATCGGTTGCTGTTTGAGCGTCGGTGGTGTCAAGGAGGGGTGAGAACTTGAGAGGGGCATGCTCATATCGCCCGAAGGAAGAGCGCATATGTCACGCGAGAAGGCGCATCGGAGAATAGACGCCAGCATCCGAGAGCTTATACCGTCGGGACGTACATCCTTCGCACGCGGAGCAAGCGAAGTGAGGATGCAATGAGCGTGACCACGAGAAACGGCCCAATTGCGCTCTCAATCGCCTTGGTGTTTGTCACGTTTTGCCTCATAGCGTCGTCGAGGCCAGTCTCCGCGCTGAGCTCCCCACCAATCGCTGTAGTCTGTTCCAGTCCCGTGATAGTCGGCAACCCCTCTACCTGTGTAGTGACCGTCACCGGTTCGCCGACGCCGACAGGGACCGTCGATACTTTCACAACCAGCGGGTCAGGAACTTTCGCGCCCTCCAGCTGCATGCTGAATTCAGGTTCGTGCCAGGTCATGTACACGCCAACCACCGTAAGCGGTTCTCCGCACACGATTTCGGCAACGTATCAGGGCGACGGAGTAAACTACTCGCCAAGCACCTCGACCGGATCAGGTGATGGCTCGGTAAGCGTGAATCAAATCCAGAGCTCCCTAGGAATTGGTTGCGTCCCATCGACAGTGCAGGTGGGAGCATCCTCCACATGCACAGCAACCGTAACCGGATACTCGCCGTCCGGTTCGATTTCCTTCTTGAATACGGGTGGGACGGCGCATGTCGCGGTTCCCGCTTCATGTGTTCTAACTACCGCTAGCCAGAGCACCAGTTCGTGTCAGGTAAGCGTCGCTTCAACGGGGGCGGGAGGCGCGAATATTCAGGCATCCTACCCTGGGGACGTCAACAACATTCAGCCGCCTTCCGCCACCGCTTCGCTCACCATCTCAAAGGCCTCGAGCTTCACCACGGTGATTTGCGCGCCCGCGACCGTGATTGCGGGTCAACAGACTACATGCACTGCCACGGTCAAGGGGTACTCGCCCACGGGAATAATCACGTGGCAGAGCAACGACCAGTATGGCGTCTTCTCCGCCAACCCGTGCACGCTCGTATCAGGCTCGTGCGGCGTCTCTTACACAGCCAAGTCCTCGGCGACGATAACCGCGTCATACGCGGGCGACTCCAACAACACCTTGAGCACGTTCTCGTTCTCGATCACTGCCAACGTGAACGAGATGATCCAGATCACCGTGGCCAACTCCGGGCCGGTCACGAGCGTGACGCTCTCGGGCTGCTCGGTCTTGCCCACGACGGTGCCGGCCGACGGCGCGCCCCACCCATTCCAGGCGTCTTCGGGCTGCACGGGGATAGTCGCCTCCCTCCCCCCTGCAGGGGCTGACTCGCGATACCTCACCGCTGGCGGCCAGGGCTTCCTGACGATAGGGAGCTGCGCGGCGAACTCATGCCAGACGTTCTCGGCTACGATCTACTACCAGGTCGAGAACGCGTACCAGGCCACGCCCAAGAGCCCGGCGGCTTGGAGCACCGCGGGGACCATCGAAGTCGACGGCACCGCCCTCGGCGTTCCCGGCCAGGCGATATGCACGGTCGCAGTCGCCACGGGCGCGGGGCAGTTCTCGTGCCAGGGCTGGACGGACTACAGCACCCAGACCACGATGGGCGCCCTCCAAGTCTCCGCGACGCAGCGCTGGGCCACCGCACAGAGCTCGTTCACGGACACCGCGGGCGGAAGCCAGCACAACTCTAACTACTTCTCGCAGGTCCTTGAGGAGTTCCAGTACTCCCTCTTCGGCTCGACAACGGCCCCGTCCTCGCCTCGCTTGAACTACACGGCGTTCGGCGCCCCGACCACGTTCCCCTTGGTCGGCTCGGCGACGTCGGTGTGGCTGGACTCCGGCTCGGGCTGGTCCGTCCCTGCGACCCTCGCCGGCTCCACCGCGAACGAGCGGTGGGTGAGTCAGGTCACCGCAGGGGCAGCGACCGCAGGGTCGACGGTGTCCCTCGCCTATTTCCACCAGTTCCTGGTCAGCTTCGCATACTCCGTGACGGGGGGCGGGAGCGCGTACGCCGCGCCTTCCGTCTCGTTCTCGGCTTTCGGCGCGAGCTCTGGGGGTGTCCAGGGCTGGGTCGACGCGGGCTCGACGTACAGCTTCACGAACCCCCTGGCCGGCTCGTCGACCGTCGAGCGCTGGTTCTCATCGTCGTCTTTGGGAGTGGTGTCTGGGGCGGGGACGGTCAGCGCGCTCTTCTACCACCAGTATGCCTTCGTCCTGAACTTCAGCGTCTCGGGGGGAGGGTTCTACGACAACCCGAGGATGAACTTCACATCGCTCGGCTCCCCGGCGCAGGAGCAGGTCAACGCCACGCAGGCCACCTTCTGGGTCGACTCGGGGACCAGTTGGGGCCTGAGCCCGACGCTTCCGAGCTCGTCCGGCTCTGAGCGGTGGATCACGAAGCAGACGACCTCGGGGACGGCCTTCTCCCCGCTCGACATGCAGCTACGGTATTACCACCAGTACCTCGGGACCCTCCACTACAGCATCAACGGGCAAGGAGGCGCGCCCCCGGTCCCGCGCCTGAACTACACGTCGCTGGGAGCGGGCCTGCAGCCCCTCATGAACGGCTCCTCCGCGTACTGGATGGACGCCGCGTCCACGTGGAGCGTCCCGCTCATCCTGCCGGGAGGGCACGGAGAGCGGTGGCTGTCCAACGTCACGGTCACGATGGTGGCGGGCGCGCCCTTCACGCTCGACGCCCAGTACACCCATCAGTTCTTCGTTGAGGTCGGCGTCAGCACCTCAGCGGGCGGCGCAGTGGGCAACACCAACGCCTGGCACGACCAGTACTCCTCCGTCGTCCTGAACGAGACGACGGCGAATCTGTGGAGCTTCGCCTACTGGAAGGGCGCGACGCCATTCTCGTACAACGGCACGACCCTCTCGCCGGCCTTGCAGGTCACCGGGGCCGCGAACGAGACGGCCATCTTCTTCCCAGGCCTCAACATATCCACGGACCACCAAGGCGCCGTGGCGTATTCATACGGCTCGATAAGCGGGACCGTCCCGGCGGGCACCAACGCCACCGTCTACGTCCCCCCTGGCAGGAGCGTGACGCTCACGGCCATGCCCAGCACGGTCGAGATCACGTTCGACAGCTGGGCGGGCGGTGTGGGGGGCACCCAGACCCTCCCGGCGTCGGCCTCCAGGCTGCAGACGTCCCTCTCGATCCAGTCGCCGTACGTGGTGCACGCGAGCTTCTCGGTCGACTACACGGACATCAGGACGTTCGCGGTGGCGGCGTTGGGGGTCTTCATCGCCGCGGTCTACGTCTTCGTCATCAAGCGCGGGTTCACCCCCAAGCTCAAGCAGTAGGGTCGCCCTCGCCGCGAGGGAGCAAAGGGTTTTTTCGGAGGTCGGGAGGGATGTCTCAGCGTGCCGAAGGCTCATCGTGGCCGCTTGATCATCCTCTGCGGTATCCCTGGCAGCGGGAAGACCACGATAGCGTTGGCTGTGGGGACGAGGCTCGAGAGGTGCGTCCACATCGAGACCGACGTGGTCAGGGGGATGATAGCGAAGCCCCAATACGCCTCGGGCGAGTCGAAGTTCGTCTACCGCGCGGCGATGTCGGTTGCGGCGGAGGCCCTCAAGCACAGGTACGACGTGGTGCTCGTGGCGACGTTCGCCCGGGAGGAGTTCAGGCGCGAGGCGATTTCGAGGCTGGGCGGCCTGACTGACGGATGGCTCGTGGTGTGGATCTGGTGCGACCCGCTCCTCGCCTACCAGAGGAACTCCCAAAGGAACCCGAGGGTGCCCCGGGAGAGCTTCATCAGGCTGTGGCGCGGCTTCGAGCCGCCTCGAGACGCGCTGGTCATTGACTCTCGAGGGACGTCTCCCGAGGAGGCCGCGGAGAAGATACTCGCCGCGATCGGCGGGGACTAGGGCTAGCGCGCATCGGAGAGCTTGCGGAGGCCTTCGGCAAGCATCGGGTTCGAGGTGTGGTCGCAGCAGTACGCGAGAAGCTTGAGCTGCCTCCTCACCTCTTCGTCGGTCTCTCCCCTCAGCTTCGCGAGCTCCGCCTTGCCCTTGTTCGAGATGACATACCTCCTGATGGTCCCGCCCCTGTGGGGGAGCTCGACTATGAACTCGCCCTTCCTAAGCTCCTCCAAGAGGAAGTAGATGGACCCGGGCCCGGGCTTCCAGACGCCTTCGCTGGTCTTGCGTATCTCCTCCTGGAGCTCGGAACCCGAGAGGGAGGACTCTGAGAAGAGCTGGAGGGAGACGAGTTTGAGGAGGCCCCTGGGCGCGCTGATCATACTGGCGTCCAAGCTCGCCGAGGTTTGCTTATATTCGCTGACCTTGAGGCGGGCCCGCATCCTAAAGTTGGCGCAGCATCACTGCATCTCACATATCAAGGACGTCGACGGGCTGTCGTCGGCCGCGCTCGTCCTTGCGGCCAAGGGCGGGACGTTCAGGCTGACTGACTACGAGGACCTCCTAAAGGAGATAGACGACGTCCCCGCCTCTGCGAGCGGCGTCACCATATGCGACCTGGGGACGAACTCCTCGAACTTCTCCGAGTTCGTCGGGAAGCTCGCCGCGCTTGCGAAGAGGATGCCCGTGACCTACATCGACCACCACTACCTCACGGACGAGGCCAAGCAGCAGATCCTCAAGACGGGCGTCGAGCTCAGGCACGACCCGAAGGACTGCGCCTCGATGCTGACTTACATTACTTACAAGGACAGCCTGCCGGAAGGGGCTCGCCTTCTGGCCCTCTACGGCGCCGTCACCGACTACATGGACACGAGCGCGAACGCGAGCGAGATGATGGAGACCTTCGACAGGCAGTTCGTCCTCCTCGAGTGCACGCTGCTCGCATACGCCCTTGCCAAGAACGGGCGGGACCACGCCTACCCCGAGATGCTCGTGAAGGAGCTCTCGCTGATGAAGGCGCCGCACACCATCGACGGCGTGGGACGCGAGGCGCTGGAGCAGGCGGAGGTCGTGAGGCGGCTCGCTGACGACGTGAGGGCCAAGGGGACGCGCCTCGGGAAGCTCGCGTACATGAAGACGAGCGAGAGCGCCACAGGAAACGTCGCGAAACTGCTGCTCGGGGCGTTCGGCGTCACGCTGGGAGTGGCATACAAAGAGAAGGCCGGGGGCGTGGCAGAGTTCAGCCTGCGCAGCACGTCCGGGAGCAGGGTGCACCTCGGAAAGGAGATAGGCGTCATCGCGCAGAAGCACGGCGGCAGCGGCGGAGGGCACGAGAAGGCGGCGGGCTGCTCGGTGCCGACCTCTGAGGTCGACGGGCTCCTCAAGGACCTGGAAGCCCGCCTGCAAGCCGCGTGAGCCTCGTCGAGGGGCGGCCGGCTAGCCCTAGGTCAGCGAGTCTGAAGCGTCGGCCAGCCTCTTGAGGAGGCGGACGAGCAGGTCGACGTCTTCTGGCCGGAGGGCCGAGAGCGACTTTTCGACGAACTGCCTGTGCAAGTCCATCCCCTTCGCGAGGGTCTCGCTCCCCTTGGGCGTGATCGCGATGAGCACCTCTCGCCTGTCCTCCACGCTCCTCACGCGCTCAACTAGGCCTCGTTCTTCGAGCTTGTCGACCATCCCGGTGATGGTCGGCTGTGAGAGCATGGTCTCGGTCGAGAAGCGGTTCATGGGCGTCGACCCCTGCTCCCGGAGCACCTTGAGGATGCGCAGCTCCGCGACGCTGAGGTCTGCGCGGAGCAGGTTCTTCTCCGCGGCGCGCTGGAGCCGCTTCCAAGAGTCGATCACCGACCGCCAGAGCTCGACCTCGTCCACTCGTTCTGCGGCCTTCTTCGTGTGGCTCCTGTGGCTCAAATGACTCTCACTCGTTCCTCGGACCGACTTCGGCGGAGGGCGCCGCAGACTTTGCCACAGGCACGACCTGAGGCATGGGCTCCTTCGCGGGCTCTGCCACGACCGCCTGGGCTGCCCGCCGCTTGCCCATGCCGAACCAGGACGTCGCCGCGGCGACCGCCGTGAGGCCTGAGGCTATGTAGAACGCGTCGTGGAGGGCGGACATGAACGCAGGCGCGATTGCGGTGGGGAAGAAGGTGTTGCCGGTCAGGTAGGCCTGCGTCGCCGCTGGGAGCGCGCTCAGGGTCTGCGGCGGGATGAGCGAGCCTATCGGGTTGTATCCCAAGAACGCGGCGAAGAGCGCCCCGGTCGGCGGGAGGCCGTTGAAGGCCGCGCTCAGCTGCGGGGCGCCCGCGCTCAGCACCGCCGCCGAGAGGGCGGGCGCTAGGCTCGCCGAGAGCGCGACCAGCACGATCGAGAAGAAGATCGCCGTGCTCACGGTGGTGCCGGTGTTCTGGACCGTCGCCCGCATCCCGGAAGCCGCGCCCCTCGTCTCAGGAGGGACGGAGTTCATTATCGCCACGGTGTTGGGGCTTGCGAAGAGGCCTCCGCCGAGCCCCATGACGAAGAGGATGACGGCGAACTGCCAGAAGACGAAGTCGTAAGGGAGCAGGGTGAGGAGGAAGAGGCAGGTCGCGGAGATCAGCATCCCGCCCGTGGCCAGCCCCCTGGCGCCGCGCCTGTCCGCTAGGCGCCCGCTGATAGGGCCCATCACTACGAAGCCGAGGAGCAAGGGGGTGATGTAGAGCCCCGACCAGAATGGCGTAGACTCGTAGCTGTAGCCGTGAAGAGGGAGCCAGATCCCCTGCAACAGGATGATGAGCATTATCTGCGTCCCGCCCCTCCCTATCGAGGAGAGGAAGGACGCGATGTTCCCCGCCCTGAAGGCGGCGATCTTGAAGAGGTCGAGCCTGAACATCGGGTCTTGGACGCGCCCTTCGACGAAGAAGAAGCCGACGAGGAGTGCGGCCCCCCCGAGCATGGAAGCGATGACCCAAGGGCTGCTCCACCCGAAGTAGGAGCTGCCGTAGGGCAACAGCCCGTAGGTCACGCCGATCATGAGGAGCGTCAGGCCCACGCCGAACGTCAGGTTTCCCCAGACGTCGATCTTCTGGTTGCGTTTGATCTTGCCCACCTCCTTGAGCTTCAGGAAGGCCCAGGCCGTCGCGAAGAGGCCTATGGGCACGTTCACGAGGAAGATGTATCGCCAGTTGATGGTCGCCAGGACTCCCCCCAGCGTGAGGCCCAGCATCGACCCCGCGATGACGGCGACCATGTTGATCCCCAAGGCCTGCCCGCGCTCGTTGATGGGGAACGCGTCCGTGATGATGGCGACGCCGTTCGCGAAGAGGAAGGCGGCGCCTATCCCCTGGATCATCCTGAAGACGATTAGCTCGAGGGCGCCAGCGTCGCCGGTGTTGGGCGTGAGGTACCCGAGGACCGAGCCGACCGTGAAGATCGCGAACCCAAGGTTGTACATCTTCACTCTGCCGAAGATGTCGGAGATCCGTCCGAAGGTGACGAGCAGCGTGGCGGTGACCACGCTGTACCCGAAGAGGATCCACAGCAGGTACTGGAAGGAGGTGAGGGGGTCGATCTGGAGCCCCCGGAAGATCGCGGGCAGCGAGATGAGGACTATCGTGCCGTCCAGCGAGGCCATCAAGACCCCGATCGTCGTGTTGGACAGCGCGACCCACTTGTACTCCAAGGAAAACACATCGGTGCCGAATGATTAGTCTATAAACAATTCGCTCTCTATGATTCCACCCGGCGCAGGCTGCGGGTCAGGCAGTGCAGCGCACGACGATCGACCCGCCCATCTGCCGCTCCTTGACGGCCACCGAGCCGAAGTATCCCGAGAGGAGCATTTCCAGCGACTTGTTGTCCAGGACCAGCTTGTAGGTGTCGTGGAGCGACCCGAACCTGAGGCCCGACCGCCCGCCGGTCAGGAACCCGATGAGAGGAGGGGCGACGAGGACGTAGCCCCCGACCAGGGCGGCTTTGACCTTGGACGTCGGCTTCCCCAGGTCGCAGAACGCGAACCTCCCGCCCGCGGCGATGGACCGGCGTATCTCCACGAGCGCCGCCTCGAGGTCGCGGGCGTCCCTCAGCGAGAACCCGGCGACCGCGGCGCCGAAGCAGCCTGGCCTGAAGGGCAGGAACTCGAAGACGCACTGGACGCGGTCGAACTCGAAAGCCCTCGAGAGCATCTTTCTGGAGGCGTCCGCGAGGACCGGGACCCCTCCGGCGGCGGAGACCACCCTCGACAGGGTCCCAGGGCCCGGACCAAGGTCGAGGACGAGCGCCCCCTTCTCCTCTCCCACCGCGAAGGAGGCGACTTCTTCCCTCATCGCCTT
>VFSW01009224.1_pt1 | contig 14098 bp, 12 predicted proteins | sample 5358111 | NCBI WGS metagenome assembly VFSW01 (sample SAMN11554181, study PRJNA540505) | mine drainage metagenome | isolation source: sediment from site ElyBrook_90M | place: USA: Ely Copper Mine, Vershire, VT | collected 2017
TCCTCGGCCTGGCATTCCTATACGACGCGCCGCGTCCCGAGTCGCGCAGCCTCATCGACGAGCTGCGCTCGCTCGGCATCAAGGTCCTGATGCTGACGGGTGATGCTCTGCCGGTCGCGCGCGAGATCGCGCGCGTGCTCGGCTTGGGCGAGGTCAACCTTGCCCCAGGGCGGGTCGCCGCGCGGAACGACGCGCCGAGCGCGGCACCCGATCTCGTCGGCGGCGGTCTGGCCGAGGTCTTCCCCGAAGACAAGTTCCTAGTCGTCAAGAGCTTGCAAGCGGCCGGTCACGTCGTCGGCATGACGGGCGACGGCGTGAACGACGCACCGGCGCTCAAGCAGGCGGAGGTCGGCATTGCCGTGAGCGGCGCCACGGACGTGGCCAAGGGTGCCGCGAGCGCGGTGCTGACGACCGAAGGACTGGTCAACATCGTCGACCTCGTGAAGAACGGACGCGCGACCTACCAGCGCGTCCTCACCTGGATCGTGAACAAGGTCAGTCGAAGCATCCAGATGGCAGGGTTCGTCGTGGTCGCGTTTCTATGGACCAATCAGTTCGCCATTTCCGCCCTGGTCATGCTGCTGCTCGTTTGCCTCACCGACATCTCGCACGTTGCGCTGGCCACCGATCGCGTGGAGCCGTCGCCGAAGCCAGAGACCTGGCACATCGGCCCTCTGGTGAGGGTCTCGGTCGTCCTCGGCGTGCTGATGATGCTGGAAACGCTCGGCCTGCTCGCCGTCGGCTGGCGGTGGTTCGGTCTCTCCGAGGACGCGGGGCGCCTGCAGACGTTCACGTTCCAGAGCTTCCTCTTCTTTGCCCTGTGGTCTCTCGTGTCCATGCGCGAGCGACGCGCGTTCTGGAGGTCGCGCCCCAGCGCGGCGCTCGCGACCTCTCTCGTCGCGGCCGGCATCGGTGGCGTGATCATCGGCGTCCATGGCGTCGCCGAGCTCTCCCCGCTCCCGCTTCTCGAGACCGGGTTCATTTTCGCCTACACCGCCATCTGTTCGCTCGGCCCGAATGACCTCCTCAAGTCCGTCCTCAGTGCGCGTGCGCTCCGCCGCCCGCGGCCGAAGCCGGGCAGTCCGAGTTCAAACGAGGATGCGGGGCATCCGACCACCCTGCTGGAGCACCCGCTATGAGCGACACGCGGATTGCGTCATCGGACCCACGTCTGCCGCAAAGGGGCAAGCTCAGGGGAGGGCGGAACCGAAGTCTGACGCGGCGACTCGGTCGCATATGGGCCTGAAACTGCATGCGCGTGTTTCCCAAGAGGCGTCGCTACCCCTGGCGCCTCACAACTGAGGCGCTCCCCCATGAACACGCTCTACGGCTACACATTGCTCGGCATTGTCGGGCTGTTCGTCTTGAGCGCGGTGGCCGCCAGCATCAAGATAGCCAAGGAATACGAGAGAGGCGTCGTCTTCCGGTTCGGCCGCTTGATCGGCCTAAAGGGCCCCGGTCTGTTCATGATCATTCCGCTCGGGATAGACCGGGTCACGAAGGTCGACCTGCGCGTCATCACGCACGTCGTCCCGGCGCAGGAGGTGATCACGTCCGACAACGTGTCGGTCAAGGTGAACGCTGTCGTCTTCTTTCAGGTCGTCGACGCGAAGGCGGCCATCGTCCGGGTCAAGGACTTTTTCGACGCGACCTCGCAGATTGCCCAGACGACGCTCCGCGCCGTGCTGGGGCAATCGAGCCTCGACGAGCTCTTGGGCAACCGCGACGTCATCAACGCCAAGCTGCAAACGATCATCGACCAGCAAACGGAACCTTGGGGCATCAAGGTGGGCACGGTCGAGCTGAAGGACGCGCAGCTGAACGAGACCATGGTGCGGGCGCTGGGGAGACAGGCGGAGGCCGAGCGCGAGAAGCGCGCGAAGATCATTGCGACCGAGGGCGAGTTCCTGGCCGCGCAATCCCTCGCCAATGCGGCTGCGATCATCGCGACCCAGCCTGCAGCGCTCGCCCTCCGGTACATGCAGACTCTGCTCGACCTGGCGACCAACGAGAATGCGACCATCGTGTTTCCGATGCCCATCGAGCTGATCAAGCCGCTCCTCGGCGCCGCGGTCCCGCTCAAGGAGGCGTTGCCCGTCAACGCACCTCGCTCATCGAGCGGGGCAGAGCCCGCACCGAGCGCCGCGCTACCTCACAACGGTGGGAAAGGGGTTTCCACGTGAGAGCGGGCGCCATTCGTTGACCGTCGCGGCCGCGTTGTCGCCTACGAGAGCATGCATGGCGTTCGGTCTTCCCGCGGGCGTGCGCGCGTGCCTCTTCGACTTGGATGGTGTGCTGACGCCGACGGCGAAGGTCCACGCGGCCGCGTGGAAGGAGATGTTCGACGCCTTCTTGCGGGCTCGCGCGCGCACGACGCGCACACCGTTCGTGCCGTTCGACGCCATCGCCGACTACGAGCGGTACGTCGACGGCAAGCCGCGGGCCGATGGTATGCGCTCGTTCCTGGCCTCGCGCAGTATACGACTCCCCGAGGGGAGCGCGGACGATCCGGCCGAGGCGCAGACGGTGCACGGACTCTCGAGGCGAAAGGACGAGATTGTGACGCACCTGCTGCGCGAGGGGCGCATCGCGCCGTACGCGGGATCGGTACGCTACGTGCGTGCCGTTCGCGGCGGCAGCCTGCTCACGGCGGTCGTCTCGTCCAGCCGCAACTGCCGGCTGGTGCTCGCATCCGCGGGCTTCACGGACTTGTTCGGCGCCGTCGTCGACGGCGTCGTCTCACGGGACCTGAAGCTCGCAGGCAAGCCGGCGCCAGACACGTATCTCGCTGCGGCCGACATGCTCGGAGTCGGCGCCGCGCAAGCAGCTGTCTTCGAGGATGCCCTGTCCGGCGTGGAGGCCGGGCGAGCAGGCAGGTTCGCCTACGTCGTCGGAGTCGACCACGTCGGCCAGGCGGAGGAGTTGCGCCGCCACGGTGCAGACATCGTCGTGACGGACCTGGCCGAGCTCCTCGAGACCGCATGATTCTCCACCCGGCGTTCCGAGTCGAACCGTGGGCGCTCCACGAGACCGAGCTCCGCCTCGACATCCTCGCCCAGAGCGAGTCGCTGTTCGCGCTCTCCAACGGCCACGTCGGACTGCGTGGGAACCTCGACGAGGGCGACCCGCACGGTCTGCCCGGATCGTACCTCAACGGCTTCTACGAGCTTCGCGCACTGCCTTATGCCGAAGCCGGCTACGGCTTCCCCGAGTCGGGGCAGACGCTCATGAACGTCCCCAACGGAAAGCTGATCCGATTGCTCGTCGACGACGAGCCGCTCGACGTGCGCTACGGAAGGCTGCGCACGCACGACCGAGTCCTCGACTTCCGCGCGGGCACGTTGAGCAGGCGCGCGGAGTGGACTTCGCCGGCCGGGCGCACGGTGGCCGTGACTTCGGTGCGACTCGTGTCCTTCACGCATCGGTCCATTGCTGCGATCTGCTACGAAGTCGCGCCGGTCGACCGTCCAGCGAGCATCGTCCTGCAATCGGAGCTCGTGGCCAACGAACAGCTGCCGACGTCCGCCGTCGACCCCCGCGCGGGGGCCTCTCTCGACTGGCCGCTCGCGCGCGAGGACGGGTCATGCTCGGAAGCTGCGGGGCTACTCGTCTACCGGACCAAGAGGAGTGGCCTGTGCGTCGCGACGGCCATGGAGCACGTCGTCGTCGGTTCCCCGCGCGTCCACGTCGCGTCGGAGCTGGCCACCGACTCGGCTCGCGTCTCGGTCGCCGACGTCCTCCAGCCGGGAGAACGCCTGCGGCTCGTCAAGCTGGTCGCCTACGGGTGGTCGAGCGAGCGCACGGTCCCCGCGCTGCGCGACCAAGTCGCTGCGGCGCTGGAAGCGGCGCGCATCGCGGGGTGGGAAGGCCTGCTCGCCGACCAGCGCCGTTACCTCGACGACTTTTGGTCGCGAGCGGACGTCGCGATCGAAGGCGATGCCGAGCTGCAGCAGGCCGTTCGCTTCGCTCTCTTCCACGTCTTGCAAGCAGCCGCCCGGGCGGAGCGGCGCGCGATCCCCGCCAAGGGGCTCACCGGCACGGGATACGACGGTCACTCGTTCTGGGACAGCGAGACTTTCATCCTGCCGGTGCTCACGCACACCCTTCCGGCCGCGGCCGGGGATGCCCTTCGATGGCGACACGGGACGCTCCCGATTGCCCGAGACCGCGCGCGGGAGCTGCACCTGGCAGGCGCCGCGTTTCCCTGGCGCACGATTCACGGCGAGGAATGCTCCGGGTATTGGCCCGCTGGAACCGCGGCCTTCCACGTCAACGCCGACATCGCCGACGCTGCTCTGCGCTACGTCGACGCCACCGGCGACAGCGGTTTCGAGCGCGACGTCGGCGTGGAGATCTTGGTCGAGACTGCGCGGCTGTGGCGCAGTCTCGGACACCACGACGTCCACGGCGCGTTTCGGATCGACGGTGTCACGGGGCCCGACGAGTACAGCGCTGTCGCCGACAACAACGTGTACACGAACCTGATGGCCCGACGAAACCTACTGGGTGCGGCCGACGCCTGCGTCCGGCACCCGGGCAAGGCCCGCGAGCTTGGCGTGTCGCCGGAGGAGACGGCCGACTGGCGCGCGGCCTCCGAGCACGTCTTCGTCCCCCGCGATTCGAGCCTGGGGGTGCACCAGCAAGCGGAGGGGTTCACGACGCACGAGGTATGGGACTTCGCCGGGACACGGCCCGACCAGTACCCGCTGATGCTCCACTTCCCGTACTTCGATCTCTACCGAAAGCAGGTCGTGAAGCAGCCGGATCTCGTGCTGGCCATGCAGCTCTGCAGTGATGCGTTCACGCCGGACGAGAAGTCGCGAAACTTCGACTACTACGAACGGATCACGGTCCGGGACTCTTCGCTGTCAGCGTGCACCCAGGCAGTGCTGGCGGCAGAGACGGGCCACTTGCGCCTCGCGCTCGACTACGTCGCCGAGGCGGCGCTGATCGACCTGCAGGACCTCGAGCACAACGCCCGCGATGGGCTGCACATCGCCTCACTGGCGGGGACGTGGATCGCCGTTGTCTCGGGCTTCGGAGGGATGCGAGATCACGGTGGGGCGCTGTCGTTCGCACCGCGGCTACCCGAGGGCCTGACCGGCCTCTCGTTCACGATCGTGCGGCGCGGGCTCCGACTTTGCGTGAGCGTGAGCGCCGCCGCGGCTACGTATCGACTGCTCGACCCACAGGGGGTGCTTGAGCTCGTGCATCACGGCGAACAGCTCACGCTGCAGGGAATGACGCCGGTCGAGCGGGCGACCCCGACCGCGCCGCAGCGAGAGCGACCCGAGCAGCCTCCTGGGCGTGCGCCGCGGCGCCGGTCGTCGCGGCGAGGGTAGAACGTCGTGCTGTAAGTCAAGTCCTGCGGCGTCTGAACGCCGTCGGAGTCATGAGTGCGCGGAGACCTGCTCCGTCTCGCTCGGCAGAACCTTTCGCAACCCATCGACAGGCACCGCGAGGACGACGGTGTCGCCCACTGACTGAACCATGTGGACTGGAATCTCGAGCGCTCCTGCGCGGAACACGCTGCGGGGGGCCCCGAGCTGGTCTGCGACGTCTTTGCGCAGCTTGATTTGCAGCGACTCCACTCGCCAGGCTTCGCTGTCGAGGAAGAGGGCTTCAACCTCACCGATCACCTGCCCGTCCGCTCCGACGACGGTTCGTCCGCGAATGCTCTGGTCAGACGCCCTCATGGCACTGCTCCTTCATCGTCGTCTGGAAGGCAAGGCGAGTGCCCGCTTCACGGCAGCGTGATACCTCTGCCGGATGTCGTCGATGTCCACCGTGGCCTTCGGCAGCTCGAGGTGCAGCGAGTCCATCGCGTCCGCGACGATGCTGGAGACCGCCAGATTGCGGAACCACTTGTGGTTCGAGGGGACGATGTACCAGGGCGCGTGCGGTTTGCTCGTCTTGTGGAACACCTCCTCGAACGCCTCGATGTACGCGGGCCAGAGCTTGCGCTCCGTGTAATCAGATTTGCTTATCTTCCAATGTCGCATCGGGTCGTCGAGGCGCTGCTCGAACCGCGCCAGCTGCTCGTCCTCGCTGATGTGCAGGTAGAACTTCAGGATGCTCGTGCCGCTGTCGGCGAGATTCTTCTCGAACTCGTTGATCCGATCGTAGCGCTTGGACCACACGTCCTTCGGGACGAGACCGTGCACGCGGGCGACGAGCACGTCCTCGTAATGCGAGCGATTGAAGATCGCGATCTCCCCTTTGGCGGGCGTCTGCTTGTGGATGCGCCACAAGAAGTCGTGCGCCAGCTCGTCCTCGGTGGGCTCTTTGAACGGAGCGACCCGGACGCCCTGCGGGTTCATGGCGCCCAGGACATGCGAGATGGTGCCATCCTTGCCACCAGCGTCGAGCGCCTGCAAGACGATGAGCACCGACCGCCGGTGGTCCGCGTAGAGCAAGTACTGGAGCTCCCGCATGCGGTCCTCGTGCTTCTCGAGCTTGGCAGCGGCGTCTTCCTTGTGGTCGTGCTTGCCGTGGAATCCCGGGTCGATGTCGCGCAGCTTCACGTGGCTCCCGGGCGCGACGCGGAATCGCTCGCTGAGATTCATGTTTCAGTCCTCGGCGAGGCATCCTCCGGCGAATCCGGAACGCGATGCTCGATCGGCCCGGGGGACCACAGCCACCCGAGGCCGCCCTGCGCCGCCTTCTTTCCGTAGAAGCCGCCCCCTCGCCCTCGAAGCACGTACGCGATCGCGACAGCGATCACCGAGCCGCCGATCGGTCCGACGAGATAAGGCCACCACGCTTCGCCGTGGCTCAGGACGAGCGCGGGGCCCAGCGAGCGCGCGGAGTTCATCGACGCACCGCTGACGGGCGATCCCCACAAACCGGCGAGAGCGATGTAACCTGCGACGGCCACGGCGTTCATCTGCCCGACGTTCTGTGCGCCCGACGAGGTGCCCAAGATGACGCTGACGAGACCCACGGTGAGCACGGTCTCCCATAGCATGGCCGTCGTCGCGCCGATGGACGGACCGGGCAGCGTGAGCCCCGCTGTTCCCTGCGCGCCGATCAGCGCGACCAGCAGGACAGTGGCTAGGCATGCGCCAGCGAACTGCGCGACGATGTAGCCGGGCACGCGCCTCCACGGAAAGTCGCCGCGCAGGGCGAACGCGAGGCTCACGCCCGGGTTGAGGTGCGCGCCGGACACCGAACCCATGAACAAGATGACTGCACCAACCATCAGCCCAGGCGCGGTCACGAGCGCAGCCTGGCCGATGGCGTGCCCGCCGAACCTGGCGTTGACCATCCCTCCGCCCGCGGCCACGAGAACCAGGAAGAACGTCCCGAGAAGCTCCCCGAAGAGCCGACGCCATTCGTTCCTGTCGTTCGTGAAGTCGAACCGATCGCCCAGGACGGCTCCGCCTTGGTCCAAGACGCGACCGCGCGGGTCACGCGTCGCGATGCGTCCGCCTTCGTTGCCGTCTATCACCACGACTCGAGCCAATCCACGCGAGGTTGCGTCGGCGCTGCGCGCGGGGTCGCCTCAGCGTGCGGCAAGCGTATGCCTGTGATGCCGGACGATCTTGCTCGCGATGAACCCAGCGACGAGACCCAGGACGATCCAGGCGACGATACCCATGGCTCGATCTCCAGCCAGGGTGGCATGCACACGACGCACCAGCCGAGTCGCCTGCGTCACACGCACAATAAGCGCGAGCGTCACCTCATGCAGAGGACGTCGGTCTTGCGAGAACTTGTGCCTCGTCGCGAACGTCCCGTCGCCGTGGACCGCGGCGATCGCCGCGGCGAGGTGCTCGGTGGCGTGGAAGAAGTATCTCGGCTCGAATTAGGAGCGCATCAAAGGCGCGACTTGAATACATTGGCAGGCTGGTCCGTCGGACCGAGAAGGCTCGAAGGGAGAGGTGGCCGCATGACTAAGGCTCTCGTCCGTGTTGCGATTTTGCTCGCGTGCGTCGTCTCGATCGTTTTCCTGCCGGGCGTCGGCCGCACCACGTCGCCGACGTTGACGCTGACCGTCGTCGCCGTCCCGTCGACGCTGCTGCCCGGCCAGTCGACGCAGGTCACCGCGACCTTCGGCCCCGCCGGCACCGGCTACTGGAGCGCGCCGACCGGAAACGTGACGTTCACCGTCTGCACGCTCACCAAGACGGTGCCGGTGGGACCCGATCCGACGCTGACGAAGGTCATCGCGACGGCCGCCTTCACCCCTCCGTCGAGCTGCGCGGTGACGGCGTCGTACCCGGGTGATGCCAAAAACACGCCGGTGTCGGCGTCGACGTCGCTCATCGTCCAGACGACGCCGACGCTCGCGCTCTCGATCTCGAAGAGCACCGTCGCGGCCTACGTCGACACGCCGACGTTCACGGCGAGGCTGACGGCCTTGCCGATGCCGCGCGTGGGGACGGTCGACTTCGGGGACGGCTTCGTCACCTTCGGCTCCGCCTCCGTCGTGTACGACCCGAACACGAACGGGTCGACGGCCACGTTCACGCCGCAGGCCGCCTGGTCCTATCAAGGGAACACTTACACCCGCGTGCCGCTGTTCTCCGTCGGCTTGCACAACGTCGTGGCCACGTTGCGCGGCGGGGGAGACTTCACGACCGCGAGCTCGCCGCCCGTGCAGCTCAATTCGCTCTACCCGACCGCCGTCGGCATTCAATGCAGCGCTTACTCGGTCGCCAACATCTGCACGACGGCGTCGTACTTCCAGAGTCAAGCGCCCAACTGCTCGGCGTGGGTAGAGCGCTACATGCCCGGGCAGAACCTCGGCCTCGTCCCGGGCGGGACCGTCTCGTTCACGACGACCGCACAGCCCTTCACCTTCACCCTCCGGCAGGCCGCGACGACGACGACGACGACGAGCGCGCCCCGCACGCTCCAGACCGCAACGGTGAGCGACGGGGTGGCCCCTTACACGGTGGCCTTCGGGCCGGGATCCCTGCCGCTCACCGCGTCGTACCTAGGGGATTCGCAGGACCTGCCGAGCACGGGCTCTCCCTGCACCATCAACATCTACTACCCGATCACCGTGAAGGTCAGTGCGCCTTCGACGGTGTCGCTCTCGGGCACGTTCACCGTGAGCGCGACGGTCACCGCGTCGGTGCCCGGGGCTCCGACCATCAACGGCACGCTCGCGCTGGCCAATGGGCCGTACATCAACGTCAACGTGCCGATCACGAACGGCACCGGCAGCGCCACGGTCAGCGGGTCGCTGCTCCACTCGGGCTTGAACTACATCGGCGGCACGTTCACGCCGGCGCCTGCCAGTCCGCAGATGATCGGCGTCACCAACACGCAGACCTGGGCGCAAGTCACCGCGAACTGACACGCTCCGGGCGAGCCTCAGTGCCCGCCGCTGATGTGCGCCCCCGCCGGCACCCTCGGAGCCGCGCCCACGATCGGCAGCGAACGCCTGCCCGGGATCTCGACCGGCCTGTCCCCCGCGTAGATCTGGTGGCGCCCGCGCGTGGCGAACCACTCCTTGGTCTTCGCTACCGTGTGCATGTTCTCTACGATCTGCCGCCAGCCCACGCCCGTGTTGTAGGCGCAGAAGGAAATCTCGCCTTCCTGCGTCGCGTACGGGATCACGCACATCTCCGTACGGCGGAAGTCGTACGTCCAGAGGTCCTGGAACCACATCCCGCCGACCCAGAGGACCGTCCAGTCCTGCTCGCGTATCTTCTTGCCGAGGACGCCGCCCATCTTGCCGTTGAAGAAGAGCTTCGCGAACTCGATGAGGTTCATGCCGGAAGGGGTCTTGCGCGCGTCGAAGTTGCGGAGGAACGAGAGGGCGATCTGGGCGATCGTGAGCCTCTGCCCGCGCGCGGTATCGCAGATGACCGCGATGTCGCGCATGAAGTTCTCCATGTCGAAGAACTGCGTGATCGTGGACCAGGCCCCCGTCTTGCGGTTGGCGACGACGAGGATGCTCGAGCCGCAGTTCGGGTGGCATGAACAGGAGAGGCTGCCGAAGCTGGGGCCCTCGGGGCCCTGGAGGGAGCGCATGTGGTCGGCGAGTGCGCTGAAGCTGCCCATCGCGCCAAGCGGGAACCAGTCCCGATAACGGTCGATCTTGCCGCCGTAGTAGCGCTCGAACTCGTGCGCCATGTGCGAGATCGTGTACCGCTGCCGCCGCCGGTCCTCGTCGCTGATCTCCTCGTCGCGCCCCGTGAAGGAGACCGGCTGGAACGATACGCCGCCCATCCTGTCGGCGTTCTGGATGACGAAATCGAGGATGGGGCCGACCTGGTCGTCGTTCACCGTGTTGACGACGGTCGTGACGGGGATGATGTCGATCCCGGCGTCGAACATGATCTCGATCGCGCGCTGCTTGACGTCGAACAGGTTCGCGATGTGCCGGTGGCTGTTCGAGCCGTTCGTGACGCCGTCGAACTGGAAGTACCCGAGATCGAAGCCCGCCTCCTTCGCCTGGTAGGCGAACTCCGGCTCGAGCGCGAAGCGCAGCCCATTCGTCGCCGCCTGGACCGAGAAGTAGCCGACGTCCTTGGCGTAGCGGCATGCCTCGAGGAAGTGCGGCGACATCGTCGGCTCGCCGCCCGAGAACTGCACGGTCATCTGGCGGCGGGGCTTGAAGGAGATCGAGTCGTCGAGGATCTCTTTGATCTCGTCGAGCGTGAGCTCGTGGACGTAGCCGACTTGGTTGGCGTCCATGAAGCAGGGGTTGCACATCATGTTGCAGCGGTTCGTGAGATCGATCGTGAGCACCGCGCCGCGGCCGTACTTGATCGTCGACGTCCCGTGCCTGTGAATGAGCTCGTCGCCCATCGTCCGGAAGTCGCGCCCGGGGTAGCGACGTTCGACGAGGTGGGTGAACTCGGGGTCGATCGAGAGAAGATCCTCGAAGGTCCCGTGCTCCTTGCACGTCTTGCGAATGACGAGGTTCCCGTCCTCCTCCTCGATGCGCGCCTTCACCTCGCCCACGTGCCCGTCGACGAGGTCCGCCAGGTCCCGCTCGCCGCTCAGGATGGCGTTGCGCGTCTCGATGACACAGCGAGGACACAGCGAGTCTGTCTCGCGCGGCCATCCGAGGGGGGGCCGGCTCCGCTCGCGACTCTTGAGGAGCGGGCCGGGCGCCCATTCGGGGCGGGGGGAAGGGCTCTCGCCCACGCGCTGGTTGATGGCTTGAAACCCATGCCAGCCCGCGTCGGCGAGCACCTTCATGACGTCATCCAGCACGCTACTCATGTCGAACCTCCTGACGTTTCACCCGCGCGCGCGCCGAACGTCATGCTCGTCATGCCGTCGGCGACATATCGGTAAAGAGCCATGTGCAGAGTCGGAGTGACGGGAATCCCTTCTTCGACGAAAACGGTCGCATCTCCCTGCCCCCCCCGCGCTGCGCCGGGACTCCATGCGGGGTGGGGCACGCGAAGACGCGCGGCCACGTCGCCGTTCGTGAGCGATTCACCCGAGAGAGGGTAGAGGGCGGCGACCTGCCCGGCTTCGACGGCGCGAGCGCGCGCGCGCATCGTGTTGGCGCGCTCCGCGGTGTCGAGCGTCCCGCCGAGGTCGAGCGCCTCGACGAAGGGGACGACTCCCTCGCGGGGAGCCCCGTCTCCTCCGAGGGTGATGACGCGCTCGATTGACCCGGCCGCCCCGGAGAGAGCCAGGATGCGCGAGGCCGTCGCATCGTCTTCCACGAGCGCGACGCGCGGGCAGAGCCGCTCCCACGTGGCGCGCAGGCCGCGCAGCTGATCGTCGCTCGCGCTCGGGTCGGCGACCACCACCGATGCTCCTTGGATGACGGTCGCCCAGTCGACAAGGAGCCACTCCGGGCGCAGCGGGGCGAGGAGCGCGACGTGCTCTCCTGGCTCGAGCGCGCATCGCTCCCGGAGATACAGAGCCATCCGCATGACGTGTCGATGAAAGCGCCAGTCGGGCGTGCGCTCGACGCGGCCCGCGACCGTCCGCACGACGACGGACGCTCGTGAGTGATGCCGCTCCACCGCCAGGAAGAGCGACGCGAGCGTCGCCGTCGGCTCATACGCCGGCACCTCCGACCTCGTTTTTTCTCTCGCGAGCGATTCCGCCATGCCTCTGGCGGAGAGGGCTTGCACGTTCCGGGCGCGAGGCCACCTCGAGCGTGCGCCGTTCAACCCCTGGCGCTCATTGGGCCGCCGGCGCTGAGCAGGCGGAACAGATGCCCGTCCTCACGCGGACCTCGATATGGGCGCACGCGGACGGGAGCGTCGCGGAGCGCGCGCGACAGCTCGCGCGCGATCGCGTCGAAGGCCGAAGGGTCGCCTGCGAGGGCGATCTCCACGGGAAGTGCGCTCCCCGCGCCGGGCCTGTCTCCGGTCAGACGCAAGCGCTTGGACGGCGCATACCACCACGCGCTGATCTCCCCGTGCGCTGCGGCGATGGACTTCACGGCACGAACGACGTCGAGGATGCTGGGGGGTCGCGTGGCCGCTCTCTCGGGACTCATGAAGAATCTATCGTAGGTAGGTAATTACGTAAGAAGGGGCGGGCGGGGTCGCAAGGCCGCGCGGTCGTGCTCCCCGGCAAGTCCTCCGGGCGAGGTGGGATCGCGTGGCGGTCATGCCTCGACGAGGCGACGCCGGCCTCCGGTGTGACGAGCCCCTTCGAGGCTCGAGAGATTCGCGCCTGAGGTTTGCAAGGGCTCTCGCAAGGGCATGAAGCTCCTATCCATCGCGATCGCGCTCTCATCATGCGGCGTAGCGCTGTCGGCCGCTCCGAGCGCGCTCGGCCAAGACGAGTCTCTGCCCCCGTCTGCCAACGCGCCGGCCCCCGAGACCGTCCCTCCGCCTTCGAGCGCGATGGCGAACCGCGGCCCACAATTCGGCGCCCGAGTCGGTTACGCGTTCGGGTCGGGCATCGTCTACTCGGATCTGTCGCTGATGGACGGATCGCACGGCGCGATGCCGCTCATCGGCGACCTGGGCTGGCGGTTCCTGCCGGAGCTCTACGCAGGCCTCTACGGGCAATACGCGCCGGTGTTCGCGAAGACGAACGACGTCGAGTGCTTCTCCGGCTACCGATGCGCGATGCAGGACTACCGATTCGGTTTCGAGGTCGACTACCACCCGCTGCCCCGCACGCGGCTCGACCCGTATGTCGGCATCGGTGCGGGCTACGAGATCCTGCACACCCACGTCACGGGGCCCGCGGTCGTTGCGATCCCCGGCGGCGGCCTGGCGCCCGCTGCGGTCGACGTGAGCGCCATCGATCGGGGCTGGGAGTTCGGCACGCTCACCGTCGGCTTCGACGGGAGGATCGACCCAGCCGTGGGCCTCGGGCTCTTCGCCTCCGCCTCGCTGAACGAATACAACGTCCACACCGGCACGGAGGTCGTGTCGGTCGACGGCGCAGAACTGAGCCGCGCTCCCTTGCCGGACGTAAGCCACGGGCTGCACGAGATCTACATGGCGGGGGTGCGCGGCACGTTCAATCCGTGACGTGCTACATCTCGAATTTGAGCACCGAGCTCACCGAGGCGTCGCTGCGTGAGCCCCTCCGCCGCGCCCTCGCCGCTCGCACGGCGGGCCGGTTCACCCTCGGCCAGACGGTGGCCGCAGGCGTCCTTCTCGCTCTCTTCGAACGGGACGGGGAAGCGCACGTGTGGCTCGCGCGCAGGCCGACCTCGATGCGGAGCCACGCCGGACAGGTGGCGTTCCCCGGGGGCAAGCACGAGCCTGGCGACGACTCGCTTCTGGCGACGGCATTGCGCGAGACGCAGGAGGAGCTCGGGATCGAGCCTCGTTACGTCGACGTGCTCGGCGCGCTCGACGATGTCCGCACGGTCACCGGCTTCACCGTGTCGCCCTGGGTGGGCTGGCTCGAGCCGGGAGCCGTCGTTCTCCCCAACGCGACCGAAGTCGCGCGCGCGTTCGCGGCGCCGTTGCGTGTCTTCACGTCTCCCCCGAGCGGGGTCCTCCCCTGGCGCGGCTGGACGGTGGACGGAGAGCTCGTCTGGGGGGCGACGGCCGCCATCGTGGGGGGCTTCATGTCCCTGGTCGGGGAGCTCGAGCCGGCTGCGTGAACCGACGCGTTACGCGTGAGCGCAGGGACGGCCCAGCTCCTAGGAAGAAACTGACGTTCTCGTCGACGGGTCAAGCTGCAGGACGGACATCGA
>VFSW01009225.1_pt1 | contig 14098 bp, 15 predicted proteins | sample 5358111 | NCBI WGS metagenome assembly VFSW01 (sample SAMN11554181, study PRJNA540505) | mine drainage metagenome | isolation source: sediment from site ElyBrook_90M | place: USA: Ely Copper Mine, Vershire, VT | collected 2017
CAAGTTCAGAGGCAACGCCGCCTGCGGATTTAACTTCACATTCGCGCATCCCGCCGCGTGCGGGAAGGGAACCTGTGCGGAGTGCGGCGTCCTACGCATGGCGAGACAAGGACCTTGCCGTTGCGCGCGAATTACGAGTGGGACAGGGACCTGTGTGCGGGCCAGGGCGGGTGAGGCCGGAGGTGCTCGAACGGATTCGCCGGCGTGAAGCGGCGCGCGCGGGGTCGCGATCGCCGTGAGAGTGAGAAGGATAGACTTCAGAGCCTGTGCGGCAACTCGATAGCGAACGGGCAAGCGGCTAAAGCGGCATTGATACTGGCCAGCGTATGTCACGGCTGAAGCCGTGACCCACAAAGAAACTGCCGTCGTCACGCAGCTCTGAGGGTTGCTCCACTCGCGAGCGCTCACTTGAGAGAGTTTATTCAAGAGCGTACACGCAAGAGGATTCGAGAGAACGAGTTCGACAAATCGGAAGTGCACGTCAGGAAGTGTGGAGGAGAGACCATGCTAGCGACGTTTGCATTTGATGTTTGTCATGATGTGTACCGAGCGGCGCGCGAAGCGATCGACACGAAGATCCCGACGTTGAATATGGAGTCTTCCGGGAAATATCAGTGGCGTCCGGATCGGATGCCGCGACTGGCCGAGTATGTTTGCGATTTTGCGCGGGCGGGAGAGAGGGCGCGGGGAATAGCAAAGGCAGACAGGCTGAAGTCGAAGATCCCGACTTGGTCGGGGCCTGTCCTACTTTAATCAGGGCGAATCATTCACAAAAGCCGTTCAGGGCAAGCCCTTCAGAAAGGCCCTTCAGGGCAAGCCGCATGGCGATGTTTCGCGTGTACTACCTGGGCGGCGCGGACTATCACGCCGCGCGGCGCCATCTGGGGATCAGCGAATTGACCTGGGCGGATTGGGCGGAGGAGATTCGCAGGGACGTGGGCCGTGAGTTGACTCGCGCGGGAGTTTTTCCGCCGTCGAAATATTTTCGGGAGACAACGGCAAAGGCGTCGTGATGGCGGCCATGCGGCGAAACGAAGCCGTCAGCGGAATACGTTGCCGCGGTCTTCGTCGAACGACTTGCGGTACAACGTACCAACGGTGGCAAAGAAAATTCCCATGAAGAGGGAAATAGCCGCCGCTCCTGCGCGGAATACATTGCCGGCGGGACTGCCGGCGCCGTATACGACCTGCAGGATGAGTGTAATGGCGACAAAAACAAAGGCGGCTGCCCCCAAGAAGGCACAAGCCAAAATCATCCAATCAGAAAGAGTTTGAGCCTCCGACCGCATGCATCCTCCGACCGCGCACAAAATAGTAGGGAAATTGTAGCAGAGGAAAACGGAAGTGCGGAAGATTCCAGGACATTAACACGGTATTTTCACAGTGTGTAATTAATCGTCACGTATATTGGGGACGAGGCGAATGGGCGAGGCCGCGCAGTCCCCGACTGCCAAGATGATTTGCGGTTCTATTTTTCCTGCAAGGAAGCCAAATAGTCGCAGAGGTTCTTGATTCGCTTCTGAACGACGGCCTGGTTGTAATTGTCCATGTACTGGAAAATGGCGCCCCAAGTGGGCATGTCGGCGGAACCGTGCGCGGCGACGCCCGGGCCAAATCGCAGGATATTGGTGACGAGGTCGTAGGGGAACTCACCGCCGTGACGTTTGGAGAGGGTAGTGAGATCGGCAGCGGGAACCTTGAGCGCGGATCGAGCTGGACCGTGTCCCTTGGCGTCGATGCCGTGGCAGGCGGCGCAATACTGCTTGAACATCTCTTTGCCGGTGGGCACGAAGTTGGGAGGGAATTGGTCTTGCCTGGATGCCGCATTGGATTGCGCGCCGATGGCGCCGGCAAAGATCAACAGTGTCGCGACGAGAATTGAGTAGCGCATGGGATCCTCCTGGGGTTGACATGCCCATTTTAGAAACGGATCTCAAAATGGACCTTTCCCTCTCGAGTGTACGCCTATCTTGAGAAGGCGTAGGGAAACGATTTCCTACATCTTCCACTGGTCCGGACACTTCGCAAACTCTCTTCTATTTAGAGCATCAAGAAAAATACTTGACAAATAAAGTCTACTTATGATACATTTCCAATCGCAGAGTTGTACCCTCTCGCCGGACTCTCCGGCAGCTTTCCGAATTATCTCCGCCACGCAATGCAGGCTCCAGGAGCTGTGCGGCAACCTCGAATTCCAATAGGTCAGCGGCTGAAGCCGCATTTAATCTGCACAGTTTGCGTCACGGCTGACGCCGTGCCCTACAAAGATTTGTTAATCACCGCCATTTCATAATCATCACGATTGCGTAGTTACCACAAGTGTGCAGTTACCACGCGGGTTCTTTAGCCTGCCGGGTTCTTGGTTTCTCAATCTGACATCCCATCAGGCGCATTTCGCGCTTGCAGCATTAGACAGGTCGAAGCCTGTCCTGCCCAGGAGGCATCATGCCCGCTTATAGCAACACAACGCCGCCGCTTTCCTTGTTTCCCGGCGACGTCGGCTTCAGCTTCAATGCCGAAGCGTTTCCGGCCAACGGAACAGCCGGCGCGCAATTTGCGATTCCCGAGCCCGCCGGGCTGCCCGATCAGGGGCACACCGTGCGCTGGCAAACCATTTTTGGCACCGCGCCCTCCGCGATCAGCATCACTCTGCAGGGAGCTACGGCCGACGTGAACTCAGAGTACTTCGCGATCGACACTTCCACTGCGACAGCCGGGGAAGCGCGCACTGTGATCGGCGTCCGGGCCCGATTCCTGCGAATCATCGTGAACTCCTCGACCGGAGGCGCGACGTTGACGGCGAAGATGCTGCCGTAGGGGAAGGTGACTGGTGACCTGTGACTGGTGACTAGTGAACCGTAAATCCATACCGTAGAGCAGGTGCAGCGTGACTCGTGATTCCTGACGAGCCAAACATTCGGGCCATGCCGACTCTCGACGACAAGAAGGTTTTCACCAGTCACTAATTACCAGTCACCAGTCACTCTTCCTCATCCCTTCTTGCCGCGATAGCCGCCTGTTGGGTGCTTGCGGACTTCTCTTTTTTTATGGAAGAACTCGGTGCTCAGCTGGCCCAGCTTTTTACCGCCACGATGCTCTAACTGGCCAACGGATCGGTTGAATGGCGATTTGTTTTTCATGGCCGTTCCACCTCCATGCGCAAAGTAGCCGAATCAGTAATCATTTGTCTGTGACGCGGGTCACCTCAGAGGAGTGTGACTGGTGACCGGTGACTAGTGACTGGTGAAAAGCGGTCTGAATGCGACAGTCGGGGCGGCCGAATGTGTCGCATTTCACAAATCACGAATCACAAATCACAAATCACGAGTAAAGAAATACGGGCCGCCAGCCACTAGTCACCGATCACTAGTCACGAATCACATCTATGGCCTCGAATCCAAATTACGTAAAAAAGCAGATTGCGCTGGACACCGTGTCGTGGAGCGCTGTGATTGCGCCTGTCGACTGCATGGCCGTGTCGATCAAGAATTCGGTGTTGGTCGATATGTACATCCGCACGGACGCGGCCGACGCGACGACGCAGGACACGATTTCCGCGGGCAGCATCGAGACCATTGCCGCTCCTCGTCATGCCGGCACCATCCAGGAGAGCGGATCTGGCACGCGGTTTTACGCGGGCGACACGATCGCATATTTGCAGGTCGCAAGCGGGACGGGGCCGGCGCTGTTGACGTTTGTGCGGTGACGAGCGCGGTGACGAGCACGGTGACTAGTGACTGGTGACTAGTGAAAACCTGAGCACACGAATCACCAGTCACCGGCCACCAGTCACAAATCACGATTCACGAATCACGGCATTCAAAAACATGCGAATCAAAATCATTGGCGACAACAATTGCGCGCGCGCCACACGGCATTTGCTGCGGCTTGCGGGTTTCGCGGTAACGGAATTTCTTCCTGCCGACGCGATCACGCAGGGACCGCATGCCGGCTATGCCATCACCATCGATCTTGCCCCGGCCCCTCATACCCCTGACTCCTTCCTCCGGCCGGATCCCTCCACGCACCATCCGCACGCCTCAGTCAGCGAGGAAGCGCCTCGATTGCATCGGGACGCTTCCTCTCCCGCCTTCGCTGAGGCTACGGCGGGCGGCCCCGCATTCGGTGAGGTTTTGGCGGGAGAGCGCGCCGAAGCTTCCTCAGCGAAGGCGTCGTCGATTCATTTCGATTCGGTGGATAGCGCGCTTGAAGAGGCTGTCTTGCGGCACGTGACGCAGTTGGCGGCGGGTCCGGTAATTGTGGATCGTCCGGGGGGAGTGGTGCACTCGGATCGCGAATTGCGAATCGTCGCGCCGAATACCGGAGATTGCAAGGCGGACGAAGCCGCGGCGGTGGCGATTGAGTTTGGCGTGTTGCGCGGATTGCTGGATTTGACCGCGCCCGCTGCGCATAGGAAAGCGCGGGGAACTGGCGCGGGCAAGAAGACTTTGGATGATATCGCGACGGACGAGTCCGCTGGGGCCCCCGGGATTCCCCGGAGCGTAGGCGGGAAGAAATGGTGGCCGTTTTGGATTTTGCTGTTTGTGGGGGCGCTGGGCTTTTTGCGGGCTAGTCATGCGGCTGCGCCGGCGCAGTCTTTGGAGGACGCAGGCAAAAGCCACAGGCTGAAGCCTGTGCTACTTGGGGCGGCGCCACTTTTGCGCGCGGCGGTGGTTGAGGTGATGCCGGAATATGCGGCGGCGGAGCCGCAGGGACAATTTGCGACGGGGCAGGGATTTAAGATCACCGACGGGACAAATTTTCTGGTCGTGGATCCTTGCAAGGCGCGGACAAAGCTGTACGCCAGCATCAGCCAGACGGCGAACACGCAGCTTGTGGCAGGCACGGCGTCCAAGAAAATTTATGTGTGCTCGATTCACGTGGTGGCGGCCGCGGCGGCGAATGTCGCGGTGGTCGAAGGCACGGGCACGGTGTGCGGCACGAGCACAACGGGAGTGAGCGGCTTTGGCGGAGCAACTGCGGTGACCGGCTGGAATTTTGCGGCGAATGGCGGAATCGCGCTGGGCAACGGAGATTCTTCCTTGGGCGCGGAAGGGACCAGCGGGGATAATCTGTGCGTATTCAATTCCGGATCGGGACAAGTGTCCGGCGGGATTAGCTATGTGGTGCAGTAAACGGAAAAGTAGCACAGGCTTCAGCCTGTGGGGGTTGGGGTGGCGAGTAAATCGCCGGGATCACCACAACAATTCAGAGACTGGAATTTGCTTTCAGGAAACCAAAAGGCCACAGACTGAAGTCTGTGCTACTAAAGGCCGCGCAACAGAGTGGGCATTCGTTTTTGTTCTCATTTTCGTGGCACTTCCTGCGAGAGCTACGACTTACTACGTCGCGGCGGCGGGCAGCGACTCGAACAGCGGAACGAGCAGCGGGACGCCGTGGCAGACGATCGCGAAGGTGAATGGTTCCACGTTTTCGCCGGGTGACTCGATCCTGTTCAATCGCGGCGACGCCTGGTACGGGACGTCGCTCACGGTTCCGTCGAGCGGATCGAACGGATCGCCCATCACCTTTGGCGCGTATGGCAGTGGCGCGAATCCCATCGTCAAGGGCTCGACGGCTCTGAACACGAGCGGCTACACGCTCGCGCCCAACACGACGACGCCGATTTTTTCGCCTCCGGATTCCGGCACGTCCAGTACCGACAGCGGCACCCGCAACTGGCGCGAGCAAGTCTAGCACCTGGACATCACCAATCCCGCGTCGCTGATCACGATCAGCGTCACGGCGTCAGCCAGCGCGGCCCTGAATATCACCGGGGCTGGAATCGGCCCGGCCACAACGGCGCCGAACACCAGCGCGATCACGCGGATCACCTGGGGCGGCGGGAACGACGGCACGACGGTCGCCGCGGGAACAACGGCGACCTCCGATCAGATCAGTTATCACTTGGATAATGCAGTCGATCAGATGGTAACGATCTATACGACGGCTAGAAACGTCGAGTACTACACCAATAACCACGAAGCGTTGTGGTCGAATTTCTCCGGGCCGGATCAGTCGCAGAGCACGACCGTGAGCGGCTATTCGACGGGTGGCAACATCGTCATCAAGAACATCGTCGCCATCACCGCAACGCAGTACACGTATCGGAACGCGCTGGCGTCGGCGCCGGTGGCGATGTGGGAAAACGGCGCGCTGATTCCGATCGAGGCTTCGGCGCTCTCGGTGGACCAGACGCCGGGCTCGTGGTACTACGACGGGACATATCTTTACATTCACGCGTCGGACAGCTCAAACATCGCGACCAGCGGCAAGACGTACACCTTTGTGACGTCGTCGAGCCCGAGCTATACGACTTGGGACAACGCGCAGTCCTGGCTGATCTTCGATTCGCTCGATCAGGCGGAAACTTACAACACCAGTAGCGCGACGCTTGGCGGGATTTACCTGACCGGCAGCCATTCGATCGTGCGCAATCTTTCCGCGCACGATACGTATCGGCATTCGATCTGTGTTTACGACGGCGCGACGAGCAACCTCGTCAGCAACATCACGGCCTACAATTCTTACGGGACTTCGCCGATTTGCATTTATGGTTCCGGGACGAATGGGAACCTGATCCAGAATTCGACGTTCTACAACGACACCTATATGCGGTCCGCGTACGTTTTTACGGGCGGCGTGTGGGCCGTGGTCGTGGCGCACGGCGGATCGCAGAACAATACCGTCGATAGCTGCCTGATCTACAGCACGGCGGGACCGTTTCGCTCGGATACCTTCGTTGGGCATGGCTTTGGCGTCCTGGTGGGCGATTCGACGACATCGCTGACCGTCTCGCACAGCCTAATCTACGGCAATTTCGAGTGGGGCGTGGACGTGGGCAGCGGAGGAAACTCGGGGCTGACCACGGGCGCGTCGATCGCGTTCTGGAACAACCTGCTGGATATTTCGGCGTCGAGCTCGAGCGCGAGCGGCGGCGAGGGATTTCTGCTGACCGGCAGCGTTGGCAGCATCCTCTACAACAACACCGTGTACGGCCCGGGCGTGACCAATCCGGTGGTGACGCAGACGTCCACGTCCACCGGCGCGTTGGTGAAGAACAATATTTTTTACACCGGCGGGTACGCCAGCGTCGATGCGACGTCGGAAACGGGCACGGCGTACGACTACAACGATTATTTCTCCGCGCCAGGAACGCCATTTAGCTGGGGCGGCACGGCGTATACTTTCGCGAATTGGCAGACGAATAGCTCGCAGGATGCGCATTCCTTCAGCGCCGATCCGAGCCTCACGAACGCGTCCTCGTTATCGTCGACCGGAAATTTCGCGCTGCTCGCTGTTTCGCCAGCCATCCATGCGGGAGTGAATCTGGGGTCCACGTATCAGATGGGGCTTTCGCCATCGGCGTCGTGGCCCGGCGGCGTTTCGCTGCTCAATCAGACCTCGGCGGGGAGTGGTTGGGAAATTGGCGCCTACGTGTACCCTGCAAACGCGGGGTCGCCAACGCTGCTTATGCGCGGGTGCTGCGATTGAGGTTTGAGTAGCACAGGCGTCAGCCTGTGGGGGTTCGGTTCGCCGGATAGTCGCGCAGGCCAGGAATGAAATCAAAACCCACAGACTGAAGTCTGTGCTACTGAAACGCGCGCGTCTCCAGGGAAGAAACCACTCTTTTCTTTAATTAGCACGGGGGAGTCATGACCACAACTACGTCGGCAACATCCATGCAATCCATCGGGCTATACGTGCAGATCGCTGGAGCGGGCGCGTTCATCGCCGGAGTTGTACTCAGCTTGCAGCACTACGGCATTGGAATGTGCTTCATCGCGGGGGCCTCCGCGTTTTTCATCGGGAAGAAGATGCGCGCTGCGTAGAGACTGAGGATGATCCACAGATGAACATAGATCGACGCTGATAAAACCGAATCGACAGAACCAGGGAGATGTGCCGGCAGGTCCGATTTCCATACGGCCTTTTTCAGTGTCCATCTGTGTTCATCTGTGGTTTCAATTCCCATGAGTTCCAAGGCCGACAAATCGCTGAAAAAGAAGTGCATTCGGAGCTTTAAAGAATACTGTAAGAAAGTCGGATACAAGCCATTCGACCGCCAGAAAGAATTTCACGATTCCACAGCGAAATATCGCCTGTTCGGCGGAGCGGCGGGGCCGGGGAAAACGAAAGCGCTGCTTTATGAGGCTATTTATCAGGCGCATCTGCATCCGGGCGTGGACACGCTGCTGTTGCGGCGGACGTTTCCGGAGCTTGAGGCTTCGCTGATCACCTATTTCCGGCGCGACGTGCCGCGCGAGCTATACGAGAAATATAACGAAGCAAAGCACATCGTCACGTGGCTGAACGGCTCGACGACGCGGTTCGCTTACTGCGACACGGAGAATGACGTCTACCGCTACCAGGGCGCCGAATATTTATTCATCGGAGTAGATGAACTTACACACTTCACACTGAAGCAATGGCAATTTCTAACCAGCCGGAATCGCTGCCGCATCAAAGGCGCAAAGCCGTGCATGGCGGGGGCGACCAACCCGGGCAACATCGGCCACGCGTGGGTCAAGGCGCTGTGGGTCGATCGCGCGCCCGCTCCGGGGATGGACCGGCCCGATCAGTACGATCCGAACGATTACGAATTTATTCACGCGACGATTGCGGACAATCCGTACTTCGCGCAGGACGACGAATACAAAAAAACGCTGGGGCAGTTGCCCGAGGCGCTGCGGCGGGCGTTTCTTGACGGCGAGTGGGACGTTTACGCGGGACAGTACTTCGATATTTTTTCGGCGGGCCGGCACACGGTGCGGGCGGAGCAAGTGCAGCTCGATCCGTGGACGCCGCGCTGGATTTCGATTGACTGGGGATTCGAGCACCCGAGCGCGGTGTATTGGCACGCGACGCGCAACGACGGCGTCGTGGTGACATATCGCGAGTTCGTGCAGAATCGGCTGTCACCGCGCATGCTCGCGGCCGCGATCGCGGAGCGCAGCATCGACCGGCTGGGCCGCACCGAGCGCATACGGGACGTTTTTCTTTCGCCCGACGCGTTTGCACAACGCACCGCCGATGCTTCCATCGCCGAGCAACTGGGCGACGGCCTCGTCGCCGCGGGCATTCCTCGTCCGTCCCCTGCGGACAACGATCGCGTGGGGGGTTGGATGCTGATGTACCAGGCGCTCGAAGCCGATCACTGGTTGATCGCCGAAAATTGCACGCGGCTGATTGAGAATTTGCCGACGCTCACGCGCGATCCCGCGAATGTCGAGGACACGCTGAAGTGCGATGGCGACGATCCTGCCGATTCCGCGCGCTACGGATTGAAATCGACGCTGGAGCCGGGCCGAGCGCCGGCGGAAGTACTTGCCGCCGAGCGCATCACTGCCGTCGATCCGACGTCGCGCGCGATTTGGCTGAAGAAATTTTCAGCAGAGGAGTCGCGGCGCGTGGCGCCGGTCGTGCCGCGGAGATGGCGGCCGCAGGGGTGGTGAACAGCGCGCGCTTTTAGTAGCACAGACTTCAGTCTGTGGGGGTTGCGTTGGTGTTGCGTTGGTGATTAATCCAAACTGCGATTTACATGAATGAGCAAAGTCACAATCCACAGACTGAAGTCTGTGCTACATAAGGGCCTGCGCTTCTTGTGGCCCTATTTCAGCGGGCGTGACGCGCTTGACCACGGCCAATCTACCGGGCTCGCCACCAGTCCTGCAGCGACAGGGTTTTGTTCGATATAGGCGCGAATCTTTTGCCATTCTCCGGGATTACGTACCCAGTGATCGAACGATTCGTCTTGCCAGAAACTATTTCCCGTCAAACCAAGCAGGAGGTTTGCTTGGCGCGCAGTTGCACCCTTGAACAGGCGCGCGATCTTCGGGAGAGGCGCAGAGGGCGTTAGCAAAACGTGAACGTGATTCGCCATGACGGCGTACGCGTGCACGCCGGCAAGATCATTTTCCTGAGCTTTCCGCAATGCCGCGAGGACGCAGTCGGCGACGCGCGGCTCCCGCAGCCAGAGCGGGCCGGCATTGGCGCGGTCGAGTTCGCGATCGAGATCGAGAAATCGTTTGCCCGGGTCGTCCGTTGAGGAGATCTCACGAATATGCGCCGGAAGGGAGCCCTTGAGGCGCCAGGTGAGGAAGATATCCTGGCCGGGTGGATGCCAGTGGGGCAGATTTCTCTTATAGTATGGCATCATTCGTGACACAGTAGCACAGTTTCGACTGGGAGAACAGTTGCATAGACTTCTGTCCGTGGAGGGTGGTGTTGAAGCTACCTGGGGCTTGGGATGGAAGAGCAAAGTCAAAAGCCACAGACTGAAGTCTGTGCTACTTGAAGCCGTGTCCACGGGACTTGTAGAACAGACTTCAGTCTGTGGGGGTAATGTTGCGGCAGAGCCTAGATCGGCTTCACGCCATCTTTTTCCGCGGTGAGGATTGTGGCGGTTAGGGCGGCGCCTTTTTTCACGGCAACTACGGAAACGGTGGCGCCGGGTTTGAGCAGGGTGCGGTCGCCGGGAATGATGGTGACGACCGGCGTGTGGGGCGCGACTTCGATCGTCTGGTCGCCGTCGTTGTAATGGACTGTGAGAGTCACGGTGCCCTTGCCGGTCCTGACGGTGACGGTGCCGTTGGTCATGGTACGCGCTTCGGGATCATTCATGGCGACGGTGCCGTTGGTCATGGTGCGGTTGGGATTGGGGCCTGCCTGCCCGGCGGGCGGGCCCATGGGGCGATGGCCTTCGCCGGTGCCGCGCATCGATTCCGCAAAGATGTGCACTTCCTCGGCATGCAGCACGCCGTCGGGGCCTTTATCGGCGGCCGAGCCGACGAAATCGCCGGGCTTGATGTCGGAGAGTTTCGCTTTTCCGTTGGCGTTGATTCTTACGTCGGCGGGGACGGCGACCGAAGTGGTCTTGCCGTCGCGGGTCCGCACGACGAGGGTCGTGCCGTCGAAGGACGCGATGATGCCGCGTAGGCGCGTCTGCGGAATCTGCGCGAGTGCGGGAGCGGCGAGCAATGCGATGGCCGCGATGGTGCGAAGAATGTTTCGTGTCATAAATGCTCTCCAAACTATATGAAGTCGATGCTGCGACGACTATAACTCAGACTGAATCTCGCGGCCAAGTGGCGCAGGGTAGGACGGGCTTCAGCCTGTCTGGGTTTGGGTTGTGGGAATATTTTGGTGGCTGGTAGAAAGTCAAAAGCAGACAGGCTGAAGCCTATCCTACTTAAAATTATGTGGCGAACGATGATGGCGTGGCTCGGGCGGCATGCGCGTGGGCGGTATGTGCTGCTGCTTGAGGAAGAAACGGTGCGGCTGCGCGCGGAAAATCGCGCGCTTGTGAATTCGCTGCTCGGCACAGCGGGATTTCCGCCGATTTCGCCCGAGGATGACGCCAAGCGCGGCGTGGTGGGGCTGTCTCCCGTGCGGCGGCGCACCTGGACGCAGATCGCGCGCGAGAGGGAAATGGCGGCGGGGAAGAGTTCGATCAGACCCGGCGCGGCGGAGAAGTAAAAAAGAATTATGCTTTTTTTATGAGGCGCACGAGCCAGAGCAGGATGCAGGCTCCGACAAAGGCTACCAGGATGGAGCCGATCAGTCCGCCGCCGGGAAAAATTCCGAGCATGCCGAACAGCCATCCGCCAATGATGGCGCCGACCATGCCGATGACGATGTCCATCAGCACGCCGAAGCCGCCGCCCTTCATTACTTTTCCTGCGAGCCAGCCGGCGATCAAACCTACGATGCACCACCAGAGCAAGCCTCCGAGCATGGATGCCTCCTTGTACTCGTAGGAGTTCTATCACAAATCGGAAGTGAGCGGGCAAGTCCCGCGGCGTCTTGGTAGCACAGACTTCAGTCTGTGGGGTTTGGTAGTGCGCGAGCCCGCGCGGGAAGTCGCGTGCGATAGAACGTGTGAGTGACAGGCACGAATAGAAAATCCACAGACTGAAGTCTGTGCTACTGAAAACCATGACCAATCAGCCGAACAACTTGAACGACCTGGCCATCTTGAATGGTGAGAACGAGGCGCCGAACGACGGTTTCGTTGCGCCGCTCGACGGTTCGTCCGCCGGCGGCGGACTCACCGCAAGCGGTTCACAAACTGCGCTCACCGCGGGCGCTGGGCGCGCGCCGCTTGGGATAGACGGCAAGCAGCCGGCGGCGAATGTGCAGGAAGCGCTGGCGAAGCTTGCGCTGGGGCCGAACAACGAGCGGCTCGAGGAGCTGCGCCCGGACCTGGTGAACGCGCTGCGCGATCTCGTGGTGCAGTATCGCGAGGAGGGAATCGTCGCGCGGCGGCACGAAATTCGGCGGATCCGGCAGGCGCGGCTGTTTTGGCAGGGCTTGCAATACGCCTGGTGGAATCCGCAGGACATGACGTGGAACCTGCCGTATGAATCGAAACTTTACGACGACAGCGCCGCGGCGGAAATGCCGCGCTATCAGTTCGTCACGAATATATATCAGGCCTTCGGGCTCTCGTTCATTTCGGTCCTCAGCCAGGACGTGCCGGCGACCCGATTTTATCCGCAGTCGGCGCAGTCGATCGGAGACATCACGGCGGCGCGAGCCGCTTCGCAGGTGTGCGATCTCGTCGAGCAAAATAATCGCGTGCAGCATTTGCTCACCGGCGTGGCGTTTTATTTGTGGACCGACGGAAAAATCGGCGGCTACGTGCGGTACGTCGCCGACGCGCAGCGATTCGGTTCGCACGATGAGCCGGTGATCGAGGAGCACTATGTGGCGCTGGGCGATGACGCGTATGTGTGTCCCGAGTGCGGGCAGGAGCAGGCGGTAGCACAGACTTCAGTCTGTGGGGGTGATGTCAGCGACGGGGGAAGTATGGCGGGGGACGGAATACGCACGTCAGAGGAAGGTTTGAATGAGGACGCTCGAATCGCGAGGCAACGACGTGCGTCAGTCTCCGAACCATACTCGTGCGACGGGCGCGACGAAAACCCACAGACTGAAGTCTGTGCTACTGGCCTGCTACCTCCTGTGATCTGCAAGAACTGCGGCGGCTCGCTCGGGCCGGAACATTTCAAGCCGGCAGCGCGCGTGGCGGTTCCGCTGATTACGGGCGTGAGGCGCGTGGCAAATGGGCAGGAAGTGATTTCCGTGGTTGGCGGGCTCGAGCTGAATACGCCGGTGTGGGCGAATGAAATGTACGAGTACCCATACCTCCAGTGGTCGATGGAAGTGCACCGCGCGAAGTTGAAGGCGAGTTACCCGCTCGCGGCGGACAAAATACAAGCGGGCGGGCCGCAATCGGCCGACGAAATGTATGGTCGTTCGACGCGCGTGGCGATCTCGCAGGGATTGCCCGTGATGTATCCGGGCGACGCGCTTTTTAATTTGATTACGTTTGCGCGAACGTGGATTCGGCCGTGGGCGTTTTACACGATCGAGGACAAATCGGTTCGCGACGCGCTGCTGGCGCTGTTTCCCGACGGCTGCTACGCCGCATTCGCCGCGGACACTTACTGCGAATCGCGCAACGAATCGATGGACGACCGCTGGCGGGTGATGCACGCGCTTCCCGGCGACGGGCAGAACCGGCCGTCGGTGGGCGATTCGCTGGTGCAGATTCAAGAGCGATATAACACACTCTCCAATATTCAGGCGGAAACGTACGAGTACGGCATCCCGCCGATTTACGCCGATCCGCAGGTTCTCGATTTCGACGCGCTCGCCAATCAAACGGCCGAGCCCGCGGCGCACTATCCCGCGCGCGCGCGGCCGGGGCAGCCGCTGTCCGCTGGATTTTTTCAACCCGCGGCGGCGCAAGTGCCGCCCGATCTCGTGCGGCATCAAGAGGAATTGATGGGCCCGGTCGCGCAATTTCTTACCGGGCTTTTTCCCGCCGTGTTTGGCGGAGAAATGGAATCGCAAAAAACCGCCTCGGGCTACGCCATGGCGCGCGACCAGGCGCTTGGGCGATTGGGACTGGTCTGGCGGCGGCTGAAAACTTTTTATTCGGACGTGATGCTGCTTTCCGTGGATTGCTTTCGCAAGAATCGTCCCGAGGACGCGGAGATTCCGATTCTCGGACCGGGCGGGGAATTTGAGTCGCGTTGGATTCGCCTCGCCGATCTGAAGGGCAACATTCAGGCGCACCCGGAAAGCGACG
>VFSW01009226.1_pt1 | contig 14096 bp, 13 predicted proteins | sample 5358111 | NCBI WGS metagenome assembly VFSW01 (sample SAMN11554181, study PRJNA540505) | mine drainage metagenome | isolation source: sediment from site ElyBrook_90M | place: USA: Ely Copper Mine, Vershire, VT | collected 2017
AAATCCGGGTCAGTCTCGGGTACCCGGGAGACCAGAGCCAATTGGCAGACCGCGACCCCAGAAATGATGACAGGATTATTAACCTGCTCCTTGAGGACAATAAATTAAAGCCATAGAGATTTGAGCGTGGAGCGCGGAGCGCAGGCTTTGCCAGCCGTAGCTTCAATGACCTGAGGAGTATTATCGAATGAGGAAGCGAAGGCTGGGCTCAGGGCACAGGGCGCAGGGCACAGGGCTCAGGGCGCACCGAATACCGAATACCGGTTACCGATTACCTGCACTTTAAATGAAAAGTCTTCGGTTTTCGGTCTTACGGCTTCGGTCTTTCTTTTCTCCTGGTGGGGCGTGCTGGAATCGAACCAGCGACCTCTTGCCTGTCAAGCAAGCGCTCTGAACCAACTGAGCTAACGTCCCGGGTACGCGCAAAAATAATAATATTATTTAATATGTAGCCTTCATAACCCATACGTATTTCGAGGGGGGCGAGTTTCTTATTTTTTCCGGGACCGAGATTAAAAATCCGTCGCCGTTCCTCACCCACTTCAACTCCGTGCCCGTTCCTGCCATAGTCACCCTCGCTCCTGCCGGCAGTGAAAAGGTTGTCATGCCAATCCCGGCGGGCATAGCCTCTTTATCATCAGTCAGATAATAGATGTAAATCGTATTATTTCCCTTCTTCGAAATGCATACCTTCCCCTCCTTATACGGAGCCAGGGCCCTTGTGCCATATATTGCCTCGCCGTTAACCTCCATCCATTTCCCAATGTCTTCAAGCAGCCTGTAAGCATCATCCTGCCATTGACCGAGAGGCCCGGGAGCGATGTTCAACAGAAGATTGCCCCCCTTGGTAACTATATCAACAAGAAGCTGAACAGCTTCCTTTCCGCTCATATATTTTGCATCTGGCGACCATGACCAGCTTCCTGCCGCCGTTATACACGATTCCCAGGGATACGGGAGAGCCTTTTCCGGTACCCTGTTCTCAGGAGTAAGATAATTCTGATTCTTCCCGTAAACCGCCCGGTCAACAACAATAAGTCCCGGCTGTGCTTCCCGTGCCTTTTTAACAAGCTCATCCATCCGGATATCCTGACTCTGTATCCTGGAAAACCTGTATTCGGGCGATGTTATATTCCTTAAGATCTCCTCTTTTGTCAGCTTCTGTACCTGGCCGCCATCGAGCCAAAGGATATCAATTTTACCGTAGTCTCCGCCAAGAAGTTCCATTATCTGCCCCTGGGTGTATTGAACAAAACCTTCCCATCTTTCAGGATACCGTGAAATATCATAGTTTACATTCCTGTCGGGAGTAGCAAAATTTGACCACCAGTAATTCTCACTGTGCCAGTCAGGCTTTGAAAAATAGGCCCCTGCCCATAATCCTTCCGCCCTGAAGGCGTCGAATATCTCCTTTGCTATATTTGCCTTCGCATTAGTATGAAATGGCGTCCTGTCGCTTGTTATCCTGTAATCCGTCAGCTTCGTGTCAAACATGCAGAAACCGTCATGATGCTTCGTGGTGAAAACAACATATTTCATCCCGGCATTCCTTGCAGCCTTTGCCCATCTTGAGGGATCAAACTGAACAGGATTGAACGTGGTCTGAAGGTTCTCATATTCCTTCTTATACTCAGTATAATCCGGGATGCTCCTCCTGCACCATTCCTCGTCCTCTGCACAGATCGACCATGATTCGACAACCCCCCACTGGCTGTATGTTCCCCAGTGCATCAGCAGCCCGAACTTCAGATCCTGCCATTTACCGAGCTTTTCAAGGACAAGCGGATCAGTCTCCGGGACATACCTGCCCTCCTGCTCCTGCGCCGAAGCTGCAAAGGTCTTTGTCAGGATAATCGTCACCAGAAAAAGGAAAATTTTCGTTTTCATTCTTAAAGGGTTTTTTGTCTCGGTGATTAATATCTTATGGCTATCCGCATTCCAGGGTGGAATACATCATGAAAAATCGAATCCTGAAATGTAAGCGGGAGAATCATAAAAGCACTCCTTCTCCTCCTCCGTAAGGTTAATAAACTTGGTATATACCAGCCCGGGTTTGGCATTCAGCATCCGGTTAAGCGGACCCATTTTCACCCTGGTCCTGATAATATCATAAAGCGGGCTTCTGTCATCGAGCCATATCAGCCCCGTGTGGAAGCCTTCAATAGCGCAGACTGACTCAAACAGCGTTGACAGCAACTCTTCCCTGCCCTCCATGAAATAGATAGCATCAAGAACAAGATACCTGAACTCTCCGGGCTGGAAAAGCCTGCGGTAAAAAGGCGTTTTCGGAAGAACTTTCATCATTACCCAACCCCAGATACCCGGAATATCGTACACCCTGAATGAAGAGGGAATTGCAGAGACGCCAGCAACGATCTTATCCCCCTCTTTCAGTACATAATATTTATCCCCGGTGAAAGAATATTCGGTAGTGAAAAATGAATAATCCCTGTAAAAGGAGAGCAGCAGCTTTTCCATTGCCGGTCTGTCCGCTCCGGTAAGATTTGATACACGTTTGTCCTGCGTTGGCGAAAAGCGGCTGAAAGCGACAGTAAGAAATGATCTTATGTACTCGTACCCTGCCTGGTGCACCAGATTCTTTGACCTCTCGTTCATGCTTTCTATGAAGGCGTACATAATATGCTTGTCCCCTTCAAAGACATCCTGCAGATCAAGAAGATGAGGTTTACTGAATATTTCGAGGGTTTTTTGCTTGAAGCTGTCGTCTTTTTCAGGCTTTATTTTTGTGTGGCTTCTTTTCCTCCATGTATCATCAGACTGATAGGTTGACTGAAAAGCAAGGTACCTGAGATAGGATGTGGGATAACGCAGTCTGCCCTGACCTGAGATGCGGAAACAGGATCCAACAGTGCCGGTTATCTGATTTTTTTTGTACAGGGAAACAAACCGTATCTGATCCCTGTAAGCTGCGATCTTTTTTTCAACATCCTGAAGTGAAAACCTCAACCCGCCTTCCGAACCCTGGACTGCATGGTCAAGAATCTCCAGCACTCCTTCATTTGCATAGTCGGAAACTCTGACTTCAAGCCCCTTGAAATTATAAACGCTCTTCTCAAACATCCTGTTCCTTATAACCTATTTCGATTTATTGTCAAGACTGCCAAATACCCTCTGAAGGAGAGGGGTGACCCGGGCCGAAGCATTTTTCCGTATCTTCCCCTCTTCAATAGTGACTTTTAAAAACATCCCGTCCAGAGCCTTTCCCGTAAGGTAAGCATCAAGGTCTGAATTTACCGGTTTAAGATTAGCCAGTTTCCCCGCAACAGAATTGGCAAGAAGGTTCCATTTGCCGGTGAGCGCGATCCATGAATCCTTTGCAGACACCGGTCCGATTTTCTTTTCTGTTGAAACAGCTATTTTGGGTTTATAGATGGAGTATAATTCAGTGTAGGTTGTCTGCCTGAGATAAAGTGTAGCCGCGTTATCAGGGCCGTTAAGAATATTAAAGGCATCATTTATTGTCAGCTGCTTTACACTGTTTGCAAACACCGGAGCTGCCTCCTTAGCTGCATCCTCGGCGGCCCTGTTGATCCTGAGCACGACATCCTTCAGCATGTTGTCGCCACCCGGTATTTTCGAGATGTTATCGGTAATCATCTTCGCATCTTCGGGAAGAAGTATTTTTACAGTCTCATCACCAAAATACCCGTTCTCGGCAGAAAGCTTTCCGGCAGCGTTTTTTGCCCCGGTCACAAGCGCCTCCTTCAGCCCGCTGACCACCTCCTCCTGGTTGAGAGGCACAGGTCCCGTGGTCTGGATAACATTCATCACCTCAGCACAGGCTGACAAAATAAGCAGTATTGCGATTGATATGTGAAATTGGAATCTCATTAGCTATAATTTTGATGTTAAGAAATGGCAGAATGATCTGTTTCATTCATCCCGCAAGATATGAAATATGTCAATTGTTGCTACTACGGCCGGGGAGGTCATGAAATAGTTGGCAGCAGTGCTGTGGAAATGAGGAGATCTTCCGGATTGGTGATCTTGATATTTTCACGGTTCCCTTCGATCAGGTTGATAGTTTCCCCTGTATCCTCGAGGACAGTGGCATCATCGGAATATTCCGGCTTATAACCCTGCAGGTAAGCTCTCTTTATAAGCTCTGCCCTGAAGACCTGTGGTGTCTGTATCTGTTTTACGAGTAACCGGTTAAGAGGCCGGTTTCCCTTATCACTCAGGATCCTCAGGGATTCCGTGGGAGAGACCGAAGGAACCGCGTTCCCAAGCTTTTCAGCCGTGGCAAAGCATCTTTTTATCGTATCGAGACTTACAAAAGGCCTTACTCCGTCGTGAATTGCCACGAGGCCCGGCACGTTCACAAACTCGAGCCCGTTCCTTACAGAGTAGAACCTCACTGATCCTCCCTTCACAATCGTCTGGGGTACATTGAAGGAATGTTTCTTCTGAAGCCCGACCCAGTTTCTCAGCTGATTTTCAGGAAGAACAGTAATTATTTCGATTGATTCGTCGAATGCCTTGAATCTCTCAATTGTATGCATCAGTACAGGTCTCCCTGCAAGCTCAAGAAACTGCTTCGGGACCTCTGCTCCCATCCTTTTCCCGCTCCCGCCAGCTACTATTACCACATACAATTGCATATACTGATGCTGCTTATATTTAAATTTTCTTAGAGGTTCTAAACCCCCCCTGGGGGGTTTGGGGGCCTCCCGGCCGGGACATTATTCCTTCGTATACAGAAATCTCTTTATGCTCCTCTTCGGCGTTTTAACAAACTCTTCCGGATGAATCCTGTATTTGGTAACTGCCATGAAATCAGGGAATCTCTCGTTGACCTCTTTTCTGATCTGATCAAGGATCGGTAAGAGCTGTTCCTCAGATATATTATCCCGCTTCATCATCTCATAGTCAGGGAAGATAAGTCCGACCAGCTTGTTATCCTCGTAAATGACAAGCGACTCGGTCACATAGTTCTTATTATTTATTACCGATTCGATCTCTTCAGGATAGATATTCTTGCCCGAGGGACCAAGGATCATGCTCTTGCTCCTGCCCTTAATGAAAATGTTGCCTTCTTTATCAATAACCCCCAGATCACCGGTATGCATCCAGCCCTTACTGTCAATCATCTCCCTTGTGGCTTTATCGTTCTTGTAATATCCGGTCATCACATTTTCTCCCCTCAGTATTATCTCGCCGACAATCTTTGACGGATCAGGGGAATCTATAGTCACCTCAAGGGTATCTACAGCTCTGCCGGATGCCCCGGGTTTGGTGGTGTCCCATGAGGCGTAGCTTATGAGAGGCCCGCATTCCGTCATGCCATAGCCGACCGTGAATCTGAAGCCGATCTTTTTAAAGAATTTTTCAGCATCGGCATTAAAGGCGGCGCCACCAATTACAATTTCATGAAATTTCCCTCCAAATGTATCCGTAAGCTTTTCCCTGATCTTTTTATGCAGTATGCTGTTTATACCCGGTATTGCCAGCAGGATCTTCATATGTGGCTTGTCAATGACCGGAAGCAGCTGCTTCTTGAAAATCTTCTCAATAACAAGAGGGACAGAGAGGACCAGACGCGGTTTAATCTCCTTGAAAGCCTGGACCAGGATCTGCGGTGAAGGAGTCTTGGTCAGGATCGTTATATGACATCCGAATGTGAAGGGGAAGAGAAATTCAAAAGCGCACCCGTAGGTGTGTGCAAGGGGAAGAAATGATACAAGCGGATCACCGGGCTTCAAAGGCATGTTCTTCTGTGCAAACCTGACATTGCAGGCAAGGCTGTTATGCGTGATCATCACCCCCTTCGAGAATCCCGTGGTCCCGGAGGTGTAGCTGATGACTGCAAGATGATCGTTGGATATCTCTGAAAATTTAATATCCTCTTTTCTCAGCTCAGGATAGATCTTTGAATATTTTTCATCAAGCAGGGAAAAGCTCTCTTTTAAAGCAGGATTTGTCGAGGAGATCAGCCGGAAATCATCCAGGGAAATAACCCCGGTTATCTCAGGCATCTTCGGGAGATCAAAAGCTTCATGTATTTTATCATCCACACAAAGAAGCCTTGAATCGGAATGATTTACAATATTAATGAGATCCTCCGTCTTGAAATCGGGAAGCACGGGAACAATAACTGCCCCGTAGGTAACGGTTGCCAGGTAAGTTATGCACCAGTTTGCCGAGTTCCTCCCGATAAGAGCAATCTTGTCGCCCGGTTTAATACCCGAGTCAACGAAAAGAATGTGCAGCTTTATGATCTTTTCCGCTATCTCTTTGTAGGAGTAGCCTTTCTCCCTGTAGTTTGATAAAGCTTCTATCTCCCAGTTCTGCTTTATACTTTCTTCGATATATCCGATTAATCTTTCCCTGATCATAAAATGGGTTTTATATTATATGAAATACATAATCAGAATTGACAGGATTGACAGAAAATTAACAACTGAAAAGAAGTAGTTGTAACCTTCTATTTTCTTGCTGAATTGCCCGAGCTTGCGGGCAAAAATCCCTATCGTTGGGACAAATAGGACTATCAGGAATGCAAAAAACTCCACCCCGGGGAATATCTTCTCAAGACCCCCGTTGACAAGCGCTGAAAGGTATATGATAACCAGCAGTACCAGAAGATAAAGAAGATATGAGGTTTTCAGCATCAGTGTCGAGACCATCCTTCGCTTGTGAAGCTGATGCGGCTTCAGATAAGCATATGCCAGGGAAAATACAATTATTATAAAGACTATGCCAAGGATGTGGTTCAGAATGGCACTGAAATTGGCTATGTCTTTTGAGAATAATTTCAGGATCATGATTCTTTAATTGACCATATAAGTGAACTGGCTCCGAGAACCGCTGCATTCTGAGTGCTTAATTCTGAAGCAAGAAGTTTTACTTTCCCTTTATAAATGCTGAGCAGGTTCTCCTCCATGAATTCTTTTGCCGGTTCAAAAATAAGGTCTTTTGCAAGGGCCAGGCCTCCAAAAAGGAATATAGCTTCCGGATTGGTATGTGCAACAACGTCGGCCAGCTTGAAACCCAGCATCCTTCCGGTGTGGGTAAATGCCCTTTTTGCCAGGTAATCGCCTCTCAAAGCAGCGTCATGGATAACTTTCGAATCGAGCTCGTCAAAGCTGTACTTTCTCAGCTCACTTGGTTCCATGCTGTCTGCCATTATTTTTAACAACGATCTCTTCAATCCCGTGGCAGAGACATAGGTTTCAAGGCAGCCTTTCCTGCCGCATCCGCAATCGCGGTTTGAGGGACCCGGCCTTATTGCCGTGTGGCCGATCTCTCCGGCAAAACCATCATGGCCGTAAACAAGCTTACCGTCTATCACAAACCCGCTGCCAAGACCGGTGCCGAGGGTTATCACCACAAAGTTTTTCATCCCTTTGGCCCCGCCATAAACCATCTCTCCCACTGCCGCAGCATTGGCATCATTGGTAACTATTACGGGAAGGCTGGTATGCTCTTTAAAAATATCAGCAAGTGGAACAATGCCTTTCCATGGAAGTCCGGCAGCGTGCTCTATCGTCCCTTTATTAATGTTTCCCATTGGCGCTCCGATACCGAAACCTATCACCTCAATACCGTTGCCGATCTTCTGACCTGTAACCAGTATCTTTTCGTACAACGCCGCCACGTATACTTCAATTTCATCATAATGGGAAGTCTTCAGACTATCCTCTCCAAGAATATTGCCTTCCCTGTCGACAAATCCGAAAACGGTATTTGTTCCACCGATATCGATGCCAACCGCTACATCTTTCTTTGCCATAATTCAGAAATAATTATATTTAATATGTAAATATACATTTACAAATTTAAAATTACTCTAAATTCCATATAACCTTTTTACATAATCCAAAATGAAGTCACAGCCCGCCGTTTATTCAACGGCAGGCCATGCTTCCCACCGGGCGGCCCCGGGGATAAGAATATTAAAATGATTTTTTAACCTATCCGGCTAAATATTCATTGCCAACTTTTCTTGCACGCTCCGGCTTGTCCAGATTGATGCCCAGAGAAATTCCGGTCTCGACAAGTATATTCCATCCGGCTGCAAGCTGCACATATTCAGCATACTCTCCACCATCCGGGATTATAATTGTAGGGAACATTGTTTTCCTGGTTGAGACGGCAATTATATTCATTCCGACTCCTTTGACAAGGCACTCGCTGAACTTCTCCTGTTCTGCAGCAAATGGCTCTATCCAGATCAGAACTTCACTTTTATCCATCACCTCTTCTATCCCGTGAACAGCAAATGTGCCCTCAAGGTAGGCAGATTTTTTCCTTGTGATCTCGTTGGTTTTCAGTGCAAGCTCTTCTGCCACGCCGTTATTCCTGCCGGCAAAGTATATGACGGTTGCCTTGCGTATAATATCTGTTATCCCCGGTTCTATAGCGGTAGTAAGAGCCTTTTCAGTTTTTAAGGATAACTCCTTCAGCCCTTCCATTTTATCTCCGTGAAGCTTCCGCAGAAGAGCGTCGTAAAACAGACCCTGTTCAACAACGGATTTTGTTGCTGCTACAGCATCCTCTTTTCCGCAATTAAGAATATGCGTACCATCTGCAATCTCTTCAAGCTTTGTACGCGGATTTGCCGTAAGTCCGAATACCGCACCATGTTTCTTCTGCCTGAGTGAGGTCGCAAGTCTGATCACCTCTTTTGTCTGACCTGAGTTTGAAGCTGCAAATACAGCAAAATCCTTAAGGTTGTATTCTTCGGCCTGAGTGCTTCCTTCCGTTATTACCGGCTTTGAAAATTCCTTTTGAAGGGAGGCCCAGATAGACCTTTTGGCCGGGAATATCCTGCTGCTTCCTTCACCGGTAAGGAATAATCCTTTTCGCGACCTGACAGCTTCAACAAATTTAGCTGCAGCTCCGGGATCAAACTTTTTGATAATATCCGGAGTCTCCATCATTTCCCTTACAAGGGCGAACCTGTTGTACTTTTCCTCTTTTAGATTCATAGCTATTACATTTTATTAATGAGAAACTCTGAAAGATCATTCTGAACCTGTCTCTCCTTCTGAAATCCGCCTCCCAGGTGCTGCCAGTAAACCTCTGCATATTCCACGCCGACCATCCTGCCGTAGTTTTTGTTCCCCTCCAGGACAAATCCGAAGAAATCGTCCATCTTATGCATGTGCTTCATAAGATCGATCTGGGAAATGTGATACTCCAGCATTTTTTTCTTTGTCTCAATAACTGATGTAACATCTACATAAAAATGAGGTGGAACAATCTGAGATCCCAGGGGATCGGAGAGAGTCAGAGGAGATGTGTGGTACAGAAGCGGTGTGATGTCCACAGGCTTTTCATTTACGGGAACCGTATCAAGAGAAGAGACCATGGCAGCTGTCTCTACAATATTGGCTGTAGTCCTGTGATCCGAATGATAGTCAGTGGGGAGATGAGTGAAGATAATACCTGCCCTGACTTTCCGGATCAGTGATATGACCTTCAGTCTCAGTTCCCTGGTATCAAAAAGGAATCCATCTGTTCCACCCATTGTGTAATACTCGGCATCAAGTACCGCAGCGGCTTTTTTTGCCTCTTCAAAGCGAACACGTGCCGTCTCTTCCATATTCATGTTACAGCCACCCAGATCACCTCCGGTCATTGTAGCAATCACAATACTGTAGCCTTTATCCTTTAAAAGTTTCAGAACGCCGGCATTCCATGCTTCCGCATCATCCGGATGGGCGTTTATAGACAACGCAACTTTATTAAATACTCTGGTCATGCTTGAATTATTAAATTATTTTGCAAAGATTTTCTCAAGTCTGGTAAATTCAGGGAGAGCTCCTGCAAGGGGCCTCATATAATCAATGAACAATTGTGATACATGATTACCTTCCGGGTTAAAATACTCCATGGGCATGGGTTTTGCCGAGACAGCTACCTCCTTCAGCGGCACTTTTCCATATGCCACTGTATAAGGTTTATCCGAGATCCTTTCAATACTCACCATAAATCCCGATTCCCCTGCTTCGGCAAGCTTAACGGCTTCAACTCCGCATTGGTAGGCTTCTTCAAGATCTGTTTCCGAAGCCCTGACAAAATCTGACATTATCAGAGACTCAGTAATCTGGAATTCACCGCGGTACCCGAACTCATCGGTAATCATCCTGTGAAGGCTTGTGGCAACACTTGCTCCACCCATGGCGCCGAATTCGGTATTGTTAAACTTGTCTTTAGTTGTGGATGAACTTACAGGCGTTCCGTCAGCAAATTTCAATCCTTCTCCACAAACTATTGAGACCCATCCGATTGATTTTATACAGTTGTCAACATCCTTCAGGAATTTCTCCCTGCTGAAATGAAATTCAGGAGCATAAATAAGATGAGGAGCATCCTCGTCGGTTTTTCTTGCAAGAGCAGGTGCAGCAGCCAGCCAGCCTGCATCCCTGCCTATGGTCTGATAGATAACGAACTTGTCAACTTTCTGCATGTCGCGGGCCAGTATTCCTGCCTGCATTACATTCAGGATATTGGATCTGGCAGCCGAGGCAAATCCGGGAGTGTGATCAGTCCCAAACAGGTCATTATCCACAGTCTTGGGTATGCCGATCCCCCTGAGGTCATATTTTTGATCTCTGCAAAAGACTTCGACACGGTGAATCGTATCCATGGTATCGTTACCGCCGATCAGGAAAAAATACCTGATATTGTACTTCTTAAGTACCTTCAGGATAAGCGGCAGATCATTCTCCTGCACCTTATGACGTGAAGATCCCAGCGCCGAAGAGGGGGTACGACGCAACCCTTCAATTACCTTACGCGGCTGCCTGCCAAGATCATACAGCAACTCCTGCATGAATCCTTCAATCCCGAATTTCATCCCGTAAATATTTTCAATAAAGGAGGATGCCAAAGCTGTTTCTATTATTCCGGCAAGGCTCGAATTAATCACCGATGTCGGCCCTCCTGACTGCCCGATAAGCGCATTACCTTTAATCATACTATAATTTTTTATGATGCATTGTTAATCTTTTTCTTCCCTTTTACATTCTCCCGGCTCCTTAACCTTAGAACCTCACTTTTCTGATGAGTTTTACTTCGGAACTTAAAGAACCAAATTTATAACAAATTTTCATCCGACATCAGGAAAATACTATTTCTTAAGCTCGTTCCAGGCAAGTGCAGCAGCTCCCAGAACAGCAGCATTTGATTCGGGAACACCTGAGGCCAGTACCTTAACGGTCCCCCTGAAAATCGGCATTACATTATTATCGACATATTCCCTTACGGGAGCAAGAAGCAGTTCTCCGGCCTTTACAAGGCCTCCGAAGAGAAAAACAGCTTCGGGACTTGAGAATGCTATTGCATTTACTATTCCCAAAGCCAGCATCTCTGCGGTATAATCAATTGCTTCAAGGGCTACAGGATCGTTTTTTAAAGCATCCTCCACGATCTTTTTTGAGGTCAGTTCCGAAGGAGGAATTCCTCTTAAAGAACTCTCTTCCCTCATTTCACTTAATAAATTCAGAACAGTACGGACAAGTCCCGAGGCCGACGCATAGGTCTCATAGCATCCCTGCCTTCCGCAACCGCAGTCCCGTCCTCCGGGAACAATTATCGTATGGCCAAGTTCCCCTGCAAATCCGGTACGCCCATATACCAGGTTACCGTTAATGACAATTCCGCTTCCCAGCCCGGTTCCGAGGGTAAGCACTATGAAATCTTTCATGTTTTTTGCTCCGCCGAAGATCATTTCACCCATTGCGGCAGCATTTGCATCATTTGTCACAATGACCGGAACCTGAACCTTTTCCTTCATGTAATCCGCCAGGGGGACGATGCCCTTCCAGGCCAGGTTAGGGGCAAGCTCAATGGTCCCTTTATGGTAGTTGGCATTCGGAGCGCCTATTCCGACTGCTTCCAGCTTCAGTCCGGGAGTTCCTGCCATCATCTTCTTTATGGAAGCATCCAGCGCTGCAATAAAATTGCTGATCTCAGGATAATCTGTCGTTAAAAGTCTCTCTTCGGCCAATACATTGCCAAGCCTGTCAACAAGTCCGAATATGGTATTGGTACCCCCGATGTCAATGCCTGCAACTACATCTTTCATTTTCAAAATGTATTAATCATTTGTAAATACGGTATCTGTAAAAATCAGTTATCTTCTTGTAGTTTTCTTCTCTCTCATCTTTTCAGGCTTCACGTATTCTTTCGAGATATCCCAGTTCTCAGTGCTCTCCCAACCCGTTTTCAGATTAATTTCCTTTGGAAAATATGAGACCGGCTCAGGTTGTCTCTCAATGCTGAAATCTCCGGTGGTCCATTTCCCGTCCCCGTTAAGATCATAGATGACCTTGAGCCGGTAAACGCCCGCATCCAGCAGAGGGAATACCACTTTGCCGTCTGACTTCATTTCAGACTCGCTGATCAGCTTTTCCGGGCTTATCAGAAGCTGGATTATCCTGTCGCCTGTATAATCATGCACATCAATTGTAAGCTTGCCGTAGGATTCAGCTGTTTTGACTGAAAAATTTATTCCGGTTGAATCTGATGTCTCATTATAGATATTCCCGAATGAGCCCTTGCGGGCAATGAAAGCATATTTCTTCCCCTCCGGAAGGTTTGTGTACATCAGGTATCTGCAGGAGTTGGTACTGTCTTTTACCAGCCTGTAAGGTATTTTCACCTTACCGGAATCCGACAGTTGCAGGAGTTCTATAAGGGAGGTATCGGGCTGGCTGAACGGAGTCCCGGAAGTAAAGACAATCTGCTCCCCGGGCTTTAATGTTGCATTTTTGATACTGGTCTCAAATTTAAATGCAGGCTTTTTGATCTTTGTCCCTCTGATACGCGGAGCAAGAAACCTCATCATTATAGTATCCTGCCTGGGAATAACTTTTCCCAGGGAATCGGTATAGGGATAATTCACAATAGTTTCTATCTGGGACTTTGAGTAGAGTGTACTGTCAGTCATCCAGACCCTTATAGTATCTTTATCCCTGTTTTCCTCAATATAGTATCCCTCTTCACCTCTTCCCCTGATTGAAAACCTGAATTTCAGTGAATCCGGTGGCCGGGAAAGGGTATAGATCATCTCGTACATAAGCGGCCGGGAGGATGATGTCAGATACCTGCTTTTCCTCTCGGATTCAAATAGCATAAGCTGATATTCCCCGATAATAACTATAGTATCCTGAGGGTTCACTTCGGGAAGTTTTCCGGTTTTCGTGATTTTGGGGACTTCCTTTTTTACAACCGAGGTATCTTTGACAACCGGCATGAAATTTTTTTCCGAGGTTATTTCAACAGGTGAATTCATAAAAGCGAACGGCTCATCAGGAACGTCGTAGTTTTTGCTGTTGTTGGCATCTGTCAGGGCATAGAGCCTGTATTTCCCTCCGCTGACATTGTTTATCCTGAAATATCCTTTGGAATCGACAAGGGAAATATAATCGGGAAGAAGCTTTTTCACTGCAGAATCCTCAAGGTTCCGGTACAGAAGCACCATTGTCTTTTCAGGCACCTCAAGATTAAAAGCATTATAGACATTCCCTGTTACGGAAAGTGAATCCAGCACTGGTCCGGTTGAAAAAACGAACTGGTAATTTTCCAGGATATTTCCCTCATTGAGATCTCTGATTGCATCCTGGAAATAAAATGTGTAGGTTGTACTGTCCCTCAGCCCTTCCGCGAATTCAATGATAACGCTCTTCTTTTTTACTAAAATCCTGGGCTTCTTTTTCATGGGAGGAGAGACCATAAATTTCTCGTTTATATTATCCAGTTTAACGTACTCATCAAATGTAACTGTAATACCTTTACCCCTGAAATTCTTTGCTCCGTATTCCGGTATAGTCTTCAGGACTACCGGAGGTGTCCGGTCTCTCGGACCCCCAGTCGGCATACTTATTTTTGCACAGGCGCCTGCAATAATAAAGAGCAGTGATAAAAGGGAAAAACGTGAAATCATACGCCTGTTCATAAAATCATCCTTCAGAATATGAATTACAAACTTACATCATTTTTTAAAGAAGATTTCCATATTGAATTAAAAACCCTTGCTGTATCGGGCTATTTTTGGAATAATCAATTATTGAATCTGCTCCGAATAGTTAATTTATCTCTAATCCCCTTAGAGCACTTTTTTATTA
>VFSW01009227.1_pt1 | contig 14096 bp, 9 predicted proteins | sample 5358111 | NCBI WGS metagenome assembly VFSW01 (sample SAMN11554181, study PRJNA540505) | mine drainage metagenome | isolation source: sediment from site ElyBrook_90M | place: USA: Ely Copper Mine, Vershire, VT | collected 2017
TTTCAAAACTGGTGTGATAGGTGCTTTCTTCTCGAAGTCGTACAGAGTCTGAATTTTAAGGTTAAGCAGCTCAAGCTTGTAGGTGATCAATGAGTTTGTAAAAGTAAGCTGCTTTTCAGAGAGCTGATTCTGGTAAATGTTCAGATCCATCCCCGTAAGATCGCCGTTTTTATATTTTTCCAGATTAAGATCATAAGTCAGCTGGGCATTCTTGACATTTTGCCGTGCTATTTCAATCTGGTTCCGCAGGTTGAGAAGGTTTCTGTAAATCTTGCGTATCCCCAGAATTATATTATTCTGTTCATCCTGAAAATTAATGTTGGCATTTTCAATGGAAGCCTCGGAAGCTTTTATTCGTGATTTTCTTTCTCCCCAGTCCCATAGCGGAATAGTTAAAGAAAGGGAAACAGACTCATTGTCTGTTGGATTGGCATAGATATCGCTCACCTTATTATTATCCCCGAAGAGTCCCATGGAGAGACCCAGGCTCCCTTTGAATTCGTTCAGGGCTTTTGTCCGGATCAGGTTAAATTGAGAGAGTTCTATATCTATTTTGCGTTGTCTCAGTTCCAGCCTGTTTGCCAGCCCCTGATCTATAGCAAACGAAATGTCGACGGATACAGTGTCAACCGCAATATTGGGTAAAACAATCAGGTCATCATAAAGACTCATGCCAATGAGAAGCTTAAAATCATCTTTTGCATTCTCAAAGGAAACCTGCTTGTTTTCAAAATCCGACCGGGCTGTCGCCAGGTTCAGCTCTGCCTGGAACATCTCCTCCCTCGGAGATATCCCTGCCTCTACCTTATTCATTGATACTTCATGGCTTTTCTGCATATTCTGAAAGGCCTGATTAGCTATTTCAAGACTTTTCTGCTGCTGGTAGACAATATAAAAATCCTGAGATACCTGCATCTCAAGCGAAAGCAGCTGAATTGCATAATTCAGCTGGGCATTTTCAAGATCGTACTGAAGTTCCTTCAGAGTTAATTTTGTCCTGTTATAAGTAAAGAGGGGTTGCTCAAGACTTAGTGAAAGATTATTGCTGAACCCTTTCGATGTCTCTGCCGTATATTCACTGTAAGAATCATAATAACCGAATCTGTTTGTGAGTGAAATTCTTGCATCAGTAAGGACAATAGGCTGTGATATGGTAAAGTTCCCATAGCTTTCAGTTGTCTTTCTTGAATTCCAGGCTGAAATAAGGTCGTTGAACTCCCTGTTCTGGGTATATTCTATAGGATTGAGTGTAAGAGAGAATTGTGATTTAAGAGCGGCATTCTGTGCGTTAAGGTTTTCCTGGCTAGCTATAAGCTGAAGCCTGGTTTTCTTCATTGACGGACTATTCAGTTCTGCAATACGGAGCGACTGTTCAAGAGTCATTCCCTGCTGCGACAGCAATAATGATTCGTTGAGAATTAAGAAAAATATCAGTATCCCGATCTTTACTTTTTCATTAAGTTGACCTTTCATTATAAGTATTCTGGTTAGTTAGTTATTTTCTGATTCAAATAAATGCCTTTATATCCTTAAAAACCCACCTCTTTTCAACCCCCTTCAACCCCCTTCAACTCTCTTCATCCAATTTATCACTGCTTTACCCATTTTACTGCATCACCTATTACAATTCTGCCGGAGGATTTATTGGTGAGAACGACCTTCGCAGTATCAGAAGAGAGGTAATATCTGCCGAGGTTATTCCAGCCGCCGTCAGCACTCTGATAATCCAGAGTTATATCATCCACACCGTCATCATTATAAATCCTGTAATGCATATCTTTATAGTTTTCATTTCCATCCTGTCCTTCTCCCTGATCATCCCGTGCACCTGTGCTGTTATCTGATTTTATCTTCATCCTCGAAGTGGTTTTTCCGATATATGTGTAGATATCATAATAACCGGGCTCTTTGATCAGCGCCGACCAGGTTATACTTTTATCTCCCGTTCCGGAGCGGGTGTACACCGCTGAACGGATATACTTTCCGTAATAGTTGGTAAGTACAACAGGCTGCCAGTACTCAGGTGTCATCCAGACACTTATCTGTGTATAGTTATCACCGGTTTTATTTTGAATGCCAAGAAGCTTTTTAAGGGGGCTGATGGTGTTCTGCCTGCCGGCTGTAAATCCCGGATCTTCGTTATCAACAATAATTTCGGAGGATCCTGAGGATACAGGTTGAGCTGGGAGGGTCTCTTCACCTGAAAATTCCTCTGAATTCATTTTTGATTTCACAATCTCATCCACAGGAAAAGTTATTTCACCGGGGATGTTTTTTGCAAATATTGTATTTACCACCATGGTTCTTGGCTCAGCATCCAGTACGACACCTATTTTTTTCGATTCATGCGGTTCCATCATGACAATTCTGGATATATCGGAAGCCTCCATGCCACGTCCCTGCGTAGCTCCGCCACCCGACTCCCCGCCTGTCCGGAATGAGATATTAAAGAGGCCGGTCACCTCTTCCGGGTTTGAAACCGTACAGGTAACCTGATATCTTGTACGGTCACCGACTAATATTTCTGTTGCTGTCAGGTCGCCGAAAAGGAAACCGGGCTGGTCCTTTCCATTAAACCAGTAATTCAGAAAGGGATAAAAATCGAAGCCGAACTTTTCTCTCAGATCATCATTAAACTTTTGGATGTCAATTTTTTTAAACTTGTTGTCATTGATATAATCAGAAAACCACTTGTTGAATTTTTCCAGGCCTGCTTTTGATCTCAGAAAATTAAAGAGCCAGTCCCCTTTTACTGCCAGAACAACCCGCAACGTATCGCCGGAAGGATTCCTTCCAAGCAGATCCCTGAAACTTGCTTTTTTAAGGATGAGGTTGGCTTTATCATTATCTGAAAGACCCCCGAATCCGGCCATGAAACCATTTTGTTCCCTGCTTTGAGGCAGATTCTGAAGGTGTGACTCAAAAAGCGCATTAATAACGGGATACTCATAAGAATAGAAGTTATTCCTGAAGAAATAGAAGCTCGGACCCAGCCGGTATCTGACAGGTTCATTTGAAGGGACCCCGTTTACATAGGAATTGTACACACCGCTGATAAAGGTGTTCCTGATAAAATCATTAAATAACCTTACCTGCAACTCCTTATCGGTTATAACCTGGTTATTGCGGGCCATCCTTTTTTTCTGCTGGCTGAATCTTTTATAGAAACCGGTATTCCCGATAGTCGATAACTTTTCTGGCAAAAGGACCATTGATGGCTGAACCTCTGCTCTTGTCTGGGTGCATGTTCTGGGGAATGAATAAAACTGAACCGGAACTTCCACAAGACTGAGAGTCTTAAAAGGATAGGAGGAAGAAAAATTTGTTTCAAGTTCTCTCATAATACCTGAAACGAGTTGAGGGAGAGTATCTTTGATCTCACTCAGGTCCTTTTTGTAATAATCATGTCCCGGGAAATAATAGGTTATATATTCCACAGAATCGACTTTCAGCGTATCAGACATATAATTTCCGATAGCCAGTGTGAGTCCGGTAAGCGGACTCGCAGATTTAAAGACTGTATATTCCCCATCTGTTGTTTTTTTGCCCTGTGAAACCGGGGAGAGGCCTTTTTCAGTTTTTACGCGAAGTTTATAGTTGGTGAAATCCATCTTGATTCGTGCCGGATCAGACGGATAATAATTCAGGGACGCGACCGGATACCAGCAGATTTCAGGGATTAAAAGGACATATTTCCCGGTCAGGAATGCCTGGCGTTTATGTATATTCATAACTGCTATCCTGTAAAGAGATGTCTTAATATTATCGGCAAAGTTCGGATAGCAGAATGATTCATTTATCCTGCCTGAATAGTCTATCCTCAGACTGTCTGTCTGGCCCGGGTTGAGTGCCTTTCCGGGATCTATCTGAATTATCTGATTCGTCCGGATGAATTTCAGTTCCTTCCCTGCTGAGGTTACTTTCAGTACATTCAATGAGGGATTCAGGGAAAAGAGGTACTGATCAAGAGGCTCCTTACTGTCATTAAGGAATCTGATATCAGCGGAGGCATCAAGAGTCTCGCCTTTATGGATGAACTGTATCGTGGATTCTGTGACCGATCCAAAATTTTTATTTTCAAACTTCCTGTTTGTCTCAATAACCTGATGCTTAAAGTTTATGGTATTGCTGTAATTGGAATATGTATTAAAGCCACAAATTCCGGCTCCTGAGAGAAAAATGAAGAGGAATATGATTGTCAGTATCCGGTGAAGCCTGGATTGAGGCAATCGCTTGAATAATAAAACTGTGGCCAGTACAAATGACATACCCAGGAAGAAATAAAGAAGCCTCTGGCTGATAATAAAGCCAATGTTATCAAATCCGACAATCCCTGATTTGAATATTGGGAGCCCGAAAGCCATATAGTCAAAAAGGGATCCCATTCTGAACCACAGGTAGAACATATTAAGGGCTGCAAGTCCAAGAAGTAACAGGAATGTTATAGCCTGATTTTTGATTACCGACATCAGCAGGAAAGCCAGCCCGAGACTGAATACCAGGGTAGGTACTGATATTATAAACAGGTAGGAAATATAGGCCATTAAATCAATTGACATGCTTTTTGAGATAATATTCATAAGCATTCCGATTGAAAGTATCACAATGTTAAGGCCCAGGAATAAGCGAAGGATTCCCCATGTCTTTCCGGCAACATATTCAAAGTTTGACATAGACCTTGTATACAATACTTCATTGGTATCCAGCTTCTTATCCCTTTTCAGAAAATCAGCCGCAAGGAAAATCACGACAATGGACTGTCCGATATTTATCAGATACAGGTTAAAAAGGGGCACAGTGGATGGAATTGAGACCATATTCCAGCTTTCATTGCCGACAGGCGAAAACATTGCGATATTCAGAATTGTCAGAATGAAAAGGGAAAAGAGTGAGAATAGCCTGAAAAACCAGCTCCTTCTTAACATTCTTGCTTCATACTTTGCAACAGTCCTTATATTGTGCAGAAATATCATACCTGTATTATATTGTCATTCAATGATCTCGGTGTGAAGTTTGTGCTCCATGAAGTATACATATGCATGTTCTATGTTGGGTGCGATGACGGTTGAGCTGAACTCAGGAACATTATCGGAGACTATCTGCACCTCCCATCCCTCTTCAACAGGAATTGTGGAGATAACATTATACTGCTCCTTTACTTTCTCATAATCATAGGGATTCAGGGTAAGCCTGAATACATGTCCATCGGCATGTTTTACAAGGCTTTCGGGAGAACCTGAGAATGCCAGTTCTCCCTTATTGAGAAGAGCCATACCCTGACATGTGGACGAGATATCACCTACTATATGAGTTGACAATATGATAGTAACATCATGCTGACTTAGCTGTGAGAGTATATTCCTGAATCTTATCCTTTCATCAGGATCTAGTCCGGTAGTCGGTTCGTCCACAACAATAATCCTTGGGTTTCCGATAAGAGCCTGTGCAATACCAAGCCTTCTTTTCATACCGCCTGATAACCTGTTGGCCTGTCTGTCACGAACCTCCAGGAGTCCAACCTGATCCAGCAGACGGTCGACTTCGGCAATCCTCTCCCTTTTGTTCCTTAGTCCTGCCAGGGAGCCTGAATAGTCGAGAAATTCCCAGGTTTTAAGTGATGTAAAATACCTGAAATCCTGAGGAAGATAGCCAAGCATACTCCTGAGTTCCTTCCTGTTCTTCTGAATATCTTTTCCATCTACAAGAACTACTCCAGATGTAGGCTTCATGAGAGTGACAATTATTCTCATCAGGCTTGATTTCCCGGCCCCGTTAGGTCCCAGCAGCCCGAACATTCCTGTTCCAAACTCCAGGTTTATATCTTTTAATGCATGGTTCCCGTTGGGATAAATCTGGTTAAGTTTCTGGATCTCAATCTTCATAAAAGTTCATGTATTACCGGGGAACAGTAATTTTATCATTTGCCTCTGACAAAATAAAGACGGCGTTTTTTCAGATTGTTACAATATTATACCAAGTTAGAAATAAAAATTTTCATTTCCCTGATTCTGTTTCAGGGATTCTTTACCCATCCCTCTCCCTGCAGATGCGGGGCAGGCTCTGCTTCGAATGCTGATGAAGAAAAACAGAGCGTGAATGCGGAGGATGGGCAGACGTATTAGTGGTGTAATGGATTATTGCATTGTAAAACTAATTCCTATTTTTACAGAATAAATTTTCTGAGTTGGCATATCAGGTCAATAAGCGAAAAATAATCAATGATCCGGTTTATGGATTTATAAGTATCCCGGGAGATTTTGTTTTTGACCTGATTGAACATCCTTTTTTTCAGCGCCTCAGGTATATCAGGCAGCTTGGTCTCACAAGCTTTGTATACCCGGGTGCCAATCATACCCGTTTTCAGCACGGAATCGGGGCTCTTCATCTTATGGGAATGGCAATTTCTACCCTTCGAAGCAAGGGAGTGGAGATTTCACCGGAAGAGGAGGAGGCCACATATATTGCTATTCTCCTTCACGATGTTGGTCATGGGCCGTTTTCGCATGCTCTTGAAAATTCAATAATAAATGGCATCACCCACGAAGATATATCGCTTCTTCTGATGAGAAAACTGAGTGAAATTCATTCAGGAAAGCTTGATCTGGCCATTAAAATTTTTCTGGGGACCTACCACAGAAGATTTTTGCATGAACTGATTTCAGGCCAGATCGATATGGACAGGATGGATTATCTCAGGAGAGACTGTTTCTTCACCGGGGTTATTGAAGGATCGGTAGGGTCAGACAGGATAATAAGGATGCTTAATGTAGTGAATGACAGCCTTGTCATTGATGAGAAGGGGATTTACTCAATTGAGAAATTCCTGATCGCCCGTCGTCTTATGTACTGGCAGGTTTATATGCATAAAACCGTACTTACTTCGGAGAATCTTCTGGTCAATGTACTGAAGCGTGCAAAGGAGCTTGCCGATAAGGGAATTGATCTGTACGCGACTCCTTCTCTGAGGTTCTTTCTTTATAATAAGATAGGCCAGGCAGATCTTTCTGAAGCCGGGAACTTTACCCCGGGGCTTATAGCAGCAAATTTTACCAGGCTGGACGACAGTGACGTGCTTGTTGCTGCAAAATACTGGGCTGATAGTTCCGACAGAGTCCTTTCAGATCTCTCGCGACGTCTGCTTGGAAGGGATCTGCTTGCTATTGAGCTGCAGAATTTTCCTTTCCCGGAAGAAAGAATTGATGAGCTTAAAAGTCTCACCAGGGAGCGGATGAAAACAGACCCGGGAGAGGAGGATTACTATGTATTTACCGGGAGCATATCAAATCTGGCATATGCACCTGATGCCGCTCAGGTTAAGATTTTATTAAAAAATGGAAATACGGCCGGTATTACTGAGGTATCGGATATGTTTGAACATAAGTTTCTTTCCGAACGAACAACGAAATATTTTCTATGCTATCCGAAAGAATGCAGATAACTAAAATTTAATATCATGGAATTTACTGCCGCAACAATTGCCGGATTCTTAAATGGTGAAATTGAAGGCAACCCCGATACAAAGGTAAACTCAGTTGCCAAAATTGAAGAGGGTCACCCGGGAGCGCTTTCGTTCCTGGCAAACCCTAAATATGAACATTTCATATATTCCACAGCCTCCTCTGTTGTTCTTGTGAACAAGACCTTCGTAGCTTCAGGGAAGATAGCAGCCACACTTATCAGGGTTGAAAATTCTTATGAAGCTTTTGCATCGCTTCTCCGGCTTGTAGACCAGGCCAGGCCAAGGAAAAAAGGGATTCATCCTACCGCTGTAATCGAATCCTCGGTCAAAATCGGTTCCGATGTATATATCGGTCCGTATGCATATATCGGAGAAAATTGCATAATCGGAGAGGGATGTTCTGTTTATCCGCATGCCTATATTGGAGACAATACCAGTCTGGGAATTAATTGTACGATCAACCCCGGGGTGACAATCTACCATGATTGCATAATCGGTCAGGGTTGTATAATACATGCCGGTTCGGTTATAGGCAGTGATGGATTCGGCTTTGCTCCCCAGCAGGAGAGCGAATTTATGAAGATCCCGCAGCTTGGTAATGTCATCCTTGAGGACTTTGTAGAGATAGGCGCCAATGTAACAATAGACAGGGCGACTATGGGATCGACAATAATCAGAAGAGGGGTAAAGCTTGATAATCTTATTCAGATCGGCCACAATGTCGAAGTCGGGGAAAATACTGTTATGGCTGCACAGACTGGCATTGCCGGATCAACCAAAGTGGGGAAGAACTGTATGTTTGGCGGGCAGGTAGGACTCTCCGGTCATGTCAGAATAGCCAATGGGACAAAGATCGGAGCACAGGCAGGAATTCCGGGCGATATAAAAGAAGAAAATACGGTGATTCTGGGATCTCCTGCATTTGATCTTAAGCAATTTCTGAAATCCTCGGTTGTCTTCAGAAAATTACCGGAGATAAATACAAAAATTGACAGGCTTGAAAAGGATGTGGAATTACTGAAAAAGAGGTAGTTTTATCATACGTTCGATTCTGATAAAGTTGCACTAAGTGCACTTAATAAATATTTTTCTGGATTGTTCGAAATATTTTTATTTTTTTTGTACGCGAAATTTCAAATAAATTAATACAGTTGATGAGCGAAAAACAAAGGACTCTTGCAAAAGAGGTAAGTCTTACCGGAAAAGGATTGCATACCGGGATAAACGTAAAAATTACCTTTAAACCGGCTCCGGCTAATCACGGTTATAAATTTTGCAGAGTAGACCTGCCCGGAATGCCTGTAATTGATGCTCTTGCGGAACATGTTTCCGAAACCTCACGTGGTACTACCCTGGTTCAGAACAATGCTTCCGTACAGACTATCGAGCATGTCCTGGCAGCTTTTCATGGCCTTTGTGTCGATAACGCACTTATTGAGCTGAACGGCCCTGAAGCACCGATTATGGGAGGTTCTTCAATGATGTTTGTAGAGGCAATCAAGTCGGCCGGAATTGTTGAACAAAAGGAAGAGAGGAATTATTTCGTCGTTAAGCAAAAGATAACCTATTCAGATGAGGAGCATGGCGTGGACCTTATAGTCTATCCCGATGATAAACTTAGTATAAACGTCCTTATTGATTACAACTCCAGGATACTGGGTAATCAGTATGCTATTATGGATACCATTGATGATTTTGAAGAGCAGATAAGCAAAAGCCGGACATTCGTATTTTTCCATGAACTGGAACCTCTTTTTAAGTCAGGTCTTATCAAAGGCGGTGACCTCGACAATGCCGTGGTTATTCTTGAAAAAGAGGTTGAACAGTCAGAAATAGACCGTATTGCGACACTTTTTAAGCGTCCGGGCATCAGTACCCACACCGCAGGAATCCTCAATAATACCGAACTTCGTTTCCCCAATGAGCCGGCACGTCATAAGCTTCTTGATATCATGGGAGATCTTGCCCTGGTGGGTCACCCGATAAAAGGCAAGGTTGTTGCAACCCGCCCCGGCCATTTTGCAAATACGCGACTTGCAAAGATCATGAGGCAGGAGATGAAAAAAGCTCTTTCAAAACGTGATATCCCTGTCTATGATCCTTCAGCGTCACCTGTTTTTTCTATTGAAGATATCAAAAGACGCCTGCCTCACCGGTACCCTTTCTTAATGGTCGACAAAATAATCTCTCTCGATGATACTTCAATTGTCGGCATCAAAAATGTCACATTCAATGAAACATTCTTCCAGGGTCATTTCCCTGGAGAACCCATAATGCCCGGAGTACTGCTTGTTGAGGCTCTGGCTCAGACAGGAGGGCTGCTCGTTCTGAGCACTGTCGAGGATCCTGAAAAGTACTCGACATACTTCCTTAAAATAGATAAATTAAAATTCAAACACAAGGTAGTCCCCGGAGACACTGTGATCCTTAAAATGGAACTGACAGACCTGATCCGCAGGGGTATTGTAACTATGTTCGGTCAGGCATTTGTCGGGAACAATCTTGTCCTGGAGGGTGAGATGACCGCTCAGGTTGTAAAAAATAAATAAAATATCATGATCTCACATCTAGCTTTTGTTCACCCGGATGCCAAAATAGGTAATGATGTAACAATTGAACCTTTTGCCTTCATCTCGGGCAATGTAATAATCGGAGACGGAACCTGGATCGGGCCCAATTCGACCATTCTTGACGGGGCGCGGATAGGTAAAAAATGCAGGATTTTTCCATCTGCCGTAGTTTCGGGTATTCCACAGGATCTTAAGTTCAAAGGAGAGGAGACAACCGCTGAGATAGGAGATAATACTACAGTAAGGGAATGCGTCACTGTAAACAGGGGAACCGCATCTGTAGGCAGGACCATTATAGGTGACGGATGCCTCTTAATGGCTTATTCACATATCGGTCATGACTGTAACCTCGGGAATAATATTATTATCGGCAACTCATCTGCTCTAGCGGGTGAAGTGAAGGTGGAAAACTGGGCAATACTCAGCGGAGGTACTATGGTTCACCAGTTCACACATATTGGTTCTCATGTCATTATAGGAGGTGGTGCAAAGGTTAGGACAGATGTTCCTCCCTTCATTAAAGCCGACCGGGATCCTTTATCCTATATGGGATTGAACTCTGTGGGACTGACGCGCCGTGGATTTGAGAAAGAGAGAATAGATGAGATCCATAATATCTACAGGGCTATCTATCAGAGTGGTATGAATGTATCACAGGCAATGGAACACCTTGAGAATACATTCAAACCCTCAGAAGACAGGGATTATATAATGAATTTTATCAGAAATTCTGAGAGGGGGATAATAAGGGCAAGGTAATACGCCAATCTACTTCCATCCCATTGAAGTGATATCGGCTTCCGATCCGTCATCGCCCACAATCACTCCGGAGGGTCCGGATGAAGTCATATGACCGATGACTTTAACCGAATTCAGTTTTTTGACATCTTCAATACGATCAGGGGCAACAGTAAAAAGCAATTCATAATCTTCTCCTCCGTTCAGTGCAGCTGTCATGGGGTCAATATTAAACTCCTCCGCCAGCTTTGAGGTTTCATAGTCAATCGGAACCTTGCTGTAATATATCCTGCACCCGGTACCGGATAATTTGCAAATGTGAAGAAGATCGGAGGCAAGCCCGTCAGATATATCTGTCATTGATGTCGGCCTGATCCCTGCTACACGAAGTTCCTTTATTGTGATTGCAGGGAATTCCGGTTTAAGCTGCCTGCCGATAATATATTCATATCCTTCAAGATCAGGCTGGGAAATTTTATCCCTGATGAACAGCTTCCTCTCTCTTTCAAGAAGCTGAAGCCCCATATATGAAGCTCCCAGATCTCCGGTCACACAAATAAGATCATTCCGGCCCGCGCCATTCCTCTTTACTATACTCTCTTTTTCGGCCCTGCCAACAGCTGTAACTCCAATGGTAAGCCCTGTCAGCGAGCTTGTAGTATCTCCTCCGACGAGATCAATATTGTATTTTTTACAGGCAAGATATATTCCTTCGTAAATCTCATCAACCTGTTCGACTGAAAATCTTGATCCTATCCCGATTGAAACCAGCAGCTGTTCCGGATCCCCATTCATTGCATAAATGTCCGATATAGCCCTGATCACTGACTTATAACCGAGGTGTTTTAAAGGAGTGTAAATAAGGTTGAAATGGATCCCCTCCAACAGGAGATCGGTTGATACAAGCATCATCAACCCGCCTGCATCTATGATTGCCGCATCATCCCCTATCCCTTCAACGGATGAGCTGTTCCGTAGCTTTCTATCACTGGTGAGATGTTCAATAAGCCCGAATTTGCCTAACTCGCTTATCGGCGTTTTTTTGTCTTCAGCCTTGTCCATTGCTTATGAATATTTTTACTTCAGGTCCTTCTTATTCAGCCTGATGGTTAGTAATCTCTGATATATTTTTCCTGATGTAATTTCAGAAAGCTTATGGTTCCTGTGAAATTCACTTACTGATTATGTCTCTGCCAAAAGGATTTAAAGCTACTGCAGTAAGCTTGAAATGCTGAAGCCCGAAGGGAATTCCGATAATTGTAATACAAAGGATGAGCCCGAATACTGCGTGGGTGATGGCAATCCATAATCCGCCGCAGAGAAGCCATAGTATATTCATGAAAATATAGAGACACCCCGAGGCTCTTTCAGTCACACGTGTATCCCTGCCAAAGGGCCAAAGTGACAGGGATGCCATCTTCAGCGTCTGGAGGCCGAACGGTATGCCTACAATTGTAACCATAAGTATAATGCTTCCTACAAAATATTCAATAGCTATTACAATACCTCCAAAAATCAGCCAGATCAGGTTTCCCAGTAAATTCATCGGTTAATAATTAATTATTCGAGAATGACAATCTTATCTTTAGGATACTTAACTGAATAAGTCAATACAATCTGCCTTGTTTCCTGCTGACTGATATCAAGATCCCACCTTACTTCCCCGGTCTGGCTGTCAAGCCTGCCACCTGATAACTCAACAGGATCGACTGTAATTCCGCTGTTTGAGGAAAGAGGTATCTGATCATTAAGGGTAAGTTTGACAGGAACTGATTTGTTATTCCTGATGGTGGTAAGAAACGAGTAGGTCTCTGTCCTGTTGGATCCGATTATCCTTTTACTTGTGAAGTCAACCCTCTTCTCCCTTTTAACAAGAATACTGTTATCAGTTCCAAGAGATAGCGTCAGGGTATCTTTAAGCTGATTGACATTTATTGTTGATTTTCCCACAAATGCATTATCAAAATAGAGGGTGGCTTCACCGCTCTGAAGACTCAGTTTCGCCCAGTCGGTTATGTTAGCTGTAAGGTAAGCCAGCTGAGACAATTTTGGCAGTGTGACATATTTATATTCAGCGGGCGCTTTGAGACGCTGTATTTCAATTGTCTGCAAATTCCCATCTGACGGAATGGATACTGCCACTGCTATATCAAAGGTAACCGTAGTCTCCCCGGTTTTTTTCTCCACCGGTACCGGCTCTGTTTCCCGGTACAATTCCTTAGCTTTATCCGATTCAGCTGCTTTCTCCATCATCATGGGGGCATTCTGCCGTCTGACCCCTGAAGCTGTTACAGCCAGATTCGGAACCGGAATGTAATAATCAATAAACCAGGGATATAGAACGGGAATGTCTCCTGCGATCCAGGGTGAGGCATTTGAGAAACTTATTTTTACATCTTTCCAGTCAACACCGGTATTCTGAAATACATTAGCCTTGTAATAGATTTCGACAGGGTTTTTTATGTCATCAACTCTGATGTCATAAGAAGGATACCAGCCTGAATTGGACACGACATAGCTGAAGGTGAGTTTGCCCTGTGTTTGTTTGGCTGAAGAGACAGTTACATATATTTCACCTGAAGGAAGCCGGGGTTTTCCAAGTTTATCGGCAATCTGCTTTTCAAGTGCAGAGATCTGCTTTTCGTAATCCTGTATACGTCTCTGATTTGTCAGAGAAGTAACACTGATCTGTTCCATGTTATTGGTATACAGCTCCATTAAATTTTTGAGCTGCTCAATTGTGAACGTTGTCTCTTTTATCATAATGCCTCTGTTCGCCACCAGGAAGGCCTCTTTTTCCTTCAGTACACCTATAGCTGCTTTCTCATCTTCAACTTTTAACTTCAGTGACTCAATCTGGCTCCTGATATTCTTTACTTCGGGGGAGTCTTCCAGGTTCTGGAGATAATTATTCCGGAGATTGACTGAGAGGATTGTGAATTCTCCGAATCCTTTTACCTGAATGCTTTGAACATCTATATACGGAGAGAGGCCGGAAAGTCTGAGAATCGTATTTCCCGTTAGGAGTGCAACCGGGGTCTCCTGATTAATCTGTGCCCTGTCAGGGAATACAGTGACATGCTTTATTCCGGCTTTTATCTCTTTTTCTTCCTGCGCCGGAAGCCTGAGAATAGCCAGGAACAGGATTGATAATACAATGAAAATCCTTTTCATATCCTGTATTTTAATTGGTACTCTAAAGGTAAGATTTTTTTAAAATGGTACAAACTATCTTAAATACTTAGAGCTACATGAGCATGATAAATTTATTGGCAGAGCGCTTCAGAAAAAATAAATAAATGTTAAATCTCTCTTTTTCTGCCTCTGAT
>VFSW01009228.1_pt1 | contig 14096 bp, 18 predicted proteins | sample 5358111 | NCBI WGS metagenome assembly VFSW01 (sample SAMN11554181, study PRJNA540505) | mine drainage metagenome | isolation source: sediment from site ElyBrook_90M | place: USA: Ely Copper Mine, Vershire, VT | collected 2017
GATATGACGTTACCGTAACTCTTGCTCATCTTTCGACCATCAGTGCCGGGAACGATGGCAACATCCGGCATGACGTACGGTTCTGGCAGTTGAAAGATATCGGTCTTAAAAATCCGATTGAATTTCTCCGCAGTGTCGCGCGCGTACTCGATATGCTGTTTCTGATCCTGTCCCACCGGCACCACCGCAGCATCGTAGAGAAGAATATCGGCGGCCATGAGCATCGGGTAATTGAAAGTGCCGACAACGATTTCTTTGTTTTTTGCTTCCGCATCTTTGTACGCATGCGCGCGCATAAGGTACGGCATGGTGGTGATGGTATCGAAAATCCAACAGAGCTCGGTGTGTGCGGGCACATCCGATTGTTTGAAAAGCACCACTTCTTTCGGGTCAAGGCCAGCGGCGAGATAACCCATCACGAGCTCAGTGGTGTGTCGCCGCATCTCCTGGGCATCCTGCACCGAGTTTAGAGCATGATAATCGGCAACGAAAATAAACGGTCGGTACTTCCCTTTTTCCGTCAGCTCGACAAATTGGCGCATCGCGCCAAAATAGTTCCCGATATGCAAATCACCGGTCGGTTGTATTGCGGAAACAAGTATGGGCTTCGCATCACTCATAGCACCACGATACCACAGAATTCATACCGAAGACGTCTCACTTCGATTGTGCTTTCCGCGCAATCACAAATGGTGTCATTTCGTCCGATTGCCCTGCAGGATTATCGCGGAACAATTTTCCTATGAAAGACTCCGAAATAGCGCGGGTAGATTTGCCGAGCGAGAATGCTCCGCGATAATTGGCGTCCACGATGACGACTTCGTGGCCACCGATTTTTTCTTTGATTCTGCGCGCCGCGCCGCTCGGGTCATCCGGCGCGAGCTTCACGGCGTGCGCATATTCGAGAATGAGGAAAGACATCGGACAATCGATAGATTTGGCGCGCTTTCCGCAAATCGCATAGAATAGGCCGCGGATGCGAAACGGCCGCGTCACGGCTGAGACGGCGGCGGCAAAAAGGACGCGCGGGTACCCCGCCTCTTCAAGGAAAAGTTGCATAGCGAGACTGGTTCCATGGCCGAAGCCGTGGAAATCGCTCGAACCGTAGGAATTGCCGACCTTACGGGCGAGAAACCGCGCGAGACGCGTCGGTTTGATACTGCTCATATCGACAATTCGGCCTTGGGTAATCGTGAGGGCTTTTTCGCTTATGAAAACGATGTCTCCTGATGCGAGATATGGGCTGACATACTCCTCGATGAGCGGCAAAAGGTCGGTATCTTTCGTCGTAATAAGACGAGTCCTCACCGGCAAGCGCAGATACGACACGCCGTCGACATCAATGGCAAGCTGTTTCCCCGGATTCGCAACGAATTCTCCGGACGCCTCACGCCGTGCGGACGGCGCGGATTCGTCGGCAAAAGAAACCTGTTCACCCCGAAAGGCGGCAAACAATCTATCGACCGTCCCTCGAATGGCGGCCTGAGTTTCCTTGAGTTTTGCGCGCGAGAGCAGAAGCTCGGTCGCTTCCATGTAGAGAATGCGCGCTTCATCAATCGAGGTTTCTGCAAAAACGGCTTCGATGGGAGGCGCATTATCAGATACGGCTTCCACCACCACCGAACCGTCCTCCCGCGGCACGTACGAAATCGCAAGGCCGGTTTGTTCTTTCATCTGGGTGTATGTTTGCAGTTTCTCCGTAAGCGCATTCGGCACGCCATTGCTACGTACATCCATGATGTCTCAGTGTAGCATACTCATGCTATGGCGAGCCGTACAGACAAAAAGTCCGACCTCTTCTCGGTCGGACTCGAAGTAATTATTTCTTTTTTTGAAACGCGAGGATTCGCGCTTCTCTTTTGGGTACAGGATGCGCCGCAGTTCTAAAAATATTCATAAATCCGTTCTCTGCATACAATGATGCAAACATCATCTGATTGAGTCGGATGCACGCGGAAAGCGGATTGCTTGCCCGCGTACGTTCAACATCAATGCGCCATTGGAGTTGCCGTAACCGTTCTTGTTTGTTTACGGGCGCCGCAGAGATAGCCTCGTCAATGACATCCCTTCTTTCACGTTCGAACTGTTCGGGATCCTGTACGGCGAGTTTTGACCAGTACTCGAAAACCTCCGGGTCGGACAGAACGGTCTTGACATTATTGCTCATAACGTCCTCCTTGTGAGAAGTGGCGTATCTTCATCCGACGGCAGGGTACGGTTTGTTCGAAGCATTGTCAAGATTTGTGCGCCGGGAAGGATTCGAACCTTCGTAGGGCTATGCCCGACAGGTTTACAGCCTGTTGCGATTGACCACTCCGCCACCGACGCAAGTCTTGTCCACTATAACGGATTCCGGGTTTATTTCAAAACGAGAATAAGGACGCCCTGTTTGCCTTTCCGTACGAAAGCATAGCCTCCAGGGAGATCGCCGAGATAGAGTTTCTGGTCGGGGTTCTCTACGAGGAATCCCGAAAGGGTGATTCCCTTCCCCGAAATCAAGCGGTGGGCGTCGCTCTTTGAGGAGGCCAGACCGCCCGTGACGAGCGCCTCGGCGAGCGAGAACCCATTCCCAAGCTCTTTCCTCGAGAGCGTCACCGAAGGTGCTTCCGCGATAGCGACCGACATTTCTTCTCGAGAGAGAGAATCAAATGCCCTGTCGCCGAATAAGGCATCGGTTGCCGCTACTGCTTGCGCCGTTGCCGCCGGTCCATGCACGATTTCGGTTACGAGGCGCGCGAGCGTTTCCTGCGCCTGCCGCTCTGCGGGATTCCGACGATGCAATTCCATGAGTAAGTTGATTTCTTGAAGCGGCAAGAAAGTATAAATTTTGAGATAGGTTTCGATGTTGGTGTCCGGAAGATTCATCCAGAACTGATAGAAGCGAAAGGGGGAGGTTTTCTTCGGATCGAGCCAAACGGCATTGCCTTCCGATTTGCCGAACTTTTTGCCCGCAGAATCCGTGACAAGTGGCATACCGAGCGCATACGTCTGTTCCCCGAGCCGTTTGCGGACAAGATCGACGCCGGAAAGAATGTTCGTCCACTGATCCGAGCCGCCCACCTGAAGATCAACGCCATATTTTTTATGTAGTGTCAGATAATCGAAGCCTTGCAGGAGTGCGTAGGTAAATTCGGTATATGAAATACTTTCGTCCGGTGTATCGAGACGCTTTTTTATGATGTCGCGCTTAATGAGGTCATTGACGGTAAAGTGCTTGCCGATGTCGCGCAGAAAAGGTACAAGCTTCACATCCAGAAGCCAGTCGGCGTTATCAACCATGCGAAAGGGAGTGCGACCAAGGATTTTTTTTAGTTGTATCTTGAGCGCACGAGTATTGGTTGCAACAATTTTTTCATCAAGCATTGGGCGTTCTCCTTTTTCTCTCGGATCCCCAACCATGCCGGTGCCACCTCCGACGAGAAATAGCAGCTTGTTACCGGCATCCGCAAGCCGCTTCATGAGGAGCACAACAGCGAGATTCCCAACTTGGATTGAGTCAGCAGTTGGATCAATACCGAGATACGCGGTTCGCGGCTTCTCAAAAATTTGCTCAAGCGGAGCGGAGGAATGTTCGACGAGTCCGCGCGCTTTCAGGTCTTCGGCGAGAGTCATGCGGAAACTATACCACTGCTAGCGCGCGAGGAAAAAGAGGCCGATTGCGGGAGCGACAAACCACCAGAAGAAATATTTGTTCGGCGCAAAAAGAATATCGATCGCGGGAGTGAAATGATAGATCGATGCGACCGGGAAGATATGGTATGCGAGCGCAAGAAGGAACGCCGCGCCGAGGAATGAAAGCGCGATGAGTCCGAATATGCCGATGTACAGGAAATCGGACACCACAACACGGCGCAGGATGATATAGAAAGCGAGCACGAGGCCCGCATAGAGGCCGATGTGCGCGAAAAGAGCAGTGAGCGGGGGCGCGGTCGGTAGTAACGAGGCGTATGGGAAAGCGACATAGAGCGCGTAGGCCGCGTAAAACGCGAGCAGGAGCGCGACGAAGGGGCCGCGACCGACATACCACGCGAAGAGGAACAGTGCGCCGAGCAGGATGAGCACGATGAAGAAATCGCTCGCCGCCGACCACGCCGTGAGCGCGGTGTGCGTCGCCAGGGTATTCACTTGTGCAATGCCATTGGTTGCGGTCATGGCATACAGTGTAGCGTATTTATAACCCCTCGTTCTTCAAATCCTCAATCGCCTTTCTCGCCTTGCCGGAAAATTTTTGCGGAAGTACCGTTTCCAGGCGGATGATGAGATCGCCGCGGCTGGCACCGTTGGGGATTCCCTTACCGCGCACACGCAACAATTCTTCAGCGCGTTTCATCGGAGGAATTTTGACTTCGAGCATCTTCCCTTCCAAGGATTCGAGAGAAACGGTCGTGCCAAGAAGAGCATCGGTAAGTTTTACTCGCAGATCCATATTCAGATTTTGTCCGTCACGTCGGAAGGTCGGGTGCGGTTTTACATGTATTTTTACATATAAATCACCTGCGACGCCTGCCTTGACCGCTTCTCCTTGTTGCGGCAAACGTATCATCTCACCATTGTCGATACCGGCTGGAATAACAACATTGATCTCCTCCTCTTTGCGCCACACCCCATGTCCCTTACACTGCGGACATTTTTCTTTCGGTATTTTTCCGCTTCCTCCGCAGACGGTGCACACGCGTACACTGCTGAATTGTCCGAGGATGGAGTTGCGTGTCTCGTGGATGCGACCGCGGCCGGCACATGCGGCGCAGGTCTCAAGCTCGGTACCGGGTTTCGCGCCCGTGCCGCTACAGAGATCGCACGTTGAAACTTTTGCAATGAGAACACTCCGCTTCGTTCCGAACACGGCGTCCTTGAATGGAATCTCGAGATCGATGGAAATATCGCGGCCGCGGGGGGTTTGAGTGCGCGCGCTTCGCGCTCCGCCGAACATGTCCCCAAAAATATCGCCGAAGTCGAATTCCATGCCTTCTTGTCCGAAACCCTGTTGAAATTGACTGAAGTCGAATCCGCCAAATCCCTGACCGCCGTGCGGCGTTCCGGTAGCGCCGCCCGCAAATGCCTGTCCATAAGTATCATACTCACGGCGTTTTTTGTCGTCACTTAAAATGGCATATGCTTCAGTGATTTCCTTGAACCGGGCCTCGTCGGTGCCGCCTTTGTCGGGGTGGTACTTATGCGCGAGCTTGCGGAACGCTTTCTTGATATCGTCCTGCGACGCCTTCCGATCGACACCGAGCACGTTGTAATAGTCTTTCGTCATCTTCTCTTTCTCTTATTTTTCCTTAAATTCGGCATCGGTCGGACCGGCAGATTCTGGAGGAGTATCGCCGCCGGCGCCCTGTGCGGGCGGCGTCTGGCCTTCAGCAGGCTGCTGCTTCAGTATCGCTTCGCCGATCTTTGAGAGTGTTCCGGAAAGCGCTTCGGTCGCGCCCTTTATTGTCGCAGGGTCCTCGCTCTCGCGGGCGACTTTTAGCGCGTCAATCTTGTCCTGCACTTCTTTCACAACTTCGGCACCTGCTTTCTCGCCATTGTCTTTAATGGCTTTCTCGGCCGCGTAGACAGCCTGATCCGCGATGTTCCGCGCTTCAACGAGCCCTTTGCGTTTTTCATCGTCCGCCGCATGAGCTTCGGCATCGGTCTTCATTTTCTCAATCTCTTCCTTCGAGAGGCCGGTCGAGCCTTCGATACGGATGCTTTGCTCTTTGCCGGTCGTCTTTTCTTTCGCCTTCACGGTGAGGATGCCATCGAGCATGAACTTCCCGAGCGATTTGTTATCGGCGCTCATCGCGCGCTAGCCCTGCGTGATATGGATCTCGACCGAAGGCTGATTATCTGCGGCGGTAGAGAACGTTTGAGAACGGCTGGTCGGTATCGCGGTATTGCGCTCGACAATCTTTGTCGCAACACCGCCCATCGTCTCTATCGCGAGCGAGAGCGGGATGACGTCAACCAGCAAGATGTCTTTCACGTCACCCTGGAGGATGCCCGCCTGGATAGCGGCGCCGATTGCGACGACTTCGTCCGGGTTGACGCTCATGTTCGGCTTTTTCCCGAAAAATTTCTCGACCGCCGTCTGGATCGCCGGCATGCGTGTTTGACCGCCGACGAGGATGACTTCCTGGATGTCGCCGACCTTGAAGGGTGAGGCCTCCATCGCGCGCTTGCTGATGGCCATCGCGCGCTCGATGAATTCGCTCGAGAGTTCTTCAAGTTTCGCGCGGGTCATTTTGATGAGGAGGTGGCGCGGACCCGATGCATCGGAAGTAAGGAACGGAATATTAATCTCAGTCTCCATCGCGCTTGAGAGCTCTATTTTCGCCTTCTCGGCCGCTTCGTCGAGGCGTTGGCGCGCGAGCGCATCGCTCCGCACGTCAATGCCACTTTCTTTCTTGAACTCATCAGCAAGCCAATTGATGATTTTCTGGTCAATATCCTTGCCGCCGAGATGCGCATCGCCGTCGGTGCTTTTCACCTCAATAACGTCATCACCCACCTCAAGCACCGAAATGTCGAACGTGCCGCCGCCGAAATCGAAGACCGCTATCTTCTCGTCCTTCTTCTTGTTGAACCCATACGCAAGCGCGGCGGCCGTCGGCTCGTTGATGATGCGCTTCACGTCGAGGCCGGCGATTTGTCCGGCCGCCTTGGTCGCGCTTCTCTGATCGTCATTGAAATACGCGGGAACGGTGATAACTGCTTCGGTTATTTTCTCTCCGAGTTTCGCTTCCGCATCGGCCTTGAGCTTCCCCAAGATCATCGCGGATATTTCTTCCGGGCGATACCATTTCTCAGTCATCTTGACCTCAATGCCGCCATTTTCGGCCTTCCGCATCTCAAAAGGGACAGCCGCCTTGTCTTTCTGCACCTCAGGTTCATCAAAGGAATGCCCGATGAAGCGCTTTATCTGATAGATCGTATTCAGAGGATTCGTGACCGATTGGCGTTTGGCAAGCGTACCGACGATGCGCTCGCCGTTCTTTCCGACGGCAACGATGGAAGGGGTCGTGCGCGCGCCTTCGGCGTTCTCAAGGACGCGCGGTTCGCCGCCTTCAACGATTGCCATAGCGGAGTTTGTCGTGCCCAAATCGATCCCAAGGATTTTTGCCATAGGTGTTTAAAGTTAGAGGTTCTATTTTATACTCCTTATTATTCGCTTGCAAAGTGTGCGACGCGCACTTTCGCCGGGCGCACGACCGAGTCGCCGATTTTCCACCCTTTCTCAAGCACTGCAGTGACCGTATCGTCCGCTTCTGCAGAATCGGCCGTGTCTTGCCCGAGCGCTTCATGGCGCATCGGGTCGAAATGCTCGCCGATCTCTCCGAGCGCGACAAGCCCGAGCGAGGCGAAGGCGCTTTCGAGCTGGCGGGCGATGGCCAAAAAGCCGTCGGGCAATTCGCCATGCTCTTTGGAGCGCTCGAGTGCGTCAAAAGCCGGTAGGAGCGTTTCAACCGCTTTCACTACCCCGCCGCGCTCTGCGGTCTTTGCTTCAGTCTCGAATCGCTTCAGCAAATTGACATAATCGGCCTTCGCCCTCTGCCAGCCGTCCATATATTCCTGCTTCTCCTTTCGGCACGCGGCAAGCTCCTCACGCATCCGTGCGATCTTTTGCTCCGGCCGCCCTTCGTCTATTTCTTCATCTCCACCCGTCTTCTCAACAGACAGATGTTCCGGTTCGATAATGACATCGTCTTGTTCATCCATATTCTCATTGTGCCTGAAAGTTTGTCTCGAGTCAAAAGGAACAGGAGCCACTCGCAGTGATCTTTACGTAATGATATAGCTGTAAAGCGAATGCTCAACTTGAATCGGGTTAGAGAAAAAACATATCTCTGTGGCGCTATTGCGTTCTTGATTAGTTTGGTGCTGTACAACTGTAAAAATTTAGAGCAAAAGCATAATTATCGCCATTGACGTTATATATCGTACCTGGCGTTATGCCGCTCCCAGCACCCGAGTTGATGTTCCCTATAAAAATACCATTCGGCCCAGCGGAATATACCATGTCGTATCGACATAATTCAGACGAAATCTCACCCTCATTCTCGTCGAGCAGGTACGCATTGCCCCACGGATCTTTCGGCGGTGAAGAGAATCCTATCTTCGCCCAACTCGCTGCGTTTGCACTCGCGCCGCCGCAATCACTACACCAATCACCGGTCAAGTTCCCAAGATAGCCGGTACGCACAATATCCACTTGGGTTTCGATACTATGCATATCCTCTTGCATCTTTGCAATCTGTGCTCTTTGCCGTGCGCTGTTCAGCGAACCAAGCACAACTGCTGAGAGGATGCCAATGATGGCGATGACCACGAGGAGTTCGATGAGGGTAAATCCTTGCTCATTGTTCATAGGTATCCCTGTGGCTATGTACCATGTATTGGCACCGTGGCTCCGCCTGGTTGATAGTATCGTGCGGGATATTGTTGCGGATGTTGGTTCGGCAAGGGCTTAGCTATTGGGGTACTAGATGATAAAGAAACTTCCCACAATACGATTGCGGCGAGACATAGTCCGAAAACCGCGATGCCAAGCAATACATATTCGGCCGCCTTCTCGGTAGAGACGACACCCGTGGCAAGCACGAGCCGGACAAAAAATGGTTTCCGTTCTGGTTGCATCAGTGGGCGTTGCTGTTGCTGTTCTTCTTCAAACTGAATATCTGCCATAGCTATGGTACAAGTTTACACCCATTCGAAACACCACGAGATGCGGGGTGTGCAAATCAAAAAAGCCGCCCGTGGGCGACTTTTTTGATGTATACAATTAGCGTTTAGACCACTGCTTTGCCTTGCGCGCTTTGACGAGACCCGGCTTCTTGCGCTCTTTGGCGCGCGGATCGCGCGTCAGGAACTTCGCGGTCTTGAGCGCCGCGCGCGTATGCGGCTCCGCTTTGATGAGGGCGCGACTGATGGCATGGCGGACCGCGTCTGCCTGCGCTGCGATGCCACCGCCCTTTACGTGCGCGTGAACTGCGTAATGCTCGGCGCTTCCGGCCTTGCCGAGCGCTTCCTCGGCGATGAGCGCGCGCAAGTCGGTCTTGAAATAGTCCTTCGGACTTTTGCCGTTGACCGTGAGCGACGGTTTCGCGGCCTTTACCATTCGCACGCTTGCGATGGCGGTTTTCCGGCGCCCGACTGCTGTGATGAAATCAGTTGCCATACGGTTATGCGGTAACGATCAAATTCTTCATGCGCGGCGTACGGAGCTTGTTGCGCGGGATCATGCCATCGACCGTCTTCCTGACGACTTCCTCGATGCCTTTCTTCGCGATCATTTCATCCATGCGTACCTCACGCAATCCGCCGGGATAGCCGGTGTAGTGCGTATACACCTTTCCCTTCACACGACGCTCCGGCAGATGAAGCTTGCTCGCATTCAGAATGATGACTTGCATGGGGAGCGCATGGTTCTTGGCGAAATGCACCGAACGCTTCCCGAGAAGCGCATGCGCGGCTTCGCTCGCGACGCGGCCGATAGTGCGATCGGTCGCATCGATGGTATAGGTTGTGGATTTCGGTTGTACGGATGTCATGGACATATCATGCTTACTAAACAAAAGCGATATACGCAAGTTTCCGCGCATCGTTCATGCCGCGGCGCGTGCGTTTGACCACGCGCGTATAGCCGCCGGCTCGTCCGCTGTAGCGCGGCGCGATCGAGTCGAAAAGTTTCTTTACTGCGGCATCGTCCGCAAGCCGCGCCTTGGCGAGACGGCGACTCGCAAGAGTGTTTTTCTTTGCGTAGGTTACGAGACGTTCGATGAGCGGGCGCAATTCTTTCGCTTTCGCTTCGGTGGTCGAAATGCGTTCATGCATGACCAATGAACGCGCCAGAGAGCGCAAGAGCGCTCTGCGCTGATTGGACGGCCTGTTGAACGAACGCGGTTTGCTTCTCTGTCCCATAGGCGTTATTCGCTTTTGAGCGTGAGGCCGGAGCCGGCAAGCGCTTCAGAAATCTCTTCGATCGCCTTCTCGCCGATGCCATCAAGCTCCTTCAATGCGCTCGCCGTCTTCCGCGCGAGACCAGCCGCGCTTTTAATGCCCGCCTCTTCAAGGGCGGAAGTGACGCGCGCGCTGAGGCCAAGATCGGCGATCTTGATTTTTGCGGGGTCAATCGTCCCTTCGGAAGTTTCCTTCCCCTCGGTCTTTTTCTGGACGCTTTCTTGGAAACCGATAACCGCCTTGAGCTGGTGAATCATGATTTCGATGGACTGTTCCAACGCTTCGCGCGGGGCGATGGTGCCGTTCGTTTCGATAAGAATATGCAATCGATTGAAATCGGTGCGGTCGCCGACGCGCATATTTTCCACTTCGTAATTCACACGGCGGATCGGCGTAAAAGTCGCATCGAGCGCGATGGTGCCGATGTCGGCTTTTTCTTTCGTCAGTACTTCGCGCGCAACGTACCCGAGACCGCGTTCGATGGTCGCTTCAAGCTCCAAGGAGGCTTTCCCTGAAAGGTCGGCCAGGTGCTGTTCCGGATTTATTATCTCTACCTGGCTCGGAAGATTAAAATCCTTCGCCGTCACTTCGGTCGTCCCTTTCGCTTTCAGCGATATGGTCTGCGGTTCGTCGCCATGCAGGACGAAATGGATGCGCTTCAGGTTCAAAAGCATTTCCATGACGGTCTCCCGCACGCCTTCGATGGTGGCAAATTCATGAGGGACGCCTTCGATTTTCACCTGAGTGATCGCGGCGCCCGGGAGCGAAGAGAGGATGATGCGCCGGAGGCTGTTGCCGAGCGTGTGACCGTACCCCGGATACAGCGAATCGATTTCATATACTCCTTGCATGTTCTCTTCAGAAATAATGCGGGGCTTGCTGGGAAGTGTGATGTGGTATTCCATAACGCAATCGTAATTACCAAGTAAGTGGCACCGTGAATAAAATTATCTCGTGTAGAACGAGAGCACCGCGCCAAGATCGCCTGCCGGATCGGCTGATGCCGCAGTCGGACGCTCGATGACACTCCCTTCCATCGTCTTCGGGTTCCACGAGAGCCAGCGCGCAAGCGGGCGCTCGAGGAAGCGTTCATTGAATCCCGTCAAGACACCGTGCTCTTTCGAACCTTCGCGTATCGCGATACGATCGCCGACTGCGAGTGTGTGCGAAGGGGCGCGAGTCTTCTTCCCCGCAACGAGCACATGGCCGTGGGCGACCATCTGGCGCGCGGCTCGGCGCGTCGGCGCAAGGCCGAGCCGCCAGATGACGTTATCGAGCCGGAGTTCGAGAAGTTCGTGGAGACGCTCAGTCGGCTTTGCGCTGTGCGCGGCGAGCGCTTTATGCACGTAACTGCGGAATTGCCGTTCCGGGAGGCCGTAGGTGATGCGCACTTTCTGTTTTTCGAGCATCTGTTTGCTGTATTCGCTTGCGCGCCCGCGCCCGCGGCGCTTATTCTTCGCACTGCGATCGGCGGAGAGCGCGAATTTCTGCGTCTGCGCCTTTTCAAAGACGGATGCGCCGAGGCGTTTCGCTATTTTGTATCGTGGGCCGGTAATCATATATAAGTGTCGGTAGGAATTGGAAATTACACGCGACGAGGTTTCGGCGGCCGCGGACCATTGTGCGGTACGGGCGTCTCGTCTTTGATGGAACGAATCTGAATGCCCTTCCCTGAGAAAGCCCGCAGTACCGACTCGCGCCCCGCGCCGACGCCGCGAATGACCACCGATGCCTCCTTGAGGCCGATCATCATGCCTTTTTCGCCGAGGAATTCGCCGACCTTCGCCGCCGCATACGGCGTGGATTTTCTCGCGCCTGAAAAACCGAGCGCGCCCGCCGAAGAACTGACGATCGCGTTCCCTTTTTCATCGGTGAGGATTGCCTTCGTGTTATTGAACGTCGCTTCGATATGAAGGATGCCCTTCTCGAGATGCCGTTTGGTTGCTTTCCCGAGCGCGCGCTCCTTGCGCCCCTGGTCGAGACCTTTCCCGCTCTTCTTAATGATGCGTTTTTTTCCCATAGGTGATTATGTCTTTTCGAGCGTCCGGCGGCCGGAAGTCATTGTTTTTCTGACATTGCCGCGCCGCGTGCGCGAATTGGTTTTCGTGCGCTGACCGCGGACCGGCAGACCGCGTGCGTGGCGCTCGCCGCGGGCGGAGCGGATATCTTTCAATCTCTTGATATTTTGTCCGATCTCGCGGCGCAACTCGCCTTCGATGACGAAAGACTCCGCGAGCGCGCGGATGCGCTGTTCTTCTTCGTCGGTAAGTTCATTGCCCTTTTTGGTTTCGGCGAGCTTTGCTTTCTTTAGAATTTCCCGAGCACGGATCGGCCCGATGCCGTAAATAAGCGGCAACGCGTACGCGAGTTGTTTGTTATCGGGAATGGTGACGCCGGCGATACGCATACGGAAAAATTAAGAAAAAGTATAACGAGTGGGTAAAACTACCCTTGGCGCGCTTTCCGGCGCGGGTTCTTCTTATTGATACGGTACAGACGCCCGCCGCGACGGACGAGCTGATCTCCCGGTTGCTGTATTTTTATCGACGCACGGACTTTCATCGTAAAATATCTCGGATTACGTTAGGTTAATCGACGCACGATGCGCGCCCGGCCCCCGTAAGGGTCAAGCACCATATCGACTTGGTCACCGACAAGGACGCGAATACGGTGCAAGCGCATCTTTCCTGCAAGGTAAGCGAGCACGAGCGCTCCGTCTTCTTGCTCCCTTGAAGCATCCCCTTGTGCGGACGTTTCGGGAGATGCGCCTGCCGGTACCGACAATCTGACACGAAAAAGCGAATTCGGCAACACCTCCTCGACGGTACCGACCGTCGCTGTTTTCGTGTCATCGCCGTCGTTCATCTCTTATTCATTACGCATGCAGGTACCTCACCAATCTAGCAGTTCCTGGGGAAATCGTCAATGCGCAACAATCACGACCGAGATGCTGGAAGGATCCTGAGGGAATGTCTGCCTCCAGAACGGCCGGAGAGTGATGACCGCGCGCTTGATTTCGGGATAGTTCGTAAGAGCCACTTCCGCGGCGGAACGGGTCTTCCCGCTCACCGCCGCGGCAATTCGCGCCGAATCGATGGTGTAGACGAGCGAGGCGGTGCCGGAGAGAGAGAACGTGAACGAGGATGCGTTCGTATCGGGTATACCGGATCCCGCCGTCAGCTGGAGGTCGCTCGTGGAGGCGAGCGTGAGCGGCTCGCCCTGATAACCGAGGCCCGTAATTGAGGACGCGATCGATTTCGCGAGCGCCGCATTCGGGAAGACGACTGCCGTAATGGTGCCCTGTTCTTTCACGTCGACCATGCCGGTCGTGCTTGAGGGCGCCGGCGTCAGTTCCTGATAGGTGGTCGTTGCCGCGCCGTTGAGGAGGATATATCCCGCGGGCACTTGCGCCTGTATGCTCGCCGCGAGATCCGGAGCGAGCGCAGCGATAAGCGCACTGCGCGCCTGCGCATCGGTCGCTGCACCTACAACCGGAATGCTTCCGCTTGCGCCGCCAGAGAGAGCGCCCGACGAACGCGCATAGACCATATTCGCCTGCGGCGTTCCGGCAAGCCCGGGAACGGTGAAGGAAGTCGGGCCGACATTATAGGAAGCGCCCGCTTGATCGGCATAGACCGTCGCCGTTGTGCTCCCAGGCTTCGCCTGACTGCCTCCCGGAATCGTTATCGGAGAATGGATGCGGAAAATGAGCCCGGAGGCGGTCGCAAAACGCGTGTTCGTTATGAGGCGCTGTGCTTTTGCCTGGGTATTGTAGATAGTGATGGTCCCCGAGGCGAAAGAATGCACATTCTTCGTACCGTTGCCTGCCACGCTCTGCGTCGCTATCTTCTGCGCCGTGATGACTTCAAAAGGAAGTGTGCCAGTACTTTGGTTCGCCGTAAAAGAACCTTGTACAGCCGCAGAAACGGTATTCGGAGTTACTTGCACTTCAGCGCCGGAAAAATAGAAGAGGACGCCGACGGATACGGCGATAATCACCAGGACGACGCCGAGCGTCACGTAAGGGAATCGCGGCGGTTTTTCGGAAAGACGGAGTGGCTCCCGATTGTTCATAACGCTGCCTTGGTTCGCTACGACTTCTTCTCTGCGGCGCGACGGCGGAACGATATCATCAAATTTATACATAGGTGAAG
>VFSW01009229.1_pt1 | contig 14095 bp, 14 predicted proteins | sample 5358111 | NCBI WGS metagenome assembly VFSW01 (sample SAMN11554181, study PRJNA540505) | mine drainage metagenome | isolation source: sediment from site ElyBrook_90M | place: USA: Ely Copper Mine, Vershire, VT | collected 2017
CTGTCTGCGAGATGCCTGATTTTGCTAGGATCGTGAAGTTACCTGCTGCTCCAAGATTTACTGGTGCCGAACCTGCTGCATGCACCATGCCTGGCATAACAAGGAGCGCCATTGCCGCGATTGCAAGAAACATGTAATTGTTTTTCACCGATACCCACATCTTAACCTTTAAGCCCTTAAACAGACCAAATACAGCAGGGACTTGTCAGTTCTTTTTCACTTATGCCGATTTAAGATAGGCTTGATTACTGTAATATATAATAGTTTGCTTTCATATTCGTGATGTACTTTGGTTAATAAAGGTATGCTTTAGTTTATTAAAGTTATATGTATGACCTCCTCCCACACCTAAAGGTGTGGGTTTCCACAGCAGTTAATTGAGGCGGTGCTGTCGCGGATCATTGTCCTCCCTAACGTATCTACTCACCGTTTCATCGTCGACATTACTGACCGACCTATAGAAATAACCCCTGCCCCAGAAGTGACCTCGCGGATATCGGAGTCTGAAATTTGGATGCGAACGGAACAAAGCGTATGAACTTGATCCTTTCGGAAGATTTATCGTCTTTGACACACTCATTTCCGGTGGCAGGAACACAATCATGTGGACATGATCCGGCATTACACCAAGTTCCTTCACAAATATCCCGTGTCTTTCTGCTGCATTCTTCAATGCAGTTTCACAGTCTTTGTAGTGACTCTCCTTTAGGAGAGTCTCGTACCTGTACTTTGTCACCCACTGCAGATGATATTCACTTACCCCGATCGAATGCGCTTTGTGCGCAAAGCTTTTATTTTCGTAGTTTCCACTATCCATGTGTATCACGTTTCGGCGGCCTAACGGCCGCCTTAACATTTAGTCGATAGAAAGAGATTTAGTGCCTGTTTCATCCTCATGCCTAAAGGCAAGGGATTTCAAAGCCTATCACATTAAGCTTGCTGTTAACCTGTAGCTTCCCTTATCAACCTTTTGAAGGTTTCTGGGATTCCCATACCCTGCTCGCCAAGTGCTCTCTCTGTTTTTGCAGCTTCTACTCCAAGCCTTCTCGGTGACTCGAGCTTCTGCGTGGCAGCTTCGACGTAGGTTTTCTCCCTAATGCCCAAAACCACCGAGACAGCATAATCGGGCTTGCCGTCCGCATAGAGGCCGAAGCGCCCGCCATAGACGGCAGTAACGTCGCCGGAAACGACGTCGAGCCGCAGCGGCTGATTGCCGCTGAAAGCACGAACCAATCTTTCAGCATCTGCATTCTTAGGCGGCATAACAAGCTCTCCTTTCTTGTTCCAAGCGCATATTCCGTCCTCAGTTAAACCAACTCCATCTAAATAAGCTGACCTGCCCTCAATACTCGTTCGCTCTGCTGGGTTTTCGGCAAGAGCGGGCAAAGCTGTCGTGTACTTGACTGCCTTTATGCCAAGTGCTGTTCGTACCTCCTCTGATTCGGCGCAATTTACACGCTTTTCCACTATATAAGCTTCAAATGCCCTGCCATTGTCAAGTGGTATGCTGAATGCTGTCTTTGCTTCCACCTCTCTTCCGCTCTTGAGCGCTATGGTTTTTGTTTCGACTTCCCTTGACTGCGCTATCGCCCTAGCCTCTGTGGTAGATACTGCCATATTATCACAGTAGTATAGTGTTTTTAGATATTTCTATGTTTCGGTTACCCACCGCTGCTGTCTCCGCCTTATAAACCTTTTTCAATCACCTTTTTATCGTTTTCCTTTCATATAGTGTGAAACTCCTCGGGCTGAAGCCCGAGGCTTCTTGAAAGACTTATGAAAATAAAAGTCTCTGTTTGGGATCTGAGCGCATTTCAGGATATTTGTGATTGTCGATATAATGTTCGATTGCAGATTCTGTAACGCAACTCACACTTCTTGAAAAGTGCCCCGGACTCCAGAAGTGTCCTTTTGGATATCTCAGACGGAAGTTCGGGTGTAGTCTGAAGATTCTGTATGCAGAAATCCCTTTTAGGTATTGCAATGCAGTCGAGACTAACATGCCCAATGGCACAGAAACGAACATGTGGACATGATCAGAATCCACAACAATCTTGTGGACAATGATGCCTTTCTCGAGTGCAATCTGTTCGAGAATCTGTTTCATCTCTGCCGCAATGAACGGATTCTGCATACATTCGTACCTGTATTTTGGGCACCACTCCAAGTGGTGTTTGTTGTCTCCGACGCCGTGTTCATTTATATTCCTATAGGTTCCACTATTCATATCTATCACGTGTTTGCAGCCCAATGGCTGCATTACACGAATTTGTATCAGAAAGGATAAGATTTCGACCACAGTCTAAAGTCCGTGGATTTCTTCCTCAACTATTAAATTTTCAACACCCTCGGATTACCTATTTCTTTTGCGGAACTACAAAATCGGCTTCCCGCCACTCTTTCCATTGTAGTAATAGAACTCCTTTCCCAGTCCCTTCAACTGGCCCGCGGTGCACCTTTCTCATCAGAGAACAGCGTACATTACGAATATAGGAGCCAAGAGTATAGAAATTGTGCTGACTACCTTTATCATCGAGTTGAGAGATGGCCCTGCCGTGTCCTTAAGCGGGTCTCCTAGAGTGTCGCCCACTATGGCCGCCTGGTGCGCCGGGCTTCCCTTGCCTCCGAAGTGGCCCGATTCAATGTACTTCTTCGCATTGTCCATTGCGCCGCCCGCATTCGACATGAATAGGGCGAGCATGAGGCTCGTGGGTATCATTCCGACCAGAAGCCCTCCGAGCGCAGCCTTGCCGAGCAGCAATCCTACGCCTATGGGCACGAGTATCGCGACAAGCTCCGGTAGCACGAGAGCCTTTAGCGCGTTTACAGTCGCGATGTCGACAGCCCTCGCGTAGTCGGGCTTAGCCTTGCCCTGCATCAGCCCCTTTATCGTCTTTACCTGGTGCCTTACTTCCTCTACCATCAGGTTGGCGGCGTGGCCTACAGCCTCCATCAGGAACGAAGCGAAGAGGAACGGTAGCAGCGCGCCTATGAATATTCCGACTACCACGAGCGGGTTGAGGACATCCAGTGTAGTAAGCCCGACAGCGCTCGCGAATGCGACGAACAGTGCGATCGCGGAGAGCGCAGCGCCTCCTATCGCGTAGCCCTTGGTTGTCGCTTTTGTAGTGTTCCCTATGGCGTCAAGATGGTCCGTTACCTTCCTCACCGACGCGGGAAGGCCGCTCATCTCGGCTATGCCGCCAGCATTGTCGGTTATCGGACCGAACGAGTCTATTGTAAGTATCGTGGCGGTGAGCGAGAGCATTCCGACCGCCGCTATGCCTATGCCGTACACCCCGGCGCTAGCATAGCTAACCAGTATCGCTATTATTATTACAAGAACGGGGAGCCAGGTGCTCCTGAGCCCAACCGCGAGCCCCATTATGACAGCTGTGCCTGCTCCGCCCTTTGCTGCAGTCGCGATCTTGACGACAGGCTTGCTCTGGTTGCCGGTGAAGTAATCGGTGATCCAGAATATCAGTATCGCTATCACTAGGCCGGATAGCACAGCCACGAAGTCGAATATCGGCATGTGCATCAGTATCGTGAGCGCAAGGTCTAGCGCCGCAGATATTATCACTGCGGAGATTATCCCCATGTAGAGAGCGCGCACTGCGTTGTTGCCGCGTGCCCTCATGAAGAACATGCTTGCTAGGCTGCCTATTATTCCAACGGCGGCGATCATGAGCGGATAAGAGAAAAGATGGAAGGCTGCGCCGCTTATGCTCGCAGCGATTAGAAGCGCTGCAACGAGCGTCACCGCGTAGCTCTCGAAGACGTCGGCGGACATTCCCGCGCAGTCGCCTACATTATCGCCAACATTGTCGGCTATGACGGCGGGGTTCCTCGGGTCATCCTCCGGCAGGCCTAGCTCTGACTTGCCCACAAGGTCTGCGCCCACATCGGCAGCCTTTGTGAATATTCCTCCGCCTACTCTGGCGAAAAGCGAGATGAGAGATGCGCCGAATCCGAATCCTATCAGGATTGCGACATTTGATATTGTAAGATACATGAAAAGGAGGCTTATTGCAATCAGGCCGAGACCAACCGCAACGAATCCGGTGACGGAGCCGCCCAGTATGGCGGTGTCGAACGCCGACTTTGTCCCTTTCTCGGCGCTCTTGGCTGTCCTGACGTTCGCCCTGACGGCGACGTTCATCCCTATGAAGGCAGTCAGATACGATGCTATTGCTCCTGTAGCGAATGCGATGTCAAGCTGGCCCCCGTTCTTGAGGAAGAAGAACACTATTGCGAGTATGATTCCGAATACGACTATCGTCTTGAGCTGCCTGTTGAGGTACGCCTTCGATCCATCCCTTATCGCCTTGGATATCTCCTTCATCTTTTCCGTTCCTTCAGGTTTCTTCAGCGTGGCGACTGCAGCGAAAAGCGAGAAGAGCAGCGCGACTATTCCTGCCCCTAACGTGTAAACATAGAAGCTCAACAGTTCACCCAGAGATACAGCATTTCAATTAAAGCTTTAAAAAGGTTTTGTGAGGTTACCAGGGCACCTTCTTCAGTTTCAGCTTGTGAGCGCCCATGTTTGTAAGCAGATGAAGTATGCCTGTCAGTATTATCAGGAATATTATTCCATAAGGACCTGGCTGGTGGCCAAGAGGCAGAGCGAATATCAGGGCGAAGATGAAGAACCCGTACTGGTCGAGTAGGGGTATGCTCTTGCCCGGGGGGAAGTTGAGCCTCCTCTTTATGAAGCTGCCGACCAGGTCGCCGAATATGGCGCCTATCGATAGAGCTATCGCGATAGGCAGCATGAAGCTCAAGAACGGGAACTCGATTACTCCAACAAGCACACCGCATATCAGGCCCGCGATGGTGCCGTAGACGGTCTTGTTGTCTCCGAATATTCTTCTTCCGCCAAGTTTCTTTCCTCTGTCGAGCGGGCCGCCACGCCCGCCAAAGATTACTGGAGCGCCGTTCGCCGCATAGGCCGCGAATATGTAAATTATCGGATATAGTATGACAGAGTAGATTAAGCCTAAAGCCATGAGATCACTCGACAATCGCCTTTATCCTTCTTACACCGGCCGCGACGGCTTCCTGCTTTAGTATCTTGAAGCTTTTGAGTTCGCGCGTGTTCTTTACGTGGGGGCCGCCGCAGACCTCCCTCGAATAGACCTTGTTGCCTTTTGCGATGGTATAGACCTTTACAGTCCCTTCGTATTTTTCTTCGAATACTCCTTGAGCACCTAACCTTTTTGCATCATCGATGCCCATCATTTCGAATGAGACGTCAGCTTCCGCATCTATCACGTTGTTTACCCACTCTTCAATCTTTTTGATCTGCTCGTCCGTGAGCTTTTTATCGTAGTTGAAGTCGAACCTCAATCGCTCCTTGGTGATGTTGGACCCCATCTGATATATCGATGGGTCAACCACTTGCCTAAGCGCCTCGTTTAGCAAATGTGTCGCCGTATGAAGTTTTGTTGTCTCTTCGCCGTGGTCTGCAAGGCCGCCGTGGAACTTCTGCTCGGCCCCTTTGCGCGAAATATTTTGGTGTTCACCCATAAGAGAGTTGAAACCAGCTTCATCGACAGAGACTCCTTTCTCTTTGCACATTTCAACAGTTATCTCGATCGGGAAGCCGAAGCTCTGGAAGAGATCAAACGCGCTTTTCGCGTCGAGCATTTTTTGATGCGATTCCTCAAGGAGCTGCAATTTCTTCTCGAGAAGCTTTGTTCCGTTTTCCAGCGCTACCGAAAACTTCTCTTCCTCTTTTCTAAGTTCTTCGAATATGCGTGCGCTGTTCTTTCTTACCTCCGGGTACGAGTCGCCCATAGCATCGATCACTACCTTTGCTATTTCGCTGCAGAATTCCCCCTTTATGCCGATCATTCTTGCATGCCTTATGCTCCTCCTGATGAACCGGCGAAGCACATATCCTTGGTCGACATTGCTTGGAATAATGCTTTTGTCGTCGCCCAGGATCATGACCGCGGCGCGGATGTGATCCGTTATTATGCGGGCACTGCGGCTTGTTTTTGTTGTGCCTGCAGCCGCGATTGAGACGACTCTATCAAGAATCGGCGCCAGGGTATCGCATGCGTATACGTTGTCTGCGCCGTTGAGCGCTGCGGCCGTTCGCTCCACTCCCATTCCGGTATCCACGTTCTTCTGCTTCAACTCCTCGTACTTTCCATCTGCAGTTTTGTTGTACTGCATCAGAACATCGTTCCATATCTCGCAGAATGGGCCGGTACTTGAAAGTTCCAAGAATTCCTCTGTGTTCTTTTCTTGGATCTCTTTTGTGTGATAAAACATTTCGGTGTCTGGGCCGCACGGACCCGTCTGCCCGGCAGGCCCCCACCAGTTGTCGCCCTTGGGCAAAAAGTGGACCCTGTTTTTTGCAACTCCGAGCGCTGACCAGATGCGCGCAGTTTCTTCGTCCCGCGGCGCATCTTTGTCACCCGCAAAGCAAGTGACGCTGAATCTTTCAGCCGGTACCTTGAGCTCTTTCGTGAGGAACTCAAAGCTCATCGATATGGCTTCCTCTTTGAAATAATCGCCTAATGACCAGTTCCCAAGCATCTCCCAGAAGCTCAGGTGCCATGCATCACCCACCTCTTCGATATCATCAGAACGGATGCACTTCTGTACGCTGCATAAGCGTTTTCCAAGCGGGTGCGGCTCTCCGAGAAGGAATGGGACGAGGGGATGCATTCCCGCAGTTGTGAAAAGCACGCTCGGATCATGCTCCGGAATAAGCGAGGCGCTCTGGATCAGCTTGTGCCCCTTCCTTTGGAAAAAGTTGAGATACCGCTCTTTGAGCTCCGCGCTTGAAATCATTCTTACACCATATACACTAGACGTCTAATCCTTTTTAGGCTGGGCTTTCCTTGCTAAGCATCATACCACACTTCATAGGCAAATAGTGTTTAAATTATGTGCCATAAAGGAATCAAAGCTTCTGCTGCGTCCACCAGACCTTGCACTCCTTCCCGAAGAAGGCACAGAAGTTGCACTTCCACTTCTCCTCAACGGGCACGGGCAGCGCCGCCCTCTCGCCTCGCCAGTATTTCATCACAAACTCCAACATCTGCGACATCTCCTCGTCGCTGTATTTCAGCTTGTGCAGCTTTATCACATTTCCGGTGAACTGGTTTATATACCTTAGATAGAGCGTGTCGCTCAGCCTGCCTATCCCCCTTATGCTTGAAAAGAACACATCGGTTATGGCGTCCATGCCCATGAGCTCGCGCTCGACGCCCAGGCTCTCGAGCTGCCTCTTGAATTCGCTAGTGATTATCAGAGATTGTGTCTTGTACGATTCTTGGAACATCTTGGCGGTGTACCGCTCTGCGACTATATCGTCAAGCAGTTTCCTGTAGAGCATTACCTGCGCCTTGTGGGTGAGCATTTGGGCGTCAGAGGGTATGTTATCGCTGCCCCTCGTCTTGTCCTCCTGGACGATCACTTCGCCATCCTTGAGGTCCAGCTGGTCTATCTTACCGACTATCTTGAAGCCCTCTATCGCCCCGTAGACCTGCACTTCCCGGGTCCTTTTGCTCTCGGCAAGGGTCTTCAGCGCGATGTAGCTCGTGTACATGCTCTTGTACATGTAATCCGAGTAGCCTTTCGGCATAAGCACTATCGGCACGTTGGTCTCGCTTTCGAGGTCGCCGTGTATCTGCCTTCCCTTCTTTATCTGCGAGGTTATTTTCTGCCCGTACAAGTAATTTAGCTCCATTTGTTTCTCGCACCAGTACTGCGACGCTATGTCAGATGCGCGTATGCTCGACTTCTTCAACCTTACGAGTGCGTTCAACAAACAGATCAGCCCGCCTACCTTTCGTCACAGCAATTGCTCGGAGATCACTTCGTTCATCACTGGTTATAGGCTATTGATTACATCTATAAATAATGTAGAGTCAGGATGGCGCTTTGCTCTTCCTGCCCAATCTCTTCATCGAGAAATGATATACGAGATAAACGGCGATGGCGAATACCGCTATCGCGATGAGGACGTATACCGCCTTGCTGGCAGACAGGAAATAGTACCCGAATGCGATCAGAACGGCATCCCATATTGCGGTTCCTATTATGGAATACGTGAAGAATCTCTTCGCATCCATTCTGGCGATGCCCGCGGGGAAGCTCATCCAGGTCCTCACTATAGGAATGAGCCTAGATACGAAGACCGCAACGTTGCCATTCTTTGCGAACCACTCATCGAAACGGTCGAGCGACTCTCTCTTTATGTGGAAGATGTGAAGGTGCTTGTAGATGACCTCCTTTCCAAGGTAGTAGCCTATGTAGTAATCGATGGCGAGGCCACCTATGCTGCCCAGGAGCGCCGCAGCGAACACGAGATAGACGTTCATCAGCCCTTTCTGCACGAACAGGCCGGCGAGCGGCAGCACCACCTCGCTCGGCACCGGCAATGAAGACCCCTCAAGAAGCATGAGCCCGAATACCGCGGGGTATCCATAAACATTGAAGAGGCTTGTTATCGTCGCATACGATGCGGTAAAGAGCTGTGTGAAAGTAGCGATTATGCTGAAAATCAACGGAGCACCTGCGAACCTATTTTGCTGTGCTGAATTAAATACTTTGTATGGTCTAATTTCTCTATGGCGGAGGTTGACCGTGACCGGATTGGCGCAAGCAGTGCACACTACACCGCTAAGGAATACGCGCGTACTGTAGAGGCCACCAAAGACCCTAGTTTGCAACGATACATGCAAGTTGAGAAAGAGGCGATAACGACCGGCGTAGCAGACGCCAGCTCGAAGACATTTGTAGACCTAGGCGCGGGATACGGAAGAATTCTGCCTTACATCAGCACTATTGCGCGCAACGTGATTGCGATAGAACTAAACTCCGATATGTTTTCAGAGCTTGACATCAGAGCGAGGGCTTATGGCAATGCAGTCGCCATACTCGGAGACGTAGCAAACTTGCCCGCCCTGCTAAAGGATTTGGACCTGAATAAACCCGTTATACTCCTGCTGCAAAATACCCTGGCGGTTCTATCCGATCCTATTAAGCTTTTGATAGAAATACGCGAGATTGCAAAAAGGCATGGAGGAGAGATAATAATATCAGTATTCAAACAGGAGGCTCTTGAGAGTAAAGGCGTGCCAATGTACCGCACTTTGCAAGATATGGTTGGAGAGGTTGACTTAGATAAAATAGATTACCGAGAGGGACGGTTCGTAAGTAAGACCGGTTACATCTCAAAGTGGTGGAAGGCGGAAGAGCGGAAGGAGATAAAAGAGACAGTCGGAGGCAGGGTAGTAAAAATCTATGAAGAGGATAATTTCTGGATACTGCACGTAAGCCTTGCAGATCAGACCAGTGATGGCGAGTAACATGAAGGTAATAAAATTCTACGAAAGCAGCGGCGCGCTCAAGCTCAGAGCGGACAGCATCGAAGACCTCTGGGCGATACAGAGGATAATATTCGAGGGCGACCTGGTCAAATCGGAGAGTGTGCGCCGCTTCAAGAGCAGCGAGAAGGACACGGGAGAGCTCAAAGACGTGGTGATAAGGCTCAAGGTGGAGAAGACCGAGCTCGACAAGAACGCTGAGCGACTCAGGATAGCCGGCAAGATACTCGAAGGGAAGCCCCTCGAGTACGTGAGGCTGAACAGCTACCACACCCTCAACATAGCGCCGGGCGACACCCTCGAGATAACGAAGGCGGAATGGCACGATTATCTTATACAGGTCATAAAGAACGCAGTGAAGGATTCGAAGAAACCGAAGCTCGGCATCATTGCGATAGACGACGAGAAGGCGATGCCTGCGTACCTTTACGGCTATGGCGTGAGCTTCAGGGATGAGATATACAGCCGGCTCAGTAAGAGGATGAGCCCAAAGGACTTCGCGGAGCAGCAGGTTAAGTACTTCAACGAGCTGGTCAAGCTCGCGGGCGACATGAGCGCCGACATAATAGTGATCGCAGGGCCAGGCTTCACCAAGGACGAGCTGAAGAAGTACGCCGAAACGAAGGGGCTGCTGAAGAAGATACCGAAGAGGTTCTTTTTCTTCAAGATAAGCAACGTCGAGAGGTCGGGGATCTACGAGCTCATAAGGAGCGAGGACGTCTCGGAACTGCTGGAAGGCGAGAGGATACGCCAGGAATTCAAGCTGATTGCGGAATTCCTCGAGGGCCTGGGCCCTGGAAGGTCGAAGTCGGGCGTAAATGACGTAAGGGAGGCGATAGAGAATTACTCAGCTAAGACGATACTCGTCAACGACTCTGTGCTCAGCGACCAGAAGATAAGGGAACTGCTTGCACTCGCAGAGAAGGAAAAGCTAAAGATAGAGATATTGAATTCCGAGGACGAACTCGGTAGGCAGCTACATGCTTTCAAGGACGTAGCCTCTATCTGACTGAGCTGATTGGTTAAACTAGAAGCAAATGCTTTTAAATAAAGATGTGATTTTAGATTATGGCAACAGCTAATGCTTGGGAAAAACTTGCGACCATAAGCAAGGATAGAGGCGAATACTTTCCAGAACTGGATCCGAGAGTAGGCAAATGGAATAAAGAAGAGGAATTGTTTATCAAAAGAAACTTGGACGACAATAAAAAGGTCGTTCTGGATTTAGGTTGTGGTGATGGTAGAGCCTTGGTTTGGCTATCAGAAAGAGGTTTTGAAAAGTTGTATGGTCTAGACATATCAAAAACCTGCATTGCCAATGCGAGAAAAAAACTCGGGGCGCACGTCAATTTAGCGGTATGGAATTACAAGAAAGGCTTGCCCTACAAGATAAAGTTCGACCGCGTTCTGCTGATGGGCAACACGGTAATAGCGGACTTGGAAGAGCCCGTAAAACTGCTGAAAGCAATCAAAGGCGTCCTCAAAGACGACGGGTTATTATTTATTACCTGCTGGAATGGGAAATTTCTAACAAGAAAATTTATTGACTCGTATTATGGCAAACTTGGAGTTCTAAAAGTTAAAAGTGCGGATTTAGAAAATAGGATAGTTGACTTTGGTGGAATTGTCAACAAATGGCTAATCGAGAGCGAACTTAGAGACATGATCAAGGAAGCTGGACTAAAGGTAAAAGTGTTAAGAAAAGCTAGCGTAGGACTTTTGTGCGCGGCCTCCAAATAATTTATCTAATCGATGGACTGCACCAATCCCCGAATCGCACTTCGTCCTTCTCACTAGTATATTGTTTTCAAGATATATACGGATATTCTTTCGGTATGACGCGCGTCTAACTGTTTGGAAAATCCCGGATTGCACAATAGCTTTAAATATCTTGTAGTGCGCATGATGATTAACGCGAATGGAATGTGGTATACATGCAGGAGCAAGCGCTGCGAAGGGACTTTTCCTATACGGTCATAGGCAGCGTGAGCGTCATTAGGTGGACCTGCAATAATAAGTCGCTCTTCCATCTGGACGCGCGAACATCTTAAAAAAATTCTTTAGGTGTTTACGATGGTCCAAATGGAAACTAGTGTTAGGTTAAGCCTTGAGCGGATGCTCTCGAGGCGTGAGCAACTCGTGCTGCTAGAGATAGGTCTCGACAGCGTTGCCACGGCATCGAGCTTCGTGGAGTATATGAGCGACTCATACGGCATATCGAAGAGCTCGATGTGGTACATACTGAAGAGGCTCAAGGAGAAGGAGCTGCTCGACTTCGCTACGAAGGAGGAGCCGGGCAAGAGCCTCGAGCTTACAGGGTCGGGGCGGGACAGTCTGCAAGTAGTAGGACGAAGCAGAAGCGACATACTAAAGTACTTCAGCGACGCTGCGGTAAGCCGTCTTTGGGGGGTACGGAATTACGCAGCACGAGCAGGGTTCGGAACCCTGAGATAACCCCGGGTGGAGAAAAAGGACATGTGGCCGGAAAAGCCGGCCACTATTTTATTGCGCCTTCAGCCTTGAGCATGCGCGCCTTCACCTTTGTGCCACCGCTGGAGTAGTTGCCGAGGGAGCCGTCGCTCCTTATTACCCTATGGCACGGTATCGTCGGTGCGAACGGGTTCTTCTTCATCACGGTGCCCGCCGCTCTCGCAGCGCCGGGGTGGCCCGCCATCCTTGCGAGTTGACCATACGAAACAGTCTTGCCCCTCGGGATCGACTTTGCGGCGAGAAGCACCCTTATCTCGAACTCGCTCTTCCCCATTCTTTGGAGCTCGCGCTTTATTCCCGCGTTGCTGGTTTGCATGCCAGATAATCTCAAAAAAGGTTAATAACCTTTACTGGCCTTCTCTATTGATGAGATGGCTGCAGGCACAAGGGTATGGCTCGATGACAAGTTCGTGAGCTACGGCGTTGCTAAGGTCCCGATACTTACCCACTCCATGCAGTACGGGAGCGGCGCGTTTGAGGGGATACGTGCCTATCCTACGAAGGACGGGCCCGCGGTATTCAGGCTCGACGACCACATAGCGAGGCTCTTCAGGACAATAAAGATCTATTCGATGCCGATGAAATACACTCCAAAGATCATGCACGACGCGGTAGTGAAGCTCGTGAAGATAAACAAGATGGACTCGTGCTATATACGCCCCTACATATTCTACAACTCGCAGGACGTGGGCGTCGGCGTCTACGGCAAGAAGACGAGCGTCTACGTGGCGACCGTGCCGCTTGGTTCGTACTACGGCGCGGCGAAGGAGAAGGGGCTGCGCTGCAAGATATCGTCGTGGAGGAGGATAAACTCGAGCATACTGCCTGTGGAGGCAAAATCTAGCGGCAACTACAACAATTCTATAATAGCAAGCAACGAGGCGAAGGCGTCAGGCTTCGACGAGGCGATACTGCTGTCGACCAGCGGCTACGTGGCGGAGGGGCCAGCCGACAACGTCTTCATAGTGAAGGATGGGCATCTCATAACCCCCGATGCGAGCGCTGACATACTCATGGGGATAACGAGAGATTCGCTGATACAGATTGCGGAGAGTATCGGCCTAATAGTGGAGCAGAGAGAGGTGCACAAGGAGGAGCTCTACTCGTCGGACGAGGCGTTCTTCTGCGGCACCGCGGCGGAGGTAACGCCCGTCGTCAACATCGACGGAATAACGGTCGGGAATGGCAAGCCCGGGCCCATAACGAGGCTCCTTTCGCAGAAATACGACAGCATAGTGCGCGGCGAGGACAAACTCTTCAAGGACTGGCTGACTTATGTGTGATTGAGTGGTGATAAAATGGTAGGAAGTAGAATGATAGCATTGGTTACTGGAGCTTCAAGAGGAATCGGTGCAGGGGTAGCAAAATATTTAGCAGGTAATCCTTTTACTCAATTCTGAATCAAAGGCCTCAAGAAACCCAAACAGGTCGTTTTTCGATACTCGTGCCATTTAACCATACAGCTCTATGTACTTTTTAATCATCTTACCATTGTACCGGATGCGTGGCCGTTCGGAGATCAGATCGGTATACAAGTTAATATCGGCGTTGTCTTTTAAGCCGCCGAAATCAGCCAGCGCAAGCAAGATGCTTTTGAATCTGCCCAGCTCTTCATATCTTTTATACATATAAAACAAGTAAGCCCAATTTATTTTTTCAATGTTTTTGTACAGTAGTATGACGGCGCCATATTTTATCCTGACCTCATCGTTGATGCTCATTGAGAATATTATGGTTTCCAATGAAATTTCATCTGAAGGCTTGATCTGCTCGTGTAGTTGATAACCAAGCCTGCTGTAGTTGTATGCCAGTTCATCCCTTGTTATATCTTGGGGGGATTTCCCTAGTTTTTTATATTTGGCATCTATCCCATGATGCTTTATCAAATCCCAAAAACCGTTGCTATTGTACAATATGTATTTACTTAGTATTAGATCTTTTATCGGGCTCAATTTATCTGCCTTCATTATTTTTATGAAGTCGTCAATGGTGAGGATGATAGGGTCTATTTTTATATTGTGGGCGGATTCAATCTGCAACAACGACTTTATCAATTTGCCGTCTCCATCATGCCTCTTAATAAGAAACAGCATCTCCAACCTGTTCATTTTCAAATACTTTTCAATTTCCAAAGCGCAAATGGAAAATATATCAGATTTCTCAGTAAGGTCAGATATGCTGCCCAGTATCTCTTTGGGCATCATTATTTGGCTGGTTTTATGGTTTTCTATTTCGGATATATAATAGGTAGAAAG
>VFSW01009230.1_pt1 | contig 14095 bp, 12 predicted proteins | sample 5358111 | NCBI WGS metagenome assembly VFSW01 (sample SAMN11554181, study PRJNA540505) | mine drainage metagenome | isolation source: sediment from site ElyBrook_90M | place: USA: Ely Copper Mine, Vershire, VT | collected 2017
TCTTAAATGGCCCAACCGGTGGCCCCATGGTCATATTTTAAGCGGCAGAATTCGGAGTAACAAGTCATCACGCCGCCGCCCTGTTGGTGGCGCTGGCCGCCGGTGCCCGCGCGCGAACCCTCCACGCCCGCCCAGGATATCGCCGGCAGCGGCTTCCTCGAACAGCGCGACGGCGGCCTGTCCGTCTTCGGCCTCGGCATCATGAAGCGCATGGAAGAAAGTGGGCATGGCGGTGGACGTGTCCCACTGCGGCGACCAGACCACTCTCGATGCGCTGGAAGCCGCCGCCAAGCCGGTGATCTTCACCCATGCCAACTGCCGCGCCCTGATCCCCGGCCACCTGCGCGCCAAGACCGACGAAGCCATTCGCAAAATGGCGAAGACCGGCGGCGTCATGGGCATCAGCTTCATTCGCTTTATGGTGCGCGGCCGCGAGCCGGTGACCCTCGAACACGTCCTCGATCACTTCGATTACGCGCGCAAACTCGTGGGCGTCGAGCACCTCGCCGTGGGCAGCGACCTGGATGTGGCGGGCAACGCCAACCCCATTGGCGGCGGCTTCCAGCCCTCCGGCCAGCCCAATTTCGCGCGCTACGGATTCCATACCGGCGCCAATGGCCAGATCGCCGTGGATGGCCTGGCCCATCCGCAGCGCATGTTCGATCTGACCGCCGGCCTGATCCGCCGCGGCTACGGCGATCCGGATATTCAGTTAATTCCGGGCGGCAACGCCGTGCGCGTGCTCGGCGCGATCTGGCCGCCCGCCGCCGCGGCCCGCATCGTAAGCGCCGCCGGGCGGCCCGATCACCAGATCAGCTTCGCGGCGATCTGTATCTGGCGGGAACTGGTGGCGGTGCCGGTGATCACGCCCGCCGAGCCCGAAGGCGGCGCCGCCGGCGAGGTGAATACAATCAGGTTGGGGGTGTTGAAATTCGCGTGGTTCGGAACGTTGAACGCTTCGCCGCGCAATTCCAACGCCAGCCGCTCCGTCAAGTGCGTGGTCTTCACCAGCGCCATATCCAGCTCCGCCATGCCCGGGCCCGTGAATGCATCGCGGCCCAGGTCGCCATAGGTTCCGTTGGGCGGCACTACAAAAGCCGCCGGGTTGAAGTACTGGTTGGGACTGCCGACGACCACCGGTCCCGTAAATGAAGGATTCCGAGAAGGCCGCACGGGGTTGGTCGCGTTGCCGTTGTTCGAGGGGTTGAAGCTCATCTGCGGCGTGAAGGGGAAGCCGCTGTGATAGGTCAGCACGCCGTTGATCGACCAGCCCGCCGCCAGGAACCTGGGGAGTCCGCTCAGGTTGCGCAGGAACGGTTTGCCGGGACCGAAGGGCAATTCGTAGACCGCATAGGCCGCCACCAAGTGCCGTGTGTCGAATGTGGAGGGCCCCCAGTCCAGCCGCAGGTTCTGCGCATTCTCCGCCAGGCCGGGAGCGTTCGCCGCGGCGCTGGCGTTCAGCGTGTCCCCGTTGTCCAGGCTCTTCGACCAGGTGTAGGCCAGCCGGAAATCCAGTCCCGCGGCGAAACGCCGGCGCAGGTCCACCTTGAGCGCGTTGTAGGAGCTGTTGCCGCCCGAGATCCAGGTCCAGGCGCCGGCCAGGGCCGGATTGGCGAGCGGCGATCCGGGAGCATAGTAGGTCGTGCCCGCCGGATAAGCCGCCGGGCAGGGCGACGCGGGGCACACCACCGCGGCCGCCTGATTCAGGTCCGCGCTGAGTGTTTCGTGGTAGCCGTGCGACCCCGCATAGCCCACCGACAACAAAGTGTCCGGCGTGAGCTCGCGTTCCACGGTCAGGGAATACGAGACGACCGAGGGCGTGTAGAGATCCTGCTGCACCCCCGCGGGCGCCACTTTGAAGGCGCCGGGAATCTGGCCGGGAACGATCGGGAGCGCCGTCAGGGGGACGTGCGAGAGCGCGATGCTGGTGTTAAACGGGGCGTTCTGATCCAGCCGGTAACTGAGCGCGTCCTGCAGGTCGTTATAGATTCCAAACCCCGCGCGCACGACGGTCCGGCTGCCGCCCGCCGGATTCCACGCCAGCCCGATGCGCGGTTGCGGCAGGAACTTCGCGCGGTTCGTGGTGAACGCCGAGTCCGCGATCCGGGGTTGCGTATCCAGCGCGCCGTTCGCGCCGAATACGAAATTGGACGCCCGCCCGTGCGCCTCGTTCCATCCATCGGTGAATTCGTCGCGCAACCCCAGCGAAACAGTCAGGCGCGAAGACAGGCGGATCTGGTCCTGCACGAACCAGGCGCCCTCCCACGACCGCCAACCCAGCGGCGTGGGCGACGGGACCGCCGTAAACGTGGTCACCGTGCCTTGCAGGAAAGCCTGCAAGTTCGAAAACGTAGCCTGCCCGTATTGGCCCAGCGCCAGCTCATCGTTGGACTGCACCCGCTGGAACCACGCGCCCGCGCTCAGTTCATGGCGGCCCTTGACCACCGCAACCTGGTCCGCGTAGGTGAACAGGTTGCGCGTCGCAAACAGGTGGCTGCCGTAGTTGCTGCCCGCCATGGTGATGGAACTCGCGGTGTTCGGCGTGGCGCTGCCGCCGATCACCACGGCGCCCACCTGGTCGCCGGCGATGAACCCCGGCGCGCTCACCGCCGACTCGCCGGTGTAGAAATAGCTGGCGCGTGAAAAGCCAAGCGTCGCCGTGTTGACCCAGGCGGGCGAAAAGACGTGGGTCTCGTGCAGACTGGCGACTTGTTCGCGCAGACTCTCGCCATCCAGCGCCAACGGGTTCGCCGTCGGCGTATGGTCCGCGCTGTCGTCCGCCAGGTAGCTCAGTCCGAGCGTATCCGCGTTGGAAAGCACCTGGTCCAGGCGCGTCATGCCGAAGTCTTCCCGGATGGCCTGCCGCGGCGTGCTGAACGCTTCCGCGATGCCCCCGCCCAGTTCCGGACCGTTTTGCACGGGCCATAGCCCCAGCAACCGCGCGGCCGCCGGAGCAATCCCGACGTTCTGGCCGTTCAGAATGCCCGCGCGGGCGTTGTTGTCGGGCACCAGCGTCACGTCGCTCAGGTGCAGGCTCTGGCGCAGTCCTTCGTAGTCGCCAAACAGAAACGTGCGATTGGGCGCCAGCGCGCCGCCCATCGATCCGCCGAACTGGTTGCGTTGAAATCCCGGCGCCTGCGCGCGGTCGAAAAAGTTGCGTGTGTCGAAGTCGTTGTTGCGCAGGAACTCATACGCCGATCCGTGAAACTCGTTGGCGCCCGAGCGGTTGACGATCAGGACCTGGGCGCCCGGGCGTTTCCCGTACCCGGCGCCGTAGGTGTCCGTCAGCACGTTGAACTCGCGGATGGAATCCACGCCCAGCAGCTCGCCGCTCGTGCCGCCCGGCGTCATGTCGATCTCCGCCGAGCCGGTGTACTCGACGCCGTCCAGCAGAAACAGATTCTCCTGCGGCCGGCGGCCCGAGACGGCAAAGATGTTGGCCACCGCCGAGTTGGAGATGCCCGGCGTGTTGCTCAGTTTCTGGCTGGAATAGTTCACGATTCCCGGATCGAGGGTGAGGAGCTGGTCGTAGCTGCGTCCGTTCAGCGGCAGCCCGCGGACTTCGCCGCCGCTCACCAGGCCGGAGCTGCGGTCCATGGCCGCCCCGATCATGGGAATGGTCTCCTGGACCTCGACCCGCTCGGTCCTGCCGCCGAGGCGCAGGCGCAGGTCGGCCACCGCCGCCTGCCCGGCCGCCAGCGGGATTCCGCTCCGCACCTCCGCCGCGAAGCCCGGCTGCGCCACGGCCACCCGGTAGTCGCCGGGGGACAGTTGCGGAAAGGCGTAATGCCCGGAAGCCCCGGTCCGCGCCTGCCGCACCGCACCCGATTCCAGGTTGGTGAGCGTCACGGCGGCGTCCGGCACCGCGCCGCCGTTGGGATCGATCAGGTCCCCGGAGATGGAAGCGGTCTGTTGGCCCGCGGCCGCGGACGCCAGCAAACCAATGGTCATGAGTACCCGCCGGAGGTGGACCGCCATAAGAGTCTTTGTATGTTAACAAGACAATGTCGTGAATGCAAGACAACCCGCCAGAGCGGGTTGCAAGGCGGATTCAAAGCGGGTACGATTGAGATTCCCGCCCCGTTACGTCGAGAACAACACAAGCATCTTCTTATGCCGCAGCAACACAAGAAAGTTCTGGCAGTAGTGAGCGATCTCTTCTTCTCGGTGAAAATCGCCGATGCCGCGAAACGCGCCGGCATGGCCATCGAACTGGTCAAGGATCCGCATGAGGTCCTGGCCAAGGCCAAGGCCAAACCGAGCGTCATCATTTTCGATCTGAACTTCGATGACGCGCGGCCCCTGGAGCTGATCGCCCAGCTCAAGGCCAGCGCCGAGTACAAGGGAATCAGTCTGATCGGCTACCTGTCCCACGTCCAGGGCGAGCTCAAACAGGCCGCGCAGGACGCGGGCTGCGACATGGTCATGGCGCGATCGGCGTTTTCCCAGAACCTGACGCAGATTCTGAAGCGGCACTCCGGGGTGTTGTAGGCTTCAGGCGTTCTCGCGGGCGAAGCGGGCCAGGGCTTCGGCTTTCCGGGCGGCCGCCCCGGAATCGACGGCCTCCGCCGCCAGGGCCATGCCGCGCGCGAAATCGGCGGCACGCCCGGCGGCCACCAGCGCGGCGGCCGCGTTCACCAGGACGATATCGCGGCGCGGCCCGCGCGCGCCCCCCAGGATCTCGCGGGCGATCTCCAGGTTGCGCTGGGGATCGCCGCCCTTGAGGTCCTCGGGGCGCGCGGACGGCACGCCGAAATGGTCCGGGGTCAGCGTCCGCCGCGTCACGGTTCCCGCGCCGATCTCGAAGGCCAGCGTCGCGCCGGTGGTAGTGATCTCGTCCAAGCCGTCGGAGCCGTGCACCACAAACCCGCGCGGCAATGCGAGCTCCGCCAGCGCGCCGGCGATCAGCTCCGCGAAATGCGGGCTGGGCGCGCCCGCCAACTGGGCTGTGGCGCCCGCGGGATTGGTCAGCGGCCCGAGCAGGTTGAACACCGTGCGGATCTTCAAAGCCAGCCGCACCGGCTGCGCATGCCGCGCGGCCGTGTGGATGGCCGGCGCGTACAGAAAGCCGATGCCCACCTCGCGGATGGCGCGCCCGCACAGGGCGGGCGGCATGGGAACGCGCACGCCCATGGCCTCCAGCAGGTCGGCGCTCCCGCAGCGGCTGGAGATGGACCGGTTGCCGTGCTTGGCCACGCGCACTCCCGCGCCCGCCACCACCAAGGCGGCCACGGTGGAAATGTTGAAGGTCGAGAGGCCGTCGCCGCCCGTGCCGCAGGTGTCCAGCAGCGCCTCGCCGTCCCCTCCGGCATCGATCGGCTCGGCCATCTGCCGCATCGCGCGCGCGAACCCCACCAGTTCGTCCACGGTCTCGCCTTTCATGCGCAGCGCCACCAGAAATCCGGCGATTTGCGGGGCCGCCGCATCGCCGCTCAGAATGATGCGCATGGCCTCGCTCGCGCTCTCCCGCGAGAGGTCCTGGCGGGCCGCGGCGCGTTCCAGGTAGGGCAAAAGCGACATGCTATAGTGGGGTTTCTCAAGTCCACGTTATCACAAGGTTTCCATGAAAATTCACGAGTGCCAGGCCAAGGGCATCCTGGGCCAATACAACGTTCCTGTGCCGCGTGGCGAGGTGGCGTTCACCGCGGACGAGGCCGAGGTGGCGCCCAAGAATCTGGCCGGCAGCGTGGTGGTGAAGGCGCAGATTCACGCCGGCGGCCGCGGCAAGGGCGGCGGCGTCAAGATCGCCGCCAATGCCGCCGAGGCCGCGGAGATCGCGCGCCACATGCTGGGCATGAAACTGGTCACGCACCAGACCGGTCCCGAAGGCCGCACCGTGCAGCGCCTGCTGATCGAGGAGACCCTGCCCATCGAGCGCGAATTGTACCTGGGCATTGTGCTGGACCGCGCCCAGGGCAAGCCGGTTTTCATGGCGTCGGCGGCGGGCGGCATGGAAATCGAGGAGGTCGCCGCCAGGACCCCCGAGTTGATTCTGAAAGAGGCCTTCGAGCCGGATCGCGGCCTGCTGCCGTACCAGGCGCGCAAACTCGCCTTCGGCATCGGCATCCCGGCGGCCAGCGTGCATGCCGCCGCCGCGGCCATGGCCGCGCTCGCCAGGGCCTACGTGGCCAAGGACTGCTCCCTCGCCGAAATCAATCCCTTCATCCTCACCAGGGACGGCAAAGTGTACGCCCTGGACGCCAAAATCAATTTCGACGACAGCGCCCTGTACCGCCACAAGGAATTGCTGGACCTGCGCGACCTCAACGAAGAAGATCCGCTCGAAGTCGAGGCCTCCCGCTTCGGCATCAACTACATCAAGCTGGATGGCGCCGTGGGCTGTATGGTGAACGGCGCGGGCCTGGCCATGGCCACCATGGACATCATCAAGTACGCCGGCGGCAGCCCCGCCAATTTCCTGGACGTGGGCGGCGGCGCCAGCGCCGAGCAGGTCAAGAACGCCTTCCGCATCCTGCTTTCCGACCCGCACGTGAAGGCCGTGCTGATCAATATTTTCGGCGGCATCCTGCGCTGCGACACGCTGGCCACCGGGGTGGTGGCCGCCGCCCGCGATCTGCACATTGCCGCGCCCATCGTGGTGCGCATGGAAGGCACCAACGTGGATCTCGGCCGCCGCATCCTGCGCGAGTCCGGCTTCAATTTCACGGTCGCCGACGGCATGCGCGACGCCGCCGAGAAAGTCGTGAAGCTGGCGGCGCAGTAGAGGAAACAATGAGCATACTGGTTGATGAAAAGACGCGCCTGATCGTGCAGGGGTTCACCGGCAAGGAAGGCACATTCCACGCGCAGCAGGCCATCGCCTACGGCACTAAGGTGGTGGGCGGCGTGGTGCCCGGCAAGGGCGGCGAGAAACATCTGGACCTGCCCGTATTCGACACCGTGCGGCAGGCCGTGCAGGCCACCGGGGCCAACGCTTCCGTCATCTTCGTGCCGCCGCCCTTCGCGGCCGACGCCATCATGGAGGCCGCCGATGCCGGCCTGCCCCTGGTGGTGGCCATTACCGAAGGCATTCCCGCGCTGGACATGGTCAGGGTGTGGGCCTTCCTGAAGGACGGCGCGACGCGCCTGGTGGGCCCGAATTGTCCGGGCGTGATTTCGCCGGGCAAATGCAAGATCGGCATCATGCCGGGCCACATCCACCTTCCCGGCCATGTGGGCGTGGTGTCGCGCTCGGGCACCCTCACCTATGAAGCCGTGGGGCAGTTGACCGGGCTGGGCATCGGCCAGTCCACCTGCATCGGCATCGGCGGCGATCCCATCATCGGCACCACTTTCCTGGACGCCCTGAAGCTGTTCAACGAGGACTCCGACACCCACGCCATCGTGATGATCGGCGAGATCGGCGGCAATGCCGAAGAGACCGCCGCGCAATACATCAAGGAACACGTGCGCAAGCCGGTCGCCGGATTCATCGCCGGCCAGACCGCGCCGCCCGGCCGGCGCATGGGCCACGCCGGCGCCATCATTTCGGGCGGTTCCGGCGCCGCCGCCGATAAAATCCGGGCCATGCGGGACGCCGGCATCGCGGTGTGCTCGTCGCCCGCCGAAATCGGGGAGAAGATTCAGAGCCTTTTATGAGCATGGAACGCACATTTTCGATCATCAAGCCGGACGCCGTGGCCTCGGGCCATACCGGCGAGATTCTGTCCACCCTGGAAATGGAAGGTTTCCGCATCGTCGCGTTGCGCATGACCCGCTTAAGCCGGCCGCAGGCCGAGGGCTTTTACGCCGTGCATCGCGAGAAGCCGTTCTTCTCCGCCCTGGTGAAATTCATGACCGAGGGTCCCATTGTGGCCATGGCCCTGGAACGCGAGGACGCCGTCGCCAAGCTGCGCGAGACGATGGGCGCCACCAATCCGGCCAACGCCGCCGAAGGCACCATCCGCAAGCGCTACGCCGAATCCATCGAGCGCAATTGCATCCACGGATCCGACGCGGCCGATACCGCCCGCACGGAGTTAGCCTACTTCTTCAGCACCCTGGACCTGGCCGGCTGCTAGACCGGCCGCCAGACCCGCGGCGGCCGCGGCCAGCGACAGCCACGTGAGCGCCCAACCTACGCGATTCTCCAGCGGTGTTTCAAACACCAACGTGATATCGTGTTCTCCCGGCGGGGCGTCGATCACGCTGAAATCCGCGCCGCGGTCCCGGTAGACGGGCAGCGCCTTACCCTCCGCATAGGCGCGCCACGCCGGATCGTAGGTGGTCTGCACCAGGACCGACTGGCCCGCCGCCACGCGGGCGTGCACCCGCAGCGTGTCCGTTCCGCTCCACGCCGTGGATGTGGGCGAGTCCGGCCCTTGCTCCACCACCGCGGTGTACGCCCGCAGCAAATCCCGATTGGTTTGTTCGAGCGGTTGCACGGCCCGCATGCGGGCGCGGTCCACCACCCGGGCCAACGATGCGTAGCGCCGCGGAACGCCATAAATCACATCGCCTTCGCCATCGTCGTACAGCACCGGCAGCGTGCCGGCGAACTTGCCGGGAAATTTGAAGTCGTGATAGACCTCCCGCGACCGAGGGCCGGTGACGATCACCGCATCCGCGCCCAGCGCGGCGAGCCAGCGCGCCCCGAATTCGGGATCGGACCCCAGCACAAGCTCCCATTGCGCCTCCATCGCGTGCGGATTCATGAGCCCCTGTTCGGACCCGCCGCCCACCTGGGCCAGGTCGTGCCACGCGTCCCACCAGAAGCGGATGGAGCCGGCCACGAAGGTGCGCCCTTGGGGCATGTGGGCGGCCATCCACGCGGACATGCGGTATTCGACGCGCCGCCGGTAGTCCGGTTCCGGCCGGTACACCTCCCAGGCGTGCCGCACGTAGTGGCGCGCGGACCACGCGGCCAACAGCAGCACGGTCACCACCAGCGCGCGCGTCAGCCGGGAAGGGCGACGCCACAAGCGCCGCAGCGCCTCGGCCCCGGCCAGGCACATCACCAGGTCCAGCTCCGGAACCAGCCGGCCCGGCTCGCCGACGATGCGGAAGCCGAAATAGAAATAGCCCAACACGTTGAGGCCCGTGAACAGCAGGCTGCCGGAAAGAAACACCATCTGGGCGCGATCCGGCTTGCCCCGCGCGCGGCGCAGCGAAAGCGCCGCGAATACGGCCACGGCCAGGGCCACCAGCGCGAAGGACAACGGATTCCCGCGCGACGAGACATACCGCAGATTTTCGACGGTAGCGCGCAGGTAAGAAGGCGTCAGCCAGAACGCCGCCAGCCCGTAAGCCAACGCGGGAATCGCCGCCGCGCGCAGCCATATCCGGTTGTCGCCATGCGCGACCCACAAGCTCCAGACCATGACCGGAAAGAAAATGGCCAGCGCCGTCGCGCCGTAGAAATTCGTCAGCGCCGTCAGCGCCGAGAATACCGCGGCCAGCGCCAGCCACGCCGGGTGGCCCTTCCGCAGGCCCCGCCAGGCAAATCCCAAGGCGAACGGCAGCAGCGCCAGCGACGAGATGTGCGGGCCTTCGCCGTATTGCGAGAGCACCCACAACCGGCAAGGGGTCCGGTACAGCGAGTCCACCCGCATGCGGCGGATCAGCAGGAACGCCGGAGAGACCAGGGCCGTGGCCGCGGCGGCCAGCCACGCCGCCGCGCGCGTCCGGCCCGTCACCCACGCCAGGAAATACACTCCCGCGATCCCCAGGCAATACATCAGCGCGGTGAACACGTGATACGCCTTCACCGGAATCCACACCCGCGCCAGCAACGCCGTGCCGTACCGCAGCACCGGCGGATAGATGTAATCGAAGCGCGTGCCGCAATACCACAGTGGCTGCCACAGCGGATGCGGCCCGTGATCGCGCAAGAAACGCCCGTCCGCGATGAAGGTGCTCTCGATCGAATCCCACCGGTTCAGGTACTTGGCCTTGAACAGCGGCTTGATCAGCGCCGCCGTCAACAGGAAAAGCAGCAGCAGGTCCAGCCCCAACCTGGCGCGGCGCAAGCTAACCTTTCCGGCGGGCCGGCTCGGACCCGGACTGGTAGCGCCGCTGCAAGCTGTCGAACTGGCGATGGTAGCCCAACCCCCAGCGGTACAGCAGAAATTTGGCGAGCAGCAGCAGAATCGAGAAGCCGTAAACGGTGCTCTGAAAGAACGAGGCCGATGACGCCTGCGCGAAGTAGCGCGTGGGCACCGGAACCTCCGTGATGCGGGTGCCCAGGGCCACCATCTGCGCCATAATCTCCTGGTCGAAGATGAATTTGTCCGAGTTGGTCTCCAGGTTCACGGCTTCCAGCACTTCCCGGCGGAAGGCGCGGTATCCGGTATGATACTCGGAAAGCCGCAGGCCAAAGGTGACATTCTCCGCCCAAGTCAGGAAGCGGTTGGAGACGTACTTCCACCAGGGCATGCCCTGCTTGATCGGGCTGGTTCCCATCAGGCGCGAGCCCAGCACCGCGTCCGCCCGGCCTTCCTGGATGGGCCGCACGATCTCTGGCAGCAGCGTGGGATCGTATTGGTAATCCGGGTGCACCATCACCACGATGTCCGCGCCCGCCTTAAGCGCTTCGCGGTAGCAGGTCTTCTGGTTCGCGCCATAGCCGTAGTTGCGCTGGTGTACGAACAGCTCCAGCCCCATGTCGCGCGCGATCTGCGCGGTTTCGTCGGAGCTGCCGTCGTCCACCAGGATGACCAGGTCCACCATCTCGCGGGGCAAATCCGCATAGGTCATGTGCAGGGTCTTGGCCGCGTTGTAGGCCGGCATCACCACCACCACTTTCGGCTTGGACGTCACGATTCCCTCTCCGGCGCCGCGGTGACGATGAACTGGTAGGCGAACATCGTCTTCCAGCAGCGCGCCGATTCGAACGACATGCGCTCCAGCGCGCGCACCCAGGCGGAGCCGTCCCACCGGGGCAGCGCCAAGCCCGCCGGCACGCCCGACGAGCGCAGCGCTTCGATGCGGAAGCCCGCCGCGGCAAACAGTTCCACCCATCCCCGCCAGGTGTAAAAGTGCAGGTGAGTGCGGTCGAACAGCCCGCGATCGTCCGCCGGAAAGCGCCCCCGCAGCACCGTCCAGCGGAACCAGGCGTGTCCGCTGTTGGGCAGCGAGGCGGCCAGCCTGCCCCCGCCCGCCAGCACCGCGCCGACTTCGCGCAACAGCCGCTCCGGGCGGCGCAGGTGCTCCAGCACGTCGGCGCAGATCGCGAAATCGAAGCGCCCGCTCAACGGCGGCAGGCCGCGTTCCAGGTCCGCCTCCACCAGTTCCACGGATTCCGGAAAGCCCGCGCCCGCCGCCCCCGGCGCGTCGATGCCGGTCACCCGGTAACCCCGCCGGGCGAGCAGCGCGCCCAGGTAGCCGCCGGCGCATCCCACGTCCAGCACGCGCCGGCCCGCCCCGTCGGCCGGCAGACTCGCCAGCAGCAGGCTGTGGCTGCTATAGGGGCTCTCTTTGAGTCGATAAGGCGCGGCCGCGGCGGATACCATCCTGTCCGATTATCCCGCACGTGGCCCCGCCTTTGGGGCTTCGGCCTGTTGCAATACTGCCATAATGAAACTACCAGTGCACCGGCTGACCGCCATCCTCGTGTTGTTCGGCCTGACGCTGGCCGGGTGCGGTGACCGGCACGGGCCTATCGGCGCCGGCATGGCCGCCTTCATACCGCCCGATACCGCCGCCCTGGCGGGCGTCAACGTGGACCGGCTGCGCGCCACCCCGCTCTACCGCAAGCTGGCGGCCGCCAAGCGCATCCCGGACTTCGGCGACTTTCGCGTCGAAGACGTCCACGAACTGGTTCTGGCTACCGACGGCGACCACGTGCTGGCCATCGCGCGCGGAACCTTTCCCGCCGGCGCCCAAGGCATTACCCTGGCCGGTAACAACACGGCCCTGGCAGGTTCGGACGCCATGGTGCGCGCGGCCCTCGCGCAGGCGAAAAGCGGCGGACGCGGCGCTCCGCGCGATTTGATGGCGCGCGCCGCAACCGTGCCGGCCGATGCCCAAATCTGGGCGGTCGTGGCCGGCTGGCATGGCGCAGGCCCCGGCGCCATGCGCGCCCTGGGCAATGCCGCCAATATGGATCGCGTGCTGCGCGCGTTTGAAGGCGCCACCCTCACCGCCGGCCTGGACGCCGGAGCCCATGCCGCTCTCACCGGAGAGTGCCGCACCGAAGCCGATGCCGCGTCCCTGGCGGACTCCCTGCGCGGACTGGCCTCGCTCGCCCGCCTCGGCGTGCCGCGCAATCAAACGGACCTGTTGCGCGCTTTTGACCAAATCCAGGTCCGGCAGCAGGGCCGCCTGGTGAACCTGAATATCGACGTCCCCCAGGAACTGGCCAATGCCCTGGCCGATTCCCTGGCGGACAAACCGCGGCCCGGCCGGTAGCGCGGCGGGCTAAAACGTTCCCAGCGTGACGCGCAGCACCTGTGGCGCATCGCTGAAATTGAGGCCCCAATCGGTCTGGTCCCCGTTCCAGATGCGCATGGGCTTGAAGGCCCCGCCGGCATAGCTTCCTTCTTCCACCCGCAGGAACTCGCGCTGCTTCCCGCCGGCCGCGTCGCCCACCTGGAAATTGACGCGGCAGAACAAGCCGGCCACCAGAAACTGGTTGTCCGCAAGCTGCGCGATCAGGGCCCGGCCCACCGGTTCGGGATTGCCGTTCGGGTGATTGCCGAATCCAAAAGCGGGCACGCCGTAGGAGACGGCCGCTTTCCAGGCGCCCAGTGGCAGAGTCTGGCTATGCTCGTCCTTTTCCTCGGCGACGGCCCACAGCTTGCCTTCGAAACCTAGGCGCGCGATCTGGCGCATGATGGGGCCCACCAGCCTGTAATTCAGCGCGAACGGCGCCAGCGCCTCCGCATCCACCCGGGGCGCGCCCAGCGGCGCGTTGGAATACCCGGTGTAGTCGATGCCGAAGGGCGAGAAGCCCAGCGCTCCCAGCCCCAGCGCGGGAAAAAGGAAACGCGCGCCGGCCGCCGAGTTGCCGGTTTCGGCAACGAACAAGGGATTGTCCGGGCGATGGTACAGCTCCAGCGCTTTCCGGTAGCGGACGGGGTCGCTCTGGTAAATGTCCGGACCCAGCAGGTCGAGCGCCGGCGCGGCCGCCTTCCAGATCGGAATCACGTTGTCGGTGGGGCCGCCGCTCTCATAGCTCGTGGGCGGACCCGGTTTCAACGGGTCGCGCAACGCCGCGTTGGCGTAAAGCGGCAGCGCGTACTCCGCCCTGCCCGCGGCCGCGACCTGCCCTACGTAGCGCGCCACCGACCAGGCGTGAAAGAACTCGTCGGCGTCGGCGCCGAACACCTCCCGCCAGTTGGCGTCCGGCGCGGCAGCGTCCTTGTGCAGGGCGGCCAGCAGCGCCGCCGGCACGGGCGCCGCGAACTGCCGCTCCGCTTCCGCCGAATGGTCGCGCACGCTGCCATACGTGCCCGGTTCATTTTCGACCTGGACCATGATCACCGTGCGCCGCGGATCAACCGCCTTCAAGTGCCGCATCAGCGCGGCAAAGGCCCGCTGGTCGGCGGCCAGCGTGGCGGCGGCGTACGGCGAGGGCGAATCCACCGGCCGGCCGCCGGCCCCGGTCACCCGCGGATAACGCTCCGGATAGCGCTTCATCCACAGCGGCAGGTAGTGCGCGCTGCCGTTCTTCCACGTGCCGAACCAGAGCAGCACCAGCCGCACGCCGTGCGCGCGGGCCTGGCCCACCAAGGTATCGGCCACCGAGTAGTCGAACCGGCCCGGCTCCGGTTCGAGCTGCTCCCAATAGATGGGCAGCGCGACGGTGTTGGCGTGCAGCGCCTGGATGGCCGGCCAGACCTTCGGCAGCATGGCCGGCCAGGCGCTGGAGTTGTTCACCTGCGCGCCCAGAATCAGGAACGGCGCGCCATCCACCAGCAAGGCATAGCGCCCGTCCTTCCGGACGATACGGGGAATCGGCGAGGGGGCCGCCTGCGCGAACAGGGCGGACCCGCACAGCCCGGCTGCAACAAGCCGGACCAGCACGTGAGGACTGCGGACGGGTTTCATGAGAGGGATGTAAGACTCATCATCCCCATCCCGCCAGCGCCGCGTCAAGGGCCAGTCTTATCTCATACAGGATGAGCCTGGAGGAGGGGGCTGTTTCGCATACAAG
>VFSW01009231.1_pt1 | contig 14094 bp, 11 predicted proteins | sample 5358111 | NCBI WGS metagenome assembly VFSW01 (sample SAMN11554181, study PRJNA540505) | mine drainage metagenome | isolation source: sediment from site ElyBrook_90M | place: USA: Ely Copper Mine, Vershire, VT | collected 2017
CCCCCCCCCCCGCCCCCCCCCCCCCCCCCCCCGCCCCCCCCCCCCCCGCGCCCCCGGGGGCCGGCCCCCCCCCCCGGAACCCGCACCCATCTGCGGGGCCTGTTCGCCGCGCTCGCGCGGCTGTCCCTGGAGCACACCATGTTTGAATTCCGCTTGTCGCGCTGCGCCGCCGCGCTCGCTGTTTGCGCTGGCATCGCCGCCGCACCGGCCCAAGGCGCGTCGCTTCCGAATCTGATCCCGGTTTCGCCGGACCAACAGGTCGCGCTGGGCGTGCGACTGTCGCCAGTGCAAGCAGCCGCACGGGCGCAAGTGAGCCTGCCCGCGAGGGTGGTCGTCCCTCCCTCCCGGCAAGCCCTGGTCAGCGCACCGGTCGCCGGCGTCATCACCCATTTGCTGGTCAACGTCGGTGACGTGGTCAAGACCGGTCAACCCCTCGTGGAGCTCCGTAGCGCCGCACTCGCCCAGTTGCAGCGCGAGTGCGCAGACGCCGGCACGCAGCGCGACCTGACGAAGCGACAGCTGGCCCGCGACACCGCTCTGGAGAAGGAGGGCATCATCCCGACTGCGCGGTTGCAGCTTACCCAGGCGCGGGCGCGTGACGCGCGGGCGCTGCTGGCTGAACGTACTCTCGCGGTGCGCCTGGCGGGCGCTGGTGGAGGCGTCGACGGCGTCGCTCGCATCCTGGCACCGCGCGACGGCATCGTCAGCGACCTCCAAGTGCTGCCGGCGCAGCGTGTCGACCAGGCAGCCCCGCTGCTGCGCATCACGGCCCCAGGCGAGCTGTGGCTGGAACTCGATGCCAACGTGCAGCAGGCTGCCGCCTTGCCGACTGGCGCGGCGGTGACCGTGGACGATGGGCACGCAACCGGTGTTCTTGAAGCACGCGCACCAGCCCTCGGCGCTGGCCAGACCGTCGCGTTGCGCGCGCGTCTGACGCAGCCGGGATCGCTCGTGGCCGGCATTTTGGTGAAGGCTCGCGTGGCGATGCCGGTGCCGGCCGGATCATGGCGCCTGCCATCCACGGCCATGACCCAGCTGGATGGACACGACGTGGCATTGGTCGCCGTCCCAGGCGGCTTTCGGCCCATTGCCGTGCGGCAGATTGCTCGCCTTGACGACGCCGTGCTGGTCACGGGCGCGCTGCGGCCGGTTGACCGCGTGGTCAGCAGCGGCATCGTGGCGATCAAGGCTGCCGCCGGGGGAGCGCAATGATGCTGCAGTCCATCACACGTTTCGCCTTGCGCCAGCGCTTGCTGGTTGCGGGTGCCACCCTGGCGCTGGTGGTGGCCGGCGTGGCCGCCTGGCGCGCCCTTCCCATTGATGCCTTTCCCGACGTTTCAACCCCGCAGGTCAAGGTCATCGTCAAGGCGCCCGGGATGACGCCGGAGGAGGTTGAAACGCGCATCGTGCTGCCTGTCGAGCAGGAGGTTCTTGGAATCGCCAACAAGCGCGTCGTGCGCTCGACCTCAAAGTATGGCATTGCCGACATGACCGTTGATTTCAACGAGGGGACCGACATCTACTGGGCCCGTCAGCAGGTGGGGGAGGCGCTGACCGCGGTACGGGGCGACCTTCCGGCGAACGCGCAGGCGGCGTTGGCGCCCATCACGACGCCACTATCCGACCTGTTCATGTTCACCATCGAAGGCGACGCCTCGCTGGAGCAAAAGCGCAGCGTGCTGCAGTGGATGATTCGCCCGGCGCTACGCACCGTGCCTGGCGTTGCCGACGTCAACATGCTTGGCGGAGACATTCGTACCTTCGTCGTACGTCCACAGCCGGCGCGGATGGCGGCATGGAACGTGACCCTCACGACTTTGCGGACCGCGCTGTCAGCGAACAACAGCAATGATGGCGCCGGCCGCCTCAATGAAGGCGAGGAGGCGCGTGTGGTGCGGGTGCAGGGGGCCCTGCAGGACCTGGACGATATCCGGAATACGGTCGTCGCCACGGTGCGGGGCATTCCGGTGCGGGTCTCGGATATCGCGGAAGTCGATATTGAAAGTGCCACTCGCAACGGTGCTGTCACTGCTGATGGGCGCGGCGAAGCTGTGGAGGGGATCGTGCTGGGATTGCGCGGCGCCAACGCCGGCCGCGTGGTCGACGGTGTCAAGCAGCGTCTCGCTGAACTCGCGCCGCGACTACCCGCCGGCATGAGGGTGCGCGTGTTCTACGACCGCAGCCAGCTCGTCGGCCGCGCTGTCAGCACCGTGACCCATGCCCTCGGTGAGGCCGTGGTGCTGGTCATGGTGATGTTGTTGCTGTTTCTCGGCAGCTGGCGCGCGGCGCTGGTTGTTGCGTTGACGCTGCCGCTGTCCGCGTTGGCGACGTTCATTCTGATGCGCTGGGCCGGCATGTCTGCCAATCTGATGAGCCTCGGCGGTTTGGCGATCGCGCTGGGCATGCTGGTTGACGCGGCGGTCGTGGTGGTCGAAAACCTCGTCAATCACCTTGCGCACGATCCGGCTCGCATGACCGATCGCAACCCCGGAGGCGCGACCAGCGATCGATTGACGCGCATCCTTCACGGCGTCAGCGAAGTGTCATCGCCGGTGCTGGCGGGCGTTGCCATCATCGCGATCGTGTTCCTGCCGCTTCTCAGTCTGGAGGGGCTCGAAGGAAAATTGTTCGGCCCCGTGGCGACGACCATCGTGTTCGCACTCGGTGCTTCCTTGCTGATCGCGTTGACCATCGTTCCAGTCGCCGCCTCACTTTTGCTCAAGGCGGCCTCGCACGACGACCCCTGGCTGGTGCGCCAGGTCAATGCTGGCTATCGGCGCCTGCTTGACTGGAGCTTCACCCATGCGCGTGTGGTGGTCGTGTTGGCGCTGGCCGCCCTCGTCGTCGCCGGTTTCGCTTACACCCGCGTGGGTAAGACCTTCATGCCAACCATGGATGAAGGAGACGTGATCGTGCAGTTGCAAAAGTCGCCATCGGTCAGCCTGGGGACCACCGCGGCCATGGATATGCGGGTCCAGCGTGCCATCCTGCAAGGTGTTCCGGAAGTCAAGGCGGTGATCGCGCGCAGTGGTTCCGACGACCTCGGCCTTGATCCCATGGGGCTCAACGAAACCGACACCTTTTTGGTCCTGAAGCCGCCGTCCGACTGGCGGCGCGGTGGCAAGGATGCGGTCATCGCGGCCCTTCGCCACGTGCTCGAGCGTTTTCCAGGACTCGACTTCAGCTTCAGCCAGCCGATCGAAATGCGTGTGTCCGAGATGCTCACCGGAGCGCGTGGCGATCTGGTGATCAAAGTGTTTGGTCCGGAACTGGCGCAACTCGTCGAGTTGTCGAGACAAATCACCGCCGTCCTGCGCGGGCTGCCCGGGGCGCAGGACGTGTTGGGAGCGCGATCCGAGGGCCTGCAGTACCTGACGGTTCAGGTGGACCGGCTCGCGGCCGGCCGCGCTGGATTCAACGCCGAATCGCTCCAGCAGGACTTGCGCGCACTGGTCGAGGGGCAGCCGATCGGTACCGTCCTCGAGGGAGTGCATCGCACGCCCTTGCTGCTGCGCGGGAACAGCACGTTGCGTGCCGATCCGCAAGCGTTCGCCGATGTGATGGTCACCGCGCCGGATGGTGTCACCTACCCCTTGCGGCAGTTGGCCCGACTGCAGCTGACGCAGGGGCCGATGCTGGTGTCGCATGAGGATGGCAGCCGATTCGCGACGGTTCGTGCCAACGTGGGAGGGCGCGACCTCGTGGGGTTTGTTGCCGACGCCAAGGCGGCAGTCGCGCAGCGCGTCAAGCTGCCACCAGGGGTGCGCCTGGAGTGGGGTGGACAGTTCGAGAACCAGCAGCGCGCCGCGGCGCGGCTGGCGCTGGTCGTTCCGGCAGCGCTGGCACTGATTTTCCTGCTGCTGATGACCACGTTTGGTTCGATACGCCAGTCGATGCTGGTGTTTGCCAATATCCCGTTCGCGCTTGTGGGAGGGGTGATCGCATTGTGGGCCAGTGGCGCTTACATGTCGGTGCCCGCGTCGGTGGGCTTCATCGCCCTGCTTGGAATCGCCGTGCTCAACGGTGTCGTGCTGGTCAGCCATTTCAACGCGTTGTTGCTGCGTGGCCAGCCCTTGGTCCAGGCTGTTCGCGAAGGCGCCCAGCGTCGCTTGCGGCCGGTCCTGATGACGGCTTCCATCACCGCGTTAGGGTTGGTGCCGCTATTGATGGCAAGTGGCCCGGGTTCGGAAATCCAGAAGCCACTGGCGATTGTCGTGGTCGGTGGTCTGGTCAGTTCAACTGCGTTGACCCTCGTGCTGCTGCCGCTTCTTTTCGCCCGTTTCGGTCTGCCACCCGAAGCGCGCAGCGATGCACGCGTCGAAACCCCGAATTCCCCGGAGGAAGCATGAAAGCGAACATTATTCTTGGCGCCCTGCTCGGTGCGCTGCTGACGGCCGCGACAAGCGCCGCTCCCGCTCCTGTCGTTGCCGCTTCGACGGCCATGCGAGCGTCTGCACTGCCCTCGATCGAGGCCTTGCCGCAGCCGACCTTGCCCACCATCGCCGCCGTTGACGCCGCACTGCGAGGGTCACCCTCGGTGGAGGCGGCACGCGCGCTGCGCGATGCCGCCTCCCGCAATGGGGATGTGCTACGCATCGGAAACCAGGAAGTCAATGTGCAGGTGCAGACGCAAAGCCGGCGCGTCGGCGCCGGCCCCGATGCCGGACGCTACGGCGAATGGCAGATTTTGGTGTCCAGACCTTTGCGCTGGCCCGGGCAGGCCGCGGCTGATGCCGCCGTTGCCGAAAGTGGTGCGTCGATGGCCGCCGTCGGTGTCGGCGACGCGGCCCACGAGGCGCGCCGGCAGTTGTTGCAACTGTGGTTCGATGCGCGCCGTGCTTCTGCGCTGGCCGCATTGCAAGAGCGTTCCGCTGCCCTGATGCAGCAACAACGCGACGCCATGCAACGCCGTCGCGCCCTCGGCGATGCGAGCCAGATGGAACTGGATCAGATCGACGCCGAGACCGCGCTCGAATGGGCGCAGGCACGACTTGCGCGCGGACGTGCCTCTGCTGCCGAGGCGCTGCTCCGTACGCGCATGCCTTTGCTCGATGATGCGCCGATCGAGCCCGTTGATGTCAGCCCTGGTGCATCCGACGATGCCCTGATCGCCGACGTCCTCGCGCATAATCCCACGCTCGCGCTTGCGCGCGCGAGTGTGCGGGAAGCACGCGCGCTGGCCGCGCAAGCGGATGCCCTTCGCACACCGCAACCAACCGTGGGCATGTACGTTGGAAACGAGCGCGGTGGCGCCGAACGGCTGGTTGGCGTGCAGATCGGCGTTGCCCTGGGATCCGGTGCACGGTCCGCCCGAGCCGATGCGCAGGCGGCTGCAGCGCGCGCGGCACAGTGGCACGCCACGGACGTCGAACAACGATTGCGGGCGCAGCTGCGTGCCGCGCTGGCACAACGCGATGCTCTGCGCGCCAGCGCGGCCGCCTTGCTGCAGGCAGGAACCGCGCAGGCGCTGGCGGCTGACCGCCTTCAACGTGCTTACGCACTTGGCGAAGCCGGCCTCGGAGACTGGCTGCAGCAGCGCCGCCGCGCATTGCAGTCGATCCAGGAACTCATGGGCGCGCGCTTCGATGCCGCCATGCTCTCGGCGCAGCTACGGCTCGACGCAGGCCTGCTGTGGCGCGATGACAGCCGGACTTCCGGTTGACGATCCTGGTTTGCGATGTCCGCGGGACGCGCATGTCGGGTCTGAACGATGAACTTTGATCCCATGCGCGGCGAAGGCCCGCCGGCCCCAGGCGCAGCCCAGGGCTCGGTCGGGCATCGAGACGCCGGCCTCTGCCCTGGGCGTTGCCGTTACTCCCCGATGGCAAGTCCGGCCTCTCGGCGCCCGTCGTTGGCCCCCTCGATGCGGCCGGACGCGGGATCGACGACGATGACCTCCGCGGCACCCCAGGGCGATGCCTCATGGAGTTTGTACCCCATGTGCTCGAGCGCACTGCGGGTGTCGGGCTCCAGGTAGCCAGGCTCGACGTCGACGCGATCCGGATACCACTGCATATGCATGCGCGGTGCGTCGACCGCCTGCTGGGCATTCATTCCGAAGTCAAGCACGTTGACAATCGTTTCCACCACGGTGGAAATAATGGTCGAACCGCCGGGGCTTCCCGTGAGCATCAAGGGTTTGCCGTCCTTCAGGACGATGGTCGGAGACATGGATGAAAGCGGCCGCTTGCCTGGCTGAATGGCATTGGCGTGCCCCTGCACGAGCCCGAACAGATTCGGGACGCCGGGCTTGGACGTGAAGTCGTCCATTTCGTTGTTGAGCAGGAATCCGGTATCGTCCGCCATCAGGCCCGAACCGAACAGGGCGTTGATGGTGTAGGTGATTGCGACCGCGTTACCCCGCCTGTCGAGCACCGAGAAATGGGTGGTGTGCATGCCCTCGTCGTTGCCGCCCAGCCCCGGGACTTTGGCGGAAGGCGTGGCCGTATCGGGTTGAATCGCGGCACGGATGGCGTCGATGTGGTGCGTGGAGAGCAGCCGGTCAACCGGGTTTTTGACAAAGGCTGGGTCGCCCAGAACGGTATTGCGGTCGGCGAAGGCGTGGCGTTCGGCCTCGGCGAGTGTGTGGGAGAACCTGGAGGATCCCCAGCCCCACTGTTTGAGCGGCTCGTTTTCGAGAACCTGGAGAACCTCGCAGACGACGGTCCCGGACCCTGGGGGCGGTGCCGTGACGATACGTACATCGTGGTACGCGCATTCGAGGGGTTTGCGCCACACCGCGCGATAGTCGGCGAGGTCGGCGTGCGTCAGCAGGCCGCGCTGACGTTGACTTGCGGCGACCAGCGCATCGGCCGTGGGGCCCCGATAAAAGCCGTCGGTGCCGTGGTCGGCGATGCGCTGCAGCGTGCGCGCGAGCGCGGGTTGCCGCAACAGATGGCCCGCTTTCGGCACGCGCCCGTGATCGAGGAACGTGGCGGCGGCGATGGGATTGTCGCGCAGGGTGGACAGACTTTCATCCATGATGGCGATGTCGCCCGGGCCGAGCTTGAAGCCGTCGCGGGCGAGTTTGATCGCTGGCGCCATGACCTTTGCCAGCGGCATGGTTCCATAGCGCCTGAGCGCGTCGTTCAGACCCATGACCGTGCCCGGCACCCCGACCGAGAGAAATGTCTTCGTACTGCGCCCCGGTACCACCCGGCCTTCGGCGTCCTGGAACATGGTTTCGGTGGCCTGCCGCGGCGCCGTCTCGCGGAAGTCAAGGAACAGATTCCGGCCGTCCGCAAGGTGCAGGGTCATGAAACCGCCACCACCGATATTGCCGCAGCATGGGTTGACCACGGCAAGCGCGTAGCCCATGGCGACCGCGGCGTCGACGGCGTTACCGCCTGCGCGCAAGACCGCCAGGCCGACGCGGCTGGCCTCATGTTGCTCGCTCGCCACCATCGCGTGCATGGCCTCGGCTGGTTGCGCCTGACGCCAACCGGGTACGGCTGTCGATGCCGTGTCGACCGGCAGGCCGGCGCACGCACCGCTTTCAGCGGTCAGGAGGATGACGCCACCCAGGGCTACGGTGTGCCTGAGGCGCCTTGCGATGGACATGGGCAGGCCTGGGGAAGCCTTGCGCTCTGGGGAATGTGTCCTGGGTACAAACGGAATCTGGAACCAAGCGCGCGATTTCATCCTGGAGTCTCCTCAGGTTTGATGGTTGGGTGCGCAGCTGCCGCCAGCGGCTCGACATGGATGTGGATGGTTGCGCCTGGGGCATCCACCGCATATACGCCGCGCCATCTAACGGTATGAGAACACTGTCGTTTGTTTTTCGGGTTGTCATTCCTACGATTCGATTTCGTTCCAGGAAGTTCCACGATGTCCATTGAAGCGTCAATCATCGGTCTTGTCTCCAGCGTCGTCATCGGGGCGACGGGTGTCGGCGCCGGTCATCGACTGAAAGACTAACCACCATGTACGCTTACACCGACTTCGATCGCCGTTTTGTCCGTGCGCGCGCTGCGCAATATCGCGATCAGCTCCAGCGCTTCCTGGCCGGCGAACTCGGCGCCGAGGAATTCAAGCCCCTGCGCTTGCAGAACGGCTGGTATGTCCAGCGTCATGCGCCGATGGCCCGGATTGCTGTGCCATACGGTGCCCTGACTCCGACGAAGCTGCGGGCGTTGGCGGATATCGCCGAGCACTTTGACCGTGGCTACGCCCATGTGACGACGCGCCAGAACGTCCAGTTCAACTGGATCCCGCTGGATCGCAGCGCCGACGTGATGGACTTGCTCGCCGACGTCGACATGCACGGCATCCAGACCAGCGGGAATTGCGTGCGCAACATCACCACCGACGCGTTCGCGGGGATCGCGCCCGATGAGGTTGTCGACCCGCGCCCCTTTTGCGAAATCCTGCGTCAATGGAGCACGCTCCATCCCGAGTTTGCTTTCCTTCCACGCAAATTCAAGATTGCGGTGTCCGGCGCCGAGGAAGATCGCGTGGCTGCGGGCTGGTATGACATTGGCTTGCAGGCGCTTCGCAACGCCGACGGCGAGGTGGGGTTTCGTGTGCGTGTTGGTGGTGGAATGGGCCGCACCCCCATGATCGGCACCGTGGTTCGCGCATTTCTTCCCTGGACCGAGCTGCTGCTGTACGTGGAAGCCATTTTGCGCGTCTACAACAGCTATGGCCGTCGTGACAACATCTGGAAGGCACGGATCAAGATCCTGGTGAAAGCCGAGGGGCAGCGCTTCATCGACGCCGTCGAGCAGGAGTTCGCGGCAATCTTGCACGATGACCTCGATGGCGTGGCGCATCGCCTCACGTCGCAGGAGTTGGCGCGCGTGACGGCCGGGTTTGCGCCGCCACCACTGGCTTGCATGGATGTGGCACCGGTGCCTGCACCGACGTCGTCGGCCTACACCCGCTGGGTCCAGCGCAACGTGCGTGCCCACCGCGTCGCAGGCATGCGTGCGGTCACGCTGTCGCTCAAGCGGGTGGGCCAGGCGCCGGGAGATGTCACCACGGCGCAGTTACGCGCGGCGGCTGATCTCGGCGAGCGTTTCAGCGCCGGAGAAGTGCGCATCACCCATGAGCAGAATCTGGTGTTGCCTTGGGTCCGCGAGGACGCATTGCCCGTGCTTTGGGAGGCGGCACGGGCCGCGGGATTCGCCAGCCCCAATATCGGGCTGCTCACCGACATGATTGCCTGCCCGGGCGGCGACGTGTGCTCGCTGGCGAACGCGCGTTCCTTGCCGATCGCGGCGCGCATCGCCGAGCGCTGGACCGACCTGGACGAGCTGTTCGATATTGGTGATCTCGCCTTGAACATCAGCGGTTGCATCAACTCCTGCGGCCACCATCACAGCGGGCACATCGGTATTCTCGGCGTCGACAAGGATGGGTCCGAGTGGTATCAGGTCACCGTGGGCGGCGCCGACGGCTCGAACGCCGGCCCTGCCGCCGGCCCGGGTCGGATCATTGGCCCCTCTTTCACGGCCGACGAGGTTCCCGAGGTGGTCGAGGCGCTGGTCGCTGTCTACCTGGCACGGCGCGGCGCGGGCGAGCGTTTTGTCGATTTTGCGCGGCGCGTCGGCTCCGAACCATTCAGGGCAGCGGCGGACGCGGTGCGCCGTGCCACCGCGCCAGTCACATCGAACGAGGATGCAGTGGCATGAGGATTCTTTCCATCACCGATGACACCTGGCAGCGCGCCGAGGGCGCCGCCCCCGCTCCGGCCGATCAGCTGTTGCTGACGCCGGCGCAATGGCGTGAGGTCGGCGCGACCTGGCCCACGCATCTGGCAGTCGGCTTGCTGGTCGGCAACGACGACGACGTTCAGACCCTGGGTTTTTCGCTCGCGCCGTTCGTGACCATCGCCCTGCAATTTCCGCGCTGGACGGACGGGCGCGCCTACAGCCAGGCGCGGCTGTTGCGACGCAGGTTGCGCTACACCGGCGAGTTGCGGGCGGTCGGCGACGTGGTGGTCGACGTGGCGCTTCCGCTGGCACGCACCGGCTTCGATGCAGCGGTGTTGCGTCACGGCGAGTCGCGCGAGGCGGCATTGCGCGCCCTGCGGTTTTTCGACGGACTGCTTCCAGCCGGCAATCCTTTCTACCAGGGCGATGCGCAAGAGCCGCGCCCGTTGTTTGCACGGGGACACCGATGAACGATGCACGCACATTCGCGCGGCCAAGCGCGGCCTACGCATCGCATGAGGAGGCGGCACGTGCCCTGCTGCGCGCGGCCGTCGATGAATTTGGCGACACCCTGGTGCTGGCCAGCAGCATGGGCGTCGAGGACATGGTGCTCACCGACCTGATTGCACGCGATGCTCTTGGCGTGTCGGTGGCGACGTTGGATACAGGGATGCTGCATCCGGAAACGCTGGCCCTCGTCGACACCGTACGCAGTCACTACGGGATCGGCGTCGAGGTCTGGCACCCCGATGTGCAGACCGTGGCGGCATTCGTCGCCCGCGAGGGCGCGCAACCCATGTACCGCAGCATCCAGTTGCGCCATGCGTGCTGCGCGTTGCGCAAGCTCGAGCCGCTGGAACGCATGTTGCGCGGCCGCCGGGCCTGGATCGCGGGCCTGCGGCGCGAGCAGTCGCCTGGGCGCGCCGCCGCGGCCGTGCGCGAGGTCGATGCCCAGGGACGGGTCAAGCTCAGTCCGTTGCTGAACTGGACGCTGGGAGACATCTGGCACTACGTCGCCGCCCACGGTGTGCCCTACAACCCGCTGCACGATCAACACTACCCCAGCATCGGCTGTGCGCCATGCACGCGCCCGATTTCCGTCGGCGAGGATGTCCGCGCCGGACGCTGGTGGTGGGAGCAGGACGCTGCGAAGGAGTGCGGATTGCATGCGCACCACGATCAGCAGCCCGCTTCCCTCGTTTCACCGATCCACCCAATCCAGCGCGTTGACGACGCAACCGACACGCAACGCATTGATCCCGGAGCCCCAGTATGAACGCTTTTGTCGACCCGACCCGGCTGCTGCCGGTGATCGATCACCGTCACCTCGACGCACTCGAAGAGGAAGCGATTTTCGTGCTGCGAGAGGTCGCAGGCGCGTTCGAGCGCCCTGCATTGCTGTTTTCGGGGGGCAAGGATTCCTGCGTTGTCCTGCGGTTGGCGGAAAAGGCGTTCGGCCGCCGATTGACCGGGGGTGGGTTCGACGCTTGCCTGCCGTTTCCGCTGCTTCACGTCGATACGGGTCATAATTTCCCGGAGGTCATCGCCTTCCGCGACCAGCTCGTGGCGGCGCGCGGCCATGCCTTGCAGGTGGCGCACCTTGACGCGTCGATCGCGCGGGGTACGGTGCGCCTTGGACATGCGCTGGAGTCGCGCAATCCGCATCAAAGCGTCGCCTTGCTGGAAGCAGTGGACGCGAACCGCTTCGATTGCCTGATCGGGGGGGCGCGCCGCGACGAGGAAAAGGCGCGGGCCAAGGAGCGCATCTTCAGTCACCGCGATCATTTCGGACAGTGGTTGCCCAAGGAGCAGCGGCCGGAGCTATGGTCGCTGTTCAATACCCGGTTGCGTCCCGGCGAGCATTTCCGGGCCTTTCCGATCAGCAACTGGACCGAACTCGACGTGTGGCTGTACATCGCCCGCGAAGCGGTCGAACTGCCGACCCTCTACTACCGCCATGCGCGTGAGGTCGTCCGTCGTCGTGGTCTCCTGGTGCCGGTCACGCCGGTGACGCCACCGCAGCCGGGAGAAGAGGTGGAGACCGTGGACGTGCGCTTCCGGACCGTGGGTGACATGACGTGCACGTGCCCGGTCGAGAGCGCGGCTGCCGATGCCGCTGCGGTGATCGAGGAAACGGTGGTGGCGACGCTCAGCGAGCGCGGCGCGACCCGGATGGACGACCGCAGCTCCGATAGCGCGATGGAGCGGCGCAAAAAGGAAGGATATTTCTGATGAACACGCAAGACCTCACCCAGCCGATCTCCCGCAACGAGGGTGACAGCGAGTTGCAGCACAAGGCATTGCGGTTCCTGACTGCCGGAAGCGTTGACGACGGCAAGAGTACGTTGATCGGTCGCTTTCTTCTCGACAGTCGCGCCATCCTCGCCGACCAGCTCGCCGGGCTGCAGGTGCAGGGTGGCGAGCTCGATCTGTCACGATTGACCGACGGGCTGGAAGCGGAGCGTGCGCAAGGCATCACCATCGATGTGGCCTATCGCTACTTTGCCACGCCGCGGCGCAAGTTCATCATCGCCGATGCGCCGGGTCATGAGCAGTACACCCGCAATATGGTCACCGCGGCGGCGGGTAGCGATGCCGCGGTGGTCCTGGTCGACGTCACCAAACTCGACCTCGACGCCCGGCCGGTACGCCTTCTCGCGCAGACGCGGCGTCACAGTCTTCTGGCAAGTTTGCTGCGCCTGCCATCCATCGTGTTCGCGGTCAACAAGCTCGATGCGGTTCATGACCCGCAGGGGGTGTTCGACGCAGTACGCGACGCCCTGCTGGCATTCGCGACGGAGGCTGGCATCACCCTGGCGGGCGTGGTGCCAGTGTCGGCGCTGCGCGGAGACAACGTGGCGCTGCCATCCGCGGCCTGGCCGTGGTGGCGCGGGCCGACCTTGCTGGCACTGCTCGAAGCACTTCCTGCGGCAGCAGAGCCGGAAGCGGGAGGGCTTGTCGTGCCGGTGCAGTACGTCGCGCGTGAAGGCGATGGAACGGGGCATCAGCCGCGAACATTCTGGGGACGCATCGCGCGGGGAAGCGTGCGTGCCGGCGACGCCGTGCGGGTCTATCCGGGTGGGGCGCGCGCGGCCGTGGTCGAGGTACGCCACGCAGGCGACGTCGTCGATGCCTGTGTTGCCGGGCAGTCGGCAGGGCTCGTGCTCGACCAGCAAGTCGATGTTTCGCGCGGAGACTGGATCATGGCTGAGGCCGGGGCCCCGGCGGCGTCCGCGACGTTCGAGGCGACGCTGGCGTGGCTCGACCCCGAGCCTGCAGTGCTCGGCCGCAAATATTGGCTGCGGCACGGCCACGGGTGGATCGCGGCGCGTATCACGTCCATCGAGGGACGACTCGATATCCATACCCTGCGCGAGCATGCGGGCGAGGCGCTGGGCGTGAATGAAATCGGGCGCGTGCGGATGCACGCGCAGTCGCCGCTGCCCTTGCTGTCATTCGCTGAAAACAGGGTGGCCGGGGCGATGATCCTGGTCGATCCAGCCAGTCATCGGACCAGCGGTGCGCTGCTCGTGCGGGGGGCTGCATGATGGGCCGGGTCGCATTGATTGGCGCAGGTCCGGGTGCTGCCGATCTCATCACGCTGCGCGGGGCGCGGTTGCTCGGCGAAGCGACGGTGGTGCTGGCGGATGCCCTCGTGGATCCGGGGCTGCGCGCGCTGGCGCCGCGGGCGCGGTGGGTTGACGTCGGCAAGCGCGGCTTTCAGCACAGTACCGCGCAAACGCGTATCAATGCGCTGCTGGTCAGCCATGCGCATGGGGATGGTCTGGTTGTACGCCTCAAGGGTGGTGATCCGAGTGTGTTCGGTCGACTCGACGAGGAATTGGCTGCGCTGCACGCCGCCGGCATCGACACCGAGGTCGTTCCGGGTGTCAGCGCGGCGTTCGCGGCCGCTGCCGATACACGCCGCCCGCTGACGCGACGCGGCGTCGGGCGCAGTGTCACCCTCACCACCGCGATGTCGCGTGAAGGGGAGTTGCTCGCCGGACACCATGCAGATACCGAGGTTTTTTACATGGCAGGGCGTCAGCTGGGGGTGCTCGCGCGTCGTTTGCGCGCTGCCGGCTGGCCCGCAGACACATCCGTCAGTGTGGTGTCGCGCGCGGGACATCCTGACAGTCTGCAGAGCAGCCACGATCTGGATACTCTCGCCCAGGCCGCCATGCTGCATGCCGGGCGGCCCACCGTGGTGGTGGTTGGCATCGGCGCGGCAGCGGTAGGGGATGTCGGCGAAGCCGCCGCGCAGGCCCGCGTGACTTGCGTGCATTGACCGTGCCCTCGAGGCGGATTTTCGCCAGGGCGACAACATTCATCAACATTCACTTGCATAGAAGTATGGACCTCCATCTCGATCCTTCGATTCCCGAGACCGCCAGCCAGCACGGCGACCCCATCGAGACCGACGCGGTCATCGTGGGCGCCG
>VFSW01009232.1_pt1 | contig 14094 bp, 9 predicted proteins | sample 5358111 | NCBI WGS metagenome assembly VFSW01 (sample SAMN11554181, study PRJNA540505) | mine drainage metagenome | isolation source: sediment from site ElyBrook_90M | place: USA: Ely Copper Mine, Vershire, VT | collected 2017
GTTATGTCGGAATGATCAAATCTTGTGTGAAGAGTATTATCGTAATCTTTAATATTTATGTAGTAAGTTGGCCAGTTCGCATTCGTCACGGCACTAGCAGCCACAACAGTCCCATCACCGTCCTCGGTCAGATTCACCGTATGGCGTGTCGTCGTCGCAAAGGTGCATGTCAGGATGAACGAGCAGTTGGGCTGGCTGATTTCCGAATACACGATTCCCGAGGGCGTATCCACTCCCCATCCAGCGACCTGTATCACTTCGACACCCGCAGGCGGCTGCCATGAGTCGAGGTCGGCGTAAAGCGCGGTAGAGCTCGCAAGAAGCGCGGATGAGAGTACGTCGGGGGTCTCGATATCGGAAGGATCGGGCTTTTGGCGACCACCGCTGCCGATGAGGAGTTTGCGAAGATTCGCAGCGCTCGTGATGGTGCTCGTTGAGAAGCCGGCCTTCGATCGGAGCATAGGAGCGCCTGAGAGATCAACGACAGGGGTCGCAACCTTGGCAAAATAAGCAGTTGATGGCAAGAGGTCGAAGGCGTCCGGCATATTCTCGGCAAGCCCGCGCGCAGTCGCTTGCGAGACAACAAATCCAGGGATCCCCGTCAGATCGCCATTCAACATTACGGCGATATCTTTGGGCGTCCCTGTCTGGGGCACTGCAACGAGGATTATTTTATCGACCAATTGGGCGTTGCCTTCTTGAGCAAGTTTCATCATCAGGGCCTTCGCGACGAGTCCCCCATTGGAATGCGCCACTATCGTCACCTTGCCCGTCCTTGAGGTAGCGGCGAGCGCGATAAGTTCTTGGTCGAGATAATGCGTACCGTCATCATACTGCGTGCCTTTATTAACTACGTCTTCGGGACTGAAGCGCCAGTCGTAGGGAAATACGAGGAAGTCAGCTATGGTGCTGCTCGCTTTCAACCCGGCGAGCTGTTGCAGAAAAGTCCTGTAAATATCTTCCGCTTCAAGCGATATGCCCAGCGGCGAGAAACCGATCGTATCGATTGCCGCGTTTGCTTTGGTATAAGTCGGACTTATACTCGTACCATCAGGCTTGAGATCGAGCCCTTGTACATTGGGCTGACTGCTAAAGGCATTCGGTTCCCAAACCTGCCGTTCGCCCGAGCCCAGATTCTGATAGAGCCTGCTCGACTCGGTACCGGGAATGAAAAGCACATTGGATTCCTTCGGGCCTGCGTCTTCATCGACGATCGTGAAGCGGATGGTCTCGTACGGAGGGTCGGCGGTCTGCGCATAGGCGGGCATGCCGATCAGGAGATGGAGGATGCTCTGCCAGTACGGGAAGCGCTCGCTCAAGACCGGTCCGGGTACCTTGTATACATCGAGCTCGTAGGTGCCGGGCTTGCTCCATGCAAGCGTAGCCGCGCCGCTCGATCCGCCTATCGTCGTTATGAAATCCCGCTCGGAAGAATGAGCGGGGTCCGGTAAGAAATAGAGCGGGCCGTAGGCGATGCTCGGATATTGCGTGGCATAGCCTCCTTGTATGTTTTGGATCTGCGCGGCAGCTCCTTTCGAGACGCCTATCGGCACGGGATACGTGCCGCCGTCTTGGATGTATATCTGGTCGCTCGTGATGACAGCCCCTGTATAGAAATCATAGGTGGCGTCGCCCCAGACGAGCTGGCTCGGGCCGTCATCGGCATGCGCCGATAAGGGATTGAAAAGAATTAGAGAAAGCGCTACGAGCGATGCGGCGACAAAGATCGCCGCATCAGCTATGCGCACATGTGAGACGCCTGACCCCTCAGCGTTATTCATATGTGAGAGGGATTATCGCACCAGCCCAAAAGGCTTCATGAATTTATCCCCTTGTTTTGCAAAGGTCGGTCCTTTGTAAAATCTGTGGATAACCGGTGGATTACCAGATTCATCGGTCTTTGGTAAACGATTCTTTGGATTCCCACTCGAGAAGAGCTTCGACGTCATTTTGCTGCCTCAAGAAATCAGGAGCGCTCTCTTGCGCGAGGATGACGCTTTCGGGGCGCGCGTCGCCGACATAGTCGCGGAAGCTCGAGTGGCGGTAATTGGAGAGGAATGAACGGGCGAGCGCGTGATTCTTGACGCCGACATCCTTCCAGTCGGACTGCATGAGCTCGTAAGGGTTCAGGTGCACGTATGCGAAAAGGTAGCGGAAATACGATTCGTTATCGATATGGATCGCCTTGTATCTCCCCTGGAAAACTACCCCGCTGTGCCCATGCTTCGCGTTGAAATACATGGAATACGCGGTGCAGAGCTTCTTCATAAAACGCGAAATGCCCTCCGAGGTCTTCTGCCGCAGGACGAGATGGAAGTGGTTGGGCATGAGGACATAGCCGAGGATATCGACGAGCGAGCGGTCCGACGGCTCTTCGAGGAAGATGTCGGCCAAGGAGCGGCCTTTGTAATCTACGAGGACATCGCGCATGACGACCGGCAGCTTCGTATTGAGCAGATAGAGGAGTATCTGGAAGCGATCATAATCTTCCGGACAAATGAATATGGCTCGCTTATGGGCGCCACGGTTGTAGACGTGGTAGTTCTCACCCTCAGCGAGCATCTGGCCCCGTAGATGCATCGGGAAATTATGAAGTCGCCAAGGACTGACCTTTGCGGTTATCCACAGATTTTACAAAGGACCGACCTTTGCGGATTACTGGTATTTGGCGAGGTCGGCCTTGAGCTCGGCGGCGCTGGGATTGGCTGCGATGCCCTGCTTGAGAAGCGCCACGATGGTCGCCGTACTCTGCGGATACTGATTGGTATAGAGTGAGAAGAGATCGTCGTATATATAGGTATCGGTCGGATCGATGGCGATCTGCGCTTTGAATGCAGCAGCGGCCTTCGGATAATCGTGGAGATAGTTGGTATAGAGATCGCCGAGGTTAGCGTTGGCTACGAGGTTGCTGGGATAAAGCGCCGCGATGTACTGCCAGTCGGCGGCGGCGCCCGCGTAATCCCCCGCTTCCTTGCGTTCATCACCAAGAGCTATCCATGCATCGGCATCTGTCTTATCGCTCGCTATCGCCGCCTGCGTAGCTGCGAATTCGTTCTGCAAAGACGCGCTCTCGGCAGCAGACACATCGGTAGCAGAGACAACGAGCGGGGCTTTGTAATTAGGGGCAGCGGGAGCGTTGCCTGAGGTTATAAGATGGACCGTATACCCCGAACCGGAAGAAGAGGTGCTTGTTACCGATATGGTTCCGGAGGTCGAGGTCGAAGAAGTAGTCACGGGAGTCGAGCTCGCGGTACTGGATGACACGCCCGCGGGTGAGGATTTTGATAGGAAGTAAGCGATGCCGCAGAGGATAACGGCCGCGATAATGATTATCGCGATAATCTCGTTGCGCCTGTCTTTCTTAGGTTCCATGCCTGAGTAGGATACCACGTCAGAGATATTGAGCAAAAAGCTCACCGAGGCTGGCTTTTATAGTTATCCGCAGTTTTTACAAAGGAGTGACCTTTGTGACTTGAGGTTTTTACACACAAACGCAAAACCCCCTCTGGTTAGGGAGGGGGTTTTGCTTTTTACCCTGGCTATCGCGGTTAGACGATGCCTGGATGCTTACGTTGTCGCCGTAAGATTTGAACGCGAGATTACTGCGTTCGGTTCTCGATGAGACCACTCTGTGACAGACCAGTGACGCCGTAGCTGTTGGTCCAATCATTCGTTGTGGTGAGAGCCGTAGTCGTGGCATTCGGTGACCAGATCATTCTGCTGCTGATCGCCTGAATTCCAGTCGTTGAGTACATCAACGGTGCGAGATTCGCGGAATCACCCATCAACGTCGTGGCGATGTTGTAGGAAGTTCCCGTCGGAGACACCGTGCCCTTCAAGAGGAAGTACTCAGTGGAGCCTGCCGCAATCTCAAGCGGAGTCGACATTGTCGACGTCGCGAACTGCGTTGTACCGTTGTAACTCGTGCTGCCCGCTATGCCGCTGACAGTGCCTCCCGCAGCCTGCGAGAATCCAGAGTCAGTGTAAGCATAGAGATTCAGATTCGACAGCGTCATGATCGACGACGTCGAGATGTTGAAGGTCAGCTGGTTGATACCAACCGGACCATTGCTGCCTGCCGTGATGGTGAAGGCGATCAAACGACCGTCTGCAACACCGTTGCTCGGCAAGTAGCTGCTGAGCGCGACCGTCGGAGTGGTGCGGAAGATTGCAACACCCGTCTGAGCCGAAGCTGCGAGCGGTCCGGAGTGCACCGTAGTACCAGATGAAGCACCTGATCCTTGCGCATCCGCGACGTTGACCAAGACCTCATGACCATCCGTACCGGCCTGACCGGCTCCGATCTGGCTGATGTCAGCCTTAATCGTGAGGACAGTCTGCTGGTTCTGCGGGATGTTGAGACCCGCGACTGATGATGTCGCGTAGTAGTAGTGACCGACCGGAGAACCAGTGAAGATCACGGTACCTACCTGCGTAGCACCGTTGTAGATGTACGCGCGCGAGATGTCAGACGAAGACGCCATGTTGCTGTTGAGCGAGAGGCCAATGTTTTGGAGATTGACCGAGTCGCTTGTCGGCTGAAGCGTGAACGTACCGACCGTTACGCCTGTCGTACCTCCTGCAACTAGCTGGAAGGACAACGGAGACGGGCTCGTGATGGCAAGCGATGCTGAGCCAGCCGTCATAGTACCGGAAGTGCCGGTCTGGACGGTCGGAGTAATCGTGTTGCCAGACTGGACGCCCGTCGGAGACGGAAGGTGTGCACCGTTCGGTGCGCCGGTTCCTGCAACTCCAGCTGTGAACCAGAACAAGTTAGGAATCGAACTCGAGACATTGCATTCGAGCGCGAGTGTCGTAACTGTGCCCTTCGGGATAGTGAGAGCGTTCTGGAAGATGAAGTTGGCGTATACGTCACCTGACGGATTCGTACCCTCAGATGTCCATTGGCCGGAGCCGACAGACTGGCTGTTGAGCGCTGTCGTGCCGTTCCAAAGTTGACAGTTGCTCAAATCGCTTGCGATTATCGATGTGCTCGTGGCATAGACGACAATCGGGAGCGAAGAGAGGCGGACGTCTTCGCCTGACTGCGAAGCATCAAGATTGATGTCCGCGACGACGAAGTTGTTCGCACCCGGAGCGACGTTGGTCGAAGCCGGAGTAGACGCCGCCGAGACGACGAGTGATCCTGCTTGGACCGTCATCGTGCTCATCGTGATAGTAGTGTTCGGAAGCGCGACTGTCGAGCCAGAAGTCTGGCCCTGTGCGCCCGTCCAGTTGCTCGGATTCGTATTGAGCTGGTAAGTCTCTCCCTGAGCGGCATTGGAGCCGACCGTACCCTTGATGGTGTAGGTCATGGCACCGACCGGGAAGGTTACCGAGCTATTGAAGACCAACTGTCCGCTTGCCTCATTGACAGGCCCGGCAACGGTGTTGCCGTTCTGGTCAACGATTGTTACGTTCGTGAGCAAGTCGTTACCCGGCGCGACAACACCTCCATTGGAGCTGGTCGCGACGTTGAACGTCATGGTTTGAACCTGGACAGCTTCACCAGTGAAGTTCGTCGTGAATCCGCCCAAAGGCTGATTCTGGACGTTAACCGCGATGTTCTGGGAACCGACAGAGCCGGCAGAGCCGACTGTCGAGAGTGTGCCCGCTGTAACAGCAGTGAGCGATCCCTCGAGGAACGGTGTTCCTGTCGTGAACTGCGTGTGATCGACGGACGATGTCTGTGCCACATAGGCAGTCGGTACGTTCGGAGTCGGAGTGATGCCGTAACCGTACGTCTGACCTACGAGGTAGATATCGGAACCACGGTAGATGTCGAACTCAATGGTGCGACCCGAAGCATCGTTGCCCGTGATGTCGCCCTGGATGTATGCATCAACCGAGCCGCCTTCCGGAATCAAGATTCCGCCGGCAAACGTGGCTGTGAAGTACTTGCCTGTCGAGTCGACTGTGACCGGATAGCTCGTACCGTTGACTTTGGTCACGAGGTTCGCGAGGTCAGTCGATCCTATAGAACCAGTCTGGTTCCATGTAACCGAGTAGAGTTTCTCAGGCTCTGCTGAACCCGCAGTGATGCGGATACCAGAGAAGATGAGCGCTGTCGTGCCAATCGGCTCTGTGCGGTAGCTATTCGGGTCGTAGGACGATACTGCTGTATTCGCCGTCCCGATAGTGAGAGACGAGTTGATCGTCTGCTGAGCACCCGAGATCGGGAGCGAGCCGTTGACCGGTACCGATGTGTTAACACCGACGACCGTTATCGAAGCGACCTGACCCGCGTAGCTGGATTCAACCGCCGGAGTCTGCATGTTGCCTGCGACCGTGTAGGTCATCGAAGCGCCCGCAGCAAGCGTCCACGGAGTGCCGATGATGGCCTGGTGGTTGGAATCGAACGTGCGTGAGGTGCCGATCTGAAGACCGTTCTGGTCGACCAGTTCAACACCTGCGAATGCCGCGTCGGCCGCGAGGCCGGTGCGCTGGACCGTGATGCCGTTGATCGTCACCGCTGCACCGGAGTTGTTGGTGAGGGTGAAGGTCGTGAACGGAACGCGGTTGGCAAGAGCCGGAGCGAGCGAGTTGGCTGGCTGAGTACCAGAGGTGATGGTGATACCAGCACCGGTGGTTGTCGTGCCGCCCGTACCCGTCGTCGTGGTAGTGGTCGTCGAGCCTGCGCAGAGGGCGTTTGCCTTGGCGCGAGTCGATGAGAACCAGTTACCGTTGCCAGCTGTAAGGCCGACCGGAGTCAAGATGTCAGAAGCGTAGGCGTTCTGGAAGGCGATGACCGCGCGCTTGGTCGCAGGACCGAAGTAGCTCGTCTCGTTACCCGGAGAACCTGCGCCTGTCGTGGCTACGGTGAATCCGTGACTGTTAAGGAATTGCTGGATCCACATGACTTCACCGCCGCTCTTACCCTGGCTGAGGTTTTGAGTGAAGGTGTAGCAGCCTGCGGCCATCGAGCCGGTCGACGTTGTCGTCGTGGTCGAAGAGCCTTGCAAGGCTTGGATCTGTGCGAGCAATGCTTGGACCTGCGCTTGAAGTGAGGATACCGTATCCGCCTTCGCCGGAGCGACGAACGCGAACGAGATACCGATAGTCAAAGCGAGAGCCGTGAGCACTGTCACAACGTTTTTCGTTGTTAATGCTTTTACCATAATTTTTTTTGACCTTTGCACTCCTTTTACAAGGAGCCGCACACGCCTTCCTTCGACAAGAATGCGCGATGCGTTTGTGTGTCTTCTAATAACTAATCTACTGATAACTGAAGACCACTAATAATTGTGCCTGCCCCGGACCGGAAGCGCACTTCGGTAGTCCGAGAGCGTAGCGAACTTGCTAGCCCACGCGACAGCGTCCAGTAATGAATGCTATCGAATGAGGTTAGCAGTGAAGGGGAAGGGGTCGTCCGGTCATTCTTTCATGAGGGGAATATCAGTCATACGGAAATACCATACATGCGGGATACCGCATATATCTTTTGTTTTGTCGTGCCTTATTAAAATGTCAAAGAACAGCGAGAGAACTTCACAAAGGGCTCATCGAGTCTGACTAGAAACTGATCGGCCCTATGCATGATGCCTCTGTGAAAAGAGGTATCCACGCAATTATATACTGGGTCTCGTCAGAAACGATGCATTGCTACTCCTCGCTTTGTGGATAACTTGTGGGTAAAAAGCGTCGTTTTGAGAGACACTCCTTACTGGTCACAAGCCCTGGCAGGATACCTGACAGCACGGCGGGAGTCAATTATATAGACGCGCGGGGTACGCATATCTTTCAAGGCGATCATAGGGGCATGGCGCTTCCCTCTTCCGTGCCTTTTCGGGGATTCTCTGAGGGGGTCGGGGCGGCGGCGAGCGCGTACCTGCTCCAGCGCCGGAAACCCAGCTTTTTGACGTAGCCTAGAGCGATCAAATCGGCTAATTCCCGCTGTATCATCTTTTCGCTGTATTCGGGCAGGTTGACCCCGATGTCTTTGATGCCCAGATCGGTACCTATCCGTAATACCTCTAGTATCCCCTCCATACGCCTATTCATTCTATTAGTAGTAGTGTTCTGGCCCCCATTATTGGTGTCCTTTTTGTAAGAGACATCAATTGGAGTCATCGGAATGTCCTTTATTACTATCCTGTCCTTTACGTTATCCTTGTCTTTTATATCCTTTATAGACTCTCGGGCCGCGTCTCGGACATCTAAAAGGTCTTCTCGAGAAAGGCGTATATTCTCCGAGAGTACCGATCGGCGAGATGTCTCTATGAATGCGCCTAGGTCATCAAGGGCGTCGGTAAGCACATCCGCGTTCTCGAAGGAGACGAATCCGGATACTGCGAGTATCCTCACGAGCGAAATGAGGTGCCTGACAGACGATTCTATCGAATGAGTCTTAAGCGATCCTACCGTGCGCATCTCATCACGGAGACCGAGGATGTCCGCCAGTATGCCGGCAGAGCTTTCACGGACTATCCTGCGGATGGGCTCATCCTGATCTATATGGTTGGTCAGGAGGTGGATTGCGGCGACCAGTCTTTCGGCACGGCGATAGGCACGTTCGCCCATCTTATTGTCTCCGAAAGGATGCGTACGGATTGTCTGTTTGTCGACAAAATGGGATATATTCTCTGTCTTTTGTATGTCCTTTTTATTGTCCATATCTACTTACTTGATGTTCTTTAGATGTTTCATACAAAATACTTCCTAAAAATTGTACACCCTTCGTCGGTCGAATCAATATGGTGGCTTTAAGTTTTTCGTTGTCCGTTAAGACAGCTCTAAAGAACAAGGGGGAAACAAGGTCGGTCCTGGGCAGCAGCCAAAGACCGACCTTGGTTCAATACAATCATCATGAAATGCCCGAAAGAATGGCCCAATTCCAAGCGGTCGCGTGGTATCATAAGTGCGCATGAAGAAAGATGACCGTAAGAAAAAGGGCAAGCCCAGGAAGGATGAGAGCCGCGATGACGCGGATACGGCGGACATGCGCAAGCGGAGCGTGAGCGGCGAGGCGCTGCGCGGGGTGGCGGCGATATTCTCCATCGCCCTTGCGATCTTCCTCATCGTCGCGGAAGCAGGCGGCGGCGGCTTCGTCGGGGTACACGTCTACGAAGGACTCTCGTGGCTCTTCGGTATCGGCTACACGCTCCTCCCCATCTCGCTCTTCCTGCTTTCGGTCGTGATATTCAGATCCTTCGAGAAGCACTTCGGATGGATACAGACCGCGAGCATGGTCGTCTTCCTCGTCGCGAGCGAAGGCTTGGTCAACGTCGCCTTCCGCGGCCGCGGCGGCGTCTTGGGAGCTGCGGTCTCTAGCCCCCTGATCTCATCCCTCGATACGACGACGACCGTCGTCTTCCTGCTCGCGTTCATCATCGCCTCTCTGGTCGTCGCCTTCGACGTCCACCTCGGGGCCTTGGCTCTCGGCATCCGCGCGTGGGCCATGGCGAGACGCGAACGGGACGCGAGCATGGCGGATGATGCGAATATGGACGACGTCGCCGTGACAGGCTTGCCGGAAGAAGGAGATATGGCGCATGAAGAAGAGGTGCCGAGGACGGAGCCCGACGAGGACGAACCGATGCCGAAGAAGGCAGCGAGCCCGGTCATGAACTTCTTCAAGGGCGACGCGCCGGCCGAGGGCTTCCCCATCGTCGCATCGATCGGCGAGACGTACGTGCCGCCGCCTCTCTCTATTCTTTCCAAGAACAAGGGCAAGCCCGAGGTCGGCGACGTGAAGGCCAACATGAACATCATCAAGCGCACGCTCCAGAACTTCGGCATACAGGTGGAGATGGACGAGGCATCGATCGGGCCGACGGTCACGCGCTACTCGATGAAGCCCGCCGAAGGCGTGCGCCTCTCCAAGATCCTCACGCTCCAGAGCAATCTCGAGCTGGCGCTGGCGGTCTCGCCCGTGCGCATCGAGGCGCCGATACCAGGCAAGTCGCTCGTCGGCATCGAAGTGCCCAACCTCTCCCGCACCATGCTCGGCCTCGCGCCCCTGGTCTCCGACGAGAAGTTCACGAGTTCCGAGAAGCCGCTTCTCGTCTCCCTGGGCCGCTCCATCACCGGTAGCCCTGAATTCGTCGACCTCGCGAAGATGCCGCACATGCTGGTCGCCGGCACGACCGGCGCGGGCAAATCCGTCACGATGCACAACTTCGTCATATCGCTCTTGTATCGCTGCGGCCCCGAGCGGCTGCGCTTCATCATGGTCGACCCGAAGCGCGTCGAACTCACTTTGTATAACTCGATCCCCCATCTCTTGACCCCCGTCATCACCGATGCCAAGAAGGCGATACTCGCCTTGAAATGGCTCGCGAAGGAAATGGATAGGCGCTACAACATCCTCGAAGCCGAGAAGGTCCGCGATATCGCCTCGTATCACGACAACATCGTCGCTCCCGCCGTCGAGAAGGCGGAGAGCGGGCAAGGCGACCCCGAGGAGAAGCTGCCTGAAGCGATGCCCTATATAGTAGTGATCGTCGATGAGCTCGCCGACATCATGCAGGCGTATCCGCGCGAGCTCGAGAGCGGGATCGTGCGCCTCGCGCAGATGAGCCGCGCGGTCGGCATTCATTTAATCCTCAGCACACAAAGGCCGTCTGTTAAAGTCATCACCGGCCTCATCAAAGCCAACGTGCCGGCGCGGCTCGCCCTGCAGGTCGCCTCGCAGATCGATTCGCGCACCATCCTCGACATGGGCGGTGCCGAGAAGCTCCTCGGCGCAGGCGACATGCTCTTCCTCTCGGGCGAGATGAGCAAGCCCCGGCGCATCCAGGCGGCGTACATCTCCGAGACGGAGGTCAAGAAGGTGGTCAGCTATCTCGCCAAGCAATCCGAAGGAACGCTCCCGAGCGAGATAGACTTCACCGACAATAAAGTGGCAGGCGGCACCGACGCGATATTCTCTTCGATGGCAGATGGCTCCATGGGAATGGACGGCGAAGAGGACGACGAGCTCTATGCGCAGGCCAAGCAGACCATCATAGAGGCGGGCAAGGCATCAACCTCGTACCTCCAGCGCAAGCTCGGCATCGGCTATGCGCGCGCAGCGCGCCTGATGGATCTCCTCGAGGATCGGGGCGTCATCGGAGCTGCCGACGGAGCCAAACCGCGCTCGGTCATCGGCGAGGGCAATGCCGACGAGCTCGCGCGCGAGCCGGCGGCCGCAGGCAGTGACGCATCCGACGAAGCCCTATGAAGCCGCGGGCCCTCCGGCTCGAATAACCCTTATGCTCCCCTATCGCGACAGCCGACTGACGAGAATAATCCTGATACTATTTTTCCTCGTCGTGCTGGGCTATGCGTACTACGAAGCGCGCGGGCTCCTCTTCGGTCCGGCGATCGACCTCTCATCGCAGACATCGACCGTCGTCACGACTCCCTACGTGCTCATACAGGGGCAAGCCTTGCGCATCGCTTCCTTGTCCGTCGACGGCAATCCGATACAAGTGACCGAAGCGGGCGCATTCCAAGAGCCTTATGTGCTCTCGCCCGGAGTCAACAGGATCGTCTTCGACGCGAAGGACAAGTACGGCCATGCGACAGAGAAAGTCGTCGAGATCGTCTATACGCCTTCGGCCGGTGCCGGAGCCGCAGCGCCGACGCCGGGCATCGCGTCGACTACCCCTGCCACCTCCGCAGCCTCATCTTCCGCCGTGGCTCCCGTGCAGTGATTTGATACAATAGCAGAGACCTCATTACTCGGTTAACTATTACTACGAGGTATGGCAGGATTTAAAAAGAAGGAAAAGGCACCGCCCAAGGCGGTGGGCACCGGCACTGACAAGGATATCGATCGCGCGCTCGCGGAGATCAAGACAAAATTCGGCGACGAGTCCATAATGAAGCTCGGGGAGACGCCCAAAGTAGACGTCGATGCGATACCGACGGGCTCTATCGGCATCGACTGGGCGCTCGGCATCGGAGGGCTTCCGCGCGGACGCATCATCGAGATATTCGGGCCGGAATCATCCGGCAAGACCACGCTCTCGCTTCACGTCATAGCCGAAGCGCAGAAGAAAGGCGGCGTGTGCGCATTCATCGACGCGGAGCACGCGGTCGACCCGGAGTACGCCAAGAAGATCGGCGTCGATATCAATTCGCTTCTCATCTCGCAGCCGGATACCGGCGAGCAGGCGCTCGAGATCGTCGAGAGCCTCGTGCGCTCGGGCAAGATAGACGTCATCGTCATCGACTCCGTCGCGGCGCTCACTCCCAAGGACGAGATCGAAGGAGACATGGGCCAGTCACATGTAGGCAAGCAGGCCCGTCTCATGAGCCAAGCGCTTCGCAAGCTCACCGCCATCGTCTCCAAGACCAAGACCGTCATCATATTCATCAACCAGATACGCATGCAGATCGGCGTCATGTTCGGCAACCCCGAGACCACTCCGGGAGGCAAGGCCTTGAAGTTCTACACGTCGGTGCGCATCGACATCCGCCGCATCGCGCAGATCAAGAAGGGCGACGAGACGATGGGCGGCAGGCATCGGGTCAAGATCGTGAAGAACAAGGTCGCGGCTCCCTTCCGCCAGACGGAGTTCGACCTCATGTACAACGAGGGCATCTCCAAGGAGGGCGAAGCATTGGCGCTTGGCGAGAAGCTCGGCCTCGTCGAGAAATCTTCCGGCGGCGCCTATTCGATGGGCGAAGCAAAGATGGGCCGCGGCTACGACGCCGCGCGCACCTACTTGCGCGAGAACAAGCCGGTCTTGAATCAATTGCTCAAGGACATCCGCAAAGGCCTCAACGACGGCAGTTTCGCATCGAAAGCTCCCGCCACGAGCGGCGGCGAGGAGGAATAAGCGTGCCCGCAAAAAGAGAGGGGCCTGCACCGTGCAATAGTGCAGGCCCTTTGCACCATGCGTTATCCCCCGCGCCTCTGGGCGCCCCTCGCAGGGGCGATATACTGACCGTACATTATCCATTAGCCACCTAATCTATGGACGAACATACACCGCCTGCGGCCCCGACAGCACCGAACAATGAGACTTTAATGGGCGTTCTCGCCTATGTGAGCATCCTCGTATTCGTGCCGCTCCTGGCCGCCAAGAACGACCCGTTCGTGAAGTTCCACGTCAAGCAGGGCCTCGTGCTTTTGATCATAGAAGTGATCGCTTGGTTCCTCTCGAGCATCCTCTGGCAATTCTGGGAGATCTTCCAGCTCGTCAATCTCGCGACCCTCATCCTCGCGATCATCGGCATCGTCAACGTGGTCAACAAGAAACAGGCCGAGCTCCCGCTTATCGGCAGTCTCGCCAAAAACTTCCACTTCTAGCTCGCCGCGCATGACAACCCCGCCAAGGTCGGACCTCGGTGGGGTCGTTGACTGCGTATTCTAAGTGCGCTAAAGTAAGGAAGTAAGGAATCCTTACTCCTATGAACACGATAACGAAGCCTAAGATCCAGCGCATTACGAGCAAGGGGCAGATCACTCTGCCTATCGCGTGGCGACGCAAGGTCAAAACCGATATGATCATGGTGCGCGAAACGAACGATGGCATCCACATCTCCCCTGCCCGCACGTTGAAGCTCGATCCTGAAGACCGCGATGACGATATAATCATCTTCGATGCCAATCGCGACAACGGCGGGAAATTTATTCCTATAGAGGAGTTTATTCGGGTGCTCGATAAGCTTAACAAGAAGAAGCGTTAGATTCATTCGGGGTCATGAACGAACTTGAAAAACTGCTCGGCCGAGTCTCGCCGAAACATCGCAGACAGATACGCGAAGCTCTCGCTTGTCTGCGAGATCCCTTATGTCGATCAAGACTACGGGTCGAGAAATTATCAGGCGCTGACTCCTTGTATCGTTTCCATGCTGGGAAGTATCGAATAATCTTCAGGATTAATCCTGACAATTCCATCGAATTTGGTTATGTCCGTCTGAGGAACGAAAAAACGTATCGAGACATATGAAAAAGGGCCTGCGCGTGCAGGTCCTTTTCGATTATTGCAGCACCATGGGATTTCGAACCTAGAAGGCGCGACCTTCCTTAATGAGCGCAGTAGCAGCGTCACGACTGTCCTTGACGAGATCATCGACATTTTTCTCGAACTTGTCCATGTACGCCTCGTCCCCGCACCTGTCAAGTAGGACACGAATGTGTTTCTAATGACTTTGCATAGT
>VFSW01009233.1_pt1 | contig 14094 bp, 9 predicted proteins | sample 5358111 | NCBI WGS metagenome assembly VFSW01 (sample SAMN11554181, study PRJNA540505) | mine drainage metagenome | isolation source: sediment from site ElyBrook_90M | place: USA: Ely Copper Mine, Vershire, VT | collected 2017
CCCGCTGGTCGCCGCCGCCCGCCTCGACGGACGCGACCTGCCCGCCGAGGCGTTCGCGGCAAGCGTCGCTCGCCGCTACGAGACACGGCTAAGCGTGGCGCTGGGCCACGCAGCGGCGCCCTTCACGCTGGACGTGACGTTGGCTGAGGGATAACCCGTCTGCCAAACACACTGAACGCGCGATCCCCATCGGCCCTCTCCCCGTGGGAGAGGGACAGGCGCAGCCCGCAGGGCCAGCCAGGGTGAGGTTTCGCCTACTCGTCGGCCCCGACGCCCTCATCCAAGAACAGCGGCGCTTGTAGTTGGCGCTGGCGCTCTTGCCGCAGTTGCTTGTAGTTGGTGGCGCTGACGACTGGGTGGCCTATGCGCGCCTCCACCTCGCGCCGCGCCGCGCCGCCGACCTCGCCCGCCTCGTGGGCGTCGCGCCGCAGGTCGTTCATGCCCTGCGAATCGCGCTCCTGGTGCAGAACTCTGGCGGTTTCTTCGGCGAGGCTGCTCAGGGCTAGTTCCAATCCGGTCATACTGTCTTGCAGGTTCTGGTTGGGTGGCAGGTCTTTGATCACCAGATGCTGGCCCGGCGTCACATCGAAGGTTCCTTCATGGACTTCAGTAGTGAGTTCTGCGATCTGCTTGCCCGAATGGGCGCCGCGCCCCAACCACTCGGCGGTGATGACACTGCGTACCAGGATTTTCTTGACCCGCTGACCTATCCAGTCATCGGTGTAGCCCTTGCGCGCATACAGTTTGCTCAGCCGCGCAACGGCCAGCGAGGGTCGCTCCTCCTCTTGCAGTCGCTCCTCGCCCACCCGCGCTAGCCACTGACGGAACGGCTCGGCCTTGGGCGACGGGATCGACTGGATGATGCGCAGCAACGTCTCCCGATTGGCGGCGTCCGTTGTGTAGTATTTGCCATCAGTATGGGAGCGCATTTTCAGTTGTGGACATTTTGTCCACAACTCCTGAAACCCTTCATCCGTGATGCGGATCTTCATCTTTGACCAATAACTACGCGGGTTGGCGCTGTCGGTCAGTACAGCGATCACGTCAATGATCGAGAAGTACCATTGGTCGTTGTACCACACTTTGCGGATGCGCTCGTCGGCCTGTGCGGTGAAGAGGGTGAGGGACTGCTGGGTGGGGACGCTGGGCGTCTCGTCGGCGGGCGGGGTCTGTTGCTCCTGGTCGTCGCTTCCCATGTGGGGGGCGCCTTTCTACAGAAATAGGGGCGCTGATGGGAACTTTGAGGGTGAAAGTGAGGAAAAACGGGGAGAGGACTGGTATGTACTGCCCTGCCCGTGTTATCCTGGGTATAGCCCTCACGTTGATGCTGTCAGCGCCGGGGTTAGATGGGCGTATCCGTTTCCGGCGGATGCGCCCATTGCACATGTGCATGAGTAGTATAGCATGACTAGGACAAATGTACAAGGGTGAAAGTGAGCGAGCGTCTTGAAAGAAAGTAGGCCTTCCAAGTGATAGATTGAGGAACGACCCCCGTGTACCCTACTCCACCGAACTGACGGATCCCGAATGAGCAGTGCTGGAACCCCCGGTTTCTGCCGTCATGCGAGGTGGACGCCCCGAACGTTGGCCCCAAAGTGAAATCATGTGCGCCATTTTGTACCTGCTAGAGCGGCGAATCATGGCGCGTACTGCCCAATGATTCGTAGCTCTAGCACTTCGTCTATTGGTCTTTCTGTGCTGGCGCGATGGCGGAAGCTGGGAAACTCTCCATCCGCAGTTCTAGGAACAGCTGCGTCGTCCCTTCGATCTGGAAGTGACGCCCAACGCCGTCGTGCATGACAGTTAAACCGTCAAGAGGCCTATTCGTCGAAGGAATGGGCGAAATCCCATTGCGATGGACCCAATGCACACAGCTATGAGGCTTATGAAAGCTGTGACAAACAATGCACTCAGCGCAGACGCAAAAATCACACCGAGGACACCACCATTCATGGTTCCACTTCCAACACTGGGAGCCGCCCCAGGAGCTGTCTGTGACACCTCAGTCTGAGACTCCCCCGCATAAATGACGGGGGGTTCTGATCGGCTCCCCCTCAGTTGGTTTCCCCTTCGAGGTGCAAACGCCTCACAGATCGGGGCCGAAGCCCCAGGGCCGTCTCAGGCGGCCCGTCCATCGGCAGAGCCTCAGGCTCCGGTGGCACGCGCACTGTGACCATGCGCGCCAGCTACAGGGTCTCTGCGGCTGATGTTGATGGCCCCCACCACATCCCGATGCCCCTGCCACCCACACGTCGCGCAGACATACCGCCGATCAGCGGCCTTGTTGCGCGCCCAGCAGGCAGGACACGTCTGGCTGGTGTAGGCGGGGTCAACCGCTTCCACCCGTATGCCCAACCGTTCGGCTTTGTAGGTGATGAATGTGGTGAGTTGGAAGAACGCCCAGGTGTTCTTCATCCGGTTGTTTTTGCGAGCCGTGGCCGCACGCTGTGCCGCGTGTCGGCCTGACGCTCCACCGCTGGTACATGCGGTGTGCTGGGGGAGATGCTGGGTGATGCCTTGACGGATACCGCCTACCTGTTCTAGGCGAATGACCCCCACCCCCTGCTGTTGGGCATGGGAGACGATCCGGTGGGAGAGCGTATGATTGACCGCGCGCATCCAGCGCCGCTCTTTGCCCTGGCGCGCTTTGACAGCGCGGGTCTTGCCCGCCTGTTGGAGGGTCTTGCGCTGACGGTAGAAGCGCCGCCGCCGAAAGCGTTGCTCCCGGCCATTGCCAAAGAAGTGGGCGCCCTTGCCGATGATATGGACAACGGCGGGGATTTTGATGCCCAGATCAATGCCCATGACGCCCTGTGCGGTGGTGGGTTCCGGTGTGGGCAAGGTGAAGGCGATCTCCGCGATCCACTTGCCGCGTTTGCGTTTGATGCGCAACAGTCCTGGTGTCCCCTCCTGAGCAAGCGGACTACAGCAGAGCATGATCTGGCTGACCTTCCCGTCCTGGAAGACGGGGAGCACGAGGTGCGTCCCCTCAGTCTGCGACTCAAAACGCCAGTTCTGGTTGTTCCACTGGCAGATCGGCTTGCGGAGTGTGGGCAGACGACCTAACACCAGGGCACGTTTCACCACCGACCGCGCATCCCGGAGGGCTTGGTTCTTGACGGCGCTAGGCAACACTGCAGCGAAGTCCTTCGTGCTGGCCTGCTCTGGCAAGACCCCGGCGTCAATGGCCCGGGTAAGGACATTGATCGTGGCGATGTAGTCCTGGCAGTGGGCGCGCAAGAGCGCCGCCTGTTCTGGCGTGGGATAGAGTCGGACTTGTCTGGTCGTTTTCTGCTCACTCACGTCCGGGATTGCCTTTCAATGTACTGCTGGATGATCTCCTGGCTCACATTACCCGCTGTGCTAACAAAATATGATCGAGTCCACACCGATGGCATCTTCTGCAGCTCGGGAAACTCTTCGCGCAATACTCGCGAACTGCGACCTTTCATCAGGCGCGGGATGTCTGACGGCAACGTGTACGGGTTGGCCCGAAGGAACAGATGCACATGGTCTGGCTGAATCGCCAGCCGAATCACCTGCCACTGATGTTCCTCAGCCACCTCATGAATGATGGCCACCAACCGATCATGAATGGGGCCGTTGAGAATCTTGCGCCGCCGCTTGGGACACCAGATGACATGGTAGACCACGAGATGAACGGAGTGGTGTTCGTGTTGATAGTCCATGTCGGTAGTCTAGTGGATATCTACGTATCTGTCAAGGGAGGGGCGCCATTCATCCCCCGCTTGAAAGACGGGGGCTTTCTGGCCCCTCTCTGTAAGTGAACCCGACGTATTGGGAGAGGAAGTTTATCGTGTACCATCCCCCCGACGACCAATACCACTGACTACCATGTGTTGGCGAGTACACATATTCGCTTTGATTTGTGAGCGTCACAAACCAAGCATGCGAGTACGTCCAATACGGGTAACTCATGAAGTCGGTACCTGCTGGCAAGTTCCACGAATATGGAGCGTTGAACCCGATAGACATCAACCAGAGGTTGAGCACATCGTAAAAATTAATCGTGTCATTGGCAGTGAAGTTGCCTGTACATGGGCCGTTGCACGTTCTCGTAAATGATGATTGTTTGGATTGTGTTGGCGCTTGCTTGTTCGGCGAAGTTTGGGCGGAAGCCGAGATTGTTACTACTGCCTTTATCCCTTCGACATAAAAACAATGGTCTGCGATTCGCCTTGTCGAACTGAGATCGTTCCAATCTTTGCAAGACTATTGTGTACTGCCTGCCAAAACAATGGGGTAGTAGTTATTTGGTTGTCTCGTTGCTCTTGTGGTGTCAGCTTAGACCCCCCAGGTGTGGGACTTCCCGCTGCCAAAGCAGACTGAGGTACCATTGCTGTAATGAGCGTAATTGCTCCAAGAACTCCAAAAACGCCCCATAGGAATTTACGCCATGCCATGCTGTGTGCCTCCATGTAAAACTCTCCTGTTTGAATGATAGCAAGCGGTCATGATTTCACGTCTAAGAGCTTATTCGGCGCTCAAGACGGTTGCCGAATAAGCTCTTAGTGGATCATTCGCCAAGCCCGAAAGGCATTGCCAGGGGGTAGATGCCTCGTGAAGGCGCTACATTAACGTGAACTACGTTTACAGAGATCTTGGCGGATGCGCCCATTGCACTTGTGCATGAGTACTATAGCACAGCGAGCGGCAATGTACAAGGAGCGAAAATTGAGTGGAAGGCGCCCGTCCACCTACAAATCTGATCCTGGCGTTCTTGGCCCGTGCTGCTATACTGGGGGGCATGAGTGGCAGGGATAGTGGTAAGCGAAAGCGAGGAAGAGCATGTCGAGCGCGCCCGAACATCCCCAGGTGGTCGCCCTGGAAGAACAGCAACGGCCAGTCGGCGAAGTGATGACGCCACCCACCGTTGCGATGAGCGCGCCATCCGCCGCGCTCGTCGCCGCCGAGGATGCGCTGCTGGCGACCGTTGGCGTGCCGGTGGAGCGCCACGAGGTGGTGGTGAACGGCGTGCGGCTGCACTACCTCACCTGTGGCGTGGCGGGCGGCGCGCAGGCGGGCGCCAGCGCACAGGATGAGCCGCCGCTGCTGCTGCTGCATGGGCGCGGCTGCTCCGGCGCGCTCTTCGCGCCGATCCTGGCGCAGCTCGCGGCGCAGCGGCGGGTGATCGCGCTCGATCTGCCCGGCTGGGGACTCTCCGGCAAGCCCGTCTTCACTGGTCACACCGCGCGCGATGCGCTCGCCGTCTGGGTGGATGGCGTCGTCGGCTTCCTCGACGCGCTGGGCCTCGCCACGGTGGATCTGCTGGGCCACTCGATGGGCGGCTTCGCCGCGCTGGGCGTCGCGCTGGATCACCCACAGCGCGTCCGGCGGCTGCTGCTGGTGGACGCCGGGGGGCTGGGCCGCGAGGCGGCCTTCGACGTGCGGCTGTATTTCTGGCTCAAGCCGGAGCGGCTGCACCGCTGGTTTGGCCCACGTTTCCTGCGCTACGTCCTCAAGCAGGACTCGCCAGCGAAGCCCATCGCTAGCGGCCCCTTCTTCGACCTGATGTACGCGCTCACCACCCAGGCGGCGGTGATTCCCAGCGGCGCCCGCGCCTTCAATCGTTGGGTGAACCTCTTTGGCGTGCATCTCGACCTGCTCAATCGTCTCAGCGAGTTAGCGGCGCCAACGCTGCTGCTCTGGGGAGAACGCGACCAAGTGACGCGCTACGCCGACGCGCTGATCGCCGCGCGCCATCTGCCGCACGCTCGCCTCGTCGCCTTCACCGGCTGCGGTCACATGCCCTTCGTCGAACGCCCCGACGACTTCGCCCGTGTGCTCCTCGTCTGGCTGGATGGCGGTGGCGCCCCCTCGCGCGTGTAGCATATACTTCTTTGTATGAGCGAACAGCTTGTGTCACCATCGCTAGAGGGGGAGAACGCCACGTATGGCCGCCGCTGTGATCACCGAGACGAATCTGCCGCTGCCGGTCTTTGGCAAGGGCAAGGTGCGCGATACCTACGACCTGGGCGACCGCCTGCTGATGGTGGCCACCGACCGCATCTCCGCCTTTGATAGCGTCATGCCCAACGGCATCCCCGACAAAGGGCGGGGGTTGACGGCGCTCTCTGCCTTCTGGTTCGCCCGTACCGCAGAGATCATCCCCAACCATGTGATCAGCATGGATCCTGCTGACCTGCCCGCCGATCTGCGCGCTCAGCCCGCGCTGGTAGACGAGATCGCCGGGCGGTTCATGCTTGTCAGGAAAGCCAAGCGGCTCGACTTCGAGTGCGTCGTACGCGGCTATCTGGCAGGCAGCGGCTGGGCCGACTACCAGCGCGCCGGCGCCGTTTGTGGGGTCGCGTTGCCGCCGGGACTGCGCCAGGCCGACGCCCTGCCGGAGCCGATCTTCACCCCCGCCACTAAGGCCGAGACGGGCCACGATGAGAACGTCTCGCTGACCTACGTCAAAGATGCGGTCGGCGATGCGCTGGGGCAGGCGCTGGCCGACTACAGCATCGCCATCTATCGCGCCGCCGCCAGCTATGCGCTGGATCACGGCATCATCATTGCGGACACCAAGATGGAGTTTGGTCTGCTCGATGACGGCCAACTGATCCTAATCGACGAGTTGCTGACCCCCGACTCCTCGCGCTTCTGGGCGGTTGGCGAATACGCCCCCGGCGGTTCGCCGCCCAGCTTCGACAAGCAATACCTGCGCGACTGGCTCGAAAGCGTCGGCTGGAACAAACAGCCCCCCGCGCCATCGCTGCCCCCCGACGTGATCGCAGGCACAGCCAGCCGCTACCGCGAGGCGTATACCTGGCTGACCGGCGCGCCGCTGCCCCCCGCGTAGGTCGCCAGGCCTCACCCTGCCTCGCCCCGCGGGCCGCCGCTATCCCTTCCCCCAGTTGGGGGAAGGGGAATTTTCGTGGGGCGGAGTAGTTGGGCGCCACCGCCGCTGTATTCGCCCGCACGTCTCCCCTTCCCATCTCTGTGGGAAGGGGTTGGGGGTTAGGCTATGAACGACTTCACTCGCATCCTTGTCGTTGGAACCAGTGGGTCGGGGAAGACGACGATGGGGCGCCAGCTCGCCGTGCGCCTGGGTCTGCGACACATCGAACTCGATGCGCTGCACTGGGACGCCAACTGGACGGAGGCGCCGCCCGCTGTCTTCCGCGAGCGACTGCTGGCGGCGTTGCCCGACGATGGTTGGGTAGTGGATGGTAATTATGCGAAGGCGCGTGACATCCTCTGGTCGCGCGCCACTGCCATCGTCTGGCTGGACTACTCGCTGCCCATCATCCTTGTCCGCCTCACCCGCCGCACGTTTCGGCGCGTCGCCACCCGCGAACCGCTGTGGAACGGCAACCAGGAGCGGCTGCGGACAGCGTTCTTCTCCCGCGACTCGATCTTCCTCTGGGCCTTGCAGACCTATCGTCGCTATCGCCGCGACTACGCCGACCTCCTGGCGCAGCCGCAGTACGCGCATCTCACCGCCGTGCGCCTGCGTTCCCCCCGCGCGGCGGACACCTGGTTGGCGCGTCTGCCTAGCGCAACGCCAGAGCGCGCAGCGGCGCCAGCTAAGCCGACGCTATAGCGGCTCCGCCGCCAATTGGCGCCGGTCGTGCGTTCCACTATGGGTGAGCTATGGGTGAGCTATGGGTGAGCTATGGGTGAGCTATGGGTGAGCGCGCATCGCTGCCCTAGCGAAAGACGGGCTGAGGCCCCCTGGCTTTAGACATGGGGGTGAAAGCCCGGTCGCCCGCAGGCGACGAACGTCCTAGTGACATGCCAAATGTGTAGCAATGTGCTACACTCTCCGTATGAGAAAACGCACCAGCATCTGGCTCGACGACGCTGATAAAGCCGCGATTGCCGCGATCCAAGCGCGCTACGGTGTTGCCACGGAAAGCGACGCTGTGCGGCTGGCAATACGACTGCTTGCCGAGTCGAAACGGGTGGATGTGCAGTCACCAACGAGAAAGCGCCCCATATCCGGTGAGTGAGTACAGCGGACGGAAAAGCTACAAGTACCGGTTGGAGCCGACGCCTGCCCAAGCGCAGGTCTTGGATACCACCTTGTACCGCTGTCGCACGCTGTACAAGGTGGCGTTGGAGCAACGCAAGACGTGGTGGCAACGCGGCGACGGCAAAGCCGCCACGTACCTCCAACAGAAAGCGGAACTGCCCGATCTCAAGGACGGCTGCCCGGAGTTCACTGAAGTCAATGCCCAAGTGCTGCAAGACGTGATCTTGCGTGTGGATCGCGCCTATCAAGGGTTCTTTCGTCGGGTAAAGGGTGGAACCAATGCCGGGGAGAAGGCGGGCTACCCCCGCTTCCAAGGGCGCTCCCGCTACCACTCGTTCACGTATCCGCAATACGGTGGCGGGGCCGTCCTGGATGGTGGGGTGTTGACCCTCTCGAAAATCGGACGCATCCCCATCCGTTTACATCGCCCCCTCCAAGGCACACCCAAAACCGTGACCATCTCGCGTGAGGCCGATGGCTGGTACGCCAGCATCTCGTGCGCTGATGTCCCCATGCAGCCCTTGCCGCCCACGGGACGGGAGACGGGGATTGATGTTGGGCTCAAGGTGTTTCTCGTCACCGCGCAGGGGCTGGTGGTCGAGAACCCACGGCACGTCAGGAAAAGCGAGCGGCGCATCGCCAACGCCGACAAGCACGTTGCCCGGTGTCAGAACGGCAGCCACGGCAGGCGCAAAGCCGTGGCGCGGCGGGCGAAGGCGTACCAGCACGTCAAGCGCCAACGCGCCGACTTTCATCACACGGTCGCGTTGCAATTGGTACGCGACAATGATGTGATCTACCTCGAAGATTTGCAGGTCGCCAACATGGTACGGAACCGCCATCTCGCTAAGTCCATCAGTGACGCGGCGTGGGGCCAGTTCCGAGCTATCCTTGAAGCCAAGGCAGCATGCGCCGGGCGGCAAGTGATCGCGATCCCTGCCCACTATACCAGCCAAGACTGTAGCGGCTGTGGGGAACGCGTGCCGAAGTCGCTCAGCATTCGCACCCACGTTTGCCCGTCCTGTGGGCTGGTACTAGACCGCGACGAGAACGCCGCGATCAACATTTTACGGGCTGGGCAGGCCCGTCAGGCGTCAACGTAAGGGGTTACCCTATGCGTTGTCTGAGAAGCCCCCGGCTTTTAGCCGTGGGGAGCATGTCACGACTTCTCGGCCTCCGTGTGTCATACGGCGCCATCTTTGGCTACCATTTGTTATGAGATCGGTATCGTCGAAGCGTACACTGCGACCCCCCCAATATTCTCAGCGGTTTGACAACGATGGTACAGGCGTTCTATAATAGAGAGGATACTCTCTCATTCCCACCAACTACTACGGAAGGCTCTGTTCATGCCGCTCGATGCTATTTTCGTGCGCGGCGCGCGCGAGCATAACCTCAAGAATATTGATGTCGTCATCCCGCGCGATAAGCTGGTGGTGATCACCGGCCTCTCCGGCTCCGGCAAGAGCAGCCTCGCCTTCGACACGATCTTCGCCGAGGGGCAACGCCGCTACGTCGAGTCGCTCTCATCCTACGCCCGCCAGTTTTTGGGGCAGCTTGAGAAGCCGGACGTAGACCACATTGACGGCCTCTCGCCCGCCATCTCGATTGACCAGAAAAGTACCTCGCGCAATCCCCGCTCCACCGTCGGCACCGTCACCGAGGTCTACGACTACCTGCGGCTGCTCTTTGCGCGCGTCGGCCATCCGCACTGCCCGAAGTGTGGCCGCGAGGTGAGCCAGCAGACGGTGCAGCAGATCGTGGACGCGATCACCGACCTACCCGATGCCACGCGGCTACTGCTGCTGGCCCCGCTGGTGCGCGGACGCAAGGGCGAATACAAGCAGGTCTTCGAGGATATGCGCCGGGCGGGCTATGTGCGCGTGCGGGTGGATGGCGAGACGCATGACCTGGACGAAAGCATCGAACTGGACAAATACAAACAACATACCATCGAGGTAGTGGTTGATCGCTTGGTGATCCGCCACGACGCGGCGGAGGTGGCGCTGACCACGCCAGGGCGTCCGAATGGCGCGGCGACCAATGGCGCCCACCCAACGAACGGGAACGGCTCGCGGCCCCTGGACGCCATCGCCGAGTACAATGGCGGCGCCGCCGCGAATGGGCTGCGCAAGATCGCCGAGCGTTCGATCTCCTACATCGCCGACCCCGACCAAGCCGACCGAGCCGAAACCTATCCCACGCCTGAAGCTGTGGCGGCTGACCACGACACACACGACGCGCACGCCGCGCCGACAACCGACGCCGAGGCTGTGCAGCGTGGGCGCGTCACCGACTCGGTGGAGACGACGCTCAAACTGGGCGGCGGCGTGATCTTGGTCGCGATCGTCGGCGGCGAAGAGCGCATGTATTCCGAGAACTTCTCCTGCGTCTACTGCGGTATCAGCCTGGAAGAGATCGCGCCGCGCAGCTTCAGCTTCAACAGCCCGTATGGCGCCTGCCCCGACTGCACCGGCCTGGGAACGAAGCTGGAGGTTGACCCGGAGCGCGTCGTCACCAACCCCGATCTCAGCGTCGAGCAGGGCGCGATCCTGCCGTGGAATCGCACCGCCGGGATCAGTCAGTGGTACGAGAAGATCATGCGCGCGGTCGCCGAACGTCACCACTTCAGCCTGACGACGCCCTGGCGCGAGCTTCCGGAGGAGGCGCGGCGCGTCGTCCTCTACGGAACCACCGACGAGGTGAGCTTCGTCTATCGCAACCGCGAAGGCACGCAGCGCCGCCACTCAACCACCTTCGAGGGGGTGATCCCCTATCTGGCGCGCCGCTATAAAGAAGCGGCGGAGAATGGACGCGAGGACATCGAGCAGTATATGTCGGCGCGCATCTGCCCCACCTGCCACGGCGCGCGGCTGAAGCCGGAGATATTGGCCGTCACGGTCGGCGAACGCAACATCTCCGAGGTGAGCGCGTTCTCTATCGTCAACGCGCTGCGCTTCTTCGAGCGGCTGACGGCAGAGTCGGCGGAGTTGATGTCGCCCGATGACGCGCCAAGCCAGAACGGGCAGAATGGGCAGTATACGGCCAATGGGAACAGTGAGAACGCTGGACTGAACGGGAAGAACGGCGCCAAAGTCGCCAGCGCGAAACGACGTGGCGCGCTGAAGCTGGTCGGCGCGGAGGCGACTGACGCCGCGCCAAACGGTGTGGCTGCGGCGCCGGACTTCAGCGACGTGAGGCCGCTGACCGAGCGCGAGCGCACGATCGGGCGGCAGGTGCTGAAGGAGATCGGTTCGCGGCTGGGCTTCCTGGTGGATGTCGGCCTCGACTACCTCTCGCTGGGGCGCGGCGCGGCGACCCTCTCCGGCGGTGAGGCGCAGCGCATCCGGTTGGCGACGCAGATCGGCTCCAGCCTGATGGGCGTGCTCTACATCCTCGATGAGCCGAGCATCGGCCTGCACCAGCGCGACAACGCCCGGCTGATCACCACGCTCACCCGGCTGCGCAACCTGGGCAATACGCTACTGGTGGTGGAGCATGACGAGGACACGATGCGCGCCGCCGACTACGTGATCGACATGGGACCGGGGGCCGGCGAGCATGGCGGCTACGTCGTCGCCGCTGGCACGCTCGACGAGATCATGCAGAATCCCGATTCGCTGACCGGCCAGTATATCTCTGGCGCGCGCCGCATTCCCGTCCCAGAGCAACGGCGACCCGGCAGCGGGCGAAGTCTGGTGATCCGCAACGCCCGCGAGAACAACCTCAAGGGGTTGGATGTGACGGTTCCGCTGGGCAAGCTGGTGGTCGTAACAGGCGTCTCTGGCTCCGGCAAGAGCACGCTGATCAACGACATCCTCTACAAGCGGCTGGCGCAGCAGTTGCACCGCGCGCACGACAAGCCCGGCGCACATGACCGCATTGACGGCGTGGAGGCGCTGGACAAGGTGATTGACATCGATCAGTCGCCGATTGGTCGCACACCACGCTCTAACCCGGCGACGTATACCGGCGCCTTCACCACCGTGCGCGAACTCTTCGCGCAGACGCAGGAGTCGCGGCTGCGTGGCTACAAGGCCGGTCGCTTCTCCTTCAACATCAAGGGCGGACGCTGCGAGGTCTGCAAGGGCGAGGGCATCCTCACCATCGAGATGAACTTTCTGCCGGATGTCTACGTTCCCTGCGAGACCTGCAAGGGCAAACGCTACAACCGCGAGGCGCTGGAGATTCACTACAAGGGCAAAACCATCGCGGATGTGTTGGACATGACGGTTGGCGAGGCGCTGCCATTCTTCGAGGCGATCCCCTCCATCGCCAACAAACTCGCCACGCTCAACGATGTGGGGCTGGGCTACATCCGGCTGGGGCAGCCCGCGACGACGCTCTCCGGCGGCGAGGCGCAGCGCATCAAGCTGGCCACCGAACTCTCGCGCCGCGCCACCGGACGCACGATGTACATCCTGGACGAGCCGACGACCGGCCTGCACTTCGCCGATGTCGAGCGGCTGCTGCACGTCTTGCAGCGGCTGGTGGATACCGGGAACACGGTAGTGGTGATCGAGCATAACCTCGACATCATCAAGTCCGCCGACTGGCTGATCGACCTGGGGCCGGAGGGCGGCGACCGTGGCGGCCAGATCATCGCCGAGGGGACACCAGAAGAGATCGCCGCCACCCCGGCGTCATATACGGGCCAGTTCCTCGCGCGGCTGCTGCCACTGCCCGTCGGCTAGTGAAGGGGCGCCACCCCCAAACGTTTGCTGGCTAACTAGCGCCACCTATGCTACAATTGGCCTCAACGGTCCCACCGCACGGTGGGCGCCCCGCCGTGCGCCGCCCAATCCCCGCCACACGATTGCTTATCGTGGCGGATGGCGCATCGCCAACTGACGCCTGCGGGACGCCACTGAGGGACACGACCAGCGCACGCCAACGCATACCAGCAACAGCAATCATCCGTCGTTAGCCGAGGGGAGGCAGCATTGAGCCGTTATAGCGCAATCACTGGCTGGGGCAAATACGTTCCTGAACGTGTGGTGACGAACGCCGATTTCGAGCGGATCGTAGACACGAGCGACGAGTGGATCACCTCACGCACTGGGATCAAAGAACGTCACATGGTTAGCCCTGGCGAGTCGGCCTCGTCGCTCTCGATCCGAGCGGCGCGCGAGGCGCTCGAACGCGCGAACCTCACCGGGGCCGACATTGACCTGATCATCGTCGCCACGGTCTGCGGTGACTACCCGTTCCCTTCGACGGCGAACCTGGTACAGCATGCTGTCGGCGCGCAGTGCGGCGCGTTCGACATCCAAGCGGCCTGTAGCGGCTTCTTGTACGGGCTAACGACGGCCCATCAGTTCATCGCCAACGGCGCCGCGAAGCACGCGCTGGTGATCGGCGTCGAGGTACTCTCGCGCGTGGTGGACTTCACCGACCGCACCACCTGCGTGCTGTTTGGCGATGGCGCAGGCGCGGTGGTGCTGAGCGCAAGTGAAGAGCAGGGCGGCGTGCTGGGCCACACCATCGGTAGCGATGGCGCGAAACCCGAACTGCTCTACATCCCCGCTGGTGGCTCGGCGGAGCCGCTCACCGAGGAGGGCATCCGCGCAGGTCGCCAGTATGTGCGGATGCAGGGCGGCGAGGTCTTCAAGTTCGCTACCCGCGTCATGGGGACGGCGATGGAAGAAGCGTTGGCCCAGGCCGGAATGACCGCCAGCGACATGGATTTGTTCATCCCGCATCAGGCGAACCTGCGCATCATCGAGGCCGCCTCGAAGCGCCTGGGGCTGCCGCCGGAGAAGGTCTTCGTCAACATCGAACACTACGGCAACACCTCGGCGGCGGCGATCCCCATCGCGCTCTGCGAGGCGATTAACCAGGGCCGCGTCTACCCTGGCGCGCACCTGGGCATGGTGGCCTTCGGCGCCGGGCTGACGTGGGCCGCCACGGTCATCAAGTGGACGGCGCCCGTGCCAACCCATGAGCGCAACCAGCAGGTCAGTGGCCGCTCGACGACCCTGGTGGAAGAGCCTGCCACGGTGTAGGATACGTCGGGCCGGGGGCCCCCCCCACAAGAGGGGGGGGCCGGCCGGGTTTGTGGCAAAAAAGGGGCCGGGGGGGGGCGCGGCGGGGCG
>VFSW01009234.1_pt1 | contig 14093 bp, 14 predicted proteins | sample 5358111 | NCBI WGS metagenome assembly VFSW01 (sample SAMN11554181, study PRJNA540505) | mine drainage metagenome | isolation source: sediment from site ElyBrook_90M | place: USA: Ely Copper Mine, Vershire, VT | collected 2017
CCCCCCCCCCCCCCCCCCCCGCCCCCCCGCCCCCCCCCCCCCCCCCCCCCCCCGGGGCGCTGCGAATGGGGGGGGTCTGCTGACTTCCCCATTACGGTGTCTTAAATAGCCTCGCTTGCCGGCGCATTCGCCGGCGGCGTCACGGATGTAGGCTTTCGCTTGCCTTTGCCGCCAGGCGGCGTGCCGCCCTTTGCGTTGGCCTTCTTCCAGGCCAAAAACTCCGTATCGGAAGAGATATATTCAGTGACGATCCCGGCAATGAGAACGTCTACCGGAACTTCCGTGCCGTGCTCTTCGTGGTACGCATCGACATAGGCCAGCACTTCGGCATGAGCCTCTGGCGAGAACTTAACGGTATAGCTACCGGGCTTACCAACGGAGATGTTTTTTAGTTTTACGGCCATTTCAATAAACCTTTTGGAATCTTGGTTACTTCGCTGGAGTGATCCTGGTCATAAATTCCTCGTAGGTAGTAGGAAAGCCCTCGAAGGTTTGACCATGTTTTTCCATGTAGCGAAGCAACGCGGTGAGAATGAATTGCGAAAGATGGATATTTTCACCTGTACATTTCTTCACCTCTTCTGCTGTATCGGACAGAAGCCAGACTGAGCGGCGTGTGACGCCACGCAGCGGCGTGATGGTGAAGAAAATCGGTTTACCTTCTCGAATATCGGCCAAGAGGTCTTTGACTGCTTCATCGTAGAGTTGCCTGATCGGGATGCGCGCGTTTTCTTGAACCTCTCGTTGCTCAACGAGAAGTTTAAAAAAGAATAGCATCTGGTCAGGCTGGTTGACCGAGACGCTAACAATATCCTTCGTGCGATAGGGGGTCGGCTTGACCACCGCTCCCTTTTTCCGTCTCGGCATGACCCTGGTTTGCTCTCCCTCATGGTTTGTAAGGCTCCAGTATCATGTCTTTATTCACCATGACTCGTAAAGGCCACCCGGCCCGGATTGTTATGGTATTTGGTCTATTTAGCTCTTTAGAGACAAATTCTTGTCCGATATTGTTCGTGGTCTGGCCGAGGGTCTGTGCCGGGTTTGTATAGATATTGGTCGTCCCGGAGCCGCCTCCCTGGCCTACATTCATAGCCAGGCTGGGGCCAAAGCTAACGAGGGTCGCGGTGGCCAGGGCAGCCGTCAACCCAAGGATGTGCCGGTTAACCTGGTCCTGGATGCCGCTCTGGCCGGTTTCGTCGGTGCCGATCATTCCGCCCAGGTCGATTGAATTCCCATTTGGGAAGATCAAGCGATTCCATACGACTAAGACCCGGTTTTGTGCGTAGCTGATAAGGCTGTCGTATTTGCCATAAAGCCGGGAGCCTTGAGGTATTAGCAGGAAATTGCCCGTGGCGGAATCATAGACGTTCTCCGTTACCTGAGCGGTCACGTCGCCGGGCAAGTCGCTGTTGATTACGGTCAGCATGGCCGCCGGGATGACGGACCCAGCTTGTACCTCGTAGGGGGAAGCAGGGGTCTCCAGCGGCGTGCCAGTGTAGTCGCTGGCGGCAGTCCGGCTATTGGCGTTCGTGCCGATGAAGCTGTTTTTCTCACTTTGCTGTCCTGGATCAGCGGCGGCAGGCAGCGGCGGGTTGGCATTGCTGGTCTCGGCGGCGCTGGTGAGCTGAACCTGGGGTGTCGGGAGCGTTGTCGTGGGGCTGGCCGCGAGCTGGGACGCCACACTCTGGTCTGTGGTGTTCGAGAAGAAGATGCTGCTTTTCGTGGCCTTCTGCGCCTCTGTCTCTGGCGCGTCCGAACTATCCCCTGCATCATTGCTCTGGTTGCCAGAGTTAGCCTGCATGGATTGGCGCGGCTGCATTTTGGCTGGCGCGGCGGCTGGCGGCGTTGGCGACTTGGCCGATGCCGTTACCTGGGCATAACCAGTCGGAAAATTGCCAAACAGATCTGGCGTCTCTTGTTCCGGAGTGTTGGATTGGTTGTTGTTGTTGCCACCTGTCGGATGCGGCCCGGTGAAAAGCCCATAAGTTAGCGCACCGCCGATACACACGACTGCGCCAAGCGACAGTCCCGTAATGAGATTTCTCTTATAACGGGTTGGCCGCGGTGCTGGCGTGCGAAGCAAATCTTCGGCTGAGATTTTTGGTGGGGGCGTGTTGCTTTCCGCCATGATTATTGCCCCTCGTCCTGCACGGGCGGCGCGGCTTGGCTTTGCGCGCCGGCCGTTTTATCAATTTCCACAATGGTCTGAGGCGCTTGGCCAAAGCGGAGCTGCGCCCGGTCAAACAGGCGGTCCACAACATAATAGCTGCCCTTCACCCGGTAGTTTACCAGGGCTGCTTGATTACCTTGCTCCATAATGAAAAGCGGCGGGGCATCGGTGGTGCCAAGATCGTTCGGGAATCGGATAAATGTCTTGTTGCCGTCATCGAAAACCTGGATCGGATACCAGTCTGGTTTATCTCCACGAACCATTTTCGTCTGGTAATTGAAATTCAGGTCCGCAATGGAAAGGTGTGAGCTGACGTTATCATCCGAAGTCTGATTTGCCTGTTGGGTTTGGTGCTCCATATCGGCAAGTTGCTCATCGGGATAAGTCCAGGAAATTCCGCTCTGATACCCGTCCCCCGCGTGACTATACACGTCGAGGAAATAGACACGCTTGGATGTGGTAATAACCACATTGGTATGCAGGTCTGGCGCAATGGGTTTCAAGAGGATCATCACTTGCTGGTCGGCGCCAGTGCCTACAATGGTGTTGCCGAGTAGCCAGCGCTGGGTATCCCCCGCCGCTTTCGATATGAGCTGTTCGCCCTTCTCCAGCATGATACTGGTCACATAGTCCGGCGAGGTATCAACACGATAAACTTCTCCCAGCTCATAGTTATAAACCATGACCGCGTTCACGTAGCCCTGCAATTCAGGAACTTGAGTGGCGTTCGCCCGCGCCTCCAAGGTCGCGGCCTGGCCGCTAACTTGAGGGACCGGGGCGGTGTCTATTCTGACGAGCTGAGCCGGTGGTGCGGGAACCGGCGGGGGCGCTTGCACCACGGCCGGCAAATCCACAATCGGTTGAGCCGGAACAAATTTGGTTGGTCCGCTGTTCACCTGGGGCTGCATCGCGCATCCAGCCAAAAGAAGAGTGGCCAGCGCCCCTACTTTAGTCACTCTGCTCAAAGTCAACATAAATGAATTCCTTGAGTTTGGCTTAGGACTGGCGGGACCAAGAGATTGCGGAAATGTAGAGACCAAGCGGATTGGCGAGTAAAGAGGCAGCATTGGACGGCTGCTGAACCGTGATCTGGAACAGGCCGGTATATTGATCTTTCTCGGTTTCCGCGCCGTCTTCATAAACAGTTTGCGTCCAGTCCACCTGAAAGGTCGTGGGAGAACGCTGCAAAACACTGTTCACATCAACAGTTATGGCTTCATGACCAAGATTTGCCGTGGGATTATTTGCCTGCGCCCAATTTGTCACGGTGACTAAGCCCTGCCCCGCCAGCATTGAAAATGCCTTCGTCATGTTTTGTTTCATGACAATAGGATCAATGGGTTTGGCAAACATATTTTGTACCCATTGCGCCAGAAAGGATTCGGTCTCTGCTGTGGTCGGATTATAAACATTATCCGCCTGCTGAATTTGGCCTGGCTTGCCCGCCGAATCTATCGGCACGAAATAGGCGACAACGTGGGTGCGAGTGGCCTCATAGACAAAACCACCCGCAAAAACGAGGCAGATGCCCCAAGCGCCAAAAGCCATGAAGCGCCAGTTGCGCGCTTGCACGCGGGCGTCGCCAATACGCCGGTCCCATTCTTGTCCCGCCCGGAGAAAGGGCGTTTCCTGGGGGGCAGAGGTGCCCGCGCGTAGTGATCTATTGGGAAAACCGGCCACGATCTGTCTCCGTTATGCTGCGCCGTTGGGCGGGTTGTCGTTGGGTGGGGTGCTGCCGCTGTCGGTGGTGGCCGCCTTAGCCATTTGAGCCAGGGTTGTGGCGTTGGCATTACCGCCACCTCCAGCCGTTGCGGCACGCCGCATCTGCTCAACACCTGATTGGTTCACATTGTCGATCGCTCTGCCTGTTACCGCTCCGCCAACCTGGCCTGCACCGCCAAGTGCCCGTGCCCCCATGGCACCAGCGCCGCCGACAGTCGCCGCCAAAGCGCCCGCTCCCATGGCTGCGTTGGCCGCGCTCAGTTGCGGGCTTCCCGATATGAGGGATTGAGCCACATGCGGCGCGGCTATGGCTAAGGTCATCAGCATTACTGCTCCGGCCAGAACGGCCAGCGCGTTTTCCATGTTCGGTGTCGTGGAGATGGTAAGTTGAACCGTGAAGGTAAGTCCGATTGAAACAACCAGGGCCAGCACAAACAATTTGCTGCCGGAAGCAAACATATAGGCAAACGATCTCTGCGACAAAAATTCGGTTTTTTGCCAGATGGCGAAGGGTACGAATACCAGCGCCGCCAAATTGATAATCTTGAATTCCAGAAACGCGACAAGAACCTGCAAGCTGATAACGAGGTAGGCCAGAAAAACTCCGATAGCGGCTAGACCGTAGATGATTTTATCGGGGAGATTTTTCAGTCCCGTCACGCCTCCCGGTACAGCATCGGCCTGAGCGCATATTTGCTGACAAAGCAAAAAACCCGTGTGCGTGATGGTGACTGGATTTTGCAAGAAGGCGGCGGGCGTCAATGAACTTCCGCCCGCCTTTAATCCTAGTTGGGTCAAGCCCGTGCCAATGTCATCCGTGTAGGCTTGCCAGTGCTGCACCAACAAAAGGATGAAGCCAATAAGCAGGATTTTTCCAACTAGACCTCTTATCATTCCTTCAAAATCGCCAAACGCCAATGTCAACCCAGCGGTGAGGACAATAACAATCGTTATCATCCCGGCCATTATGTAGTTAACGGACGGCTGAATGGCGGAGTAGCCGAATTGGATAGAATTTAGGAACGCCGCCATGAACGTCCCGAGAATGCTAAAATTCGTCATCCGGCAACTACCTTCTCTATTCGGTTATTTGTTGGCACTACCAAATGGATTTGGAATTGCCACTACCGGGGGCGGTGTATCTTTCCAAAGCCCATTATTCGAGTTTGAAGCGGCCGGCGGTTGAACTGGCGGCGCTACAGGCGCTTGACGGTGCGCCATCTCAAATCGGAGATAGGCTAGGCACGCCAAGATGACGGCAATAATCACGATCAGCAATTTAAGTGCCAAAAGGGTATTCTGTTTCATTGTGATTTAATTTCCTGCGTTCGGAAACGGGTTGGGGATAGTAACAGTTGGAGGGGGAGTATCCAGCCAAAGTTGGGTTTGCGCGGCCTCGGCTGCGCTATCTTCGCTTTGGTCGGCCTCTTCCCTTTGTGCATCTGCATTTTGCTGGGTTATCATAAGCCCCTGAATGTCGCCTAACTGCTGCCCCACGGCTTCAAGAGCCTGGGTGTTTGCTTGGGCCGCCTGGGTGGGGCCGGTGGCCGCCAACGACTCAGTATCGGCTTTTCTGTACGCCTGCGAGATGGCGGCCTGATTTGCCGCAACCTGGCTCTGCATTTGCATGGAGGTTTGGTAGGCGGATCGTTGGGCTGTTTGCATCGAGGCGAGCTGGCTCAAGATGCCAGTGAAGCTGTTACTAGAGTAGTCACTCGGGTACATGTTGTTAAGCTGGCCAGTCAGTGACGTTCCCATGCTCTGAATCGTATTGACCTGCTGCATGAGCTGCTGTGTCTGCTGGGCCAGGGTCACTAGGCCCGGCGAAATGGTTCCCGGCAAATCACGGATCATGTTTTGCTGAGCGGTTAGCTGCTGCTCAAGGTTTGAAACCTCTTGCGTGGCTTGGGTAACTTCCTGGATGGCCTGAGCATAATTGGCGGCATCGAATACCGCCATCTGGGCGTGGGCCGGTGCGGCAACGCAGACAGCAATCGCCGCCTGAACGATTATCGAACGAAGTTTCACGCTAGTTCCCTCCGATATTCGGCCGCCAGCTCATCCTCCAGCGTGTCCGGGTTGAAATGTTTTGATTTCAGGAAAGCGCGGGCGAATTTGTCTTCCCCTACGGTGTCGATGATCCTGTCCATCTCGTTCAGGTCGTTTCGGCTTGACGTGCCTGCGACGGTAATCGCGAAACGGCTCAAGCCGAGTTGGAACAACCTGTTTCCGTCCGGCGTCTGCACATAGTAGTCCTGCTTGGGAATGGCTTGGCTAATGAGCTGCTTCTGTTTGCTGCTCAAGCCGAACATATCGTAGAGCTTCGCGGTTTCCGACTCCAGAGCTTTGTTGTTGGGCAGATAAATGCGGGTGAAGCAGTTTTCGATCAACGCCGGAGCGATAGATGATCCGCTTACGTCCGCCAGAGATTGTGATGAGAAGATCACAGAGACATTGCGCCGCCGGAGTACCTTCAACCATTCACGAATTTTCGCGGCAAATATAGGGTCATCCAAGAAAAGCCAGGCTTCATCAAGAATAAGGATCGTTGGGCGGCCGTCAAATCTCGCCTCAAGGCGATGAAAGAGATAGCCCAAGGTCGGCCCGATTGCTTCGGGCCGGTTGTAGAGGGCTTCCATCTCGAAACATTGCCAGTCGGCATCGCCAATATTCGTGTCAGCGGCATCCAGCAGCGAGCCGTGAGGCCCCTCAAGGGTGAACGGAACCAATGCCGCTTTCATATCCATATTCTGGATGAGGGAGCGGCAAACGGTCAGCGTCCTTTGCTGGCGCGGGCGAGATGCCAGATTGCCGAGAGCCTGCCATAGCTCGGCCTTCATGTCTGGCGTCATGGTGATGCCCTGGCCGATTATGATACCAGCAAGCCAGTCGGCGGCCCATATCCGGTCATCTTCATTATCAATGCCGGCGAGCGGCTGCAAAGTCGTTGGCCGTTTCTCATCGCCCAGAGGGTAGAATTGGCCGCCGACAAGCAGGGTGGAACACCGGGCGGATGCCCCCTTATCGAAGATAAAGACCTGCGCGTTCGGGTATCGCCTGAATTGCAGTGCGATGGTGTTCAACAGAACAGATTTGCCCGCTCCGGTAGGGCCTACGATCATGGTGTGGCCTACATCGCCATGATGGAGAGACAGCCGGTAGGGGGTACTGCCAGTGGTTTTGGCTTGTAGGAGGGCTGGCCCCTTCAAGTGTGCATTGCCCTCCGGCCCCGCCCAAACGGCTGAAAATGGCATGAGGTCAACCACGTTGAGGGCGGATACGATAGGACGGCGGCAATTCGCGTAGGCATGGCCAGGCAAAGACGAGAGCCATGCTTCCACGGCGTTCGTGGTCTCCAGCATTGAAACAAGTCCCTGCTGGTCTAAAATCTGCTGCACGCTCCGCCGCTGCCAGTCCAGGCGCTCAAGGCTTTCATCTGCGAGAGTTATGGTCGTTGTAAAAAATCCGAAGGAGGTTAAATCAGCCCCAAGAACTTCGAGCGCCGCTCCAGCCTGATTGGCTTTGTTTAGCGCATCCCCGTTTTCGAGGCGGCTCTCCTGATTTGTCAGCCCCTCTTTGATGAGGGTCATCATCCCCTTGCGTTTCGTGAACCATTCGCGTTGCATCGTTTTGATGGATTTTTCCGCGTCCTGCTTATCCATGGGCATGAAGCGCGTCACCCAGCGATAGGCGAAGGGTAAACCGTTCAAGGCATCAAGCAGCCCACTTACGGTACGGCCCGGAAAGGCATTGATGCCAACGGTACGCAAGTGCAAGCGGCCAAGCTGCGGCTGCAATCCGCCGATTAAAGGCGTGTCACGCAAAAGCGCGTCAAGGCCAAAGGGAATTTCCGGGACCGCCACCTTCAAGGTGGTTTTGTCACTAATGCAGGAATGAAGATAGGAAAGTAGCTGTTCGTCGGAGAGCGGCTTCACGTAGGGCATGAAACCTTCAAGAATAGCGGTCACGGAATCGACAATCGCCAAGAAGCGGTTTTTCTCACTCACATAGGCGCTGTCTTTGTCGGCCACCTGGGCGTTTTCGATAACGGCGGCCTCTGCCCTTCCGATGTTTTCTTCCGGCGGCAAATAAGTGAAGGTGATATAGTATTGAGACTCGAACGCCGGGGTGGTTTGCTTTGCGTAGCCATTGCGCCGTTCTGCATCAAACGCCGCTGTGATGCGGTCGGGGAATGTTGATACAGGATAGGACGGCGCTGCTTTGCGCTGTGCCTCAAAATGGATGCACCACCGCGAACCAAGCCGCCGTAGCGCATTATTCATCTGCCCTCTCGCTGCAATAAGCTGCGGTCCAGATGAGCTATCGAGGTCTGGCCCACGATAGCCGACAACTTTCATAAAGCTGCCGTCCTTGTTAACGATTAGCCCCGGCTCAAGCTGGAAGGCCCAAGGCAAGAGGTCGGTTAAATCCGTGGGTTTTTCATTATATTCCGTGAGGGTCAGCCAAGCGGCCGTCTTGCGAGCAACATTCCGCACTCCACCGCGCTTGTTATGATACTGGCCTACATTGAACATTCTTTTAATTCCAATAATGAGAAAGGCGAAGGTGCCGGATCAGGACTTCAAAGAAGTACGGGTCGCGTTTCGTCATCCAAGCGGCGAAGGCGTGTAGCGCGACGGCAATAGGGATGCCGACATAAAACAAGCCAAGCGGGATAGAGATAACAGCAGCAAGCACGCCATTGAGAATGGCAAACGTCCGGGGCACTCCGCCTAAGAGGATCGGCTGCGTGAGGCTCTGGAACAGCGGGATTTCCGTTTCGTTTTCCATCTATCTGCCTAATTCATAACCGGCGGCATCGAAGACCGCCGGTTTTCGGTGAACATTTCAGAAGCCCGCGCCCCCGGAGAAACCAAAGAAGGTGACGCCAAAGGAGCCTGCGGCGAAGGCAATGGAAATGCCCATGAGAATCGCCATGCCTTTGCGAAGGGATGAACCATGCTCGGAGAAGGCAAACATTACGCCGAACATAACGATGGCGAAAACACCAAGGGCTTTTGCCACCGGGCCGGTGAGAGAGTCTTCGATCTGAGTCATGGGGCCTTCCCACGGCATCCCCGTGCCGGATGCCCACGCGGCCGGAGCGGTGGCAAGCCAGAGAAGCGCGGCCGGACTGGATTTGATAAGCCGCAAAGTGCGGCGGCCGGTTAAGATTTGATTCATTGTCGTGTGTACTCCTTGTTGGGGGCGTTGCAGGCGGGTAGTGCGTGCGCTCTACTTTGTTCACTTTATCAAAGTACGGTGCAAACCTCAAGTAGAACCAAGTGAGTGGAATCAAGGGCGTTTATGGGGAGACTTCCGCGTATTGGTAATCGTTGTTGGCGTAGCCCTGGACCCGAAGCATGGAGGTTAGACGCCGCCCTTGTGGCGTTCGTTTGATCTCCACAATAAGGTTGATTGCGGATGCGATGGCCCGATATGGTATGCGTTCCACCACCTCGCCTATGAGGTCTTCGATGCGGTAGAGGGCATCCACCGGGCTATTGGCGTGAATCGTGCTCATGCCGCCGGGGTGCCCGGTGTTCCACCCCTTCACCATGTCGTAGGCTTCTCCGCCGCGCACCTCGCCATAGACAATTCTGTCCGGGCGCAACCGGAGTGAGTCACGCGACAAGTCGCGCATAGTGATGACGGGTTCAATGTCACGGGTGAGAAGCTGAACCTTGTTAGGCGCGACACATTGCAGCTCGCGTGTTTGCTCAATCAGCACAATGCGGTCTACCAAAAGCGATGGCTCCGCCAGCAGCGCATTTAGAAGCGTCGTCTTGCCGGAACCCGTGCCACCGATGACAACAATATTGTCATGCTTCACGATAGCCTCGCGCAAATAAGCCGCCTGCGCGGTACTCATGATTTTTTTTTCGACATATTGATCCAAGGTAAAAACCGAAACGGCGGGCTTACGAATGGCAAAGCAGGCATTTTTTACCACAGGCGGGAACTGGCCTTGAAACCGCTCATTCGTCAGCGGGAGAGTGGCGCTTACGCGAGGTGTGCTTGACGTAACAATAACGCCAGCATGGTCCGCCAGTAATCGGATGGTGGATTCTGCCGCTGCCGGGGAAAGTACGTCCTCGGTAGCCTCCATGCCGGAGCCGAGACGGTCAATCCAAATTCTTCCGTCTGGATTGACCATGACTTCAACAACAGTTGGGTCGGCAAGAGCGGCGCCAATTTCCGCGCCTAGAGCATGGTGCAAGGCTTCGATTTTCCGCGCCGCTGTGTCGCTATGGTGTTTCATTTCTTCTTCCCTGTGCCGAATTTATCGAGATAGGCGTTCGCCAGCGCCGCGTCTGTGCGCCAGCCAGGCGGTGCTATCTTCCCGGTTTTCTTCTGCACGGCTTCGACGGCTTTGGTCATCGCATCGGTGGGGGCGCGGACTTCACCGAATTTGTCATTGGGCGGTTGAACCTTGATCTTTTCGATTAGCCACATGGTCTCACTGGCAATGTCTTGGAGGAAATTCTCCAGCTCCAGCTCGCCCCGCGCTATCGCGTCGATCCGCGTTTCCCATTCGGCGGTTGTGCCTGGATCAGCCAAACGCGGGTCTATCAAAAGCAGGGTCTCGAAGAGCTGATAGCCCGCTCCGGACGGGGCTAAGGTGCTTTTTTCTTCCTTGATTTGGTTCTGTTCTATAAGGCCCCGGATTACATCGTCGCGGGTGGCAACCGTGCCGATGCCTTTGGCATCTTTCAGCCGGGCCTTGAGCTGTTCGTCTTTCACGAATTGCCAAGCATTAAGCATGGCAGAGATTAAACTGCCCTGCGTGTAGCGGCGGGGTGGCGTAGCCTGGCGTGGTCGTGGTTCGGCCTTGACGATCCGATAAACGCCGCCGGCCAAAGGATTTGTAAGTTCTGGTTCTTCCTCTCCCCCGCCGCTCTCTTCAGAGTCGCCGCCCTTTGCCGCGCGCCAACCGGGCACGAGAGGGCGCCGGAGCGTCTTGCTATAAGTGACGCCGCCTAAATCCGCGGTGGCTTTCGTCGCCTCATATTCATGGTCCGGCATGATCGTTTGCAGGTAGAGGCGGCACACCAGGTCAAATAGCCGCGCCTCGTCGGGGGAGAGATTGGGCAGAATTGTTCCAAGCTCCCCTGCCGTTTTGACATTGGGCATGAGTCCATAATGCGATTCTCCGGCCAGTGCCTCGTCGCAAAAGATGCCCGCCTTGCCGGTTCTGATAACGGGCTTGCCTGGTATCAGATCCCGGTAGGCATCGAGCTGGCCCAAAGAGGCCAGCATTTCAGGCACGTTCGCTATGGCCGGTTCCGGGTAATATCGGGTGGAAGCGCGCACATAAGTCATAATCTTGTGCGTACTGTAGAGGGCCTGGCCGATGGCCAGCGTCTTATCCGCCGGCCATCCCCAGCGGCTTGCCGTGGTTTGAAGTACGGTAAGATCGGGAGGCTTCGGCGGTCCCTGCTTTTTCCGACTGGTCTCTACTGCCAGTGTTATTTCTTTCCCCGCCAAATCTTTAGCTGCGGCTTCCGCACTCGCCTTATCGGGGAAAATCTGTTCTGCGGAGCTAGTCAGCTCCACCGGCCCGGCCGTTGTGTCGATGGTGAGCCGGATTACATGGGACTCACTCGGCTTCCATTGCAAAATTTGGTATTCGCGCCGCGCCACAATGGCCAGGGTCGGGGTCTTTACCCGGCCGATGCCAATAACGCCGCCCTTGCCTTTTTTTATGAGGGCGCTGGTGACTGCCCTGGTGAGCGAGAAATTCCAGATATAGTCCGCTCTCTCGCGGGCAAGCCCGGCTTCATAGATGGCTTCCCGCTTAGCGATGGGAACGGGCGCGGCAAATGCCTCCCGCAAGGAGGCGGGATCGTCGGCATTGAACAGCACCCGGAAAATATCGCCCTTATAGCCGTTCTCTTCCAGAATTTCTCGGCCGATGACCTCTCCCTCCCGGTCGCAATCGGTGGCGATATAGACCCGTGACGCGGATTTTAGGGCGCTCGTGATGGCGCTGCGAGCTTGATCTAAGCGGCGCTTGTGCTGCTCGTCATTCCCCGGCGTCGGGGTTTTCTTCCACACGGGGGGCTTATAGACATGGAAGCCCGCCCAATTCGTCCAATCGCCCCCATAGCTATCTGGCTCTGCGAGGGCATAGAGGTGACCGGACGCTGGCAGCACCCGGCCATAGGTCTCTCCCATGGCGGCCCTTATATTTGCCGCCTGGTCGGCTTTTTCGCATATCACGATACTGTTCATCGCTTTGTTCTAGGTGAACAAAGTTTCTGACGCAATTATTTTGTTCACTTCGTCAAATTGAGCCTGAGGTGTCCATCCGGCGAGTGTCGCTGCTCAAGCCGACTTCCCGCCGGGAGAGCTGGCGTGGGCTGCTAGCGAGCCGACCCGGGCGTAGAGAGGCCCGAGAGGTGATCTCAAGAGCAGACATTCTGCGTCACTCAGTGCCAACAGCAACGCGCCTCGATTTCGCCATCGGAAGCGCCTTCTCGGCCTCCCAAAAACCGGTCGTAGATGAGGCGTTCGTCATAGCACCTCTCTCCCGCCTGGATCGCGCACTGCAACATCTGTTGGGGTTGAACGGCGAGAGATCTTAGTGCAAGCCCACACAGAGATTTACGGCAAGCCGCCGCGCCACCTCGTGATGAAGTGAACAAGGCAATGATATCTCATCTTTACCGTATCCGTTCCCTCGAGAAGTTACTCTGGAAGGGCGAGCTGGAGAACGATCAAATCTATTTCTGCCCGGTCGAAGACCTCAATGATCCGGTCGAAGGCTATAAGGATTTACTGTGGCGCGGAGACCACGTTGCTTGGCGTAACCTCCTAAAACACTATGTCCTCTGTCTTCTGAACGTCTTGCCTATGTGCTTCATCGGTGGACCCGATTTCGACAGGAATATCGTGCGCAAGGTTGTCGGGGCGATTCCCTCGGGCCTTCCGGATGCTCCAATCAGGTTGGTCTATGAGAAGGTGGTGGCGGCCTTTCTAGAAGAGGCTCCAGTTCAAGAGTTTATCAGCTTGATGGCAGCGCGCACTGTTCCAATTCGCCGCCACGAACTTACCTTCTATCTGCGCAACCTCCACTCGTTTGCCCTTCATGCGGCACTCAAGGAATTTTCTGAATTTGGTTTGGTTGCCTTCCCAACCTTTATGAATGGCAGGGACCCGGAGGAATTTAGGCGGAACGTCTCCAAAGCGATGAAGGGTGCTGCCGCTTTTCCAGATATTCCACATGCGACCGAATGGTCTGCTGAGACCTTCTTTTTGCTTAGCTCTTCTACAGTCGCACAGGTCCATCTCCATAGTGAATATCAAATCACTGATCGACTAAATACCCGTCCAATTTCTCTGTTTACGCATTATTTCGCCCCGAATTATGTATCTGCCCTTGAACGACTAGTTCATCCCGACCTTTATTTGGCTTGCTTTGTCGCCAATGTAACAAATGCTTCGATGTGGGGGCAATACGGAGACGGCCATCGTGGAGTCGCATTGAAATTTCGTGTGACGACCAACGAAAGGGGAAACCCTTCTATTCCCATACGGCGAATCGTGGGGGCAACCGCCGCTAAGGGGCACGACACTATTCCAATTTTCGAACACCGGCCCATGGAATGCCTTAAGGTCAACTATTCCCCGCGCTTTCCGCCGATTGATTTCTTTACCTCGCTTGGCAGTCTCTCGAATGAGAAGTTACATACGTTCTGGTATAAGGGGGACGAGGAAGGCGAATTCAGTATTTCGGCAGAAGAGGCCTTCAAGGATCAAAAAGCCATGGACAGCTACTGGGAAGCATTAGAGACGGGGGCGCTTTCCAAGACGCCCGATTGGAGCCAAGAAGAAGAATATAGAATCCTTTATCGACCGGGTTGGCCGCTCAATGAGCCAACAGATCGGCTTCTTAGTTACAGCTTTGAGGACTTGTCCGGTATCGTTTTTGGCGCCCGAACCGACCTCGAAGACAAACTAAAAATTATGCGTATAGTCGATAAGAAATGCGCTGAACATAAGCGGGGAAACTTCGAGTTCTCTGAGATTATGTTCATGCCTGAAACATCAACCTTCATTGAGCGCCGACTTGACCTGGTCAAAATCAAGTATGACTAATGACTGCTTCTCGCGGTTCTTGCCTCCGAAGCGGACAGACAGCTCCCCACCCGCTACAGCCGTTCGTCGCCAGAACTGGCGTTTCGGCGAGAATCGACCC
>VFSW01009235.1_pt1 | contig 14093 bp, 17 predicted proteins | sample 5358111 | NCBI WGS metagenome assembly VFSW01 (sample SAMN11554181, study PRJNA540505) | mine drainage metagenome | isolation source: sediment from site ElyBrook_90M | place: USA: Ely Copper Mine, Vershire, VT | collected 2017
CATCTTCATTGAACCGTTCCGAAGGATTCCCAACGGCGCGGATGAGTTTGTCCTTTATGTCCTTTTGACCGTCGTACGGGTCGACGATGTGTCCTTTATCCTCATCTAGTGCTATTGCGTTCACCGTGAAGTCGCGGCGGGCAAGGTCGTCGAGCAGGGAAGTGCCGAACTCGACTTTATCCGGGTGTCGCTTGTTGGAATACCCGGATTCCGTGCGGTAGGGAGTCACTTCCACGATGGAAAGGCGCGGGTCCTCCGATTCAGTCTTTATGCCGACAGTGCCGTAGTCGTTTTCGTAGAAAGAGTCCGGGAATACGGCCTGGATCTGCTCCGGATGAGCGTTGGTGGTGATGTCCCAGTCCTTCGGCTCCTTGCCGATGATGAGGTCGCGGACGCACCCACCGCCCAAATAGGACTCAAAACCTGCATCCCGCAGGCCTTTGCCGACTTTCGCCACTTCGTCCGGGATGCGATATTGCATTTCCAAATCGTAGCACAGTACCGTACTATAAACGTACGCCCCGATGGTGAAACGGATATCACATCAGTCTTCGGAACTGACGGTCCAGGTTCGATTCCTGGTCGGGGCACAGGCTAGTGCTAATTCAAATGACCGAGATGCTTTGTTGTTTAGACGACAAGAAACTGGAATAGCAAGCCCCCTTGGGGGTCGTCATTCCGCATCTTTACCGTGCACTTGCGTGCTGGCGTGTGATGCTCTATGATGTATAGGTATGCAAAATGCATCTTACCCAGATTCTTACGAGGCCGTAGTCGGCCTATTACGAGAACATCCTCATTGGCGAGGGGTTGTAGTCGCCGCTCTCGAGGAGGCGCGTACGATTAAAAGTGACCGATTTGCGGGCGCATGGGTCCTTGAGCGAGCAAAGAAGCAGGGTGTGCAGTGGGTGCCAAATCTTCGCAAGCTGGTCGCCTACGGGATCTTGATCAAAGAGGGCGATTCTACTCGCGGTGGACGGCGAGCTTACTATTCAATGCCCGATGCCGCGAACGTGGAACGTGCTTTGAATGACGTCGCCCCATCATCTGATGACATTCCTTATGCGGGGCACGAGGTAACCGGATTGGGTATAGCTCGCAAGGCATCCGTAAGTGTGCCGTTCTTCGTGAACCTTGCGTCTTGCGGCCATCCAAATATTAGCGAGGCGCACATCGACCGATACGTTGACATTGATACCCGCCTCGCGAGACCGGGTCACCGATACTATTGTGTTCGTGCAGATGGCGACTCAATGAATCTTGCAGGAATACATAGCGGAGATGGCGTGCTGGTGCGCGTTCAAAACCATGCCGATGTTGGTCAGAAAGTAGTGGCGTGCCTTGCTGACGGCGTAACGATTAAAGAACTTCAACGAACGGGCGACTTCACTCTGCTTGTTCCTCGCTCATCCAATCCCGGGCACAAACCAATCGTACTTTCTGAGGAGGCAACAATACAGGGAGTGGTAGTAGCGGCGATCCCAAATTTCCCATGAAAACGCGCCGCCCTAAAATACCCGACGATGTAAAGCTCAAGCTCTGGGTGCTTTCCGGAGGTCGTTGCGAATTCCCGGGCTGTAACAAGCCAGTATGGCATGACGGGCTCACTCTCAAGGACGACAACTTTGCGCATATGGCACATATTGTCGCTGCGAGTCCGGATGGGCCGCGTGGTAACAAAACGCTCTCACCGCAGCTCACTACCGACTGCTCAAATCTCTTGCTTGTGTGTCTCGGGCACTCAAAGCTCATAGACGGAAAGCACAAGAGCGAATATGGCGTCGACTTCCTCCGCGAATATAAAAAGAGGCACGAGGATCGCATTAGAATACAGACGTCCGTTAGTCCTGATATGAGCACAACGGTCCTCCGTTTCGTCGCAAATATTCGCGAGCGCAAGATGGGAATATCAACCGCGCAAGCTTACGAGGCGATATTTCCCCGCTTCCCGTCCGATGATAAAGGTATCGCAATCGATTTAACAAACAGAAACGGCGGTGTAGGTAAATCGCACTGGAAAAGTCTTGCGCAGGATATCGCGACCCATGTTAAGCAATCACTCGTTCCTGGCAACGACTATCGCCACATTTAATCATGTCTCCATCTTCGCAGCCGCGCCGATACCTCTTTTGATATATCTCGGCAACCGCATCGGAGGGACGGCTCCTGTTGATATCTATCAGAAGCATCGGGATACGGACGGATGGAGGTGGAAGAAAGAGCCGAAACGGGATTCCTTCAAATACATCATAAAGAAAAGTAACTTACGGAAGCCTGGCACGAAAGTTGCGCTGGTCTTGTCCTTAAGCGGCCAAGTTCAACTCGACGAAGTGGACAAAATTCTGCCGAACGCCCCTCGCTATGAGATCACCATTCCAAAGCCGGATCGCGACTATCTACAGTATCACTCGCAGCTTGAAAAGTTTGCGAGTACATATCGGGACGTTCTTACCGAAATAAGAAAGCGACACGGCAGTAGGTGCGAGGTGTATCTCTTCCCAGCCGTTCCGGTTTCAGTCGCCGTAACATGCGGGAAAGAGCTCTTGCCAAAGGCGGATCCCCGTATCAACGTCTATGATCTAGACAACGAGTGCGGCGGCTTCGTGCCAACATTAACCATTAATTAATCCCATTACCATGACACCAGAAAAGTTTTTGCAAGAACTGCTCGTGACTCAGAAATTGTCTACCGAACAAGAGACGGCGCTTCAGGCGCACAAGAAGGAAGTCACTGATTTCCTGCGTGCAGAGTTTGGAGATGCGCCGACTATAAAATATGCCGGTTCGCGCGAGAAAGGAACAATGATTGCCGAGCGATACGATCTCGACATTGTCTGTTATTTCCCGAGTAGCGACGACCGTTCTCTCAAAGAAATTCGAGATGACGTCTCTACCCACCTGAAGAAGAAGTATCTCATCCAGTCAAAGGCTTCTGCGGAACGCATAACGAATCCGAAAGGCAGTACTGCACCTCATGGTTACCACATCGACGTGGTCCCGGGACGTTTCATCGAAGACACAAAGGATGTATTCCTACACGTCGCTTATGGCGAGAAGGAGCGTATGCAAACGAACCTGAAAGTTCATATCGAACACATCGTCAATAGCGGGTGCGTGCCAGTTATACGCCTCGCGAAACTGTGGGCGTGCAGAAATAACGTCGATATTAAAACATTCATCCTCGAGCTGTTTGTCGTTCGCGCCCTGATCGGTTCGCACGATAAATCGAATCTTACAAAATCCTTTCGCCGAGTACTCGAGGCCATGAAGGATGAATTCGGGACGCTCCAACTGGTCGATCCTGCAAATTCCAACAACATCGTGTCCAAGCTCGTAACTTCCTCTGAAGAGGTGGTAGTCGTACATGCTGCCGAACAGGCACTCAATGCAATCGGAGAGTCTGATGATGTTGGAAACTGGCAGACGGTATTCCGTGAAGAAGACAATAAGGGTTACCGCGTTCCGCCGATTCCTTCAGTCGCACCCTTACCAGCATATGCGCGTCCTGATACCGGATTCGTCCCGCATTCTCCACACTGCACCGTTTATGTTGACCGAACAAGATAAGGCATGGCTGACTAACAAATACCCTGAACTCGTAATCGATGCGGATAAAATCTCCGGCGAGATAGAATTCACGGCAACATACAACGAACAGATTGGGCGCTTCCTCAAAATTGAAGAGGACACGGTTGATGGTGTCGGCGGCGTACGTTTATCCGGTCGATTCAGGATTCGTATAGAGGATCGTATCGACACGAGCCACTCGCGACTGCCGTCTCTTTTTGTAGAAGGTTTGGATCCTATTTCGGCTCGGCATTTTAATCAGACTGACTTCAGCGCATGTACCTGCAATCCTCTTGAGGAGGACGAGTTTATCGAGCCGAGTCTCGACTTCCAGAGATATATGCAGGAGCTGGTTATACCGTTTCTATACGGACAAGTTTTCTTTACAAATGAAGGGCGGTGGCCCTGGTTCGACTATGCTCACGGCGGTCTCGGTTTGCTCGAGTCATATGCAGAGAACCCATCCAGGGTTAACGCAGAAAAATGCCTGCAGCGCATATCGCGAGAATTGCCTTTATGGGTGAAAGTAAAACCTCTGCTTGTGCAAAGGTCACGGCTCAAAGGCCATGCGCCCTGCCCATGCGAGAAACGAGATCATATAAGACGATGTCACCCCGTAGCACTTAAAGGTATTCAACTACTCAGGGAGGACTTGAAGAAGTATTCGATCCCTATCGGATAATCTAGTTCTTGAGTGCGATACTGCGATCCTTCAACACCAGCCCGCTCTTGAGACACGACAGTAGCTCGCGCTTCTCCGTAATTGTGCCGTCCTTGAGCAGATACTTAGCGTAGGTGCGGATGTCGATAGCAGCGATACGGTCCTTCTTCTTCGCGCCGAGCACGCCCATGCGAAATTTGTTGTACCGCACGATCTCCTCTTCGATTTTCTCTCGCATTCCGATCTCGTCCAGGTCGATGGTGTCGAGGAGTTTTGATAATTCCTCGATGAGGAGCGTTTCGTTGATTGGCAGGTTCTTGCAATCAGTATCTTTGGCCTTCGTGCATTTGTAGTAGACATGGCGATTGGTACCACCATCTTTCAGCTGTTTGAATTTCTCGCTGGCCGTGATGCCACTCTCGCAGTACCCGCATTTTATGAGCTTGGTGAAGGCGAACTCCTTACTATCAGTTTTTGGGATGTAGTGGTCCTGGATAGCCGCCTGCACTTTCTCGAAGAGTTCTTTCGTGATGAGCGGTTCATGCTTGCCTTGGTACCAGTCGCCACTGCCAACCGGATACTCAAATTCGCCGTAGTAGAAGGGATTGCGGATGATGGTGTAGAGATTAGAGAGCGAAAGAAATCTTGCGCTACGAGCACGGAATTTAATCTTAGTGAGCCATCGATGCGTCTGCCGCCCACTCCATTCATCGTTGCCGATCTTCTCGAAGATTTGGCGTACTACATGAGCACGTTTTGGATCGGGTCGTACCTGACACTTCTTGTCGACATGTTTCTCGCTTAAGTATCCGGTCGGCGCGACACTCGGCCGCCATCCCATTTCGCACCGTGCTCGCAGACCGCGCTTCACGTTAATAATCTTCTGGTCGTTTTCGAGTTTCGCTTGCGAGCCGAGAATCATAAGCATGAACTTCTCGTTTGGGTTGTTGGTGAAAGTCTGGCTATAGGTGCGAATCTCGATAAGCTTCTTTTGGTCAAACAGGTCCACCACCGCTCCCAAGTCACCAGCATTGCGCGAGAGCCGGTCCGGTGCCCAGGTGAGGATGCCGTTGAATTTGCCACAACGGATATCGTCGAGAAGCTGATTGTATATCGCTCGTTGCCCGACCTCCTTAGAGGAGTGCGATTCACGCTTAATCTCTACGATCTCTAGATTCTCCCGGGCGGCGATGGTCGTCATCTCCCTTACCTGCGATTCGATGGAAAGGGCCTGTTTGTCCTCTTCCTCGGTGCTCTTTCTTGCGTAGAGGCAGTATTTAACCTTGATTGGCTCCGGTCTGACGGCCTGCCTCATAATGCCGCCAAAGGACGCCCGAATTGCTGTTTGTGTCATACAGCTACAAGGAATGACGCAACCCCTCCTAGGAGTCCAGAGCGCCCGAGAGACCCTAGAAGTTGGTAACTACGCTTCAGTAATTAGCCATTTTTTGCTAGGATTACTCCGTACCCGTTCAAGTAAGTGGTTCGAGAAGCGCCATCTGATCCTGCCCTAAAAGGGCATTCTCAGGCGGTCGGGATCGGATGGCCTCGTGCCACTTCGTGAACGGGTACACCCGTCTGGGGGTGCCCTTTTTCGTATCAGGGTTTTCTCAGTCGGCATGGACGTGTACCCCTATGCCACAAATAAAATCCGCCATTTCGGCGGCACAAAAATACTTCACCGATCTATCGGATAAATTTGCAACGGGTCAAGCGCGCGAACATGCGTACCGTCCCGTATTCGAAGCACTCATCAAATCTCTTGAGCCGTCGCTCAAGATTTTAAACGATCCATCGCGGAGCGAGCACGGTAACCCCGATTTCGTCTTTCTTCGAGGCAGCATCACAGTTGGCTATACCGAAACGAAGGACATCGGTGTTGATTTGGATAAGACAGAGAAAAGCAATCAACTCGAACGGTACCTTGGATACTCCAACCTAATTCTCACCGACTATCTCGAGTTTCGTTTCTTCAGAAACGGTCAGCGATATGGTGAAACGATCAGTATCGGAGTGCCAGTAAATGGGACTCTCGTCGCTCGGCCGGAATCTTTTCGAGAATTAGAGGATGCTCTTCGCGGTTTTCTTTCAGGTACACCGGAGAAAATAAAGAGCGGCAGACGGCTTGCCGAAATCATGGGTGGCAAGGCGCGGCGCATCCGTGATAACGTGCGGCACTTTTTAAGTGAGGAAGCCGAACGAAATAAAGAGTTGCTTCGGGTGTACGAAACCATCAAGCGCCTTCTCGTGCACGATCTCACGACGGACTCTTTTGCCGACATGTATGCACAGACTCTCGTGTACGGTCTTTTTGTAGCACGTTTCCATGATCATTCGCCAAAGGATTTTTCACGTCAAGAAGCGCGCGAATTGATTCCTGCATCCAATCCTTTTCTCCGGCATTTCTTTGACCATATCGCCGGGGCGGACTTCGATAAACGACTCGCCTATATTGTGGACGAACTTTGCGAGATATTCTCGCTCGCCGATGTGCACTCTCTTATGCAGGAGTATTTCAAAGCGAGTGATCTGTGGGGCGAAAAACACGAAGCCCCCGACCCTGTCATCCATTTCTACGAAGATTTCCTCAGAGAGTACGATGCTGAACAGCGCAAGAAACTTGGTGCATTCTATACACCGCTTCCGGTCGTGCGTTTTATCATTCGTGCTGTCGATCATCTGCTCGAGAAAGAATTCAATCTCCCCAAAGGGTTAGCCGATACCGCGAAAATAACCGTCGAGCGCTTGCAGCAGGGGAAGAAGGGGAAAACAGATATTCATCGCGTCCAAATTCTCGACCCCGCTACCGGCACCGGCACTTTTCTCAACGAGGCCGTTCGTTCGATTGCCGCTCGATTTACAAATCAGTCCGGACGCTGGAGTGCATACGTCGATAGCGATTTATTGCCACGTCTCCACGGCTTCGAGCTCATGATGGCTCCGTACACCATTGCACATCTCAAGCTCGGCATGACTCTTCAGGAGACTGGATATTCATCTTTCGGCCGCCGTCTTGGTATTTATCTAACTAACTCTCTCGAAGAGGCAGAACTATACGACGATACACTCTTTGCCGGATTCGGCCTCTCACAAAGTATTGCCGAAGAAGCGCGTGAAGCGAGTGTCATTAAACGCGAGACACCGATCATGGTCGTCATCGGGAATCCGCCATATTCCGGTGAGTCAAGCAACGCACACTACACCGGCAACGATGTATACAAGGTGGAACCAAGCGGCGGCAAGTTGCAGGAGCGCAATTCTAAATGGCTCAATGACGATTATGTGAAATTCATTCGCTTCGCCGAAAGTATGATCGAGAAAACAAGCGAGGGTATCGTTGCGATGATTACAGCCCATGGATACATCGATAACCCTACATTTCGTGGAATGCGTTGGCATCTCATGCAGACGTTTGATGAGATATACGTTCTTGATCTGCATGGCAATAGCAAGAAAAAAGAGAAGACAGCAGACGGAGGAAAGGATGAAAATATTTTCGCCATTCAACAGGGCGTCGCAATTCTCGTGGGAGTGAAGCAAAAAAGTAAATCTGCAAAGAAACTTGCCCGAGTATCTCGTGCCGATTGTTACGGCCTACGCCAAGAAAAATTCGATTACCTCAACAAGAATTCGTTCGAGACTATGGAGTGGAGGGAAATTCAACCGGCTAGTCAAAATTATGAGTGGGTGGCTCGCGATACGAAAACGCAAGGAGAGTATCAGGAAGGATTTTCTATTGCCGATCTATTTTCGGTTTCGAGTGTCGGGATCGTTACATCGCGCGATAACTTCGTCACTGACATAAATAGGAATGCTCTTGCAAAACGAATGCAAGAATTTTTACAGTGCGCGTCGCCCCAAGAAGCACTTTCGAAGTTCGGTCTGAAAGAAAATATGAAATGGAGAGTTGCACAGGCAATGAAACACCAGTTTGACGATAGAAACATAGCGCCCATTAGTTATCGTCCATTTGATACCCGCTTCATCTACTACCACGATGATTTTATAGAACGGTCACGAAGAGAGGCCATGAAGCACATGCTTCTAAGTAACATAGGGCTGGTTGCTCGCCGACAAATGCCAGAAGATAGAACAACGTATTTTTTCATTTCAAACAATGCTCTAGCTGATGGATATATTCGATCTGACAATAAAGGGAGCGAGTCAATTTTCCCGCTTTATCTTTACGCCGACGACGGCACACGGGTGTCAAATTTAAATAAGAAGATAGTCGCTGGAATTACCGCGCTCATTGGGAAGGAGCCGACGCCGCAGGAGGTATTCGACTACATATACGCCGTTCTCTATTCGCCCTCATACCGTGAGAAATATGCGGAATTTCTTAAGATCGATTTTCCACGAGTGCCGTATCCGACAAGCACTGGACAATTCACAGCATTCGCAGAAAAAGGAGCGGAGTTACGCGCACTACACCTTCTCGAATCGCCAAAGATAAATAATTTCGTTACGTATTATCCAGTGTCCGGTTCGAATCTCGTCGAGAATGTCTCCTATAAAAATGGAAGCGCATATATCAACGCCACCCAACATTTTGGTGATGTGCCAGAAACAGCATGGAATTTTTATATTGGAGGATATCAACCCGCGCAAAAATGGCTCAAGGATCGCAAGGGCCGTATTCTCTCCAATGAGGATATCGAACACTATCAGAAAATGATTGTCGCGTTTGTGGAGACGGCGAGGATCATGGAAGAAATAAATTCAATATGATGCGAGTCGTTTCCAATCATTCCTAATCGTTTTTGTTCTTCTCGCTATTTCGTTTTTTTATCCGGCTCACGACGCCATAATTCACGGCAGTAAATCTGTCGAATGCGTTCTCGCGTCACGCCGAATAACTCTGCGATCTCTTTGTATGTTTTGCCCTGCTCACGCAACTCGACAATTTTGCGAGTACGATTTTCATTCTCCACCATAGACCTCTAGAATCCACCTTTTTAGCACGGTTTGCAATATTCGGATAATGTCGCAATCGGGCACTGCCCATTGCTCCTCGACCGCCGGTCGGCGATCAATCACAAATAAGTATGAAAACCACCAATGTATTGACCCACACAGAATATCAGGAACGTCTTAAAAATCTCCGCACACCCGAGGATGCCGCTGCCTTCGCTCAAGAGTTACTCGCTCCCATGCTTGCCGGATTGCCCCATGCCCCTGAGCCGGAGGAGCGGATTGAGATAGAAGAGAAACCGCATACCCGCCAAGGTCGTCGACCCACCGTCCCCGAACTCGCGAGTAGGCAGCATCCCGCAGCGAGTCCATGGTACGAGGTTGCATCAAACGATAAAGAGGCGATGGTCATATCGCTGTACGCGAAAGGCCTCACCACCCGCGACATCGCCTCATACATGAAGATGCACCAGGGCATCGAGATGTCACAACCCGGCGTGTCGACGATTACGGACAAAGTATTTCCGCTCGTCAAAGAGTGGCAGAGTCGTCCGCTCTCGTCGTGCTATCCGGTTATGTATCTCGACGGTCTGCACTTCAAGGTGCGCGATGGCGGCAAGATCGTATCGAAGGTCGCGTACATCGCTCTCGGCGTCAACCAGTGCGGCACGAAGGAGGTCATCGGGATATGGATCAGCGACAGTGAATCGGCAAAGTTCTGGCTCGGCGTCCTCAATGACATGAAAACTCGTGGCGTCGACGATATCTTTATTGTCTGCGTCGATGGTCTCAACGGATTCCCCGAAGCCATCAAGTCAATCTACCCGCAAGCCGATGTACAGGTATGCGTCGTGCACATGATCCGCCACACAGTCATGTTCATTCCGCACAAAGACCGCGAGGCTTTCTGCAAGGACTTGCAGCTCGTCTATACCGCGCCTTCGGAAGAGGCGGGGCGTGAAGCATTGCACGAAGTCAGTGAACGCTGGGCGCAGTATAAAGCGTATCTCAAAAACTGGGAAAACCGTTGGGAGGACATCGCGCCGTTCTTCAGCTATCCCGCTGCGATACGCCGCATGATCTACACTACCAACGCGATTGAAAATCTCAACCGCCAGTTCCGCAAAGTTACCAAAACGACCACAGTGTTCCCGCACGACGAATCTCTGATGAAACTATTGTGGCTCGCACAGGCGGACCTTACTCAGGGCACGAGATTCGCGGTACGCAATTGGAATGAGATCATGGCACAGCTGTCGATCGTGTTTCCGGATCGCGTGCAGTTCTAACGCTTAACAAAATCAACTAATCATCGCCGACCAATGGCCGGAGTATCAAAGCCGTGCCCACGAATGCCGCGCGACGCGCGGCATTCGTTTTAGTTCACACCTTTCCCCCAGAGAAAATCCTCTCGAGTTGTCGGGCATCGCCCTTGGCCCCGACGTGCCACAGATCAATTTCCTCAATCGGCCGCACTTCCTTGTAGTCATAGATGGTAAAGACGAGACGGCGCTTGCCACTGCCGATCTTGAGCGCCCATTCGCACCGCACCTTCTGATCGCTGGAATGCCACGACCCCTCTTTACTGCGCCAGCGCGGTTCTCCGAATTCCGCCACGAGGTCTTTGAACGAGGCCTCTAGATACCCCGTAAAGCTTGAGCCGATAACGTCGCGGATTCTCGCCTTCTTGAATCGTCTTTTGTTTTCCATAGCGGGACACCATACCGCTATGGATTCTGGTGTCTAGTCCCTAACTGCTCAAGATGTTGCAAGCAAACTCGTAATTGTTATGATAGATAATATGCAACAAGAAGAACAAATTGCAGCACAGCATCTACAACAGAACATCATAGCGAGTGCGATCATAGCGATTGGGTTTATCTCTGCCGCCGCTATTCTGGCATCCTTCCCTGGGGCATCTTCTGCACAGTCGAGAACAGTAGACGCTAGATCACTCGTAAGCAATCCAACATATACCAACGCTGATGGCAGATGCTAAGTAGGTGCCTCTTTTCGTTGTACAATAAAGCGGATGGGCACGACGGAAGATAAATCATTTGCGATACTCAGAATAATTTTTGGAGGAGTGTGGCTAATCGATGCTTGGTTTAAATGGAGTCCATCTTTTATAAATAATTTCACCGACTACCTCACGCAAGGCGCACAGGGTCAGCCCGCGCTTGTGCAAGCCTGGATAAATCTATGGGTGAAAGGCGTGAGTATAGACCCGCACTTATTTGCGATAATAGTGGCGATTTCTGAAACCGCGATAGCCATAGGTCTTTTGTTCGGATTATTTACAGAAATAGCAATCTTGGGAGGCATCGCCATGACCCTCGTTATTTGGTCCACGGCCGAAGGGTTCGGCGGGCCTTACGTTGCCGGATCTACAGACATCGGAGCGGCCATCATATATGCGATTGTTTTTGTTGCCCTCTGGCTGGGCAGGTGCTGGCGATATTATAGTTTCGATTCCATTTTAAGAAAGAAAATGCCCCTTCTCCATTGGTGGCGCTGGTAGAGGTGTTTATCCACAGGTATCCTTTACAAATACCCTATGGGGGTATAGAGTACTAACATGCTAAACAAAAAACTGAAAGACAGATCGCTCCATCGAGCGAAGATAATCCGGGGGCAGCTTGATGGACTCATCGAAGCGATTGATAAAGAAACATATTGCGTCGAGCTCCTTATGCAATCTCGGTCCATCCAGTCGGGGCTAAAAAGCCTTGACGCCTTTCTTCTTGAGAACCATCTGCGGACTCATGTAAAGCATCAAATGCAGAATAAAGGTGAAGAAGAGAAGGCCATTAAAGAACTGGTCAGGGTGTACACGTTATCAAACAAATAATTTATGAAAAACAAACTTCTATTCGGTATTATCACGGTCTTGCTACTCTCAGCTTCATTGCCTGGTATAATCCAGGCACAAACGACGGGGAGTACGGTAGGTCCTGCCACCGGAAATCAGACAACACAGGACGAAGTAGCCGGAGGAGTGATTCTTGAGAATCTCCAATCGAACAAGGCTAGTTGTTCTACCTTGTCCGATGATGACTACGATAAGTTGGGGGATTATTTTATGGGACAGATGATGGGAAGCTCCCATGCTGCGATGGACGCGCTCATGATCCAGAGAATTGGTGCAGATAATGAACGTCTCATGCATATCGCACTCGGTAAGAGGCTTTCCGGGTGCGATGTGTCGGCAGTATTTCCCGCACAGGGCGCGGGTTTCTTGCCGATGATGGGCATGATGGGAGGGTGGTCATCTTATCAACCTAACGGTTTCAACATGATGGGTAATTACTTTGGTTCTGGTTATTCGCCCTATCAGATGATGGACTATGGCGGTTTTGATTGGATTCCTATGATTTTCTGGTTGATCCTCATTATTGTCGCGATTGTCATACTCGTGCGGTGGGGATCCGGCCAGTCACGAACCAGTTCTCATCACACGGATAAAACAGCTCTCAATGTGCTGAAGGAAAGATACGCAAAGGGAGAAATTGATCGAAAAGAATTCGAAGAGAAGAAAAAAGACCTGAACGACTAGATGAAAAAGAAAATGCCTATGAACTACAGCATCAGAAAACAGGTCAATCATTCCTTCGCAGATGCGGTGGCGAGAGTCAAAGCTGAATTGTCCAAACAGGGCTTCGGTGTTTTGACAGAGATTGATGTGAAGAAAACCCTGAAAGACAAGCTCCACACCGAATGGAGCAACTATGTGATTCTCGGTGCTTGCAATCCGCCATTTGCTTTCCAGGCACTTCAAGCGGAAAAGGAAATCGGGCTTTTCCTCCCCTGCAATGTGATTGTGTATGAGGATGGCGGCATCGTATATGCCTCGGCAATTCGGCCGACCGTTGCAATGAATATGATAGAGAATCCGGCTTTGGCCGATATAACCGGAAAGGTTGAGGAGAAGTTACTAACGGTCATTAACAATCTGTAATTATGGAAAACATCGAACACCCATCAAGAAAAGTAGTTGACGTCGTGTGCGGAATGGAACTTGATATGGAAAATGTCAGGCATTCATTCGAGCACAACGGGATTGAATATTATTTCTGCTCTGATAATTGCAAGGGTCATTTCGTTGAAGATCCGGATAAATATATTGGTGAAAATTAACAACTAATTAACTCACTATGGAAAAACTCGCATTAAAATCCTACGGTTGGAAGTGCGTGCTTGGAGCTGAAGTGGTGTATGTCATCTGCGTCGCGGGCGGATTTCTACCACTTCGCAGTGCCACAGGCATTGAACTGCATCATCGTCTCTTTGAGACACTTCCCGGATTTACATGGATCACGCCCGGGAGCTTCATACTCGGTGCGGTCTACATGTTCATCTTCGCTTGGGTCTTCGGCGCGTATTACGTCTGGATGCACAATTCAAGTCTCGTTAGCAAATAAGTATTAAACGGCTATGCACAATCACGGCAATAACGACGGAGGAATGAAATCAATGATGTGGATGATGGTGATCTGCTGTGCCGTGCCGCTTCTCCTCATCTTCGTCCTTGGTGCCGGGGGCGCGGTAGCAGGTGGCCCGTCATGGCTCATCATCGGAGGTGTCGTGGTGATGCTCCTCGCTCATTTCTTCATGATGGGGTCACACAAGCACACCGATGCCTCGAACGAGGCAAAACCTGATATTAGCGAGGAAGGCAAGGATGAAAAGAAGAGGGATGATTCTGGTCACGGGTGTTGCCACTAATGATGTCGCGTAGCACTGTAACATCAGCGCTGTACGGAATTCTTGCAAGCACGATTCTGCTCGCGGTCTATTTCGCGGTACTCACATTCGTCTCTGGTTGGAGCTTTGCTCAAAGCCAGTTTGCAACCTATTGGTACTTCATCGTCAGCCTCGCAGTTGGCTTCGGCATCCAAATTGCGCTCTACCAATACCTCAAAAGCTTGGTGCATAGCGGGCAGGGTATGGG
>VFSW01009236.1_pt1 | contig 14092 bp, 12 predicted proteins | sample 5358111 | NCBI WGS metagenome assembly VFSW01 (sample SAMN11554181, study PRJNA540505) | mine drainage metagenome | isolation source: sediment from site ElyBrook_90M | place: USA: Ely Copper Mine, Vershire, VT | collected 2017
CGTGGTCGGTCCGGTCGACGCTGTTCCTTCGCTGGTTCCCATCCAATCTCTCCTTGGTTTTTGATCGCCACCGCGCCCGGGCGGACTTCGTTCCGCCGACGGGTCGAGGCGACCCAAGCCGTGGCTCGCGACTGGGTACCGGATATATGAGGGTTCAGTGAGAACCGTGCGGCCGTTTTCCCCTCCGGCGCCCGCCGACACCCGGAAGGGGCCGACGAAGCGAGCCCCTCTTACCGCCGAACCCGTTATGGGCCGAGCACGGGTCGCGGGGCCTCGTGAGCGATCGAGCCTCCCGTTCGCGGACCGGAGGGGCGGAGCGGATCGAGCGGCTCCTTCGGCCGCTCGTCGACCTATCGCTTTCCGGCCTCTCGGGTCCGACCGTTCGCAAGAGTCGCCTCTGTCTGCTCGATGCGCTCGGCAACATGGTCGCCGCCTCGCGGTTCCCGGAAGCGCTCTCCGTCGGTCGGGCGAGCGGACCGATTTCGGACGGGAGGGCGACGATCGTCGGGTGGGTCGGCTCGGCCGATCCGGGTCGGGCCGCGTTCCACAACGCCGTCCACCTCGACCTCCTCGAAGCCCAGGACGGTCACCGCCGCGCCGGCCTGCATCCGTGCGAAGGAGCCATCCCGGTGGCGCTCGCCATCGGGGAGTCCCACGGGAACTCCGTCGGCGAGCTCCTCGGGGCCATCGTGGCGGGCTACGAAGTGGCCGTCCGGTTCGGGGAGGCGCTCTTTCCCGGGCAGACACAAGCCGGGTACTATCCGGACGGCACGTGCGGCCCGCTGGGGGGAGCGATGGCCGGTTCGAGGCTCCTCGAGAGCGACCTGTCGACCACCGAGCGGGCGATCTCGACGGCCGCGTTCGCTGCGCCGATCTCCCTGGTCCAGACGATGCGAAGCCCGGCAAAGCCGCTCATCGCCGGGATGGCGGCCGAGCTGGGCCTGCGCGCGGCCGTTTGGGCGCGCGAAGATCTCGGCGGAGGGCCCGAGAGCTTCGCGCCGCCACACGGCTTTCTCGACCAGCTCTCGCCCCGGGCGTATCCTCAGCGTCTCGCGCGCGGGCCGCGAGCTCCTTGGGCGATCGATCAGGTCTACCTCAAGCCGTACCCGGGAGGCCGCCACGCGCACGCCCCGCTCGACGCGGCGCTGAAGATCACCGGTGCTCGGCCCACGGATCCGCGTACGATCCGGTCGGTCGATATCCGGACGTACCGAGCGGCGCTCGCGCTTACCGGTTCGATGCCGCACGTGGGGAGCCCGCTCGCGGAACTAACTCAGAGCACGCGGTACGTGATCGCGGCGGGGATCCGGGACGGAGCGCTCGGACCCGAACGCTTCCGGCCGGGGCGACGCTTCGATCCCCTCGTCCTCGCACTGGGCCACCGGGTCCGCCTCCGTGAGGACGAGGAGGCGACCCGCGGGTATCCTCGGACGACGACCGCCGAGGTCTCGATCACCTTCCGCAACGGTCGGGCGGTGCGCTCGACCGTCCGCCACCGATGGGGCGACCCCGAACGCCCGATGACCGTGGAGGAGGTCCGCGCGAAATTCCTCCGGTCGCTGGCCGGGCGTTGCTCGGCGGCCGCCGCGACCCGGACCTGGGACCGGTGGTGGACGGCCCGATACGGAGAGCCCGCGGCCGCCCTCGTGGCGGAGCTCTCGGATGCCCTCGGGACGGTCGGGAAGCGTCGCGCGGTCCCGTCCGGCCGCCGATCAACGGGCCGGCGATAGAGGCCGACGAAGGTAGCGACCGCTCCCGGGGTTCGCTCGGAGCTCGTTGTGCTCGACCACGAGCTCGCCGCGTCGGAAGACGTGGGACGGCCAGCCGTGGAACGTGCGGCCCGTGAACCAGGAGAAGTCCGAGGAGAGGTGTCCGACCTCGGGCGAGTAGGTGACCTCGAGGCTCGGGTCCCATACGACGAGGTCCGCGTCCGCGCCGGGCAAGATCGCTCCCTTCTGCGGATAGAGACCGAACCAGCGCGCCGCGTTCTCGCTCGCGACCCGCGCGACCGTGGGCAGGTCGATACGGCCCCGGTGGACCCCTTCGCTCATCAGGACCGGCAGGATCACTCCCGAGCCCGGATAGCCCCCGACCTTGGTCGTCCAGACGTTGTCGGTCGCCATCGACTTCGTTCGGTTCGGGATGTGGTCGGACCCCATGCAGCGGATGTCGCCGCGAGCGAGCGCCTGCCACAGGGCGTCGTTGTCGGAACGGCTCCTCAACGGCGGATTCACGCGCGCGATCACCTCGAACCGGTCGTCTTGGGTGAAACAAAGGTACTGTGGGCACGTTTCGCCGATCACGGGGACCCCGCGTCGCGCCGCCTCCCCGATCATGCGCGCGCCTTCGGCCGTCGACACGTGGACCACGTACGTCGGGCAGCCGAGACGCTCCGCGAAGTGAAGGGTCCGCAGGATGCCGTCCTCTTCGCAGAACCTGGGGCGCGACTCGCAGTAGGCCGCCTGGTCGGTCCGGCCGGCACGGATCATCTCCTCGCGCAGGTACGGGTGCATCTCCCAGTTCTCGGCGTGCACGAGCGCGGACGCCGGGGCGCCCATCTCGCGGATGCGCTGGAGGGCGAGGTAGAAGAGCCCGTCGTCGATCCCCCAGACCTCGGGGTAGATCTCCTGGGCCCGGGTCGCCGGATAGAACTTGAACGTCGCGACGCCGTGCTCGGAGAAGAGCTTCGGGAGTTCGGCCTCCTGCTCCGGCCGCCCGACGATCGGGTGGAATCCGATGTCGAGCAGGCTCTGCTGCGCGACGGTGTCGATCAGCTCGGGAAGGTGCTGGGAGTACGGGTCCTTGCGTCCGACGAAGGAGAACCCCGAAGTGATCCCGCCGACCGCCATCGACTCGGTCTCGGACCGGATGTTTTGGGAGAACGGTCGCTGACCGTAGGCGATGTGGGTGTGCGGGTCGATGCCGCCGGGCAGAAGGATCTTGCCCGTGACGTCGAGCACGGTCGCCCCGTTCGCGGGCAGCGTCTTCGCGACCGCGACGATCCGTTCGCCCGCGATCCCGACGTCCGCTTCGACCACCGACGTCGACGTGACCACCCGCCCGCCCCGCAGCACCCGGTCGTACCCGCTCACGGGCAAGCCCGTAGCCGCGCTCCGCTTTACGTGCTGCGATGGGTCGAGCGCCGATCCCGCCTAGAGAGACGACATCGGGGGGCCGGCGGAGGGTGACGGCGCTCGTCGTGCGGTGCGAAGCACGCGTCCCGCGGGCCCGCGGCTCACCGCTCCGTCCTCCATGACGACCTCGCCGCCCCGGACGGTGACGACCGGCATCCCCGTGACCCTCCAGCCTTCGTAGAGCGTGAAGTCGCACGCGCTGTGGAGCGTGTCGGCGCTCAGCGTCGCACTTCGCTCGAGGTCGACGATCGTGACGTCGGCGTCGGACCCGGGCCGGAGCGAGCCTTTGCCGGGGATGCGGTGGATCCGCGCCGCGTTGGCCGAGGTCACCTCCACCAGGCGCTCGAGCGTCAAGCCGCGCTTCCGGACGCCTTCGCTGAGAAGGATCGGCAGCATGGTTTCGGTGCCGGCGAACCCGTTCTGTTGGCTCCAGATGTCCCCCTTACCGACCTTCGCCTCGCGCAGGAGGAGGGTGCAGTGGTCGGTGCCGACCGTGTCGATCTGCCCCGCGAGGAGGCCGGTCCAGAGGCCCTCCCGGTCTCCCGGGCCCCGGATCGGAGGTTTCACCTTTCCGAGGGCGGCGATCGAGGGCATCGTGTAGTCGAGCGCAAGGTAGTGGGGGCACGTCTCGAGGTACGCTTCGACGCCGCGTTCGCGTGCCGCGGCCCCGAGGGCCGGCCCTTCCCGCGTCGAGACGTGGACGATGTAGACCGGTCCGCCGAGCGATTGCGCCAGGCGAAAGACCCGCTCCATCGCCGTGAGCTCGAGAACGTTCGGACGGGCGTCGGCCCACGCTTTGAGGTCGGTTCGCCCCGCGGCCTCGAGCTCGTGCGCGAGGAGGGCGAGGGCGGGCGGCGTCCACTCGCAATGCACCATCGGCATCCCGCCAGAACGGAGCACTTCGCGCAGGCCGGCATAGAAATCGCTCTCCCCGATGCCGTAGAAAGCGTCCCCGTTCAGGAACATCTTGAAGGACGTGACCCCTCGATCGACGAGCGCCGGTACTTCCGCCACCTGGGCGAGGTTGGTGAGCGCCGGGTAGAACACGACGTCGACCCCGGCCCGGGCACGGACCCGCTCTTCCTTCTCGGTCAGGTGCGTCAAGTAGGAGCCCTTGTCCATCGCGCAGTGCATCACCGTCGTGACCCCGCCCGCGAGCGACGAGGCCGACTCGCTCCCGCACTGGTCCGCGAACGCGTCGAGGTCCGGGAGGTTGAAGACGCCCCAATGGGTGTGGGGGTCGATGAGGCCGGGCAGCACGAACTTCCCCCGCGCTTCGACGACCCGGTCGGCGGCGATGTGGGAGGTGTCCCGAAGAAGGCCCGTCACTCGGCCCTCATCGATCACGACGTCCGCGTCGATGCGATGCCCGTCCGTCACGACCCGGCCCCCGCGGACGATCAAGTCGACGGTCATGCGCCCTCGTCTCCGGTGGCCCCTCGCGCCGTCCGGACGGCCGCGGCGATCCCGGCGACCGAGCGCTCCCGGTCGAGGGAGATGAGCGACCCAAAGAGCCGGACGGAGCGATGGGCCGGAAGATGTCCGGCCGTGTTCCGGAGGAACTTCACGCGCAGGTCGTCATGCGACATCGGCCGCTCCGGATAGCCCTGCGCGATCGCGTCGGTCGCCTCCCAGAGCCGTCCGTTCGCCCGCACGCGGACCCGCGTGGGCCGACGCCGAACGTACGGAAGTCGTTCCGTGACGAGCTGCCGGTAGAGGTCCCGGACGACCGCCCGGTCGCCGCGGATCCGAACCTTGGAAAGGAGGCGGGCGACTCGGGGGTCCCCGAGCGCCTCGGGGGACTGCCAGGCCGGACCGGGGGCGTAGTACGGGAGGGCCGCGAACCCCCAGCCGAGGGCGAACTGGGCGTCGACCGGGTCGCGGACGTGCCGGTTCGCCAGGACGGGAACTTCTACGATCGGGTCGGAGGTCACCTCGACCGATTCGATCGATTCGGGCGCCGTACCGGTCTCGGCGAGGAATCGCTCGAAGAGGTCGAGTCCCACGTGTCCCACGCCCCCGGTCGGGAACCGCTTGAAGACCGTGTCGCGGATCCTCCAATGGCGGCCTAGGTCGGCGGCGGCCCCATCGACGTCGGCGGGACCGTTGCCGAGGATCGTGAGGAGTCCGTTCGGCCCGACCAGCGCCTCCGGGTCCCCGCGGTACCCGGCGCGCGCCAGGTCGAGCGACGTCGTCGCGCCCAAGCTGACCCAACCCGGCGAGCCGTACTTCAGGTCCGACGGTCGGGCCGTGACGAAGAACCGAGAACTGATCGGCACGGGTGCGAGGCCCGCGGCAATGCCGAGGGCCGAGAGCAGCGTCACCGTGTCGGTTCGGTCGAGCCGAGCCGCACCGACCACGGCTCCCACGATCCCGGCGGTGTACGCGCTCCAGCGCTCCCGGAACTCATAGCTCGGCTTCCGGGCGCTCCCCCCGACGACCCGCAACCCCGGCATGCGGCCCGCGATCTGCGCCGCGATCTCGTGGGCCACCACGATCGCTAGGAGGAGGTCGCGACCCGACCGCTCGTTCTTCTCGGCGGCGACCCACGGGGCCGGCAGCACGAACGGCGCGACGTGGCAGGGCGTGAGGTCGGGGTCGAACTCGAGCGCGTTCACGAGTTCTCCCCAAGCGAACGCTGCCGGCCCCGCGGCGAACCGACCCCGGCTTCCCGGGATCGACACACCGTCCCGGTCGGAAAAGCCTCGAGCCCAGGTCGAGGCCGCGCGGGACTTTCGAGAGTCGAGTCCCCCGATCGCGCATCCGACGCAGTCGGCCGCGATCGCGCGAGCCATGACGCGCACGTCCTCGGGAACGTCGGTCCATCGCAGACCGAGGCCCCACTCGACGATACGCTCGACCGATCCGCCGTTCGTGCGCGGCGACATTTGGTGTGGGCTCCCTTCCCTGGTTCCGTCGATGGCGAGTCAGCGGCCCAGCGCTCGACCCCCGTCCAGGGCGAGGCACACCCCGGTAACGAACCCCGAAGCCGGTGAGGCAAGGTAGAGGACGGCGTCCGCGACGTCCTGGGGCTCGCCGAGACGGGGCAGGAGGGTCGCCGAACGGAAGAACCGCATCGCCTTCGGGTCGCGGAGCGAGGGCTCGGTCATGGGGCTGCGGATGAATCCCGGATTGACCGAGTTCACCCGGATGCCGTCCGACGCGAGGTCCGCCGCCATCGACCGGGTCAGCGCGTCGAGGCCGCCCTTCGAGGCCGAATACGCCGCACGGTCTCGGCCGCCGATGAGGCTGTAGACCGAGGAGACCGTCACGATCGAGCCGTCCACGGATCGGCGAAGATACGGAACGGACTCGTGGCAGACCCGGAAGGTGCCCGTGAGATTGATGTCGAGAAGCGCCCGCCAGGTCTCGGGGTCCGTCGTGGCCACGCTCCCCTTCGCGGTCACCCCCGCGGCGTTCACGACGATATCGAGGCCGCCCAGCCCTTCGGCGGCGGCGCGTACCGCCCGCGCTACGTCCGCGGAACGGGTCACGTCCGCCCGGGCGGTGACCGGAGCCGGGGTCGGGCCCGATAGGGAGCGGGCGAGCTTCCTTAGACGCGTGCCGTCCCGGTCGACGAGCGCCAAGGACGCTCCGGCCTCGAGGAACGTTCGCGCCACCGCTTCGCCAATCCCCCCGGCCGCGCCCGTAACGAGGGCTCGGCGGCCGTCCAGGCGAAAACGGTCGGGAAGGGAGCGAGCGGCGCGGAGCACGCCGTCCCCACGCCGACCGGGAGAAAAGGCTTCGGCCCGGAACTGCCGGTTCGTTTCGCCGAACCAGCAACCTCCCACTCCACCGACGTTGCGCGGGAGCCCCGAAGGGATTCGGGACGCGACGAGGAGGCTCGGCCCGCTCCCGGCGCCCTCTTCGAGCCCTTGGGACGCGCCCGGCGGTGTCGGGGCGGCACCCCCCGGGCGGGGCAGAGTTCAAGACGGGCCCTTCGCTCCGCCCGGGTGAGGTGAACGCGCCAGTGGCCGGTCGCAGAGAGGCCCGGACGGAAGCCTTCCCGGTCATCGGCGACACGCGGGGGGCTGCCCGATGAGCCGAGGTCCCGCAGCCGCCGTCGAGCCGCTGCCGTACGCCCCCGCCGACCTCGAGGCGATCCTCGGTCCGGAGTGGGGCGGCGCCCTCGGTTCGGCCTACCGCTGGATGGTCCTGGGCCGACGACTGGACGCGCGCATGCAGGCGCTTCAGCGCCAGGGTCGCATCGGGTTCTACGGGGCCGCGACCGGCCAGGAGGCCGTGAACGTGGCGACCGGTCTCGTGGCCGGCGCCGAGGACTGGATCTTCCCCGGCCTCCGGGAGCCCCTGGTCGCGCTCGTACGCGGGCTCCCGCTCGTCGAGTACGTCCACTCGCTCTACGCGGACGACCTCGACCCGGGCCGGGGACGGCAGATGCCGTGCCATCCCACCGCGCGAGCCGTCCACCACGTCTCGATGTCGTCGGTGATCGGCACCCAAATCGCGCACGCGGTCGGCCTCGCGTACGGGCTCCGTCACCGTCGGGTACCGGGCGTCGCCCTCGCCTTCTTCGGGGACGGGGCCACGAGCTCGAACGACTTCCACGCGGGTCTCAACCTTGCGGGGGTCTTCGGGCTGCCGGTGGTGTTCTGTTGCGCGAACAACCAGTGGGCGATCTCGGTCCCCGTCGAACACCAATCGGCGGTGAAGACGCTGGCCTCGAAGGCCGCGGCGTACGGGGTCCCGGGGCACCGGGTCGACGGGACCGATTTCGTCGCGGTCTACCGGGCGCTCGACGACGCGCTCCGCCGATCGCGCCTCGGAGGCGGCCCGGTCCTGCTCGAGTTCCTCACCTACCGGATGACCCCCCACTCGAGTTCGGACGACCCCGGTCGCTACCAGCCGTCCGACTGGTCGGAGCGAGCCGCCCGCCACGACCCGTTCGCGAGGCTCGAGAGCTGGATGGTCGCGAACGAGCTGCTCGATTCCAAGGAGATCGATCGGCTCGAGGGAGAGGCGGACGAGGCGGTCCGTGCGGCCGTGGCCGTCGCCGAGGAGACCCCGCCTCCGAAGCCCGAGTCGCTGACCGAAGACGTCTATGCTTCCGCCGCTCCTGGTGGCCGGAAGGAGTAGGGGGATCGAGCGATGGCCGGCACGTACGCGCGCGCGACGGAGGTTCTCGTTCTGGGCGGAGGGCCGGGCGGTTACATGGCCGCGATACGGGCCGGCCAGCTCGGGCGGAAGGTGCTGCTCGTCGAGAAGCGGGAGCTCGGCGGAGAGTGCCTGAACCGAGGCTGCATCCCCTCGAAGGCGCTGATCCATGCCGCGCGATTGTACCACGCCCTCCGGACCGAGGGGCCCGAGGTCGGGGTCACGACGGCCGACGCCCGCTTCGAGCTCGCGTCGGCGATGCGGTGGAAGGAGGCGGTGGTCGCGAAGGAGCGCCAGGGCGTGGCCACCCTGTTGAAAAGCGCCGGGGCGACCGTCCTCGCGGGCACGGCTCGCTTCACCGGGCCAAAGTCCGCGGACCTTGCGGCCTTGGACGGCGGCCACGAGCGGATCGACTTCTCGAGCGCCGTGATCGCGACGGGCGCCACGCACTCGACGATCCCGGGGTTCGAGACCGACGGCGAACGCGTCGTGAACGCGTGGGAGTTCCTTTCGATGAAGAGCCTGCCGGCCTCGATGCTCGTCCTCGGAGGGGGCGTGAGCGGCCTCGAGCTCGGCGAGTTCCTCGCGCGGGTCGGCGTCGAGGTGACGATCGTGGAGCTGTTGCCCCAGCTCTTGCCGGGCGTCGAGCCCGACCTCTCGCGCGAGATCACCGGCACGCTCGAGCGCCTCGGGGTGCGGATCCGAACCGGGACGAAGGCGGTCGCCCTGGCCCGCGGCCCGGAAAAGCTCACGATGACGGTCGAGGGGCCGTCCGGCCGCGAGGAGCTGAGCGCCGAACGCCTCTTCGTGACGGTGGGCAAGCGCCCGGAGAGCCGCGAGCTGGGCCTTGAGGAGGCCGGCGTGGCCTTCGACGCGAAGTCGGGGTTCATCCCGGTCGACGAGCAGATGCGGACGAACCAGCCGCACATCTACGCGGTCGGCGACGTCGCGCGACCGCCGATGCTGGCCCACAAGTCCTACCGCGAGGGCGTCGTGGCGGCCGAGGCGCTTTCCGGACTAGCGACCCGCGCCGACTATCAGGCGATGCCCGCGGTCGTCTTCACCACGCCCGAGCTCGCGAGCGTCGGCCTATCGAAGACCGACGCGGAGGCGAAGGGGTACCGTCCAAAGGAGGCCCGGTTCCCGTACGCCGCCCTCGGTCGAGCTCATGCGAGCCACGCGACCCAGGGATGGGTCAAGGTGGTGGGGGACGAAGCGACCGGTCTCCTCCTCGGCGTCCACGCCGCCGGCGAGGGCGTGGGCGACTTCATCGCGGAGGCGGCGCTCGCGATCGAGATGGGAGCGACCGTCCGCGACCTCGCCGCCACGATCCATCCGCACCCGACGTTCTCGGAAGCGCTCGCCGAGGCGGCGCTGCTCTGGCTCAACGAACCGATGCACGTCGCGCGGCGGAGGCCGGATGCCGAACGTCGTTGACTGGGGCCGACGCGACTATCTCGACGCCCTCACGGCGATGCGCTCGCTCGTCCGCGAGCGCCGGGCGGGGACGATCGAGGATACGCTCGTGCTGGTCGAGCACCCTCCGGTCGTCACGGTCGGTGTCGAAGGGGACGACGGGAGCGCCGAGGAAAGCGGTCTCCCGGTCGTGTTCGTGGATCGGGGCGGGCACGCCACCTACCACGGCCCCGGTCAGCTCGTCGGCTACCCGATCGTCGACCTCGAAGCGCGGGGGCGCGACGTGCGGCGATTCGTCCACGAGGCCGAGGAGGTCGCGGTCCGCGCGGTCGCAACGTTCGGGGTGGCGGCCGGCCACGTGAAAGGCCGACGCGGCGTCTGGGTCGCGGGCGAGCGCAAGATCGCCTCGGTCGGGATCGCGGTCGACCACTGGGTCACGTTCCACGGGTTCGCGCTGAACGTCGACGTCGACCTCGACGCGTTCGCCCGGTTCCGGCCGTGCGGCTTCGACGGGTCGGTGATGACCTCGCTCGCGAAGGAGACGGGTCGACCGGTGTCGGTCGAGACCGTCAAACCGGCCGTCGTCACCGCCTTCCGGGAGCTCTTCGGCCGCGCACCGTCCCCCGAAGGGGCCGCGGGGGAAGGGAGGACCGGGCCGGGCGTTCCCGCATGAGCTCCGCTGCCCGACGGCCGCGGATGCTCTTGGTCGGGGGCGGCGGAGGGTTCGTCGGCCGATCGGTCCTCGCCGAGTTCGGTCCGACCTGGTCGATCCGTTCGCTCCACCGCTCTCCGAGCTCCGACGAGGTCGCCCCCGACCTGGAGTGGGTCCCCGGGGACGCGGCCACGGTCTCCGACTGGCGACCGCTCCTGCGTGACGTCGACCTCGTGCTCGTCCTCGCGTGGTACCGGTTCGGGCCGGAACGCCGGTTCGCGCCGCTCGCGGACGGCCTCCTCCGTCTCGTCGCCGCCGCGGAGGAAGCGGGGACGCGCCGGTTCCTGCACCTGAGCGTTCCGGACGCTCCCGAGACGCTCGAGACGGGGCTCCCGTACCTGACGCACAAGCGCCGGGTCGATCGGGCGATCGAGCGAAGCCGCCTCTCCTACTCGATCGTCCGCCCCACGATGCTGTTCGGGCCCCGCGACAAGCTCCTCACCGTGATGCTGCGCACGATGCACCGCTACCACCGGTTCGTGATGTTCGGGGACGGCGGCTACCACGTCAGCCCGATCTCGGTCCGGGACCTCGCACGCATCCTCGCGCGCGAGGCGGCGCTCGACGTCCGGCGCAACGTCACCGCGGGAGGTCCCACTCGCTGGGTCTACCGGGAGCTCACGGACGCGATGTTCGCCCGGCTCGGCCGACGGCCTCGCTACCTGAATCTCTCTCCCCGGGGGGGCGTACGGCTCGCCCGCTTCCTCGAGACGGTCCGTTCGACGCTCCTCTACGCCTACGAGGTCGAGTGGCTGGTCAGCGACCGGCTCGGGCTCGCCCCGTACGAGGGATTGCCGACCCCCCTCGCCCCGGTCGCGCCGTTCCTCTCCGCGGAGGCGGCCCGCCTCCGCGCGGGGAGCCTCGCGGGCCGAGGGTAGGTTTAAGTGGGGGCCCGGGCCATCCTTACCCCGATGGAAGCGGTCGACCTGAGCCGGCGCCTCTCCGATTTCGCCCAGGTCGCGGGGGAAGTGCTCCGGGACGTCGAGGACGTCACCGAACAGCAGATCCGTCACTGGATCGTCAATCCGTTCCTGGTCGCGCTCGGCTGGGACCCCCACGACAAGCACCAGGTCTATCTCGATTTCCCGGTCCACGGGACGACGGCGCACGTCGACTACGCGCTCTTCAACGCCGACGAGCAGCCGCGGCTCTTCCTCGACGTCCGCGAACGCACCGCGAACGTCTCCGAGGTCGGCGAGGTCGCCGAGCAGGCCCGGCAGGCGAAGGTCCCGCTCGTGCTGATCACGAACGGCCGCGAGTTCTCCCTCTGGTTCGTCGGCAAGGAGGAGGCGCCCGCCCCGCTCTCGGTCCTCCCGCTCAAGGACCTGGCCGACAACGCCGAGAGCCTCCTCGGCCTCACGGTCGAGTACCGGCTGAGCGAGACCGGCATCCAGCAGCTGCGCCGCAGCGCGATCCGCATCGCCGTCCTCGTGATGCTCGAAGAGAACGCCGAGAAGACGTTCGACGCGCTCGTCGACTGGGTGCAGTCCCAGGTCGCCCCCGGGGCGCTCGACGAGGTCACGCGCCAGGCGATCCGCGACGCGACCATGATCTGGCTCACCGAGGAGCACCTCACGATGCCGGTGTTCCAGCCGACGGAAGGGAAGCGCGCGCACGAGCTGCGGGCGACGACCGCGAGGGACTGGGAGGCGTTCCCGCGCGGGCCTCCCGGCACGTTCCAGTACCGGTTCGACTCCACGAAGACCCTCGACCTCCGCCAAGAGCCGAAAGAGGTCCGCGAGCAGATGCGCCTCCAGGGGCTTCGGACCCCGACGGCCACCAGCTTCGGCGGGTTCTACTACGCCCTGCGCTCGCGCGCGGGCCTCGTGGCGCCGAAGTAGGGACGCGGCGGGCGCCCCGTTCACGACGGGGCGAGCCAGAGCTGGCTGTCGCCGAACTCGTGCCAGAGATACCCCGAGTCGACCGCCGTCCGGTACGCCCGGCCGAGACGCTCCACGCTCGCGAAGCTCGCGAGCAGGGCGAGGTGGGTCGAGCGGGCCTCGTGGAACCCCGTGAGCAACCCGTCGACCGAGCGGATCGGCCGCCCGGGGTGCAGGTAGAGCCTCGTGAATCCTCGCGCCGGGCGAAGGCCGCTCGAGTCGGTCGCCGCCTCGAGCGCCCGGACCACCGTCGTGCCGACGGCGACGACCCGACCGCCCCTCGAACGGGCCCGTCGGACCGCCTCGACGGTCGTCGAGGGGACCTCGTACGGCTCCGGCAAGAGCGGGACCCGACCGGGACCGGCGTCCCCTTCCTCGAGGCTCGAGACGCCCGTGTGGAGGAGGATCGGGGCCGTCCCGACGCCCTTCTCGGCGAGACGGTCCAGGAGCCGGTGGGTGAACGGCCGAGAGGCGCTCGGCATCTCCGCGCTACCGGGGACGCGGCCGAAGACGGTGAGGTACGTCGCGATCGGGTAGTCGTGCGCGAGGTAGCCGTAACGGATCGGTCGGCCCGCCCTTCGCATCGCCGCCCAGAGGTCCCCGCTCGCTTCGAGAAACACGAGGCGGGGGATCCCCGGGTAGCCGGTGACGACCCGACAGGGCACGTCCGCCACGTCGACCGTCTCCCCCGGCGCGAGCGGAAGCGGGCCCGGTCGGTCGAACGACCAACGCGGCTCCGCGACCCACCGACCCCGGCCATACTCGGTCGAGAGACTGACGCGGAACTCCCCCGGGGAGCCGCGCGCGGGCAAGCTCGCGGGGAGGGTCTCCGACTCGTTGACGACCAGAAGGTCCCCTTCCTCGAGCAGGTCGGGGAGGTCGGAGAACCGGTAGTGGAGGTCGTCGGCTTCCTCGCTCACGAGGAGCCGAACGCCGTCCCTCGGCGTTCCCCGCTCTTCGGGGGGGCGGTCGGCGCCCAAGAAGGCGGTAGGGATCGGGAAGCCGAGGGCGACCGGCGCGGTCACGTCGTCGGCACTTCCCAGCTCTCCGCCTGGGCCTGGAACCGAGCGCCGGTGACGCGCTCGGGGGCCTGGGCGAAGAGCCACGCCCAGAACGGCAGGGTCACGTCGGGGAGCGGGCGGTCGGAGATGTCCTCGCCGGGGTACGCGCGCCGGTGCATCTCGGTCCGGAGGTCTCCCGGGTCGACGGCGACGACGGCGATCCCCCGGTCCGAGAGCTCGTGGGCGAGCGTGAGCGAGACGAGGTCGAGCGCCGCCTTGCTCGCGCCGTATCCGCCCCAGCCGGGGTAGCCTTCCCGCGCGGCGTCGCTCGAGATGTTGACGACCCATCCCCGCGACCGCTCGAGCGGGCCGACGAGCGCTTGAACGAACCCGAGCGCGGCGACGACGTTGACGCGATAGACCCGCTCCATCTGGTCGAGCGGGAGCTCGAGGAGCGTCGGCCGCGGCGACGGGCCGAGCTCGCTCGCGTTGTTGACGAGGAGGTCGAGGCGGCCGAGCGACTCGACCGCGCGGGCGCTCGCGCGTCGGGTCGCCGCATCGCTCACGTCGCCCACGACGGTCGTCACGCCCCCGCCGAAGGCCCGCAGCGCCCGGGCGGTCCGATCGAGGTCGTCGGAACCTCGGGCGACGAGCACGAGCTCTCGACCCGGGCCGGCCAGGAAGCCCGCGAGCGTCGCGCCCAGGCCACGGCTCGCGCCCGTGATGACCGCGACCGTGCGCGGGCCGGCGGTCGCGCTCACGGACCCCTCTTCTTCGCCCGAACGCAGAACCGGCACACCGAATCGCCGGCGACCACGCGGTGGGAGATCGTGACGC